>Ga0210065_1000371_pt1 | contig 12479 bp, 9 predicted proteins | sample Muzzi_PWB_D1_FD_185533 | JGI IMG/M metagenome (GOLD analysis project Ga0210065, IMG submission 185533) | Wetland microbial communities from San Francisco Bay, California, USA, that impact long-term carbon sequestration - Muzzi_PWB_D1 (SPAdes) | ecosystem: Environmental > Aquatic > Marine >... | reverse complement strand
ACCCGCCAGTCGAAGGAGGTCGGCAGGAACTCCTGGGCAATGACCAGGTCGGACTTGGCCAGCAAACGGTCCAGGCAGAGCTTCAGTTCGCCATCATCACCGACCTTGACCACTCCCTGTGAGAATGACGAGTCAGGCTGTTTCAGCACGACTGGGAAGCCCAGTTCATCGACGAGGTGTTTGCGGTTGTCGCGGTGCACGATCAGGGTCCGCGGCGTGCGCAGCTTGTGACGCTCGAGAATCTCCGCCAAAAACACCTTGTTGGTACATTTCAGAATCGACTCCGGGTCGTCGATCACCACCAGTCCTTCGGCAGCAGCACGTCGGGCAAACCGATAGGTGTGATGATTGACGCTGGTCGTCTCGCGGATCAGCAGGGCATCGAATTCGGCGATCCTGCCATAGTCATCACGCGTGATCCTGACCGGGGCGAACCCGGCCCGCAGAGCGGCTTTTTCAAATCGCTGCAAGGCCTTTTCGTCGGAAGGGGGTTCAGACTCGTCCGGGTTGACCAGGATCGCCAGATCGTAACTGGGACGCTTGCGGGTTTTCGGCCAGGTCTGTCGGCCGGAAAAAAATTTATTCGCCGCTTCGAGAAGGAAATCACCATGCTCGGGAGGTACGTCGCTCACGGCCACCGGAGCAATGCTCTGCAGCAGCCATTTCTTCTGGCGTATGCTCCAGGTGAACTGGGCTCGCGTCAGGGGGGCCTGGAACAGGGCAAACAGCTTCAGGGACAGTCGGTCATAACGCTTGGCCAGGTTGTGCCCGAAATAGATGCTCAGGATAAAATCCTTGCTCTGCAATGGCTGCAGGCTCTTCTGGATCAGCTGGTCAAGTTCGTCGGAAATGGATCGAATGATGACAGAAGACTTGAGGTCCTGGATCGTCTGCACGCCTGGCTGAGGCCGATGGCCACGTGCCGCAGCAAGCAGCGAAACGTAGTAGCCGATGCTCTGATAGCGATAGGAACGACAGAGGTTGTAAACCTTGAGATTCCTGCGACTGATGTAGCCGGAGTCGGTGAGGTACTGGCGGGCCTCGACAACTTCGGCATCGGCAATGCTGTGCGGCCAGTCGCCGGGGTTATCAACGACGATAAGACTTGGCATGGGAGTTTTCTCTGTTCTTAGGGGGTTCAAGGATGATCAGGTTGCCGTCGTAAGTCAGCACACCCAGCAGAACCGAGTTGATGACCCGGTTGATCGGGCTGCGGTATGTCTGCCCGGTACCGAGGGGATTGATTTTCAAGGGGTCCGCGATCAGCGTTTCACGGGTCCGGCGATCATAGCCGCAAAGGACCACGAAATGTCCGGACGGTTCGCCGCGCACATCGTCGTAATCGCAATTGTCGCCAAACTCGCGGGTGCTGCGGTAGAGAAACGTCGCGCTCAGCCCGGTGATGATCGGTCGCTGTCGCTTCAGGTAACGGCGGATCAATGCAGGGGTCAGATCTGCGAGCTTCAGCTTGCCGCCGAGGCGGAAATATTCAAGGTAAGCGCAGGTTGCGGTGTGCAGCCTGGAGTCGTCCTTGACCTCCAGTTGCGCTTCGAGACGTTCAACGATATCAGGAGCACCGGGCTGGAACCAGCTCGGGTCGAAGAGCTGCAGCTTGAAGGTGTAGGTGGTTGCACGGTAACCACGCTTGAGGGCATGACAGGCGAGCCAGACTCCGAGAGTCCCGCCGCTTTCGAGCATCGGCACCTCGGCAATCACCTGATCCAGTGAGATATCATCGTCGTAGTAACGGTAAACCGCGTGCAGGCAGGTCGGCCCGCAGGTCAATTCATCCGGTTGGGGGAGGATATCGAGGGAGAGACGAGTCTCCATGTCTGGCTGTTGGCCACATCCTCGAGTAGCCTGAATCGGCATGACGGTTTGTGACGCGCGTTAATTATATCAAGTTTGCGAAAAACACAATCAAAATCGTTTTGTTCTGTTCGCGTTCTGTTTAGAGAAAGGGGCCTCATAAAATCCGAGATCACCTGTGAACCATGTCCTGAATAAATTTATGAGACCCCTGTGTAATAGCTCAAGGAGCGTAGACATCCTCCGAGCTGATCAGCCCTTCTCTCTCGCGGAATTTTTCTCTATCAGTAATTTTTTAAGTATGTTTTGGTTTCCCAGTCCGTAACCCAGGTCCGATACGAATCCCACTCCTGCATTTTGCCTTCGACATACTTTTCGAAGATATGTTCACCCAGCGCCTCTTTGGCAATCGGGCTTTCCTTCAGTGCGAGAATCGCCTCTTCAAGGGTTCCGGGCAAACTGTCAATAGCGGCGGCATTTTTTTCCGCCGGGCTCATCTCGAAAATATCCACATTGACCGATGCTGGCGTTTTGAGCTTGTTTTTTACCCCGTCAAGCCCGGAGTTGAGCATCATCGCCAAAGCGAGGTAAGGATTACAGGCCGGGTCAGGGCACCGAACCTCGGCTCTTGTGCTGAGACCTCGATTGGCAGGGATCCGGACCAAAGCAGAGCGGTTTGAGGCTGACCATGCAACGTAAACCGGAGCCTCGTAGCCGGGCACGAGACGTTTGTATGAATTGACTAGCGGGTTGGTCACTGCGGTAAAACCACGAGCATTTTTCATGAGTCCGGCGATGTAATGATAGGCCGTTTCGCTGAGTTTAAGGGGGCCGTTCTCGTCAAAAAAAGCGTTTGTCCCGTCCAGGTTGAACAATGACTGGTTCGTATGCATGCCGGAACCGTTTATGCCGAAGACCGGTTTCGGCATGAAGGTGGCATGGAATCCATGCTTTGCGGCGATTGAGCGAACAACCCATTTAAAGGTGACCGTGTTGTCAGCTGCGGCCAGGGCATCTGCATACTTGAAATTGATTTCATGTTGCCCCACTGCTACCTCGTGGTGGGAGGCTTCTACTTCAAAACCCATCGATTCCAGAGTCTCGATAATCTCCCGGCGACAGTTGATTCCCTTATCATCAGGATCGACATCGAAATAACCGGCAACGTCGCCTGTCTCCGTTTTCAGGTTGCCCTTCTCGTCTTCCTGGAACAGGAAAAATTCGCATTCAGTTCCGACGTTCATGGTGTAGCCGAGGTCCCTGGCTTCGGCCAAGACCCTTTTCAGGTTAACGCGGGGGCATCCTGTAAAAGGTGTTCCGTCCGACTTGTAAACGTCACAGATAATGCGCGCAGCATTCACATTATCCCTGACTCTCCAGGGCAAAACCAGAAAAGTGTCGTAGTCAGGTTTGAGGTACATATCCGATTCGTTGATGCGTACGAAGCCGTCAATGGACGAACCATCGAACATCATCTGGCCGTCGAGAGCTTTTTTGATCTGACTTCGTGGAATGGCAATATTTTTCATGAACCCGAAAATATCAACAAACTGCAGGCGGAAAAAATTGACATTTTTTTCCTCGATAATAGCCATTATTTCTTCGCGTGTCATAAATCACTCCCTATGTAATGAATGTTAGCCGGCAATCTACAGAAATAGTTCAAAGGGACACAAAAGACAGGATTAAAATTCAATTCAATGTGTCCACACCTTCGCCTGGCAAATACGGCTGGCTATACTTAACCAAGTCTACTCTTGAGTTTGATTAACTCAAGGAACCGCGGCTGTATATTTTTCTCGGACCGAAATTGGAGACAGTTACTCAATTCCACTGTCTTGTCGCCAAAAGAGGTAATCGACACTAAATTTAGAAAGCTTAGTCACCTAAAGCCGCTCCAGCATCAGGGTGGCAAAGCTCAGCACGAAGAAGAAACCGCACATATCGGTAACTGTTGTTAACAGAGGACTGGAGACCAGTGCCGGATCGAGTTTCATGCGTTTGAGCGCCAGGGGGATCAGCCCGCCGAACGAGACGGCGACGAAGGTATTCAGGGCCAGGGCTCCGCCGACGACGAGGCCCAGGAAGGGGTTGCCCTTCCAGAACCAGGCTGCGGCACCCAGCATCAATCCGAGGACCAGACCATTCAAAAGTCCGATCCCGGCCTCTTTGGCCAATACCCGCGTCAGCTCATTTGGCCGGACCAGCCCCAGCGAGAGTTCGCGCATGCTGACCGCCACGGCCTGGTTGCCCGAGCAGCCGCTCATGTCGCTGACCATCGGCAGGAAGACCGCCAGGGCGATCACTGCAGCCAGGGTGTCCTGGTAGAGAGCGATGACGCTCGCGGCGATGATGTTCAGTACGATGTTCAGTGAAAGCCATGAGAGCCGGCGACCGGACCGGTGCAGCAAGGGCATGGAACGGAACTCCTCGCCGCCGACGATCCCTGAAAAGCCGAGGAACTGGTGAACGCTACGCTTGCGCCTGGCCTCTTCAACCGCCTCGGGAAGGACGACGCCGACCAGCCGGTTCTCTGCATCCACCACCGGCACACCGAACAGGTCGTGATCCTCGAAAAAATTACGCAAGTCTTCGAGCGTTGCATCGACTGTGACCTTTAGCGGCGTGGTGATCATCACCTGATGCAATAAAGAGGAGTGATTCAGGAACAGCAGGTCATGCATGCGCAGCACACCGCAGAGGCATCCTGTCTGGTCGGTCACATAAAGGTACTGGACATGGTAGTCAACATACTCCTGGCGATTGGCCTGCAAATCGACGTGGACATCGCCAATCTTCTGGTCAACCAGGTAATCGAGATATTCCGAGATCATCAGCCCGCCGGCCGTATCGGCCGGATATTCTAGAAATTGCCGTGCTTCTTCGGCTTCCTCGGGATTCATCTCGTCAATGATCGCCTGGGCGTCCTCATCGTCAAGTTCGCCCAGCAGGTCGGCGACATGATCACTGTCCAGCTCGCCGAGGATCGCAGCGGCTTGCTCGGGTGACAGTTCTTCGATCAGGTCGGCGGCCTGGGTGTCGGAGATGTCTTCAATAACTTCGGCCGCATCGACCGGGTTCAGCATGGAGAAAAGTCGGCCCTGATCTTCCATGCGCAGGCGCGAGATGGCCAACGCTGTATCCATCGGGTTGATACTGTTCAGAAAATCGAGCAGCTGCGTGCTGTCTCCTGTTTCGACGAGCTCCAGCAGCCGTTCCCAGGGTTTCTTTGTCAGGTCAACTTCGGTCATCTCGAATTCTCCAGGATGGTCAATGCAGGTTTGAGACCGGCCGGTCTTGAGAGGCTTCCCAATACCGTCGGACGTGGACAAAAATCAGCGATCAACCAGGGTCAGTCAGCGCAGCTCAGGCAGAGTGCCGCATAGATGCGCGCGGCCGCCTCAACTTCCGAGAGCGAGGTCTGCTCATCGGCGGTATGGGCGGTCTCCAGTGAGCCCGGGCCGAGAATCATCGGCCGACAGCCGGCACCGAAAAACAGGTTGCCGTCCGAATGGGAACGGAAAGGGCTGAATCGCAGCGGCTGGTTGAGTTGCGTATAGACTTCTTCCATGATTCCGGAGAAGCTGCCGAACTCATCAAGAGCATAGCCCTGTGAGGAGAAGTCAAAAGAGAGTGAGATGTTCAACCCCTGGATCAGGGCCTCGGCCTTTGCAACGCATGCGCGGATCGCATCCTGGACAGACTCCGGACTCATCCCCGGCGGCAGGTGCAGGTCGATGTAGGTTTCACACTGATCGGGGACCACAAAGCCGGCACGTGACGAACTCATCTCCCGGATCGAATAGACGATCTGCGTGCTGTCTCGCTTAAACAGAGGCTCATTGCCGAGCAACAGCAGGAAGCGCAGCATCGACTCGACCGCATTGTGCCCTAGCTCGGGCAATGATGAATGAATGCGGCGCCCTTGCGTGGTCAGGGCCACCTCGAGATAACCGTAATGACTCAGGCATGGTGACAGTGAGGTCGGCTCACCGATCACCACCCATGGGGGCTGGTTCTCTTCAAGGAACTTGGCGCTGCCATCACCATTCTCCTCTTCGCCGACAACGTACAGCAGCCCCACCGGGGGACGCTGCTCCTGCGGCAGTGTCGCCAGGGCCAGCCATGCCTCGAGCATCGCCGCACAACCGCCCTTCATGTCTGCGGCACCGAGGCCACGCACAACACCCCATTCCTCTTCGGCACCATATTCTTCTAGGTTCCAGGCCGGCACCGTATCGACATGCCCGACCAGGATCAGCCTCGGGATGCCTGCTCCCATTGTCGTAAACAGGTTGTAGCGTTCATCCTCGACAACCTGCCGGGCGACGGAGACGCCGGCGGCTTCGAGTCGATCCTGAATGTAGAGCTGGATATCCTCTTCTTTCCCCGAGGGAGAGTAGATATCGACCATCTCGATCAGGGTCTGCCGTACACGTTCACTATCGATGACATCCCAGACTTTTTCCAAGAGATCCTGGTTCATTTTTTGCGCAACTTCTTTTTCCTGGTTTTTTTGGCCAGGTTGAGGGTCATGTAGACGTGCTTCTGGACATTGCCAAATCCGTGTTTTTTGAAAAAGCGGATACCGGCTTCATTGTCCGCATCGGTATCGATAATGACCATGCGTACCCCCTGGTCCATCATGCGCTTTTTTATTTCGTTGAACAGGCCGTCGCCAACGCCCTTTTTCTGCAAACCGGGGCGCACACCGATCCAGACCAGGTAACCATACTTCCAGGCAGAGTTGTTCTTGTCCACGGTCGTGCCGAGGGCAAAGCCGACGATCTCTTCTTCAAGCTCTGCCACCAGACAGAGTTCGCTGTCAGAGTTGTACAGCGTGGTAATCTCGTATTCATCCCAGGTGCGGTACATGCTGGGCGAGTAATCGGAGGTGAATAACTGCTCACCGAGGTGGAAAACCTCGGCAAAGTCATCGATCGTCATCTCCCTGATGTAGAGGGTGTCATCGGGCTCGATCTGTTTCATGTCCATGATGTCCTGTTTGTCTCCTTATGCTGAGTGGTTCTTGTCGTGGTTTCTGATCATACATGATTGCACGTTTAGACAAATTGTAAATCAAATTCTTGAATATACAGACCCGGATTTCATATCTGCCATGACCAATTGATCGGAAAGCCCCCCCTGTATTACCGAGGTGATTTTTCTTTTATTCGGTGACACATTTCACTATGATGTCGCACTTTTTGCGTCGGATTGATAAGCTACTGAAAATACTGCTCAGAGACGCGAGCAGAACAGTTAAACTACGATATAATTGAAGAGATTGGACAACGGACAGGGAATGAATAATTTGACTATCGGCTGGCGTGAGTGGCTTGCCCTGCCGGAGCTGCGTATCCCGGCGATCAAGGCAAAGATTGACACCGGCGCACGAACCTCTGCGCTGCATGCTTATTTTGTCGAACCGTTTGTAAAGGACGGTACGCAGATGGTGCGGTTCGGCGTGCACCCGCTGCAGAGACGCCTCGACCTTGAAGTCGTGTGCGAAGCCCCGGTCAAGGATTATCGCTCGATCAGTGACTCGGGTGGCCATCGGGAGATGCGTTATGTGATCGAGACAGAAGTTGTGTTCGGCGATCAAAAAAACCGCATAGAGATGACGTTAACCAACCGCGACAACATGAAATTCCGCATGCTGCTTGGTCGTACGGCGATGACAGGGATGTCCGTCTTACCGGACAAGTCCTACCTGACGGGTCGTCTTAAACATAAATATTAAGCGAAAGAGAGTCATTATGAAAATTGCCATTATTTCCAGGAACCCCAAGCTCTACTCGACCAGCCGCCTGGTCGAGGAAGCAGAAGCAAATGGGCATGAAGTGCGTGTGATTGATCCACTGCTCTGTTACATGACAATTGCCAGCCAACGTCCGACGATCCACTACAAGGGGGAAGAACTGAGTGGAGTTGAAGCGATCATCCCGCGGATCGGAGCATCGATCACCTTTTATGGCACGGCGGTTGTTCGCCAGTTCGAGATGATGAATGTTTACAGCGTCAATGAATCGGTTGCGATCAGCCGTTCCCGCGATAAACTACGCAGTCTGCAACTGCTGGCCCGCAAAGGGATCGGCCTGCCGGTCACCGGGTTCGCTCATTCGACGAAGTATACCAATGACCTGATTGAACTGGCCGGCGGCGCCCCGCTGGTGATCAAGCTATTGGAAGGAACCCAGGGAATCGGCGTGGTGCTGGCCGAAACCGACAAGGCCTCCGAAAGCGTTATCGAGGCATTCCGGGGGTTGAAACAGAACATCCTGGTCCAGGAATTCATCAAGGAGGCCGGCGGCGCAGATATCCGTTGCTTCGTAATAGGCGACAAAGTGGTTGCTGCAATGAAGCGCCAGGGCGGCGAGGGAGAATTCCGCTCCAACCTGCACCGCGGCGGCAATGCTTCAATCATAAGGCTGACTCCGGAAGAGCGCTTGACAGCGGTCCGCGCGGCCAAAATCATGGGCTTGAACGTCGCCGGGGTCGACCTGCTGCGGTCCAACCATGGACCGGTGATCATGGAAGTCAATTCATCCCCAGGCCTGGAGGGGATCGAGAAGGCGACCGAGAAGAACGTGGCTGGGATGATTATCGATTTCATCGAAAAGCAGGCCAAACCAGGGAGAAACAAGACCCGGGGACAGGGATGAAAAGACAGAAACATTTCAGCCTCAACGGGACCATGGTTGCGGCCGGAGAGCGAGCCACCATCGACCTGCCGATGGCCCGGCTTTATACGCATTCGAAAATGGGTCTGCCGGTACACGTGGTTCACGGCAAACAAGCCGGCCCGACCCTGTTTGTCAGTGCCGCAATCCATGGTGACGAGATCAACGGCGTCGAGATTATCCGGCGCCTGTTGTGCAACCGGAGCATCAATCGGATCAAGGGCACCTTGCTCGCGATCCCTGTGGTCAATCCGTACGGCTTTATCCAGCACTCACGCTACCTGCCGGACCGCCGCGACCTGAACCGATCCTTTCCCGGTTCACCGAAGGGCTCACTCGCCAGCCGGATCGCGCACCTGTTCATGCAGGAGATCGTCCGCCGCTGCACGCACGGCATCGATATCCACACCGGCTCTAATTACCGCAGCAACCTGCCGCAGATTCGTACCGACCTGGAAGATGAAGAGAACCTGCGGCTGGCCAACGCTTTCGGCACACCGATGATTATCCACTCGGGGATCAGGGACGGTTCTCTCCGCGAAGCAGTAGCCGAACACGGGATTCCAGTCCTTCTCTACGAGGCCGGCGAAGCCCTGTACTTCAACGAGGCGGCAATCCGTGCCGGGGTCCGTGGGATCGTCAACGTCATGCGGGCGATCGGCATGCTGCCCAGAAGCCGGAAGGCCAAGGGGCAGGAACCGGTTATCTCGAAAAAGACAAGCTGGGTTCGGGCGCCCAGAAGCGGAGTCTTTTTTAAAAAGGCGACACTCGGCACCCTGGTTCACAAAGGGGATGCGCTCGGCATCATTAACGACCCGTTGGGAGATGAAAGCGAGGCAATCCAGGCACCTTTTACCGGCGTGATTATCGGCCAGCTGACTTTACCGCTGGTGCACGAAGGTGACGCCCTGGTCAATCTGGCCAAAGTGGCCGACCCGGATGAGGCAGAAGTCGCCCTCGATGACTATGCGTCAACATTGACCGAGGAAGACTTCGGGCTGGAGCGTTGACAAACACCTGTGCCGGCATCGGCATCTGGCTCACAGGAGCTGAAAAGTTATGGACCCAAAGAAACTGTTGAAACTCAATTTTTTGCATCGGCCTATCACGACCGAACTCTTCGGCATCAAGGCAAAAGAAGTTGGCCTGCCGCCAGGCACTCTGATTCATGTCGGCAAACAAAAAATCAAAAAACCGGTCATCAGCCTGGTCGACTACTACCAGGATTATTTCGATACCCGCACGGATATCGCCATTGAAGATGCCACGGCGGTCAAAGAAACCGAAACTGTCAGCTGGATCAACCTGAGCGGTATTCATGACACCAGCATCATCGAGCTCTTCGGGCAGCGTTTCGGCATCCACAGCCTGGCTCTTGAAGACATCCTCAACACTCAACACCGACCAAAAGTCGAAGAGATGGAAGGGTACAGCCTGATCATCCTGAAGATGCTGTTTTTCGACGATGAAACCCAGAGCATCGACGCGGAGCAGGTCAGCCTGATCCTCGGGCCGCATTACGTTCTGACCTTCCAGGAGCGTGATGGTGATGTGTTCGACGCCGTTCGCGAGCGGTTACAGCGCAGTAACGGACGAATCCGCCAGCGTGGCACTGATTACCTGGCCTACGCCCTGATCGATTCAATTGTCGACAGTTATTTTCATATCCTGGAGAAAGTAGGGGATCATCTCGCCCAGCTGGAAGAGGACCTGCTTAGCAATCCGGAACAGTCGACCCTCGGCAGAATTCATCACTACAAACGCCAGCTCATGATTCTGCGCAAATCGGTGTGGCCGCTGCGTGAAGTCATCAGCGAGCTCTACAAGGAAGAGTCGCCCCTGATCAGGGAGGACACCCAGGTGTTCCTGCGCGACCTCTACGACCATACGATTCAGGTGCTGGACACCGTGGAGATCTTCCGCGACACGGTATCGGGCCTGCAGGATCTTTACATGTCTGCAGTCAGCAACCGCATGAACGAGATTATGAAGGTGCTCACCATCATGGCGTCGATCTTCATTCCCTTGACCTTTATCGCCGGGGTCTATGGCATGAATTTCGAGTATATCCCCGAGCTCAAGTGGCACTGGGGATATTTCGCGGTCTGGGCGGTGATGATCTCCTGCCTAATCGGCATGCTGACTTACTTCAGAAGGAAAAAGTGGTTATGAAGCTTCTGCAACGCCCTCTACTCGCCTGCGCAATCAGACTCGCTGTCTGCCTGTTTATCCTGACCTGGATTCCCGGCGTCACCCCATCCAGTGCTGAAGAGCCCCCAGCAACAACCGAGACGACCTTTCCAGGTCTCGACGAAGTCATTCCCCAGGCGAATGAGGTCACCGCCCGGCTGACTGCGGCAAACGCAGTCATCGCACAAGCCGATTCCCTGGAGGATGTCCACCAGCAACTGGCCGACCTTGCTGGCAAACTCAAGACGCTGGAAGAGCAGTTCACCAACTGGGAGGATGCCGTCAACTGGCCACTCAACCGCCTGATGACAGCCGAAGTGCGTTATTCACAGATCGACCAGGAACAAAAACAGCAGCTCGAAGTCCTGGCCAAGCTTTTCAAGGCCCTCGAAGAACTTCGGACAACCTGGGCAAAGGAAAAAGATTTCTGGCAGGAATGGCATACGGCCTTGCTCAAATCCGGAGTCAAGATTCCGGCAGGGATCTTCACGAAAACCCGGCAGAGTATCGAAGAACTTCTGCAGCGGATAGCTGAGGCCTCGGCGAAGCTGATCAAACAGCAGGAGGAATTTTCCTCGGGACAGGAGATTCTTGCCAACCGACTCCTTCTCATTGAAGAAACACTCAGGCAGTTACGAAAAGAAACCTTCCGACGCAACGCCTATTCGTTGTTCAGTCTCGACTTCTACCGTCAACTGACCCCGGAACTGTTCGTAAAATATCGTGAGAATTTCATCTCGACGATCAGACTTCCCGATGGATTCTGGCCCCGTCACGGCTGGATCATCATACTTCAGTTGATCTCCACCGTCATGCTGACAAGCCTGCTGTCGCTACGCAGGAAAAGATCCAAACCGATTTCCGCCGACTGGCGATTTCTTTTCAAACACCCTGTTTCCGGGGCAATCTTCATCACCCTGGCGGCAACCAGCACCCTCTACGAAAACATCCCCCCCGCCTGGGGTTGGCTGATGCTCACGATTGCGACGATCGCCGGCACCACTCTGGTGGCAGCAATGGCGGAGAACAGGCGTCGCAGAAGACTGATCAGAGCATTGGCGATTGTCTACCTGTTATCGGAAGCCCTCAAAATCAGCGGTCTGCCGACGCCGGCTTACCAGCTTTACGAAGTCATCCTCTGTGCCGTTGCCGCCCCGATCTGCCTGCTGTTCATCCGCCTCAGGCGACGCGAGGAACCGGATCGATTCGGGCCCTACATGGTCTCACTCTACCTGATCTGCCTGGTCTCTCTGGTTGGGCTGGTTACGGCGTTGCTCGGTTTCGCCACCCTCTCTATCCACCTGATTGATGCCGTTCTCGGGACGATCATCATTGTCTTCATGGTCAGGATGGCAGTCCACCTGGCCGATGGTGGCATCACCGAGTTTTTGCGTCAGAACTGGATCAGGGATCGCCAGCTCGTCATGAAGCTTGGTATCAGCACGGCTGGTCGCCTGAAAACCCTTGCCCGAATTTTCATCCTGGTTAATGCCGTCCTCTATATATTGGTGGTGTGGGACGTCTACAGTGATGTGGACGTAGCCGTGACGGCACTTTTGAGCTACGAATACACCATCGGTGAATTCAGCATTTCGGTTTATATGGTGGCCACAGTTATTCTGGTTCTCTACCTGACCAACCTGCTGTCATGGGTGTTGCAGGCTTTCGCCGACGCCCATTACCTGACACCGCGCAAGACCGACTTCGGTGTTAAGGCCGCATTGAAGAGATTGCTGCATTATGTCATTTTCACCATAGGCTTTTTCGTCGCTGTCAGTATGGCCGGCCTTGATCTGC
>Ga0210065_1000370_pt1 | contig 12503 bp, 11 predicted proteins | sample Muzzi_PWB_D1_FD_185533 | JGI IMG/M metagenome (GOLD analysis project Ga0210065, IMG submission 185533) | Wetland microbial communities from San Francisco Bay, California, USA, that impact long-term carbon sequestration - Muzzi_PWB_D1 (SPAdes) | ecosystem: Environmental > Aquatic > Marine >... | reverse complement strand
TTCTGCTTTTCCCGCCCCGGTTTGCATGGTTTGTGCAAGACCCAGTAATTTGCAATAAAAATGGTCCAGTGTGTAACTGCGGTCGTTGAGCTCGCGGTTTTCAGCAAAGGGATCAGATGGCTCGTACAGCGGTGTACCCATGCTGCCGCCGGTCAGGAAGCAGCGCGCAATACCGATCGCTCCCACCGCTTCGAGCCGGTCTGCATCCTGCACAATGCGGGCTTCCAGTGTTTCAGCGGGTATGTTGGCCGAGAAACTGTGCGCTTCAATTGCATGGTAAATCTGTGCCAATAAGTCGGCTGGATATTGAATGGATTCGAGAAAGCGTACCGCTTCTTCGGCCGCCAGTTTTGAAGCCTGCTTGCGTAGAGGGGAATCCTTGGCAACCGACACGCAGTCGTGCAGCCATGCAGCGGGAACGCTGATGGCCGGATTACCGTTCTCGACTTCTGTCAACAACAGCGTGTTCTGCACCACGCGCCTGACATGGGTAATGTCGTGCGCGGGATCAGCGGCCATGACATCACCGAGATAATCGAGACACAGCTCCTGTAATTGATCGAGATTCATATTAAACACTGATCCTGCTTTTTAGAGCTGACACTACACTAGCGACGGTCAACGTTCTTGTAACGCGTTGATTTCTTGCGAGGTCCTGTCTTTTTAAACGTCGAACGCTTATCCGAATCCCGGTGACCCTTTTCCGGTTTCAGGGCAAGCTGGTCGGGTATCGGGCCAAGACCCACATCTTCCCTTAGGATCTTGTGGTCCAGGGCTGAAAGCTCAGACCATTCCCCCATCCGCAAGCGCTTTGGCAGGAAAACGGCGCCATAACGGACGCGTTTTAAGCGGCTGACCATGACATCCTGCGATGCCCACAGACGCCGGACCTCCCGGTTGCGGCCTTCGAGCAGGGTGACGTGAAACCATTGATTACCCTCTTCGCCGCCTGCAGGCTGGATATCGCTGAATTGTGCCATACCGTCATCCAGCATCACACCGTTTCTGAGGTTGGCCAGCTTTTCAGCGTCAATTTCACCGAAAATACGGCAGGCGTATTCACGGTCAACCTGGTTTGACGGATGCATCATGGCATTGGCCAATTCGCCATCCGTGGTCATAAGCAACAGACCGCTGGTGTTGATATCCAGTCTGCCGACGGCAATCCATCGGGCCCCCTGGATCTTTGGCAGGCGATCAAATACCGTGGGCCGGCCCTGTGGATCTGAACGGGTCGTCACTTCGCCGGTGGGTTTGTTGTACACCAGGCTGCGTTGCTTACCGGCCACATTGACGACTTTCCATTCCTGACCGGCAAAACTTAAATGGTCACCCGTGCAAGCCGACTGACCGAGGCTGGCGGGTTTGTTATTGATCAGAACCTCACCTTTTTTGATCTTTTGTTCAAGCATCCTCCTTGAGCCCAGACCGGCAGTGGCCATGATTTTCTGCAAGCGTTCGGGTTTGTGCTCGTCACTGTGCTGTGGCTTGCTTTCCATTGCCGGAGCTTGCTTTTGCCGGGGGTGTTTAGCTTGCTTCATTTTGTATCGTTTCGGCTTCGGCATCCTGGACTTCTTCCTTGTTGCCCGGGTCGTCCAGCGGTTCTTCATCCGCGTCACTGACGTCATCCCCGTGCAGGTCGTCCACTGCCTCGGCCTGATAGCGCGGTTCAAGCTGCAACTCGGGTTCGAGGATTTCCATGTCGCGTATTTCAGCAAGTGTGGGCAGATCATCCAGGTTTTGCAGGCCAAATGAATCGAGGAAAGTGCTGGTGGTACCAAATAACGCCGGTTTGCCCGGAACGTCCCTGTGGCCGACGACACGTATCCAATCCCTTTCCTGCAATGTGCGGATGATGTTGGTGCTCACCGATACACCGCGCACGGATTCGATTTCCCCACGGGTGATGGGTTGCCTGTAGGCAATCAGGGCTATGGTTTCAAGCAAGGCACGTGAATATCGCAGCGGACGTTCCTTCCAGAGACGTGAGACCCATTCGTTGTGTTCCTGTTTGACCTGCAGACGAAAACCACTGGCGACTTTTTTCAGTTCCACGCCACGTCCGGCGCACTCATTGCCAAGCTGCTCCAATGCCCTGCTGATTTCGCCGCCGGGCGGGCGCTCATCATCGTTAAAAAGGGCTGCCAACTGGGCTGGCGACAGCGGCTGACCTGCTGCCAGCAAGGCAGCCTCCAGTATCTGTTTTAACTGCTCGCCCTTGATTATTGAATCAATTGTCATTTCGTCTTGTTCAGTCATCGTTTTCAAAGTTGGATTCAAGGACACCTGGAAGCGTGTCGCGTTTCAATACAGCTTATTCATTCAGGTGATTTTATATAAATTTGCCCGAAAGGTTCATTTTGTACCAGGTCGACCAGGCGTTCACGGCTTAATTCCATCAATGCCAGGAAACTGACGACCACGCCCATGCGGCCTTCCTCGGGGTCAAACAGGCGCTGGAATTCAATGTAGGGATTTTCACGCAGGGCACTCAGGATGCGGGACATGCGTTCACGCACTGATAATGGCTCCGCCGAAACCTGGTGGTGGTCGAACAATTCAGCCCTTCCCATGACATCCTTGAGCGCCGCGAGGATTTCGCGCAATTCAACCCTGGGCGGTTCGCGGATGACCACTTTGTCTTCTACAAAGGCTTCCACCAGCGAAAAGTCCCGGCCCTCCCTGGGTAATTCATCCAGGTCCTCGGCTGCCTGCTTGAAGCGCTCGTATTCCTGCAAACGCCTGACAAGCTCGGCCCTGGGGTCGGACTCTTCACCGTCATCCACTACGGGTCGGGGCAGCAGCATGCGTGACTTGATCTCTGCAAGTATCGCGGCCATAACGAGGTATTCCGCAGCCAGTTCAAACTGCATATCCTGCAGCATTTCTATATATTCAATGTATTGACGGGTTATCTCATTAATCGGTATATCAAGAATATCAAGGTTCTGACGCCGGATCAGGTACAGCAGTAAATCCAGCGGACCTTCAAACGCATCGAGGATGACTTCGAGCGCATCCGGAGGGATGTACAGATCATGCGGGATTTCAGTAACCGGGAGCCCCTGGACCAGCGCAAAGGGCATTTCCTTCTGGTCGCCTTCCCTGTCCGCAGAGAAGGTTGCTTGATGATTATCCGGTTCCATATCAGAGGAAGTCTATCACGCCGCGTCCACGGCGCAGGATTTCCGGTTGCCCGCTGGTCAGGTCTATCAGGGTCGTAGGTTCAAGCGGGCAATCCCCGGCATCCACAAACAGGTCAATTTGCCCGTATATTTCGTCGTACAGGTCTTCGCAGTCCAGAATTTTTCCTTCCGGGTCCGGTAGTATCAGCGATGAACTCAACAGGGGTTCATCAAGGACATCCAACAAACCCTGTACCAGCGGGTGGTCGGGGATACGCACGCCCACCGTGCGGACTTTATCAAGTTGTGCGTTACGCGACACGTTGTTGGTTGATGGCAGGATAAAAGTGTAGGGACCGGGTGTCAGTTGGCGTATCAGGCGATAGTCAGCATTTCCCACCTTAACCAGCTTCCCGACCTCGGAAAGACTGCGACAGCAGTAGCTAAAGTGATGATGGCGGTCCAGACCACGTAAACGGATCACGCGGTCACGCGCTTTGCGATTATTGGAGCGCCAACCCAGTGCGTAACCGGAGTCCGTAGGGTAAGCAATTAAACCGCCGCGTACCAAAACGCCGACAATATGATCGAGCTGGCGCGGGTTGGCGCCAAATGGGTTTATTTCGATTCGCTCGCTCATTGTGTGGTTATTTTACCTGTCCCGAAGCCAATCTGCTCAATGTATTCGCCAATAAATACAGAAATTCGATGGTTGAGCTTGAGCAATAGATTCAGTCAGGTACACTTCCCGTAAATACGAAGGAAATTTTATGTGGTATGTCATCCATGCATCGGATCGTGAAGATAGCCTGAAGGCACGTATGGGCGCGCGTCCTGCCCATCTGCAGCGGGTTCACGAGTTGCTGGGGCAGGGTCGGCTACTGGTCGCCGGGCCCATGCCTAATATAGACTCTGCCGATCCCGGTCCGGCCGGCTTCAGCGGTTCGACAATCATTGCCGAGTTCGATTCACTGGAAGATGCGCAGAAATGGGCTGCCACCGATCCTTACGTGGAAGCCGGTGTATACGAGAATGTTGATGTCAGGCCATTTATAAAGGCTCTGCCGTGAGGAGTCGGATATGAACGCCAGGCGTGTTGACCGCATCCGGATGTTACTGGAGTTGGCCTTTGAGCCGGAATCTTTGCAGGTGGAAGACGACAGTCATAAACATGCAGGGCACGAGGGCGCAAAAAGCGGTCTCGGCCATTTTAATGTCTCGATCGTCAGTTCACATTTCAACGGAATGAAAATGCTAGCGCGTCACCGGGCGGTCTATGCCGCCCTCGACGATATGATGAAAACCGATATACATGCCCTGGCAATTGAAGCCATCGCCAGTGATGAAATTTAGAACAGGCTATGGCAATTCTACACAAACGGGTGGCAGCCAGTCCTCGGCCCGGTGCTCGGCCACGACCGTCGTTCCGATGCCGCCGCGGACATTAAAAATCGCGCTCAGACGCATAAAGCGGGGTGCGCAGGCTTTGACCAGGTCGTCAAGGATTTCGTTGGTGACTGCTTCGTGAAACGCACCCTGATTTCTGAAGCTCCAGACATACAGTTTGAGAGATTTAAGTTCAATACACTTGTGGTCCGGAATATACTCAAGCGTCAGCGTGGCGAAATCCGGCTGACCGGTCTTCGGACACAGACAAGTAAACTCCGGAATATCGATTCGAATGGTATAATCCCGTGCTGGCTGGGGGTTAGGAAACAGTTCCAGTTCCCGACTGGGCTGGGTCGTCATAATTTCACTCCGGAAAATAAAAATTGGATGGGCACTTTACTCATCTCTGACCACAGATTCAATCTATGCGACTGACTGCAATCAAGCTGGCGGGTTTCAAATCATTTGTTGATGCGACCACTTTTACTGCGCCGACCAACCTGACCGGCATCGTCGGACCGAATGGTTGTGGCAAGTCCAATATCATTGACGCCGTTCGCTGGGTCATGGGTGAGGGCTCCGCAAAGGTATTGCGTGGCGAATCCATGGCCGATGTAATCTTTTCCGGCTCAAGTGGTCGCAAACCAGTGGGTATCGCCAGTGTCGAGCTGATATTTGACAATTCCAGTGGCCGGGTTGCAGGTGAGTTTGCTGCTTTTAACGAAATTTCGGTCAAACGCATGATCGGCCGGGATGGTGTCTCCCAATACGCGCTGAATGGCACCCGTTGCCGGCGCAAAGACGTCCGCGACCTTTTTCTCGGTACCGGTCTTGGTTCAAAAAGTTACTCGATTATTGAACAGGGCATGATTTCACAGGTGGTTGATGCCGGCCCCGAGGAAATTCGATCACATCTCGAGGAAGCGGCAGGTATTTCCCGCTACAAGGAGCGTCGCAGGGAGACCGAGCGGAGGATCAGGCATACCCGTGAAAATCTTGACCGGCTGACCGACTTACGGGATGAAATTGCCAATCATCTGGGCCGTTTGAAAAGACAGGCCAATGCGGCTGAACGATATAAAAAGCTAAAAGTTGAGCAACGGGAGCTCGAATCAAATCTGCTGGCCCTACAATGGTTATCCCTGCGTAATAATGCCGAACTCGGCCGTTCCGGTCTTTCGGTGCAGGAAACCGCGATGCAGGAACAACTCGCCGAGCAACGCGCCGCCGAGGCCCGCATGGAATCCATTCACCAGGAACAGGCGGTTGCCGGTGAAGCATTTAATACGGTACAGGGTGAACTGTATTCCATCAGCGGCGATATCGCCCGGCTTGAGCAGACCATTCAGCACAGCCGTGAACTACAAGCCCGTCAGAAAAAGGAATACGAAGAAACATCCGGCGCCCTGCAGGACATGGAAAAGCACATGGTGCTGGACCGGGCGCAGGTAGAGGATTTGACCAATAAACTGGCTGAAGTTGAACCCGCACTGAAAAAAGCCCAGCAGGAAGAGACCAGTGCAGATAGCGAGTTGCAGGCTGCTGAAGCCGAGGTGGCCAGTTGGCAGGAACGGCTTGAAAAACATCACGTAAAAAATAATGAACTGACCCGCAAAACGGACAGCCAGCGCGCCACCATTGAGATGCTGGACGGGCGTATGCAGGACGCGTCAGTTCGTCTTCAAAGCCTCGCCGGTGAAACCGAGGGTGCGGATACCGGCGCCCTGAGCGAGCAGGTGATCGAGCTTGAGAAACAGGCCGGCGGGGCCACAAAACAACTGGCGGATCAGCAACAGCTTCTCGAGAAGAGCCGTAAAGAGCTGGAAGGCCGGCGGCAGAGTCTGCGCGATGCGATTGCGAAACAGCATGAATTGAAGGGTGAAATTAACCGGCGTGAAGGCCGGCTTGAGTCACTCAAGGCCCTTCAACAAGCTGCGCGGGAAGGTGACAAGGGTCTGGCATGGCTTGAAACCAATGGTCTCAAGTCCGCCCCGCGACTGGTTGAACAACTCGATGTCGCATCGGGCTGGGAAGCAGCGGTTGAAACGGTCCTTGGATTCTGGCTGGACTCGGTGCTGGTGGACGATCCGGCAGCCTTATCCGCGCCGCTGGGCCGCCTGGCGACAGACAATGCAGCTGATATTGAATTGACCTTGCTGGGAAACGGGTCTGCCGGTCTCAAGGCGGTTCCCGGCAGCCTGGCGGAAAAGGTGTCCGGCCCCGATGCTATTACCGCTCAGCTGAACCGGGTGCAGATTACAGACTCCCTGGAATCCGCCTTCAAAATCACCTCAAGCGGGCCGGACGGGGTTTCGGCGATTACGGCTGAAGGCCAGTGGATAGGGCAGGGCTGGATACGGGTTGCGGGTAGCCAGTCCGGGCAAGCGGGTATGCTGGCCCGTAAACAGAAGATCAAGAATTTGCAGTCCGAGCTCGCTGAACTGCAGCGGCAATGGTCGGTTCTGAATGAGTCAAACCAGGTCGAGCGCGACGCCTTGCCGGTCTCGGAAAAGGCGGTCACCGAATTGCAGCAACAGGTCAATGAACTGCACAGGTCGAGTTCGGATCTGGGCAGCCGTCTAAATGCAGCCCGGGCCAGAATCGAGGACCTCAGTGGTCGCCAAAAACAGATTGCCGAGGAGACAGCCAGTCTGCAAAAGCGGCAAAGTGATGACCAGGCACAGATAAAAACCCTGCGCGCCGGTCTGGCTTCCGTGTTGGACGAAATGGCGGACACCGAAAAAGAACGGACGGCACTGGACACGCAACGTCAGGCGTTGCTGGAGCGCCGGGAGCAGGCCCGTGCCCGCGCCCGTGAGGCGCGTAATCACCGCCATGAGCTGGCATTGAAAACCGAATCGCGGCGGGCCAGCCTGGATTCCCTGCGCAACTCCCTGCAGCGCATGGACACACAGTTCAGCCAGTTACAGCAACGTTTCCTGCAATTGAGCGAACAAATTGCGCAAAATGACGACCCGCAGGAAGAGCACCGCGCCGGCATGGATGCGCTGTTACAAGCCCGGGTGGGTGTTGAACAGCGGCTTACGGCGGCCAGGGCAGGCATGCAGCAACTCGAAGAGGATTACCGCACACTTGATGCCAACCGGCAAAACTGTGTCAGGCAGGTCGAGGAAATTCGCAGTGCACTTGAAAAAGCACGTCTGCAACAACAGGAACTGGAGCTGACCGCGCGCTCACTGCAGCGACAGGTTGAGCACCTGGGTCACGAGGTTACGGAACTGGCGGAAGCCCTGCCTGAAAACGCTGACCCCGAGGCCTGGCAGGAAGATCTGGAACGTCTCGGTGAACGCATCTTCCGGCTGGAGCCGGTCAACCTGGCCGCTATCTCTGAATATGAAGAAGAATTAAAGCGCAAGGAATACATGGATGCACAACATGAAGACCTGGTCAGCGCGCTGGAAACACTGGAAAACGCGATCAAGAAAATTGATCGAAAGACGCGTACACGATTCAAGGATACATTCGAGGGCGTCAACAAAGGTGTGCAGGAACTGTTTCCAAAATTGTTTGGCGGCGGACACGCTTATCTTGAATTGACCGGTGATGATTTGTTGACAACGGGTGTTTCGATCATGGCGCGACCACCGGGTAAACGAATCAGCAGCATCAACCTGATGTCCGGCGGTGAAAAGGCTTTGACAGCCGTGGCGTTTGTATTCGCCATATTCCGGTTGAACCCGGCACCGTTCTGTCTGCTGGACGAGGTGGACGCGCCACTGGATGATGCCAATGTCGGGCGTTTTGTCGCGATGGTTAAGGAAATGTCGGAAACCGTGCAGTTTATCGTGGTCACTCATAATAAAATCACCATGGAAATGGCGCATCAGCTCAGTGGTGTCACGATGCGTGAGCCCGGGGTTTCGCGCCTGGTCCAGGTCGATATTGATGAAGCGGCCAAATTTGCAGGGGTTTAGTTTTTTCTCAGGGTGTTATGGATATGGATATTTCAACTTTCAGATGGATTTTGGTCATTGCCGGGATCGTGATCGTTGCCGGAATTTTCCTGTTTGGCAATCCGGACAGGAAACGCAAACCCCGCGCTTCGCGCAAACGGGTCCACGCGCAAAGGGTGCGACATGAACCGGCGCTGCAATCAGAAAGGCGCGAAACGGACGGTATGGAGGATGAAGAGGGTGTCAGGCAGACCGAGCTGGCAATAGGTACGCCCTCCGGGGACGGGGTCGAATCCAGCACATCTGCCGAAAGACGGATCGAACCCAGTTTGGACAATAAACCCAAAGCACCAGCGGTACCGCTACCGGATAGAATCGTCACGCTGTTTTTGCAGGCCCGCGACAACCACGTTATTACCGGGATCGAATTGCTCGATGCCTCATTGAAGTCCGGCCTGGTTTTTGGCGATCATGACATTTTCCATCGTATCCACGAGGAAGATGTGGAGCCGGTGTTCAGCATGGCCAACCTCACCAAACCGGGTTCATTTGATAAAAGTGCCTGGAATACCATGGAAATCCGCGGTGTGACCATGTTCATGACACTGCCCGGGCCTAGAAATGCACTTGATGCGTGGGATTCAATGCTGGCAACCAGCCGCCGGCTGGCTGAGCTGTTACACGCGGATTTGCTGGATGATTCGCACCAGGTGTTCACGCGTCAGCGCTCCTTGCAGATCAAGGAGGAATTGCGCGAATACGAACGGAAGAAAAACCCAGAGTCATGACGCAACAGCTGGCACAAAAACGTGCTGATGAACTGCGGCGTTTGCTCGAACATCACAATTACAGTTACTACGTACTGGACGATCCGGAAGTCCCCGACGCGGAATATGACCGCCTGATGCGGGAACTTCAGGGTTTGGAGTCCAGTTACCCGGAGCTGATTACACCTGATTCGCCGACGCAACGTGTCAACGGTACACCGCAGGAAGGCTTTGCGACCGTAAGGCACCGCGTGCCCATGTTGTCGCTGGCGAACGCGTTTTCTGAAGCCGAGGTGGCCGATTTTCAACGTCGCGTTGAACAGGGTCTCGAGCGCAAGGACATCATCTACAACGCAGAACCAAAGCTGGACGGGGTGGCCATCTCATTGACCTACCAGGATGGAGTCCTGACAACGGCGGCAACCCGTGGGGATGGTGAGCGGGGTGAAGACGTCACTGCCAATGTACGCACCATTCGCGCCATACCACTGAAACTACACGGTGAAGGTTGGCCATCCCTGCTTGAAGTCCGTGGCGAGATCTACATGCCGCGCGCCGGTTTTGCTGCGTTTAACCGCAGGGCGCTGGAGATGGGTGAGAAACCCCTGGTCAACCCGCGTAACGGCGCCGCCGGCAGCTTGAGGCAGCTTGACCCTCAACTGACAGCCAGGCGTCCCCTTGCATTTTTTGCCTATGGTACGGCGACCCGCGATGCGTTACCCGACACCCAGTTTGATGCGCTGTCCCGATTGCGGGACTGGGGTTTCCCGGTTAACCCGGAGGTCAGGCGGGTTGAGGGCTTGAGCGGATGCCTGGACTACCACCAGGCAATGGCTGCCTTGCGGCCCACGCTGGGATATGACATTGACGGTGTGGTTTACAAGGTTGACCGCTTCGATCAGCAGGGTTTTCTTGGTTTTGTCAGCAAGGCACCACGCTGGGCGCTGGCGCACAAATTCCCGGCAGAAGAAGAGATGACTCGTTTGCTGGATATCGATGTCCAGGTAGGCCGCACCGGGGCACTGACCCCGGTTGCGAGGCTGGAACCGGTTTTTGTCGGTGGTGTAACGGTGACCAACGCCACACTTCACAATGAAGATGAAATTCGGCGCAAGGACGTTCGGGTGGGTGACTGGGTCGTGGTGCGCAGGGCGGGAGATGTGATTCCCGAGGTGGCCCGTGTCATCCATCAACGGCGTGAAACCGATCTGCCGGAATTTCACATGCCAGAAACCTGCCCGGAATGTGGTTCGGCCGTTGAGCGGATAGAAGGTGAGGCGGTCGCCCGTTGTACCGGTGCGCTAATCTGCCCGGCCCAGATAAAGCACGGTATCCGGCATTTTGCCACGCGCAAGGCCATGGATATAGAAGGGCTGGGTGACAAACTTGTGGATCAGCTGGTAGAACAGGGCCTGGTACACACGGTGGCCGATCTTTATCACCTCACCCATGAACAGGTAGCCTCGATGGAGCGTATGGGCGGCAAGTCGGCTGAGAATCTACTGAAGGCACTTGCAGGCAGTAAAAAGCCACCCCTGGATCGTTTGCTTTATGCGCTCGGTATCCGTGAGGTGGGGGAAGTGACAGCGCATTCGCTGGCAGCTCATTTCGGATCGATACAGGCGCTCCGGCAAGCCTCTGAGGAGACCCTGACCGAGGTCAGTGACGTGGGGCCCATCGTTGCCGGTCACGTCGCGGCTTTTTTTCAGCAGGAGAAAAATCTCAGGGTCATCCAGGAACTCGAGGAAGCCGGTGTGCATTGGCAACCGCTGGAAGAAAGTGGCGGCGAACAGCCACTTTCCGGTGAGACCTGGGTGCTGACGGGCGCCTTGTCCATGCCCAGGATACAGGCTAAGAACCTGCTGGAGTCGCTGGGCGCAAAGGTAAGCGGTAGTGTTTCGGCCAAAACAAGTACCTTGCTCGCTGGCGAAGCAGCGGGCTCCAAGCTCGCAAAGGCTCAGAAACTGGGGGTTAAAATAATCTCGGAATCCGATTTCGTTGAATACCTGGCAAGCCATGGTATTGATCTTGGTTAATAAATAAGGTCTATCCCGTTTTTATCGTTGTTCTTATCGGTCATCCAAAAATACGAAACGGTACATAGGCGCTGGCTGTTTTTCGGTTGTAACGTAAATTGCCTTGCCGTCAACTGAATAACCAACAGCCTCATTTTGCACCGAAGGTGGTGCGATCACTTCCTGCGGATTTTTTTGCAGGACACTTAACCAGTCCTCACCGGCCTGGCGTCGAAAACGGTACAGACTGCGGTAAGTGATGATAACGGCCTCGGTGCCATCGACGGATATGTCAAAACCGGTCGGCTGGGAAATATAGTCCGTTCTGGCGCCCCAATGAAACCGGTCTCTGGATGACGGTGGCCGCAATTTTGATAGGGTCCCAAGAAATTTCAGATCAGCGTGCGAATTTGCCAAAGCGGTTTCAAGATCTACTGCATACAAACGGGCAGGTTTGTCGCGTTTGCTAATTAGTAAAATTTGTTTGTCGACCGGGTCATACGCAAGTGACTCGCAATCACGCGGGCTATCCGGGTAAGTCAATGTCAAAGCATGTTTCAGATCCTGCTGACCGGAATAACGTTCGTGCTCTCCGGTTTCAGGTTCTTCGATGAAATACAACTTGATAAACTTGCGCTTTGCCTGGTTATCGCCAATATCACCGACCACGATCCAACGTTTTCCATCTACAGGTACCGAAGTAATATCTTCCCAATCCCTGTTTTTGGCGGGCACTATGGTGATAGAACCCAGATCGGCGCCACTTTCATCAATGGCGTACAGGACCGGTTCACCGCCGTCATTGTGCACAAAAAAATCACCTATCCGCGAATAACTGGCCTGAATACCACTGACTTCAAGCAATGCATCAGATTTCAACCACCCCGTGCGTTCCACGGTGACGGGCTGTGCAACGGTTTCGACAGGCTGATTGCCGGTTTGCAGGTCACAGCCCGTGGCAATGAGGATGACAGGAATAAGCTGGCAAAGTCTTCTATTGATATGCATGTCTCATTGTAAAGTGCAAACCCGTTACGGTGAAGTTTGCGGTGTGTAAATGACCGCAAAATCGTATCACTGTATAGAGTCATGGAAATCAGCCCGGAACCCACCGATAAATGAAAAACAAACGTTCATTTATGCTAATAATACGGGTATCGCTGATAACACGGTTCTGATACCCATATGGACTTTCCCCAAGTACCTAACTTGCATGCCCTGGTCATGTTATTGATGACCGGCGTAGCGTTATTCCTGTTCTCACGTGAGAAGATCCAACTTGAATCTTCCAGT
>Ga0210065_1000369_pt1 | contig 12508 bp, 11 predicted proteins | sample Muzzi_PWB_D1_FD_185533 | JGI IMG/M metagenome (GOLD analysis project Ga0210065, IMG submission 185533) | Wetland microbial communities from San Francisco Bay, California, USA, that impact long-term carbon sequestration - Muzzi_PWB_D1 (SPAdes) | ecosystem: Environmental > Aquatic > Marine >... | reverse complement strand
CCCGCCTTGACGTATGCGTACCGCTCCCAGTCCCGGCCATGTTGCAGCAGGTATGACTCCAGCGCTCGCAGGCTGACGACCGGCGGCCCACTGTCGCCGAACGGGCGCAGGCGCGTGTCGATACGGAACACGAAACCATCGACCGTCTGCTCGTCGAGCAACGCGATTATTTGCCGCGTCAGGCGACCGAAGTACTCCTGCGCGCTGACGCACTTGTCGCCATCGGTCTCGCCGGCCTCCGCGTACAGGAAAATCAAGTCGATATCCGACGAGAAATTCAGCTCCCGCCCGCCGAGTTTGCCCATGGCAAGAATCAGCAGCGGCACAGGATCGCCCGCTGGCGTTCGCACCCGACCGAAGCGCGGCTCCAGGGACCGAGCAGCATAACTGGCTGCCGCATCCAGCATGCGATCTGCAAGTTGCGACAGTGATTCCAGCGTCTCGTCGAGGTCGGCAAGGCCCATGAGCTCTCGCCAGAGAACGTGCAGCAAGTATCGATTGCGGAATATGCGCAGCCTCGATTTGACCTCGGCTTCGCTCGCATCGCCGGTGGCGACCTCGGCAACAAAAGCGTCGAGTCGGTCCGGGTCGGGTGCGTGCCGGAAACGCGCCATGTTGGCGAGCAGCCAGTCAAATTCCCGAGAAATGACATTGGCCGCAAACTCACTGCACGCCATGACGCGTGCCAGGGCAGCCGCGTGCGTCGCCGTGATCGAGTGATCGCCGTGCTCGTCGGGCAATCGCTCGAAAGCCCGTCTCGCCGTTTGCTGCAATGGCGCCGGCAGGTTTGCGAGCGCGGCCGCAACGTGTGTGTTGGCGCCGGAATCCATGCGGTGCAGTCTATCGAAAAACGTGGCTGACCGAAGCCGGCACGGTGGTGCCGACGATCAACCGGTCGGCGCGAGCTCCGACAGTTGCGCTACAACCGACTCCACGGGTTCCGGCCGGCCGATGAAATGTCCCTGCGCATAGTCAACACCGAGTTCGGTAATCAGGTCGCAGGTCGCCTTGGACTCGACATACTCGGCAACCGTTTCGAGGTCCATCACTTTGGCAACCTGGGTGATGGCGGCGACCATCGATTCGGAAATTCGGTTTTCGGTGATGTCGCGAATGAAGCCGCCGTCGATCTTCAGCGTATCCACGTTGAAGTTTTTCAGGTAAGCAAACGAACTCAGGCCTGCCCCGAAGTCGTCCAGCGCGATCCTGCAGCCGCGGCCGCGCAACGCATCGATGAACGCCTGTGCCTTGTTGAGGTTCGAGACCGCCGCGGACTCGGTAATCTCGAAACACAGTGACGAGGCCGGCAAGCCACTTTGTTCGAGTTCCTCTTCGATAAACTCCAGGATTGCATCGTCGCCGAGTGACTGCCCGGACAGGTTGATCGAAAATTCCGCGCCGTGGCCCTCCAGGCACTCGCGTGCCTTGGCCAGTTCGGCGATCGATCGGGAGACGACCCAGCGATCGATCTGCGGCATGATCTGGTAGCGCTCGGCGGCCGAGAACAGCGCGCTCGACGGCACGCCCTCGCCATCGGCGCCACCCATCCGTAGCAGGATCTCGAAGCGGCGATCGTCGGCACCTTTCAGGCTGCTGATACGCTGCGCCAGCAGCTCGAATCCATCGCCGTCCAGCGCCTGCTGGATCTTGGCAACCAGCTGCATATCGTCAAAGCGGCGCATGATGCTCTGGTTGTTTTCATCGTAAACCTCGATGCGATCGCGGCCGTGATCCTTGGCGAACTCACAAGCCATGCGCGCCGTCGTCAGCGCACTGCCATCGTCACCACTGGCTCGCGAGAATCCGGAAATGCCGATGCTCATCGTCACCTGCAGGGACCTGTCACCTTCGAGGTAACGCAACGCCACACTCTGGGCCTTGACGCGGTTAGCGTAGTCGAGGGCTTCCTCGGTCGAGGCGTGCGTCAACAGCATGCAGAAATCATCGCCGGTCAGGCGCGAGAGAACGGCGCTTGACGGCAAGTCGGCCTCGAGCATGCGGGCGAATCTCAGTATCACGTCGTCGCCGGCCTTCCGGCTGAAGCTGTCGTTTACGAGCTGCAGGTTGTCGAGGTCAAAATAAATGAGCTGGTGGGTGTCGTCGTCGCCTTCAAGCGCTTTGAAGGACTCGTGCAGCTGCGCCTCGAACCCGGCCCTGTTCATCAGCCCTGTCATGGAATCGAAAGACTGTTCGATTACGTACTCGACCTTGCGCACGATATGCGACATGAAGCGCCGGTCGTTGCGCGAGAATGTGCCACCGTTGACTCGCCCGAGTTGCGCGAGCGCACCTTCGACATTTCCCTGCTGGTCGAACAATGGGCTCAACAGCGTCTGAATGCCCTGCTCCGTAGCATGATCGGATCCCTCGACGCGAGGAATCTCGAAGATCCTCGGATTTTTCTGCCCCTCGAGCCGCGGCAGCAACTGGTCGACAAGATAGCGGTCGAGCACCTTGCGATTGACGTTCTTCCAGCTGGAGTGCGTTGCGCTGATACGAATGCGTTTCGACGGAATAAGCAGGACGCTGTATTTGATTCCGAGGTAACGGCCGCTCTGCCCGACAAGTTGCGCAAGGCTCGAGTGCCGGGTCTTGGCACCGTGTATCTTTTCATCAATTTCATAGACCAGCTGCAGTTCTTTTTCGATATCGTCGGCTCGTGTCTGCATCGCTTGCAGTTCGCCGCCTGCGACGAGGCTGTTGCCGATGATGTCCACTGCCGGTTCGAGAATATTTTTCAGCAGGCTGGGATTGAAGGACGATGCCTTGCCCGCGTTCTTGGAGAACAGGCTGACGAGCACGCCCAGTCGCTCGTCGCCGCCGGCAAATACCGGCAGCACGAGCGCCGTCCGTCCGGACGGCAGGGTCCGCCGCAGGATATCGTCACCGCCACCGAGACCGTCCAGCAACTCGTCCGGAAGATCGGCCACGAAGGCGTCGATTTCGTAGTCTTCCGCACCATCGCTGCTCCAGGTGCAGCGCCGCTCCAGGTCATAGAGGCAGAAGCATTCTGCCCTGGGCACGAGTGTATGCAGCAGGCCGGCCGCCTTCCCGAGGTGCTTGTTGTTTTCCAGGTTGTGGAGATCCGGTGGCACGATTGCTCCAGGCCTCGCGGCGAGTCGTCAATCTTCAATGTGCCACCCGACGCCCGGCGGCGCTGTGACTCAGGTCTCAGCCACCGCCGGTTTGACCAGTTGATTCAGGCGTTTACGACGCTTTTTGAGCAGTTGGTCACAATGCCTGCCGGGACACCGCGCGACTTTCGGCTAGAGGCCCGCGAGCCACTCGTCGTCCGAGCCCTCATTGACACCTTCGAATAACGGCGTACTGAGGTAACGCTCGCCCGTATCGGGCAGCATTGCCAGGATCACGGAGCCCTCGGCAGCCTCTTTGGCGATATCGAGTGCAGTCGCCAGCGTCGCGCCGGAAGAGATGCCGGTAAAGATGCCCTCACGTGCCGCAAGTTCTCGTGATACCTCGATGGCGCGATCATCCGTCACCACCCGCAGATCGTCGAAGATTTCGCGATTGAGTACATCCGGAATGAAATCCGGCGTCCAGCCCTGGATCTTGTGCGGCGCCCATGCCTTGCCGGCGAGCAGCGGAGCGGCCGCCGGTTCCGTGGCCACGATCTTCACCTCCGGTCGTGCGGCCTTGATCACCTCCCCGGCGCCGGTCATGGTCCCGCCGGTACCGTAGCCGGTCACCCAGTAATCGAGGCGTCGTCCCGCAAAGTCGCTCAGAATTTCCGGCCCCGTTGTCTGGCGGTGAAATTCGGGGTTGGCCGGATTCTCGAACTGCCGAGCCAGAAACCACCCGTATCTTTCGGCCAGTTCCTCCGCCTTTCGAACCATACCGGTGCCGCGCTCCGCGGCCGGCGTCAACACGACTTTTGCACCCAGACCGCGCATGATCTTGCGGCGTTCGATCGAAAAGGAATCAGCCATCGTTGCGACGAACGGATAGCCTTTGGCGGCGCAAACCATCGCCAGCGCGATGCCCGTGTTGCCGGAAGTCGCCTCGATGACCGTCTGGCCCGGTTGCAGATCGCCCTTGCGCTCGGCATCGTTGATGATCGCGTATGCCAACCGGTCCTTGACTGATGCCATCGGATTGAAGGACTCGACCTTGACGTACATCTCGACATGCGGTGGCGCCATGCTGTTGAGGCGAACGACCGGGGTCTTGCCTATGGTCTCCAGGATATTGTTGTAAATCATCTTTTCTGTCCCTTTTTGTGGTGTCCGGTACCTGATTATGTTGCCGGTGTACCTGTTACCTGTTTAGCACAATTGTCGCCCGCCTGCGCTGACGCCCCGGCGCTGGATATAGCCAATGGTTATAAGTGCCTGATATGCTTGGCAGCCCGCGGTTGACGCGGATTTGAACCTCAACGTGGGTTTCGGGGTCAACTTACAGAAGTTCCCGCAACGAGCCTGGCAATGAAACTTCAACAACTCAAATACTTGCTGGCAATAGTCGACAATGGCCTGAACATCACGGCAGCCGCCGAACGCCTCTACACCTCACAGCCGGGCGTCAGCAAGCAGCTCAAGCTGCTGGAGGAAGAACTCGGTATCCAGTTGTTTACGCGCAAGGGCAAGAGCCTTGGTGCGATCACGCCGGGGGGCGAACGCGTCATCGATCGTGCCCGCGTCATCATGCGGGAGGTGGACAACATCCGCACGCTGGCTTCCGACGCGTACGAGGAAGAAGAAGGCTCGTTGTCAATTGCCACGACACACACGCAGGCGCGTTACGTACTTCCGGAGATCATCGCCGAATTTCGCAAACGCTTTCCCAGGGTCGGACTCAACCTGCACCAGGGAACGTCGGAGCAGATTGCCGACATGGTGAATGCGAACCAGATCGACTTTGCGATCGCCACCGGCGCCGGGGACCTGTTTGCAGACCTGCTGTTGGTCCCGAGCTACCGCTGGAACCGCTCGATTATCGTGCCGCGGGATCATGAACTGACGCGGCTGAAGCGCAAGCTCACATTAGCCGACCTCGCCGAGTATCCACTCGTGACCTACGTATTCAGTTTCGGCGGACAGTCATCGTTGAAGCGAGCTTTCGCGGACGAGGGACTGGAGCCGGATGTCGTGTTCACGGCCCGCGACGCGGATGTCATCAAGACCTATGTGAGGATGGGCCTGGGCGTCGGCATCGTGGCCAGCATGGCGGCCGATTGCGCCGACAGGCAGGACTTGCAGGTCATCGATGCCGCCGGCCTTTTCCCGCAGAGCATGACCTGGATCGGCTATCGCAAGGACAACGTTCTCAGGCGTTACATGGTCGAATTCATGCAGCTCTTTGCCGGACATTTGACAAAGCAGCAACTGGAAGGCGTGCAGCGCGCGAGCTCCCAGGACGAACTCGACCTGCTATTCAGTGAGGTCGAGTTGCCGTTACGGGGCGGATGCGCGGACGATGTTACTGCCGCGGCCTGACCTGGCTCAGTAGATGCGAATGCCGCCGTGGCGCTTGCGGCTGCGACTGTCCGCCCACCACAGGCCCAGCAGGAACCCGGCAACCAGGCATACCGCCGTCGCACCGCCCACCCAGGACAAAGGCAGGCTACCCTTGTAGCGCTCTTTGAGCCCCTGGATCGAGGCATTTTCCTGCTCCAGCTCGGCAACACGCGCCTCCGCATTCCCGAGCGCCGCGCTGAGCGCCGCGGATTCGTCCTCGAGTTTCTGGATTGTCTCGGCCGGCCCGGCGAAAGCGGCCCGGGTCTCTTCGAGTTCCACCGCCAACGCGTCACGCTCCGCCGCTGTCTCGGCAACGATCAGTTTCGCCGGTTTCTCGTCGACCAGGTAAGCCGCTTTGACCCAGCCTTCAGTGCCATCCGGCAGCCGCACGTTGGCGTAGTTGCGATCGCGCGACAGGATTTCCAGTTCCTGGCCGCTCTCGAGCATGCGGAACGCGCGGTCACTGGTATCCGGGGCCTGGTGCAGGCCCAAGCGCAGGTTATCGGTAATGTATGCCGTCTCGGCTGCCGCGATGACAGGCAACAGCAACAGGACGCTTAAGAAAAACCGCATGATCGATCTCCGTTAATGCCGGCGAGTGTACTACAACCGCGCGAGCCCGCGACGTGAGCTAGTGCTCGTACACCCAGCGCAACAAAGCCTCCTGGACCTCCCTGCCTGGTCCGCGATGAATGTCCTCGTAATTCTGCAGTGCCACGATGACGAAGCGGCGCCCGGATCGGGCCTGCAGGTAACCGGCGATCGCGGTGACATGGTCCATGGACCCGGTCTTCATGTGGGCCCTGCCCACCAGTTCGCTGTCCCGGAAGCGACGGGACAAGGTGCCATCCAGCCCAGAGAGCGACATCGACGCCAGGTACTCGGGCATATACGGCTGCCGCCATGCATAGGCCAGCATGGCGCCCATGTTGGCCGCCGTTACCCGGGTCTCGCGTGATAATCCGGCACCGTTGTCGAGATACAGGTGTTCGGGAAGCAGCCCTTTGTCCTGCAGCCAGGCCTGGATAACCGCGCGGCCACCGGCCTCGGTGCCCGGTGGCCCGAGTTCCTCGGCGGACAGGGTGTACAGGAGTTGTCGCGCCATGACGTTGTTGCTGTGCTTGTTGACCCGCGCGATGACCTCGGCGAGCGATATGGAGGTGAACGTCACCAGTGGCTCAGCGTCTTCGGCAACCACCGTGTTGCGCCAGCTGCCGTCGAACACACCTCCCGATTCGCGCCACAGCGATCGAAACAGCCCGAAAACGTATTCGTTGTGCGACAGCGCCACGCGATCCATCGCGTACAACGAGCAGCCGCTGGGAAAAGAGCCGGAGAACGTCACTTCATCGACCGCATCGTTCGCTGTGATCGCGATGCCGCGCTGGTATCCGCTACAACGACCGGTCGCAAGGTCCAGCCGATTACGAACCAGCAGGTTGTCGAGCGGCGGGTCCAGCCTGACCTTGACCGAGTCCGCGGCAAAGTCCGGTTCGAACCAGTAGCGCACCACCTGGTAGTTCATCAGCAAGGCATTCGGCGCCACGTTGTATGCCCTGAGTGGCTGGCTATCGAACGCTGCAGGGTCATAATCGCCAACGGCAAAATAGCTGTCGTCGATGAGCAGGTCGCCATCGATCTCGTCGATCCCGGCGCTGCGAATCAGGCGCTGCAGCTGCCAGACCCGGTCGGTTACCAGGAACGGATCGCCGTAACCCTTCAGCAGCAAGTCGCCATCGAGCCGGCCATCCCGAATCTCTCCCAGTGCGAAGACATCGGTTTTCCACCTGTAAGTCGGCCCCAGCATGTCGAGCGCTACGAGTGTTGTCAGCAGCTTGATTGTCGACGCAGGGTTACGTGGCTGGTCATCCAGCCATTGCAGCAGGACCTCGCCCGACTCCACATCCTGGACAAAAACACTCAGCGTCGCGTCCGGCACCTTGCGCACCTCGAGCGCGGCACGAACGGTCAACGGCAGTTCGTCCGGCGCCGCATACAGTGGGTTCGATGCACCCAACAGGATCACGGCGAGCACGAACGGGTACTTCATCAAAAGCTTCCTTGTGGCCAGGTCGGCTTCACGCCGTTAGTTCGCGGGACGCTGTATCTTCCACGCCCGTACACGATCCGCAAGCGTCGTCGGTCGGACGCCGAGCAGTTCGGCGGCGCCACCTTTGCCTGAAACCTTGCCGCGCGTTTGCTGCAGGGCCTTTTCCAGGTTGCGCTTTTCCAGCGCACGGATCTCTTTCTCGGTCAGCACGTCGTCATTGCCAGCGGCGCTGGTCATGTCCGGACCCGGGTCGAGCTTCAGTCCAGGCATCGACAGGTCGAGCCGCAGCACTTTGCCGGGTGAAAGTATGACGGCGCGCTCGATTACATTTTTGAGTTCGCGAATATTACCGGGCCAATCATAGGCTCGCAGGTTTATGGTCTGGGTTCTCGTCAGCGTCAACGCCTCCCGACCGAAATCCTTGCAGGTCTGATCGAGAAAGTGCTGTGCGAGTTGCACAATGTCTTCACCACGCTCGCGCAAGGGCGGTACGTCGACCGGGAACACGCTGAGCCGGTAGAAAAGATCCTCGCGAAACTTGCCGTCGACGATCAGCTGTTCGAGATTCCTGTTGGTCGCAGCGATAACCCGCACGTCGACCGACCGCGTAATATCGTCGCCGACGCGCTCGAATTCACTTTCCTGCAACACCCGCAGCAGCTTGCCCTGGAGTTCGATCGGGATTTCGCTCACTTCGTCGAGGAAGATCGTACCGCCATCGGCGAGCTGGAATCGCCCGATACGATCCCGGTGCGCGCCGGTAAACGCACCTTTCACGTGACCGAAAAATTCGCTCTCGAACAGTTCCTTTGGAATCGACGCGCAATTGACCTTGACCAGCGGTCCGTCGGCGCGCGGGCTGCGCGCGTGGATGGCGCGTGCGACGAGTTCCTTGCCCACGCCGGACTCACCCTGGACCAGAACGCCGGCCGGTGTTTCGGCCACTGCGCCGACGCGTTTCAGCATACGGCGCAAAGCGGTGCTGGTCCCGACGATGCGGCCGAAGTTCATCGCAACGTTGACTTCTTCGCGCAGGTAGTCGCGTTCGCGCTCCAGCTCTTCCCTCAAGCGCGCGTTTTCTGCGAGCGCGCTGCGCAGTTCCCGCTCCGCCCGTTTGCGTTCGGTCAGGTCCTTGGAGGCAACCAGCAGGCGATCGACTTCACCATGTTCGTTGCGATGCGCGATGGCGGACATGTCGAGATCGAGAACATGCCCGTCCCTCGTCACCATTTGCCGTTCGAGGTTGTTGAAATTGCCGGCATTGATCAGTTTCTGCAGGCCCCCGTCGGCATAGGCCTTGCGATCCGCAGTGCTGAAAAAGTCCGTGATCGGCCTGCCCAGGACCTCTTCTCGCGAGTAGCCGAGCTTCTGTAACCAGTGGTCGGTAACGGTGATCAGGAGACCGTTGGCATCAACCGTGTGCAACATGGCCGGCGTTTCGCGATACAGGGTCCGGTATTTGAAGTTCGCCCGCGCCTGGTCCGACAGTTCGGAATACATGGCAAAAGTGCGCAGGAACTGGCCCTCCGCGTTGTACTCGACGATCGCATTGGTCAGGCAATCGAGGATTTCACCGTTGCGGGTTACGAGGCTGACCGGCTTGTTCTCGAGTTTGCCGCGGCGCCGCAGCGCCGGGCGCAGCTCGTCGTGGATGCGCGCGGCGCTTTCCGGGGTCGCGAACTCTTCGGGCCGGCGGCCGACCATCTCGTCCCGCGAGTAACCAAGGCGTTCCAGCACCGCGTCATTGACGTCAAGGAATGCGCCGTCCTCGGCGATGGAACACGCCATCACCGGAGCCTTGCGGAACAGCCACTGGTAGTCATCCTGGGTAATCATCGGCAGATGATATACGAAATTTCGTAAATTGTGTCACGATTTTCCGTTATTTACGGTTTTCCGTAATAGCTCGTTCTAAGCTAACTCTTTGTTTTTATTATTTATTCAAAGTTGGCACGGCTTGTGCAGTGCAAAACAGTGAAGCACGGCCGGAGATGCCGTGAAGGAATGCCACAGGCAGCAAGACTGCCTGCAGAAACCCAGGACAGAATGATGAAAGCCAGAACATTTGAAAACGGACTTGCAGTTGTCGGCGCGTTGATCGTCATGATCGGTGTATCCGCCGCGGCGAGCTCTGCGCTCGCCGAGGACAACGGCGGCGGGCCGCGCGCTTTGCCCGAGCCGGTGACGATGCAGGATGTCATCGTCGCGGAGGCCATGCTCAGCGACGCCGAGGCCGCCAACCTCGAGGCAGCAACGGAAGCACTGGATACCCTGAGCGAGACGACCAGCGCGGACCTTGATATCCAGCTTGCCGACCACAGTTCACTGTTGCTCGCAGTACGCGACTAGCACAGGAAATTTCCCGGGAAACAGCGCGCCTGGCTTCTCTCCCCCCCGATGCCAGGCAAATGCTACCGGGACTCGGCTGAACAGGAGTTTGGCCTGTAAGGACCAGGAAGGTCCGGCGGCATCCCCCGTGCCGTTTATTTTTGGGGCGCCGGAGATCGTTCCGTGTCGGGACGAACCACTGTTTCTTCAGATTACAGTTCTTCGGCGCCCTTTCTTTTTCTAAGGCTCGTCCGAGACCCGATCCCGATGGCGTTCGACGCGGGTGCCATGGTTCTTCGCGTTGCGATAACTGATGGTCGCTCGCAGTTTGGCGAGCCAGGTCCGTGCCCAGGCAAACTCCAGGCTGAGGATGGCGAGACCGACGGGAATGACCACGATGGCAGGCCCGGGCGTTACCAGCATGATAACGCCGATCAGTACAATCGTTGTGCCAACGACCGCGACGGCGATGCGGCGCCCCATCCTGTATGTGAAATTCACTGCCCTCTTGATCACGGCCTGTCCTGATTCGCTTGCTTTTGCGGCGCCTTATCGTAGCCTTGGTGCCATGAAAGCCCTGAGAGTTCCCATTCTATCGCTGTTTGCGGTGTTGATGCCCGTCGTCGGCGCGTCGGCCAACGACGAATTATTCATCGTTGCAGAAGATTCCAGCGTCTCCATCGAGCCGCGCCAGACGACACGGCGTCTGCTTACGCTGCCGGCACTCGAGTTTTCTCTGGCAGCCAACCCCGAATGCACCGGTGAACCAGCGTCAATGACACTGAGTATCGCGGACGAATACGCGACCTTTGATGCCGAGCAACTCAGGGATGAATCGCCCATCGTCACGACGCTCAGGATTGCGTCGCAGCAGATTGCGCTTGTCGCGCCCGCCGACTTCTGTCTCGCTGGCGAGCCCGAAGGGCGCACCGAATTGTACGTGCCAGACGTTTCGACCGTGCATGGATCCTTGCGCTGCGTCGATGCAGAAAACCGCTCAACAATGACCTATACAAGCGTGCCGCTACCCTTACGGATCTCATGTCGCATCGCCGAAGAATCGGATGAAACGCGCGCTCAGGACCCGTCGACGGCGAGGTGACGCTCAAGGAAATCGAGCGTCCGCGCCCAGGCGTCGGTGGCTGCCTGTTGGTTGTAGTTGCTGCCTGTCGGGTTGGCGAATGCGTGGCCAACGCCCGGGTAAACTTCCACTTCGTGCTCCAGCCCCAGGTCTTCCAGGGCATCCACGAAAGCCTCGACCGACGCCAGCGGGATGCCGGTGTCTTCGGCCGCGAACAATCCGAGGATTGGTGCCGTGATGTATTGTAGCCGGTCCTGGTCGGCGGTCACCTGGCCATAGTAGATCACGGCAGCTTCCAGGTGGCCGGGCAGCAGCATCGCGGCATTCAGCGACCAGCCCCCGCCGAAGCACCAGCCCAGCGACGCAACACCCGGCGCATTCACCGCCACGGTCAGGAACTCGTGCGCACTCGCGATATTTTCGTTCGCAGAGTCAGGATCCTCGACAACAGACAGCATCAGTTGCCGCGCGGCTTCCGGACTCGTGGCTACGCGACCACCGTACATGTCTACGGCCAACACGACGTAGCCCTCGGCGGCCAGCCGATCGGCCATCGCGCGAATGTTGTCGTTCAAGCCCCACCATTCATGAATCATGATCACGGCCGGCAACGGTTCGGTCATGTCCGCCGGCGCCACAAAATAGCCATAGACCAGTTCATCGTTGATCTCGGCATACGGTAGCCGCTCGGAGATGACTGCCCGGGCGGGCGGCGTTTCGGCAGCGGGGCTCGCATCGGTGGTGTCGTTAGCATGCTCACGCGACATCGCCTCGACGTTGGCGCGCGCGGCTTCGGCCTCCGCCGCCTTGTCGCTTGCGGAATCTCCCGAACTGCAGCCATAAAGCGCCGCGCCGAATACCAGCGTGATAGCAGCAATTGCCGTGGTGCGGATGGTTCTGTAGATCATGCAATTAACCTGTATGGCTGCGAAAATCTTGGCGCCCAGTGTAATCGAATTGCCGTCGCGATTGAGCAAACGGCGCCGTTTCCGGCTCAGGTATCCCATTCGTCGTCGTCCCACTCGCGCAACTTGCTCTTGTCCGCGTCCTTCCATTGCTGTTCACTGAGCCGCATATATTGCACGACCCTGACGATGGTATAGACGAGAATCAGCCCGATCATGACAAGCAGAAATATAAGTCCTTCAGGCATGGGCGCGCGATCCGGTTTCACAGGGACACCCAGTTTAACACCGGGGCGAATCCGCCAGTAATGGGCGCCCGCCCGGAAAAAGAACCAGGGGTCTGGCGGCGCTGGCGCGCATTCCTCGGAGCCGCGCTGCGCGACAACGAGGAAGACTTCACGCGCGGGCCGATCAACCGCGCGCTCGGCCTGCTGGCCATTCCGATGATGCTGGAAATGGCCATGGAGTCGATATTTGCGGTGGTCGATATCGCTTTCGTCTCGCGGCTGGGTACCGATGCTGTCGCCGCCGTGGGCATCACCGAGGCGCTGATTACGGTTCTGTATGCCGCCGCGATCGGACTCGGGACCGGCCTGACAGCAATGGTGTCGAGACGCATCGGCAAGAACGACCCGGAAGGCGCGGCGGCAGTGACCGGCCAGGCTATCTG
>Ga0210065_1000368_pt1 | contig 12533 bp, 9 predicted proteins | sample Muzzi_PWB_D1_FD_185533 | JGI IMG/M metagenome (GOLD analysis project Ga0210065, IMG submission 185533) | Wetland microbial communities from San Francisco Bay, California, USA, that impact long-term carbon sequestration - Muzzi_PWB_D1 (SPAdes) | ecosystem: Environmental > Aquatic > Marine >... | reverse complement strand
GTCGCCGACCGGTGACCAGCTCAAGTTCAAGGAGTGTTGTCCCGCCGTTGTCGATAATTGGCCGGAACCTGGTCAGTGCGGGTTGCATGCGCCCCTTTGCGAGGATCGGGGTGGTCAACTCGCCTGCCTCGACGACAACTCCCTGTACCAGTGCCTGATATCGTTTGTTCATCCCTCCTGCCATAAGCTCCTGGCCCAGCAGCCCGGTGGCCTTTTTGCCCTTGCCAAACAGTATGGCTCCGGATGTGCCCGCATCAAGCCGGTGCACCGGTGCCAGCTGAAAAACCTCCCTGCGCAGGTGCAGAAAATCCTGTAACCGGGACTTCAGGTTATCGTCGTGTCCCTGGGCATTGTGCACGGCCAGCCCGGATGGTTTGTTGACGACCAGGCATTCAGTATCTTCGTAGAGGACCTCGGCAGGCTGAATGGGTGAATGTCCCAGCAACTCAAGCCAGCGATCGGATGATTTTATAAAGATGTGCTCTCCGTATTGAACTGTCCGGCCTGTATCACCGACCACACCATCGATCATAACCCGCTGCTTTTTACATAGTTTACGGACAAAACCTATGGGAGCCGAGGGCACCCTCAAGGTGATTGCTTCGGGTAGGGGCAATTCCGCCTCTCTGATGTTGACTCGCCACTCTGTCATGATCGTAATAACAAGATAACGGCTGGAACCTTTTAGAGCAACCTTGAGAACAGAAAAACTGCGGCCATCTAGAGATTAAATCTGCTTTACAGCATTGTCATAGCTTGCTAACATCACCGGCTACTTAAGCAGAGCACCTTGGCCGTTTCGCCAGGGGTTCTGCAACGATCCCAATGAAAATAAAACGTATTGAAATTACAGGGTTTAAATCGTTTGTCGAGCGGACATTCCTCGACTTCGACGATGGCATAACCTCAATTGTCGGTCCGAACGGCTGCGGCAAGAGCAACGTCGTTGATGCCATTCGCTGGGTGATGGGGGAGCAGAGTGCCCGCAACCTGCGTGGCAGGTTGATGGAAGATGTCATCTTCGGCGGCAGCGAAAACCGCAAGCCCCTGGGAATGGCCGAGGTCAATCTGGTCATGGACAACTCTTCCGGACTGGCCCCTGCGGCGTTCCGTGAATATGCCGAAATCCAGGTAACCAGACGACTCTACCGCAATGGCGAGAGTGAATACCTGTTGAACAAGACCCCTTGCCGGTTGCTCGACATCACCGAGCTTTTCATGGATACCGGTGTTGGTACGCGCGCCTACTCGATTATCGAACAGGGCAAGATCGGCATGATTATCAATGCCAAGCCTGAAGACCGCCGTTCACTGATCGAAGAGGCTGCCGGGGTTACCAAGTTCAAAGCCCGCAAGAAGACCGCTTTGCGCAAGATCGAAGCGACCCGCCAGAACCTGTTGCGTCTCAGTGACATTATCAGCGAGGTCCGCCGCCAGATGAACAGTCTTAAGCGGCAGGCCCAACGCGCCAAGCGCTTTCGCGAGTTCCGCGAAGAACTGCGTGGGCTGGAACTGCAGTTTGGTCTGCGCCATTACTCGGCGCTGCAAGCCAGGGCTGAAGAGGCCGGCAGTTCCGCAGACCAGCAGACCGGGCAGGTCGATGTCGTGACCCGACAGCTCGAACAGGCCGAGCTGGGACTTGAACAGGCCCGGCTGCAGCATGACGAACGGGACAAGGAGGCGACCCGAGGCCAGGAGGGCGTGTTCCAGCTGACGGGTGATATCCAGCGCATTGAAAGTCGCCTTGAATTCGGTGACCGGGAAATCGAGTCACTCGATCGCCACCAGGAACGAATCAAGGCGGAGCTGGCTGCGATTGACCGTCGCCTGAAAACTGCTGATGAAGAAGAGACAACGCTGCGCGAGGCCCGCGCAGAGCACGCCGCTGCCATGGCCAATGAAGAAGTGCGGCTCGCGGAGAGTGAAGAGGTCCTGCTGGAGCTGACGAAACAGGAAGACACTCTGGCGAGTCAGCTTGAGCAGACCCGGCAGAAACTTTACCAGCTGCTCGCCGATCTGACCCGGATGAGCAGCCAGCAGGAGGAAGCCGGTCGGCGACTAGCGGTCCTCGCCGACCTGACCGAACGTAATCACCAGGAAGTAATCTCGGTGACCGAACAGCTCAAACGTCTGCACAGCAGCAGCAGCAGCATCAGCTCCACCCTGGAGTCGATAGAGAAGGAGCGCGGCGATCTTGTTCTCCACCGCGAAAAGCTGCAGGAACTTCAGGTCAGCCTGAAGGAACAAGTTGAGCGGGCCGAAAACCAACTGCTGCAGCGCCGGGAAGAACTCAGCCGGCAGCGGTCGCGGCTCGAATCGCTTGAGCAGCTGGAGCGCAATCTCGAAGGCTACGCCCGCGGCGTCAGAACCCTGCTCTCTGACAGCCGTCACAAGACGCGTATGAAGGGGCTGGTTGCCGATATTCTGGATGTTCCGCCAAAGTACGAAGCCGCAATCGAAGCTGTCCTTGGCGAGCGGGTTCAGGCTCTCCTGCCGGAACACCTGGATAATGTCGTCGATGCCCTTGAATATCTGCAGGACAACGAAGGCCGCTGTACTTTTATGCTGCCTGAGTGTCCGATTGCCAGTGCACCGGAGATTGCCGGGGGGGCACCCCTCGCTGGGCTCCTGAAGGCGCGTTCAGGTTTTCAGGATACGATTTCCCGTTTGCTTGCCGGTGCCTATCTTGTCCCCGACCTGAAAAACTATTTTGGACAGAAACTGCCTTTCGGTATCACCCTGGTCACCGAAGACGGCAACGTGTTGACCTACCGTGGAGAAGTGACCGGCGGCGGTCGCCAGGCTCTCGATCAGGGGTTGCTGCATAAAAAGCGTGAGATGAAAGATTTGCAGAAACAGGTCAAGTCCCTGGATGCCGAGGTTGCCACGCTGAATCAGCGCCGGGACAGCTTGCGCAAAGAAGCGATCGCAACAGATGTCGCCCTGCGCCAGGCTCAACAGGACCTGCATCAGCAGGAAATCCGTGTCCTGGACAGTCGCAAAGACCTTGACGGCCTGATTCAGGAGGACACCCGTCTCCAGGAGCGCATCGAAATCTTGAGCCAGGAAGAGGCACAACTGCATGAAGAGCATGAAACCTTGCAGCGGACCCTGCAAAGTTCATCTTTAACGCGTGAGAGCGGTGAAGGTGAAAAACGCGAGCTTGAAGGGCTTTTGTCGCGCATGCAGGACGAATTGCTGGGCCTGCGTGGGCGGACCAATGAGTCGCGCCAGGTAGTGACCGGCCTGAAAGTAAGCCTGGCGAGTTTGCGGGAACGGGAAGAAGGCAGCCGTGCGGCTCTGGAAAGACTGGTGACTCTACGCGAAGAGCTGCATCAACGCCAGGAAACGTTGCGACAGGATGCGTTAGAGGCTATTGAAACGCAGACCCGTTTGCGTAATGAAGCCAAAGAACTCAAGGTAGAAATGGAACTCCTTTATCGCAAGCGCCTGGAGCAGGAGCAGGCACTTGCCGGTTTGCGTGAGCGATTTGAGGAAAGTCGACAGGATATTGAAAAACGCGAGACTGAGCTGAAGCAGTTTCGCAGCCGGGCGCAGCATTTGCGCGATGAGCTCTCGTCGCGCCAGATGCAGAGCCGTGAACTGCAGCTGGAGATTGAACATATGCTGCTGGCGTTCCAGGAACGCTATCGGATCGACCTGACAAGCACGGATGTCAAGGAGAAGTTCGACGAGGAGTTTGACGAGGTCACAGCTGAGGGACGTCGCGACTACCTGCAGAAACGGATCGATGAAATCGGTGAAGTCAACCTGATGGCGATTGACGAATACCAGGAGCTCGAGGAGCGTTACCTGTTCATGACCGAACAGCAGGAAGACCTGCAGAAATCGCTGGAAGGCCTGCAGTCGGCGATCGCCAAAATCAACCGGACCACCCGGAAACGCTTTCGGGAGACCTTCGACCAGGTCAATGCCACTTTTCAGGAGCTCTTCCCGCGGCTGTTCAACGGCGGACAGGCTGAGCTGCGCCTGACCGATGAAAGTGACCTGCTGGAGACCGGGATCGAGGTGGTTGCCCAGCCTCCCGGCAAGAAATTGCAAAACGTCACACTGCTCTCCGGCGGAGAAAAAGCCCTGACCGCTGTCGCCATGATTTTTTCCATCTTCCTGATCAAGCCATCTCCTTTCTGTTTGCTCGACGAGGTCGATGCGCCGCTGGACGATGCTAATATCGGACGTTTCAACGAGATCGTCAGGGATATGTCCGAGGCCTCGCAGTTCATCATCATCACCCACAACAAGCGGACCATGGAGATTGCCGATAACCTGTACGGTATTACCATGGAGGAACCCGGTGTGTCTAAACTGGTCTCGGTCTGTATGAAAGAGGTCGCGTAAGGATGCCTTTCAAGACTTTGCTGAATGCGCTGGTAGAACGTGTGCCGGGAGCACAGGGAGCGATTATCGCCGATTGGGAAGGAGAATCCGTCGACCAGGTCGGGATCATGGATGACTACGACCTCAGGGTGATAGGTGCGCATAAAGGCGTTATTCTCCACAACATGCGAGAAGTGGTCGACCGGTTGGGTGATGGCGCACTGCGGGAGATCGTCATTACCACACATCAGGCACAAATCCTGATTCTTCCAGTGACCCAGGAATACTATCTGGTTTTGACCCTGGACAGGTCGGATATGCTGGGCCGTGCCCTGTTGGAAGCCCGACGTTGTATTCTGGCCCTGCACAAGGAATTTGTTTAGTCTTTAGAACTGTGCGGCTTTAATGCTGCAGGTTTTGAATAACTCTCTCAGCTCTACGGCCGCAACGCTTTAGTGCTTTATTCGGACATGAGTATGAATCTGGAAACCTGGTTGAATAATATCGCAGATTTTCTCGTCAGTGCCGGAGTGCCAGAGGAACATGGGCCCATGGCCGCCCTGGCGTTGATTTACCTTGGCCTGACACTGCTGTCGCTACTGATCGTCATCGCGTTGTTGAGGCGCAACCTGCGCTCAGCTGATGCCGGCGAAGAGGCCGTTGAGCAGGACGTCGAACCTCCAGCGACCCCAGGAACTAAAACTCATATCGATCGAACGGAGGACTCCGCCTCCGATGAAGGGCCGAAGACACAAGAAGCTCCTCCCGCCAAAGAGGTGCCGACTTTTGAAGAGCCGGTCAACCTGTTTCAGCGCATGCGTACCGGTCTGGACAAGACCCGCCGTTCCCTGGTGGGCCGGCTGGACGCGTTGCTCGGCACCCACCCCTGTCTGGATGAAGAATTCCTCGAAGAATTGGAAGAGATTCTGATCACGGCCGACTTCGGCATGCAGGCGACCCAGGAGCTGGTGCGGGCACTGACTGAACGTCTGAAAGACGCCGATCAGGAAGATCCCGGTCAGCTGCTTGAAGTCCTGGCAGAGGAGATCCGTGCTCGTCTTAAAGATAGCGGGCCGGATTGGCCAACTCCGGAAAGCGGTCCACTGGTCATCATGGTGGTTGGCGTCAACGGTGTCGGCAAGACGACAACGATCGGCAAATTGGCAAAACAGTTTGCAGACCAGGGCAAGAAAGTCGTGCTCGGTGCGGGAGATACGTTTCGCGCTGCAGCGGCTGAACAGCTTGAAGTGTGGGGAACCCGCTCCGGATCGGATGTGATCCGCCACAAGGAAGGGTCCGATCCCGGTGCCGTGGCTTACGACGCGGTCAAGGCGGCTGTCGCCCGCAAAGCCGATGTCCTGATCCTTGATACGGCCGGCCGTCTGCATACCAAGGTTAACCTTATGGAAGAGCTGAAAAAGATTCGTCGTGTTTTGGGCCGTGAAGTGCCTGGCGCGCCGCACGAAACGCTGCTGGTTCTTGATGCGACGACCGGTCAGAACGCGTTGATCCAGGCAAAAATGTTCAGGGAGGCGGTTGAGGTGTCAGGGGTCGCCCTGACCAAGCTTGATGGTACTGCCAAAGGCGGTATCGTCGTGGCGATCAGCTCGCAACTTGATATCCCGGTACGCCTGATAGGTGTCGGGGAAGGGGTCGCAGACCTGCGTCCCTTCAGTGCGGATGAATTTGTTGAGGCACTGTTTGCTAACAATTGAGATCGCTTGACTTTTTGCGATCTTTGACCTAGGCTGGAAGGCAGTGACAAGGGGGAGCTGAACGTGTCTTTGGAAGCGATTGCGCGGCTTGAAGAACTTGTGGATCGCCTACTGACCGATCGTGCCGAGTTGCAGGAGCGTAATCAGGCTCTCATCGGAGAATGTGATCGACTGGTTCAGGATCGCTCTCGGGTCAGAGATGAACTGGACAGACTCCTTGCTAAACTGGAGCGCCTGGAAGGGAAGAGTTGATGAAGCAGAGCGTTCAGGTCTCCATTCTGGGGCAGCAGTTCAACCTCAGGAGCGATGCCCCTCCCGAGCAGGTGCACCGGGTTGCCAGGTTTGTTGAGGATCAGATCAGCCTGGTAACCAGCAGTGGTCGCACGGTCGATTCGCTTCAGGCCGCGATCCTTGCTCTGCTTAACGTGTCGGCCGCGCACCTGGAAGGCTCTTCAGCCTCGAGCGCTTCTTCTGGAGCTGATGAATCGCGACGTTTGAACCAGTTGATAGAGAAGATCGAAACTGCCATGAGCTGACAAGTGTTCGGATCAACCCGAATCGCAGGCTCGCAGCAGAATTAGCAAAGCATCTCCGTACGGGGATTTGAAGATAGATTGACTAAACGGTATTGCCGCCTGCAAAAAGGCGTTTAGAAAAGACGACGCAAAATGTGCATCAAAATTATAAACCAGGAACTCCAGAACATTATGAACAGCCCTGCCTGCGGCCCGAGCGGACCGTGGCGGTGCTGTGCGGGGAGCGCTCGGCAGATATAATCTGATGCGGCAATTTGTGCCGTATACCCTACCTTTTGTCTGATCTATCAATCCTACCGTACGGAGGTCTCGAGTCACGGGGTCTCTGCTCATGCCAAAACGATCACTCAGGGCACGCTTTCTGGCTGAACGTAAATCGCTATCGCAAGAACAGCGTGACCAACTTAGCAAACAAGTCCAGCAGAAATTTCTCCGATCGGAACTGCTGGCCGAAGTAAAGGTTCTTGCCCTGTACAGTGCCATTCACAACGAGGTGCTGACAGAAGCAGTTGCCGGTTGGGCTTTGGAGGTCGGCAAGATGGTCGCCTATCCTCGCGTTGCCGGTGAGAATCTCGAGTTTGTTGAGATCGCCAGCCTTGACAATCTGGTCCCTGGTTCTTTCGGAGTTCCGGAGCCGTTGACAGGCAATCGGATTGCGCCGGCCTTTTTGGACCTGGTAGTTGTCCCGGGGGTGGTGTTTGACCGGACCGGCCATCGTCTCGGTTACGGCCGAGGTTATTATGACAGAATCCTGGATGAATGCCGGCCGGATTGCGCAAAAGTTGGTTTTGCGTACCAGTTCCAAGTTGTAGATTCTATGCCTGTTATAGAAGAACATGACCGGACCCTGTCGATGCTCATGACAGAACATGAAACGTTGAACTTTACCGCCTGCTGACTTGAAAAAGTCCGGGGGCGACACCGAAAAATAATGCCAATAAGGAGGTGACGGCTTTGAAGATAGAACTGACTTTATTACTGACCTTTGCCGGCGTGATTGTCGGCGGATTTATCGGTGCGATCATGCGTGCCAAGGCGTCTGGATCGAAGTTTGCGAATGCCGAACGTGAGGCTGCGCAGATTGTCGAAAACGCCAAAAGAGAGGCGGAAACAACCCTCAAGGAGGCTGATATCCAGTCCAAGGATGTTGTTTTCAAGGCAAAAGCCGCATGGGAAGATGAAGTGCGAGAAGTTCGCAGGGAGATACAGTCCCAGGAGAAGCGGTTGGTGCATAAGGAAGAGAATCTGGACCGCAAGGTTGCACAGGTCGACGAGAAAGAGCAAGACCTGTCCCGTCGCGAGCAGTCCCTGTTGGACCGTGACCGTAACCTGCAGAAAAAGACTGAAGAGGCTGAAACCCTGGTCGCCGAACAACGCTTCAAACTTGAGAAGCTCTCGGGGATCACCACGGAGGAAGCAAAACAGCAACTGATGGCGGCCATGGAGAGTGAGGCGCGTCACGACGCTGCCAAGCGCATCAGGCAGATTGAGGACGAGGCCAAGGAGGTTGCCGACAAAAAAGCTAAAAAGATCCTTTCCCTGGCAATCCAGCGGTTTGCCGGCGACTACGTTGCCGAAAAGACCATCAACTCGGTGGCGCTCCCCAGTGATGAGATGAAGGGGCGGATCATCGGTCGAGAAGGGCGTAACATCAGGGCGATCGAGGCCGCAACCGGAATTGACCTGATTATTGATGATACCCCTGAGGCGGTCATTATCTCAGGCTTCAACCCGGTGCGCCGGGAAGTCGCTCGCCTGGCACTTGAAAAACTGATCGCTGATGGCCGAATTCATCCGGCAAGGATCGAGGAAGTGGTCAAGAAGGCCGAGCAGGAAGTGGACAGCGTGATCCGCGAGGCCGGTGAGCAGGCCACATTCGATGTCGGTGTGCACGGTATCCACCAAGAGATCGTCAAGATTATCGGACGCCTGCGTTATCGCACTTCTTACGGGCAGAATGTTTTGCATCACTCCATAGAGGTCTCTTTCCTCTGCGGGATCATGGCGGCCGAACTTGGCATTGATGTCAAACAGGCCAAGCGTGCCGGACTGCTGCACGATATAGGCAAAGCTGTTGATCACGAAGTCGAAGGATCGCACGCCCTGATCGGTGCCGACCTGGCGAGAAAATACGGCGAGCCGCCTGAAATTATTCACGCTATCGCCGCTCACCATGAGGAAGAGAAGCCGGAGACCGTGCTGGCGGTCCTCGTGCAGGCTGCTGACGCTTTGTCGGGTGCACGTCCGGGGGCTCGGCGTGAAATGCTTGAAACCTACGTCAAGCGGCTGGAAGACCTCGAGAGAATCGGCACATCATTCAACGGCGTGACTTCCTGTTTCGCAATCCAGGCCGGTCGAGAAATCCGTGTCATGGTCTCGAGTGAGATCGTGTCCGATGACCAGTCACACGTCATGGCAAAGGATATCGCCCGCAAGATCGAGACCGAGATGACATACCCGGGCCAGATTCGGGTCAATGTTATTCGTGAGACACGTGCGACTGATTACGCGAAATAGCAAACGGTAAGACCAGGGAGAGGGTAAATGGGGAGTTTTTATGCCATCTCCCTGTTCCTCCGCCTCGTTCCCATTACACAGAAGTTTGGAGTTGTTTTGAAAATCCTCTTTATCGGTGATATTGTCGGCCGACCCGGCCGACAGCTGGTCCGTGAATTGCTGCCACGTCTGGTTGACCAGCATATGGTCGATCTGGTGGTTGCCAATGTTGAAAATGCTGCGGCCGGTTTCGGCCTGACGCCGGATGTCGTCTCGGAACTGTTTGCTGCCGGCATTGATGTCATGACGACCGGCAACCATGTTTGGGACAAGCGGGACGGGCTTGTTTGCCTTGACCAGGAACCGGCCCTTTTGCGGCCGGCGAATTATCCTCCGGGAGTGCCTGGCCACGGTGTCGGGGTGTTCAATACGGCTGCAGGGCTGTCGGTTGCCGTAATCAATCTGGAGGGCCGCGTTTTCATGGGTGGGCTTGACTGCCCGTTCCGCAAGGCGGATGAGTTGCTGGAAGGACTCGGTGGAGACCAGAAGATCATCATGGTTGACTTCCACGCGGAGGCCACCAGTGAAAAAGGGGCCCTAGGTGCTTACCTGGATGGACGTGTCAGTGCGGTTGTCGGGACTCATACCCATGTTCAGACCGCCGATGAAAGACTGCTGCCGGGCGGAACCGCTTTCATTACTGATGCCGGCATGACCGGAGCGCGTGATTCGGTAATCGGTATACGTAAAGAGTTGTCAGTCCAGCGGTTCTTGACCCAGATGCCGGTTCGCTATGAAATCGCCAAAAAGGACCCTGTTCTTTGCGGTGTGGTTGTTTCAATTGATGAGTCGACCGGTAAGGCGATCGGCATAGAGCGAGTCATGAAGCTGGGCAATTGAGGTTACGCATTAAACAAGGTAATGATATAACCGGGGTCTAGTGAGTTTGCGGCGAATGAGGAGCACTCTCTGCCGCCGAAGCATTCACTGATTAAATATAATCCAATCACCGAATTAGTTGGTATGAAAATGAATTTTGTCGAAGAATTGACCTGGCGCGGCATGATCCACGACATCATGCCCGGGACGGAAGAACAACTTCAAAAAGAAATGACATCGGCCTACGTTGGGATCGACCCGACTGCAGAATCCCTGCACATAGGCCACCTGGTCAGCGTGATGATGCTCAAGCATTTTCAGATCGCCGGTCATAAACCGATCGCGCTTGTCGGTGGGGCAACAGGGATGATCGGCGATCCGTCGGGAAAATCGGTGGAACGTAACCTGCTCGACGAGCAGACTCTCCGGCATAACGAAGCCTGTTTGAAAAAACAGTTGGAGAAGTTCCTTGATTTTGAATCGAATGCCCCCAATTCTGCCGAACTTGTCAATAATTACGACTGGATGAAGGACTTCAGTTTCCTGGAGTTCATCCGCGATATCGGCAAGCATATTACGGTCAATTACATGATGGCCAAAGACAGCGTTAAAAAACGTCTAAGTGAAGAAGCCAAGACAGGGTTGTCCTTCACCGAATTCTCGTACCAACTGGTTCAGGGGACCGATTTTTTACACCTGTACCGCGAGAAGGGCTGCAAGCTGCAGATGGGTGGATCCGACCAATGGGGGAACATCACGACCGGGACAGAGCTTATCCGCCGCAAGGAGAGAGGTGAAGCCTTTGCCCTGACCTGTCCGCTCATCACCAAAGCGGACGGCGGTAAATTCGGCAAAACAGAAAGCGGCAACGTCTGGCTCGACCCGAAACTGACCACGCCGTACAAATTCTACCAGTTCTGGCTCAATGTCTCTGATGCCGATGCCGAGAAGTACATTAAAATCTTTACCCTCTTAAGCAGGGAAGAAGTGGCGGTGCTGGCCAAAGAGCAGGAGGTGGCACCAAACCTGAGACCATTGCAGAAGCGCCTGGCAAAAGAAGTCACGTGTATGGTCCATAACGAAGATGAATACAACAAAGCCGTGGAAGCCTCACAAATACTTTTCGGCAATGCTACGAACGAAAGCCTGGCAAGGCTGGATAAGGAAACCTTTCTTGCCGTTTTTGAAGGTGTGCCGACCTACGAAATCGACCGTCGCAAATTCGATGCCGGTGTGCCGGTCGTTGAACTGCTTGCTGCTGAAACAGCAGCGTTCCCGTCTAAAGGTGAGTTGCGTCGCACGATCAAAGGAAACGGCTTAAGCCTGAACAAGGCCAAGCTGACTGATCAGGAATATCTGGTGACCGTGGCGGACCTGATCAACGGATCATACATACTGGTACAGAAGGGGAAGAAGAATTACTATATCATCGAGGCGGTGTGATTTCGTTCGAGGCATTAAAGCTCTCCACTACATGATTTCTGCAAAATAAATTCGTTTCGTCATAGCGCCTTGAGACCGATGGACTCAAGGCGATTTACTTTCAGAGTGATCGCCAAAATGAAAGCTATAGGCTCCAAGGACACTAATAAGGCTCTTGTCTGTGAGTCGTTTGCTTGCAATGGCGAGATGCCCCGGCTCATCACTCAGTGTGACATAAAGTTGAAAGGTGAAAATAGATGGCTCCGATCCGCAGGGAAATCCTCTCGGAGAATTGGTTGTTGAGGTGGCAACGCGGTGTTTCCCGCGAGTCATATTCTGATTAAAATCAGTCTCTTGAGGGATAAGTATTTTTTTTTAAAAAAACCGGAAGAAAAGCCTTGACTCTTTTAGCCATCTTTATTAAATTCCCCCCTCGTTGCCGACGAAAAGGGTAACGGAAAAAAAGCAAAAAGGCTCTTGACAGTCTGGCGCTTAATCGGTATAAACACCGCTCGCTTGTTTAGATGGACAGCATGATTGCTGCCGACAGACCGAGCGAAAAAAAATCGATAACTCGCAAATAGTAATTGACAGAGTAATTCGGTTTCGATATTCTTACTCTCCTGTCGCAACGGCGACGGAGATGCTTTGCCGGGTCTTTGAAAACTAAATAGCAGACGCTTGTAAAATGGTTTGCGGGTCATAAGACAAACCAAAGAGTAAACAAACAGTATCAACTTATACAGTTTTCAACTGGAGAGTTTGATCCTGGCTCAGAACGAACGTTGGCGGTATGCTTAACACATGCAAGTCGTACGCGAAAGCTTCCTTCGGGAAGCAAGTAAAGTGGCGCACGGGTGAGTAACACGTGGATAATCTACCCAGTAATCCGGAATAACATCTCGAAAGAGATGCTAATACCTGATAAGCCCACGATCTCTTCGGAGAATGCGGGAAAAGGTGGGGACCTTCGGGCCTGCCGTTATTGGATGAGTCCGCGGCCCATTAGCTAGTTGGTAGGGTAATGGCCTACCAAGGCTACGATGGGTAGCTGGTCTGAGAGGATGATCAGCCACACTGGAACTGAGACACGGTCCAGACTCCTACGGGAGGCAGCAGTGGGGAATTTTGCGCAATGGGCGAAAGC
>Ga0210065_1000367_pt1 | contig 12562 bp, 11 predicted proteins | sample Muzzi_PWB_D1_FD_185533 | JGI IMG/M metagenome (GOLD analysis project Ga0210065, IMG submission 185533) | Wetland microbial communities from San Francisco Bay, California, USA, that impact long-term carbon sequestration - Muzzi_PWB_D1 (SPAdes) | ecosystem: Environmental > Aquatic > Marine >... | reverse complement strand
CTCGGTACTGGGTATGGAGGTGGCCGAACAGATGGGCGACTGGGGGCAGGCGGTTGTCGGCATTGTGGTGCTGCTGGTTGTTATTCTGGCCGGAGAAATTCTGCCCAAGGCGATCGGCATCTCGTTTCCCGACCGGATTGTACGCCTTAATTCTCTTCCGCTAATGGCCTGGTTCCATGCGATGGGACCGGTGCGGACGGTGCTGGAGCGGCTCACGAAGCGGATGGAGCCGGTGGAGGACCACGCGAATCTTGTGGGGGCTGAAGATCTGAAGATGCTGATTGATGCCACGCACCACGACCCAACCTTCGGGAAGCAGGAAAAGGCGATTGTTGAGGATATCGTTAATCTGCCGGAGCTGCGTGTGCGGGAGCTTATGGTTCCGCGCGTGGAGCAGCTCTTCCGGCGTTCGGACGCACCCGCCGGCGAAGCGCTGATGGAGGCGGCGGAGCAGGAGATCGAGTTAATTCCGATTTATGAAGAGGATGAAGATAATATCGTCGGCGTTGTCCGTGTGGGTGAACTCTTCGTGAATAATGATCCTGAAAAGGCATTGATTCATTTTGCTCATCCGGTCCGTTTTGTGCCGGAGACCAAGCGGGCGGATTCGATGCTTCGTGAGTTTCTCGACGAAGGATTACAGATGGTCTGCGTGGTGAATGAATACGGTGGTCTGGCCGGAACGATTGAGCTTGAGGACCTGCTGGAAGAGGTCGTCGGCGAGTTTGATATTCATGAAGAAGCGGATGTGGAACAGCTTGGCGAAACGACCTATCGGCTGCGCGGAAACCTGGGTATCCGGGAGTGGCGCACGTTATTTGTCGGATTATTGCCGCGCGAGACGATGCAGGGACTGGCACTGGATACCCTGAGCGGTCTGGTGGTTTCTTTATTGAAACGGATGCCGCGGCCGGGCGATGTCGCTCATATGGGCAACCTGCGGTTCACCGTGGAGCAGGTGCGGTCGAACCGCATTGAAACGGTGCTGCTGGACCTGGAGAACGAAGAGAAGGAGGAGGAATCATGATAATGGATTCTCTGCTGCTGATCGCGTTCGGGTTTTTATTTTCTGCGCTGTTTTCCGGAGTTGAAACCGGAAGCTATATGGTTAACCGAATTCGGCTCCGTCATCGCGAACGGGAAAAGAACCGTGCCGCCATCGCATTGTCCCAGTTGCTGCGTTTTCCGTATGTGTTCATCTATACCGTGCTCATCGGCAACAATATCGCGATTTATGTGGTTTCGAGTCAGGTGACCGATTTTTATCTGGCCGCAGGCATGGAAGCCGGCGGGCTGGTGCTGGGGTTTATTCCATGGAATGCCGAGATGGCTGCAACACTGACCCTGATGTTCCCGCTCTTTCTGTTTGCAGAAGTCGGCCCGAAAAATCTGTTTCGTAAGAAAGCCGATGTGCTGATGTATCGGCTCGCCGGGCTGATGCGTGCGATGGTTCTGCTGTTGCTTCCGGTAACCTGGCCGTTGCGGCAGTTGTTTAAATTTTTGACGCACGGCGATGAAAGTTCCGCCATGCGTGATCTTCATCAGCTTTCGCCCGATGCGCTTCGCGATTATTTTGCGGTCAGCGAAAAGGAGGGTGTAATTTCCTCCGATCAGAGCCGCATGATGGACAACGTGGCGACGATGCACAGTATTCCCATCCGCATGTTGATGACTCCGTTTAAAAAAGTTCCGGCGCTGCAGGATGATGCCACGGTTGCGGATTTCAAGCGGCTGGTTGCCCGCCGTGAAACAACGGATGCGGTGCTGATGCATAAACACGCCGCCGTTGGAATGGTTTCGCTGTTTTCCATTGTCAATCGCAGGCTGAATGATGATGAGCCGCTCAAGCCGTATGCGGATGATCTGCTTAAATTGCAGGAAAACAGAAATCTGAAGTCGGCCTTCTATCGCCTTCGGCGGAATCCGCGGCATAGTGCGGTCGTGGTCGATGTGCGCAATCATCCGGTCGGTTTTATTCGGCTGGAAGATGTCGCACGCTATATCGCCAAAAAATAGAACTACGGTTCCGGTGTCTCCAGCCTGTTGATGGGAAGCCACTCCAGCACGCGCCGGATTGCGGCATCCCAGAAATTCCAGTCGTGTTGGCCCTCTGTCTCTTCGTATGTAAGGTTCAGGCCTTTGCGGGTGGCCGCATCGCGAAAGTTTAAGGCATCCTGATACAGATAGTCTTCGGTTCCACACGAAACATAAAATGCGGTGGCCGGAATTTTTTCCAGGTGGTTGAGTTCGGAAATGAGGTCGTTTTCTGAGCCGGGCACTGCTTCCAGCGTGTCAAAAACCGCCGCGAAGGTACGGCGTCTGGATTCGTCCCACTCATCATGAATATGCGAAGCAATATCCAGCGCGCCGGCAAGCGAAGCGGCATGCGAAAACCGTTGCGGGCAGGCCAGCGCCCATTTGAAGGCGCCATAACCACCCATTGAACTTCCGGCGACAAAGGTTTTTTCCGGGCTTTCCGTAACCCTGAACCATTGGTTGATTCGGGCGGGGAGTTCTTCGGTAAAGAATGTCAGGTAGTCCGAGCCGTGCGCCATATCACAATAGAAGCTTTTATACGCATCGGGCATAACGACCGCGAGATTGTACGCGCGGGCATATCGTTCGATAGCCGAATTCCGGCACCACGAGGTATGGTCGCCGGAGAGACCGTGCAGCAGATACAATACGGACGGCGGTTCTTTCCATGCCTCCGTATGCTCGGGAAGGAGGATGGTTGCCCCGACCGACAGATCGATGGAGCGGGCATAAAAGCGGGTTTCAAGCAGGGCCATGCGTTTTCTCCTAAAGCGTATCTTCTCCTTCGTCTGGTTTGCGAATCGCGACCAGTATATCGCCAACACCGAGCCGGGTGTTCGGGCTGGGATCAAATGCGTTGCTGCCATCGGTATGCCGTATAGCGATCACCAGCGCACCCAGCGTCTGGTGCACCCGTGCTTCGGCCAGCGTTTTTCCGCGCAACTCGCTGTTCTCATCAATCACATGTTCGAATACCTCCAGAGCAATACTTTTGTCGGTTGCCGCCAGTTCAACGAGGTCGACAACGGAAGAGCGGATCAGCAACTGTGCAATCTGACTGGCCCCTGAGGAAATGGGAGAGACCACCCGGTGTGCGCCCGCTTTTTTTAATTTGCGCGTGTTGTCCGGATCATGAACGCGGGCGATAATGCGGATATCATGGGCAATGCCTTTGGCGGTAATCGTAAGAAACAGGTTCTCCGCATCGCTTCCGAGTCCGGCAACCAGTGCTTCGGCGTGTTCGATGTTCGCCTCTTCCAGCGTTTCCTCTTCCGTGGCATCGCCGACGATATGAGGAATGCCAAGCTCTTCCATTCGCTTTCCCTGTTCGTCATCGCCTTCGATAACGACAAAGGGTTTGCCGGCGTTCTGCAGTTCGGCAACGACCCGACTGCCGGTCCGTCCATACCCGCATATAATGATGTGATTTTTCATCTGATTGATTTTTTTCGTCATGGATCTTCTCCCGAGCGCATTGGTGATGCTGCGTTGAAAAATAAATTCGGCCATACGTGAAAGGCTGTATGCCATTACGCCGACGCCGCAGAAAATAAGCACCGAGGTAAATAGACGACCCGTGTGTGAAAGGGGGTGCACTTCCGTGATGCCGACGGTTGAGACGGTGATGACCGTCATGTAGAACGAATCCATCAGGTCCCAGCCTTCGATCAGAACGTAGCCGAGCGTTCCGAAAAAAAGAACGACCGCGATACCGATCAGACTTTTGCTGAGGCCGGAAACAAACATTTCGTGAATCAGTCCGTTCTTCATACGACGGAGTAAAACGGATTGAATCGGCCCTTTCCAAACCTAATTTCTTTTTAGTAGCTTCGTTCTCGAGGTTTTATGCATTTTATTACACGGAAGCTTTTTCTCTATAACGTTGTTCTGTTTGCCGGTTGCACGACGCAGCAGGTCGATGCCGCCGGTTCGTTCAGCGGGTCGGTTTCGCTGTCTTATATTGCCCGGCTCTACACGATGCGGATGTCGAGTGCCGGTAAGAAAATCCTGCTGGAAAACAAATACAACAAACTTGAGGTGGAAACCGACAGCCGACGCGCGTGGATCAACGGTGTCATGGTCTGGCTTCATGAACCCTGCCGTCGGGGCAGTAGCGGCTGGGCGGTTAAAGAGATCGATTTTAAGCGCGGGATTGATCCGATTCTTCGCTCGTACGCCTACACGCCGAAACGTATGCCGCGGCTGGTGGTGCTTGATCCGGGGCATGGTGGAAAAGATACCGGTGCCAGCGGACAGAACGATGTGTTGGAAAAACAGGTGGTGCTTGATATTTCACATCGGGTACGGCGTCTGCTGGAAGAAAAGCGGATTGCGGTGCGCATGACCCGTTCGGGGGATACGTATCCGACACTTCAACAGCGGTCGGATTATGCGGCCAAGGTCGGAGCGGATCTGTTTATCAGTATACATGCCGACGGCGCCGGCGATTCAAGCGCCAACGGCGTGGAAACCTTTATAACGACTGCGGCCGGTTATGATTCCAGTAATCATTATGGGCAGGGTGGCGATAAGTCTTCGGAGCGGAACAATGCATACGATGCCGCAAACGCCATTCTCGGGTTCTCGATCCAGAGTAATCTGGTGAAAATGTCGAAACGTAACGATCGTGGCCTGCGCCGGGCACGTTTTCAGGTGATAAGACGTGCGCCGTGTCCCTCAGCTCTGGTGGAGTGCGGTTTTCTGACGAACCCCAGCGAAGAGTCGTTGCTTAACAGCGCGAGTTACCGTGAAAATGTTGCTCGGGGCATTTCAAACGGCATTCTGGGTTATTTCACGCTGGTCAAACGCGCACTGCGCTAAACCGAAATTTCAAAGATTTTGCCGACCATGGCGGTGAGTCCCATCGCCAGCATGCCCCAGAAGCAAACGCGCAGGGCACCTCGTAGTGGACTTGCACCTCCTGCCCGGGCCGCAACGGCACCGAGGGCACCCAACAGCAATATCGTAAGGAAAGGGACAAACCACAGTAAGCTGGAGAGCGGCGCAAAGGCCGTTGCCAAAACGGGAATGACCGCTCCCAGTGAAAAAGCGATGGCGGACCAGAGAGCCGCCTGAATCGGGTGGGCGCTCAGTTCGTCGGTGATACCGATTTCATCCCGGGCGTGCGCTCCCAGCGCATCGTGTTCCATCAACTGCCGGGCCACTTCGTAGGACAGCACTTCATTGAGTCCGCGTTTTTGATAGATTTCCGCGAGTTCCCGCTCCTCATCTTCCCGATGGTTTTCAAGAGCCTCACGTTCCATTTCAAGATCAGCCCATTCGGTGTCCTGTTGTGATTTAACCGATACATATTCGCCGGCAGCCATAGACATGGCTCCGGCAGCAAGGCCGGCGATGCCCGCAATCAGAACACCTTCCTTGGTTGAATGTGCGGCGGTTACACCGACAATCAGACTGGCCGTGGAAACAATACCGTCGTTTGCGCCCAGTACAGCTGCACGCAGGCGGCCGGACCGATGTATTCTGTGGTGTTCCTTGTGTGCGGAGCTCATACCCCATACTTGCTGAACGTACGGGGTTTAAGCAATCTGATAATTCCGGTTATTCAGTACGTATTAATGATGGGGGACGGGTTGCAGGGTGCCGGTCAGTATGTCTTTTGAGCGCAACGGTGAAGATGAATGCTGTAACGCCTCGGCTATGGCGGAATCGGCCCCCACAGGCTGAATATCAAATAATTCACCGGCCCGCGGGCTTTCCACAACGGTACGGTTCTTAATGCCTTCAATCAGCTTGCGGCCAAGCGAGGGGTCCACCTTGGTAAAAAAAGCCAGCCAGTGACTGCTGAGCCAGGGGGTGAGCACCGGAACGGGAATCATGAGGCGGCGTAGATTACGACACCGGGCATAGGTTCGCATCAGGTCGGCATATGACATTTGATCGGCTCCGCCGATCTCGATAATTTCACTTTCATCGATGTCAAGTGTCAGTGATTTCACCAGATAGTCGAGCAGATCGCGAATTCCGATCGGTTGCGCTTTCGTGGATGCCCATCGGGGCATAACCATAAACGGAAGGTGTTCGGTCAGGTCGCGGATAAGTTCATAGGAGAGGCTTCCTTCGCCGAGCACAATGGAGGCGCGCAGCTCAATGGTAGGTATGCCGGATTCGCGAAAAATGCGACCGACATCCTGACGGCTCTGCAAATGCGGAGATAATCCGTCGTTTTCACTGCCCAGACCCCCAAGGTATATAATGCGTTTAACCCCGGCCTGCTTTGCCATGGCGGAAAAATTTTCTGCCGCCTGAATTTCTTTCGTAATAAAATCCTCTTTCTCGTGAAGGAAATGAACCAGAAAGTAAACGGTATCCACGTTATCAAAGGCCGGCCCCATGGAGGAACGCGCCAGAACATCGCCTTGATATACGTGGGTGTTCGGGCTCACGTTGCCTACTTTCGCGGGATCGCGAACCAGGCAGTTTATTTTGTGTTGTTCCTTTTCGAGCTTTTTCAGCAGCAGCCCGCCTACGTAGCCGGTGGCACCTGTCAGCAGTATCGTTTGATCTTGCGGCATATTCTCTCCTTGTTGGCCCTTGTTCGCGGGGGAGAGGAAAACCTTTCAATAAAGCAGGCCGCGATCAGGACAGCGCATCATATATTTCCTGCCACTCATCTGCCAGCGGAGTCTGGCATACGGGGCGTTCGGCGCGGCGATACCAATATGCGGCATTGCCCGGATCACCTTCAACGCGGTGGAGGTAAGCGTGGATCCATGCCGCCTCTGCGGTATGGATATCCTGTACAATCCGATGGGCTTCATCCCAGTCGCCCGCCTTCTCCAGTTCAAGGGCATGTATGTAAGGTTTATGGTTCATGCGGGAACTCTATAAACATGTAAAGTGGTATTCACGCTCATTTTCAGTCATCTTATCGCCGCCATCATTATGAAATATCAAATATTAGTTTTAGTTGGACTCTCCGTTTCAGCGGTTGGTGCTGAACCGAAGGGCGGATTCCGCATGGGGTTTCCGCGCTGGGCGCCCTCGATCAGTGGAGGATCGGTTTATAATTTTAATACCGGCGTGGATGGCGGGGGGTCGTTTTCGGTCAACCGGTATTATGCGGAGGCCGGCATATCCAGAATGTGGGATTTTAATAAGATGATCTCCTTTTCGGCCGGTGTCGGGCAGGACGATTATCGATTTTCAGATCCGGGGTCCGGGCCTTGGAATAACATCGAGAATCGCCGGATCGGCGTATTCGCCCGCTGGGCGCTGGAAAATAACTGGGCTTTTTTCGGCGCCTCTTCTATTCGTTCCTATGGCGAAACGGGAGTCGCAATCGATGATTCGCTGACGGCGGCGGTTTTTGGCGGTGCCTCCTACACCTTCAATGATCGTCTGAAGATCGGGCCGGGACTTGGTGTGGTCGGGCAGTTGGAGGATAACCCCAGTGTTTTTCCGGTTGTGATCGTCAATTGGGGGATCACGGATAAATTAAGGCTGGAAACAGGCGGCGGTTTAGCGGCTTCCGGTGGCCCGGGTCTTTCACTCAATTATGCCATCAGCAGCAAATGGGAGGCCGGGTTGACCACACGATACGAAAAGAAGCGGTTCCGCTTAGACTCAGACGGTCCTGCGCCTGATGGTGTGGGGGAGGATAAAAATATTCCCGTTTACGGATCAATTAGTTATAGAATCTATCCTCAAGGCATGATCGGAGCCATTATTGGCTTTGGATTTGATGGAAGTTTTGCTGTTGAATCAAAAAATGGCGGTGTATTGTATAAAAAATCATACGATAATTTTAATGTTTTGGGATTAGTTGCCTCATTTAGGTTTTAAAATTGTAAAAATTGAATTCTACTAACCGATTATTTAGAAATGCAATAGCTATATTTGGTTGTATTTTATAAATAAACATTAATGTTGACAAATTTAGGCACTATTTTAGATTGATCACACTTTTGGAGGTATAAAATGACAAATCAAACAATGGAAGGTGGGCAGGCGCTCGTTCGCTGTCTCGAAAATGAAGGGGTAGAATATATTTTCGGTTACTCCGGCGGAGCGGCGATTCCGATTTTCGATGCGCTTGTTACTACCGACACCAAAATTAAATTTGTTCTTGTTCGTCACGAGCAGGGTGCAGCGCACATGGCCGATGGATATGCCCGGGCTACAGGGCGTCCGGCGGTGGTTCTGGTGACCAGCGGGCCGGGGGCAACGAATACGCTGACCGGCATTATGACAGCTCACATGGATTCTGTTCCCATGATTGTTCTGACCGGGCAATCCGTTTCATGGATGCTGGGGAAGGATGCGTTTCAGGAAGCGGACATTTTCGGCATCACCATGCCGGTGGTGAAGCACTCCTATCTGGTCAAGGAAACCAACGATATCCCGCGGATCGTTCGTGAAGCGTTTCATATTTCGACGACCGGCCGGCCCGGTCCGGTTCTAATTGATATTCCCAAGGATATCAGTGCGGGTCCATGTACATCCGATTTGCATGCAGAAATGGATATTCCGGGATACAGCCTAGATCAAACCGTTGATAACGGGAAAATTCTGGAAATCGCGGAAGCGCTGTCCAAGGCGGAACGTCCGCTGATTCTTGCCGGTCATGGCGCAATGATTTCCGGTGCGGATGCAAGTCTGAAAGCCTTTGCTGAGAAGGCCCGGATTCCGGTAACCACCACGTTGCTGGGGAAAGGTGTTTTCCCGGAAACCCATGATCTGTCTCTCGGTATGCTGGGTATGCATGGTACCGCCTATGCGAACAAGGCGATTTGTGAATGCGATCTGCTGCTGAATGTCGGCTCACGTTTTGATGATCGTATCCTCGGGAAACCGTCTGAATTCTGTAAAGAAGCGACCATTATCCATATCGACATCGATGCCGCTGAAATCGGAAAGATGATACAGCCGCAGATTGCCTGTGTTGCCGATGCCAAAGCGGCGATTGATGAGTTGATCAAGCATGTTCCGGTACTTGAAACCAAGGAATGGCGCAAGCATCTGGATGGGTACAAAACAAAGTATCCGCTTAAGTTTAAGCGTCAGGGCAGCCTGAAAATGCAGCATATTATCGATGAGTTTTATAAACTTTCCGAGGGCAGGGCCTGTGTTGCCACCGATGTGGGACAGCATCAGATGTGGGCGGCCCAGTTCTACAAGAACGACAGCCGCTATAACTGGCTCAGTTCAGGTGGTGCTGGAACGATGGGCGTTGGCCTGCCGTATTGTATTGGCGCGGCGTTCGGACGACCGAAAGATCTGCATGTCTGCTTTGTCGGCGACGGCGGATTCCAGATGACGTTTTTTGAACTGGCTACCGCGGCGTTGCACAAGTTGCCGATCAAGATTGTGGTTCTGAACAACCATTATCTCGGGATGGTTCGGCAGTGGCAGGAATTGTTCTATGATGACCGCAAGAGCGGAGTGGATCTGGAAGGAAATCCGGACTTTGTTAAGTTGGCTGAATCCTTCGGTGTTAAAGGGTTCAACCTTCGCCGGCCGGGCGATGTGAAACGCGTTCTGCAGAATGCGCTGGACTATAATGAAGGGCCGTGCCTGATCAATTGCGAAGTGGAAAAGGCCGACAATGTATTTCCGATGATTCCTGCCGGTGCGGCTATTGAGGATATGCTGATTGAACCGCCGAGCACGAAACTGGATAAACCCACAGGTTCGACCTAACAGGAGATTCTACGATGACTGATAAATCCATGCATACCTTAAGCGTATATGTTTCCAATAAGCCGGGCGCGCTGGCGCGCATTGCCCAGGTCTTTTCCCGGCGCGGGTTCAACATTGAATCGCTGGTGGTTTCTCCGGCAATCGACGGGCATTTTTCACGAATGACCATCAGTTGCAGTGGTGATCCGACCGGTCTCGACCAGATTATCAAGCAACTGCTTAAGTTGATTGATGTATTGCACTGTATTGACCACACCTACGATGAATCCGTGATGAAGGAAATGGGGCTGATCAAGATTGCGGTCGATAGTGAAGGCCGCTCGGAAGCATTGCAGATTGCCGAACATTACGGATGCAAGACCGTTGATCTGACGCCGACGTCCATGATTTTACAGGTGGTCGGAAATCCGGACAAGATTGATGCGCTGGAGGAGATGATTGCCAAGTTCCGTATTATCGAACTGGTTCGTACCGGGAAGGTCGTTATGAGCCGTGGCGAGGAAACGACATAATCCGGCCGACGGCTGAATCAAAAAGGATGGGCCGATGCCCATCCTTTTTTTGTTTTATTCAAAATATCCAAGCGGAAGTTTTTCCTGACCTTCAGCATCTTTCATAAGAATGACCTCTTCGCTGGTTGTATGAAAGCGGCTGTCGACCCCTTTGTTGGTGGGGCAACCGACAATATTAATCAGTTCATTCATAAGGTAACGCAGATGTTCGCCGCTGTTGGCGGCGAGGCTGAGCAGATCACGCTGCTCCTCGGTGATAGCGCCCACGAAGCCCTGCAGCATCATTTCCAGTGAGGCGGTAATTGCGGTCAACGGCTGCATCAGTTCCTGCGCAACCTCAGACAACGCGGCCAGTAGTTCATTCTGATCCATGTTGCGGCCATGGCCACCGATTGTGCCTGCCGGATCTTCTTTTAGCTGCTGAGACAGCACATCCAGTTTTTCTTTGGTGGTGAAGATCGTATCATCCAGGTTTTCATTAGCCTGACCGAGTAAATCCCGGAGTTGATCTTCATCGGCGGTTTCGGAGCGCATCAGACTTTCGAGTCGCTCGAAAACCGTGGTCAGATTACTGATTCCGTCCACCAGCGGGGCGGCCGCGTTCTGACCGGAGGCCGCAGTAGCGCTTCCCACCACGATTCTGCGCCATTCAGTGGAAGGAAAGTCGGAATCCGCAAGCAGGTCTTTCGCGGCTGCAGCACCATGTGCCTGCACGTATGATTGGAGGTCTTTCCGATTTTCTTCGATTGCTTCGCGGTGTTCCATGTATTGCATGGCCGCCATTTCAAAACCGAGCGATTCATCCATTTCCCGAATGGACTGTACAATCTGGCGGTCCAGTTCAGGGTCTGCGTCGCCGGCCAGTCCGCGCATTTTTTCCAGAATGTTTTCCTCGAGCATCAGTAATGCTTTGCTCAATTCCGCTTTTCCTTCTTTTGATTTAAATGCGGACTGTTTATGCAGGCCGGAATAGGTTCTGCGAAGACATCCGAGGACGATGTCACCGAGGGATTCGCCTTCAAGATTGGATGCGGACTGGCGAATAGAAACCGCCTCCATAATCATTTTGCCGAGCCGATCCGGATTGGAGGCCAGCTCGGAAAGCTCTTCATTGAGTTCATCCTCGTCATCGAGATCAACGTCGCCTTTGAGAAACGCTACGATCTGTTCAACATGCACGGTTTCTTCCGACTGCTCACCGCCGCCGCCGGTTCCTTCATCCAAACCATCATCGAGCACGAGCACGCCGTCGCCTCCCATGCCGACGAGATCGCTTTCGTCTGCAACGGTCTGACCTTCCCGTACGGCTTCAAGGCGTGCATTGTCGGAATCGATGTGAGAAAGCGCGGCGGAACCAAGCCCTGTCTGAAACTGTTCGGCTTCCTTCATGGAAAGCAGTTTTGCAAGCTGTATGAGTTCAGCGGCACTGATACCTCGCTGGATTTTCAGTCCGGTAATGCGCAGCCGGCTTAACCGCCGTTCGAGCGAAACCAAGAGTGTGCCGCTTGCGGTAACCGGATTCCCGTCGACAATCAGTGACCCGTTGTATGCACCGATCGTTATTTTTTTATGTGTGCCGAACAGTTCATGAAAGGCGAGTTCAGCGGATGCTACAGCCGTTTCTGTGGCCGGATGACTTTCGCCATAGGTGGTGATGATATTGGTTATTCGGCTAAGTTCGTTCAGCGCGCTGACGAGTAAGGCATCTTCGATAGGCCGGTGTATTTGATCAGACGTCGTATTTTTTTCTGTCATGTTCTTCTCGGTTGAGGTTCCAGAAAGAGAAGAAAGCAGAAAGCATGCCTATCCGTTGCGGAAGGGGTTTAATCTGTATATAAATCAGGCAGAGGCTCCGTGGGTTGCAGAATGGCTGTCTATCCGGTATTCCGCCTGAAATTCCGTGTTTTTCAGATGATAAAAAATGAGAAAATATTACTGCCGTTTCAGCACAAATCCGGTTCGCGCCGGGATATAAATCCGGATCTGGTTTCGCTCACTTTCTTCATCCTTGAAAGAATAGCTTTCAAAGGTTTGATTGCCCTTGACAATATCGTGTCCCCCGAATGCGGAGTCGTCCGTATTGAGAATTAGCCGGTATTTTCCCGGGGTTACATCCACCGGATAGTCGGTAAATGATTGAGTCGGGTGAAAGTTGAAAACGAAAAGCAGGTCCTTGCGTTCGTAAGCGATGACCTTGTCGCCTTCATTGACTAAACGGAAAACCGGGGGGCCGAAGCCGATGGTTTTTTCTTTTCGTACGAGGTTCACCATAGCTTCGTCAAAATCGGCCAGAAAATGAAACTTCAACGTCGCATCATCCCTCAGGTTCCATTGACGGCGGGCATAATGAT
>Ga0210065_1000366_pt1 | contig 12637 bp, 6 predicted proteins | sample Muzzi_PWB_D1_FD_185533 | JGI IMG/M metagenome (GOLD analysis project Ga0210065, IMG submission 185533) | Wetland microbial communities from San Francisco Bay, California, USA, that impact long-term carbon sequestration - Muzzi_PWB_D1 (SPAdes) | ecosystem: Environmental > Aquatic > Marine >... | reverse complement strand
CCCCCGCCGCGACCCCCACGGTGCCGGCAGCCAATGTGATTTCCATGTTCAGCGGCGCCTATGTCAATGTTCCGGTCGACAAGTGGAACACCCAGTGGGGCGGGTCCACGGCCCAGGTCCAGGATTACACCGTCCAGGGCAACGACACCAAGATGTACTCCGGCCTGAACTTCGTGGGCATCGAGTTCCTCAACCCGATGATCAACGCCTCGGCCATGACCCATTTCCACATGGATGTCTTCGCCCCGGCGGGCACCAATTTCAAGATCAAGCTGGTTTCCTTCCCCAACAGTCTTCCCGGGTCGATCGAGAGCCAGGATCTGGTCCTGGACGGGACCACCGTCCCCGCGTTTGCCGCCGGCAGCTGGTCATCCCTGGAGATCCCCCTGGAGAATTTTGTCCTTCCCGAGGGTTGGGATTGGTCCCATATTGGCCAACTAGTCCTGAGCACCACCAACGCCTCGCTTGTACTTCTGGACAACATCTATTGGCACAAATAAAATTTGGCTGATGGATATGTGTTCGTGAAGGGATTGCCTGAATGCAAAACGACAACTTGACCTGGAAGGGGTTGCGGCGAAGCGACCCCGACCGGCCCCGCCCCTTGGCGGACGCGGTTCTGCGTCTCATCTGGGATGAGCGCCAGGTCTCCCGGGCGGACATCGCCCGCGCCGCGGGACTTTCCCGCTCCACCGTTTCCGAAGTGGTCAACGAAATCCTGCCCATGGGCCTGGTCATTGAAGTCGGCGAAGGTCCCTCACGGGGCGGCCGGCGGCCCATCGTGCTCGAATTCCAGGACGATGCCTGCGTCATCCTGGGCGTCGAGATGGGCGCCTCCCACGTGGCGGTGGCCCTGACCGACCTCAGGGGCAGGGTCATGGTCTGGAATTCCCAGGATCACCCCGTGCGCTCCGACCCCGAGGGCACCCGGAAACTCATCGCCGAACTTTGCCAAAAATGTCTCGATGATCCGGCCCGCGGCACTCGGCCCCTGGTCGGCATCGGCGTTGCCGTGCCCTGCCCGTTTGACCCCTCCTTCCCGGATCGCCTGTCCACCATCGTCCTGCCCAAGTGGGAAGCACGGCTCGGCCTCGAGAGCCTCAGCAATGACCTGGGCGTTCCCCTGTTCGTGGACAATGACGCGAATCTGGGCGCGCTGGCCGAGCACTGGTGGGGCCTGGGCGGGAACGCCGACAACCTGGCCTACATCAAGGTGGCCACGGGAATCGGGTCGGGGCACATCATCGGCGGCGACATCTACCGCGGCGCCACCGGGGTCGCGGGCGAAATCGGCCACATGTCCATCGATCCCCAGGGGGGGCCCTGCATCTGCGGCCTGCGCGGCTGCCTGGTCACCCTCGTGGGCGCGCGTGCCCTCGAGGCCCGGGTCCTCGAACTGAGACCCCGATTCCCCGACACCAGACTTACCGACGCTCAGCCCGCCGTCCACAAGATCGAGGAGGCCGCCCTGGCCGGGGATCCGCTGGCCCTGCTGGTCATCCGGGAGGCGGCGGAACATCTGGGCACCGCGGTGGCCGGGCTGCTCAACCTCATGAACCCCGGCCTGGTGGTTTTCGGGGGGGACCTGGCCATCCTGGGAGACCTGATCCTCGAGCCCCTGACCCACAGCATCCGCAACCGCACCCTGATCAGTTCGGTGGCGGCGGTGGAAATCCTGGCCAGCAAGCTCGGCGTGCGGTCCGTGGCCATCGGCGCGGCCACGCTGGTGCTCAAGGCCGCCCTCGAGGACTCGCGCCTGTTTCCCGCGGTCCAGGCAGCCGAAAACCCGGCCATCAGGAGACCGGCCTCATGAAAGCAGGTTTGGTCCTCGCCGCGGTCCTGATGACCCTCGCGGCGATCGTCGGCTGCCACGAGGACGAGGAACCCGTTTCCTACGGCCTCATCTGGCAGGATGAGTTCGAAGGACCCGCCGGCCAACTGCCCGACCCGGAAAAGTGGAAATTCGACCTCGGCACCGACTGGGGCAACGCCCAGCTCGAATACGACACCAACCGCCCGGAAAACGTTTCCCTCGACGGCGACGGCCACCTGGCCATCACCGCCCGTCGCGAGGATTTCGAAAATCAGGAATTCACGTCCGGACGCATCAAGACCAAGGGGTTGTTCGAAACCACCTACGGGCGCTTCGAGGCCCGCATCAAGCTGCCCATCGGCCAGGGCATCTGGCCGGCCTTCTGGATGCTGGGCGCCGACATCGACCAGGTGGGCTGGCCAGCGTGCGGGGAAATCGACATCATGGAGTACCTGGGGCAGGAACCCCGGGCTCTGCACGGAACCATCCACGGGCCCGGCCACTACGGAAATTCCGCCATCACCAAGAAACACGTCCTGGGCCAGGGGGGATTCAACCTCGGATTCCACGAGTTCGCCCTGGAATGGAGCGAAGCGTCCATCGTCTGGTACGTCGACGGCTTCGCCTACCATTCCGCCACTCCCGCCGACCTCCCGCGGGGCGCGACCTGGGTGTACAACCACCCGTTTTTCATTCTCCTGAACGTGGCCGTCGGCGGCCGCTGGCCGGGATCGCCCGACGAGACCACGGTGTTCCCCCAGACCATGCTGGTCGATTACGTGCGGGTTTACGGACCTACTCCCTGATCCGGTAAAACGAAAAAGGCCCGGTCTAAACGACCGGGCCTTTTTTCATGTCCGCGGTGATGGATCAGATCACCAGCACCACGTAGGTCCGGACCTCCCACTCGTTCCCTCCGGGCAATCCCGCGGGATACTGCTCTCCCTCGGCCGGCACAGGCACACCCACGGGCTGGTAGCGGTTCGAGTACTCGTTCAGGGTGCGGTAGGTCCCCCTCACGCCGAAACGGGTCTGCGGCAGACCGAACCACTTGGGATGTCCCAGGGTGTAGGAGAGGTCCACCATCGTCTGCATCGGGAACGTCAGGTTGTGGTCGTGGTGGTAATCGTAGGGTCCGTAGTCGTTGAACTTCAGGAACCACTGCAGGGCCACCGAGGTCCAGCCGATCCGGCTGTCGACCCCGAAGCGGTGGACCAGTCGCGTGTTGTTGCCGATCGGTTCGGCGGTGCCGAAGTACACGTGGCTGATCATGCGCGCGGTCATCCCGAAATTGTTGACCACCCGCATGTTCACCTCCCAGAGGTCGCGAGCCGGGGTGCCGCCCGGGAACGCGTACACGGCCTTGGTGTCGGAGATGAACAGCGCGGCATCCGCGGTCGTATAGTGCCGCGTGTAGACAAAGTCCAGACTGCCGGCAAAGGTGGCGTCTTCGCGGGTGTCGCTGTCCCAGGTCCACATCCAGGTCGCGGGTGTCGGATCGTAGGTCAGCATGATTTCGGCCGCCCCGGTTTCACGGTTGGCCCGCACCGCGAAAGGATCATCCAGAACGTTGCGGGGAGCCCCCTGCGTGCCCGTGAGGTTTTCCGAGCCTGGCATGGGCCCGACCAGGGGCTTCTGCCAGAGGAAGTTGGGACCCACCTGCCATTTGCCCATGGAAACGGCCACGCCCGAGATGGCGTTGACCTGGTTGCCCGAGCCGGTGTCCCTCAGGATCCAGCCGGTGTAGGTGGGAATGGCCGTCGGACCGGCCTCGGACACGAGACCCATGTAGGCGCCCTGTCCGTACCAGTTCCAGCGGCCCTTCTGCCACATCAGTTTGCCCTTGAAACCGAACGTGTCGTCCGAAACGATCGTGCTGGTGAGGATCTGTTCGGGGGTGACCGGATCGGAGGCGCTGACGCCGTCGGCCAGCAGCTGGAACTCGTTGCCTTCGCGGGGCTGGCCCGACCACAGGGCGCCGCCCTCGAAATTGAAGGGTCCCAGGCGGGTCGCCATCTGGACCGAGGCCTTGCGCGTGGTCAGGATGGGGATGGTCGCCGAACTGGTCACCTGGGTCTGCTGTGCGAAATCCTCCTGGAACATCGCCGTCCAGTTCATGCCCGCCACGGCCCGCTGGTATTTGACGAAGATCGCCGGGTTGGCGCCCCACCACAGCTGGGGACCGAAGGCCACCTTGAGCCCCTTGAGCGATTTTTTGCCGGCGATCTCGAAGCCGATCGGGGCGTCGCCGTTGTACATGTCGAGGTTCGGACCGTAATAGGCGTCCCGGTACAGGCCGAAGAAATCCCCTTCGTACTGCCAGTGCAGGTGGCCGGTGCGGTAGAAGGCGTTCATCTGGAACCAGCGGTCGTCCCAGGCCATCTCCGCCTGGTAGACCCGCACCCGATCCAGGGACTGAAGGTCCAACAGGTCCCCGTTGGCGTCGGTGACGGTGCGGGTGAGGCCACGGTTTTCGTAGAAGATCTCGTCGATGGGGTTTTCCGGAACCTGGCCCAGGATGTTCAGGGACATGCGCCCGGTCACGGCCTCCGAGGGCTTGGCCTCGAAGTCGACGTAGAACGACTGCCCCGTGCCGAAGCCCAGGTAGGAGGGATACGAATCCTGGGGTTCTTCGGCCGGCGGCGTGGAAATGTTCTCGCCGCCGGTGCTGTAGGTGGTGAACTCCATGCGCACACCCGACACGCGCACCTTGCTCAGGACGCTTGTCTGCAGGCTGGCCTGGTCGCCGCGGGCCTCGAGCACCGCGCCCATGGGCCGGATGTTGTCGAAGTGCGCCCGGATGGCGTTCAGGTCGGTGGTCTCGGCGTAGGGATTGAGTTTGTAGGCATCCCGCAAGGCGTAGTAGGCCGCGCGCGGGTAGACGTCATAGATGCCGCGGACGTCGGAGTACCCCTTGGCGCAGATCCCCCACCACTCCTCGTTCATGTTGTTGTCGCCCTCGCGGAAATCCTGGTAATAACCGGCGTTGGGCCACGAGGCGTTGGTGTCATGGGTGCTCAGGTTGGCGTCCTGAAGATACTTCCACCAGCCGTCGCTCCACTGGAAGGTCATCCCGCCGATGCAGTTGCCCACCCGGCCCTTGCCCGCGGACTGCTCGTAGATCTCCCGCCATTGACCCAGCAGGTAGAAAGCCTGGGTTTCCTGGTCCTCGCTCATGGTGATGGCGTTGAAAGCGTCCGAACCGAATTCGGTGAACATGCACGGTTTGCCGAGCTTCTCGTCGACGACCTGGTAGAAATCGCGCGCCGAAATACCGCGGTACACGTTCGAGCCGAAGACGTCAATGTTCCCGCACTCCTCGGCGATGATGTCGACGTACTGCAGATCGCCGTTGGCGATCGCCACGGGCCGGTCGGGGTCGATGGCCTTGATCTCGGTGGTGATTTCCCCGAACAGCGAATACAGGAAACGGGCCTTCGCGGCGTTGCGTTCGCCCTCGGGCAGGGCCTCGATCTCGAACGAGCTCCAGGACAGCCCGTAGTTGTTCTCGTTGCCCAGCAGGTACATCAGGACACCCGGGGTGTTCCTGTATTCCTCGACCATGGCCCGCAGTTCGGCCTTCAGGAATTCCCGGACTTTCGGGTCGCTGTAGTCGGTGATCGGTGTCCACACGCCGTCGAGGGTCAAGCCGTACCGCCCGACCGTGTGGTTCAGCACCGTGAAGATTCCGTACTTCTCGTAGATGTACTTGACCCAGCGCGGAGGGATGCCGACGTAATGCCGGATGGTGTTGACACCCATGGCCTGGAGCAGCGTCATTTCCTTGTCCAAAGCCGCGATGATGATGTCGTCGGGTTTGGTCCACAGGCTGTAGGTGTAGTTCTCGCCGATGGGCATGTAACCCCAGTTCATCCCCAGGACCATGAAATCCCGATCATCGACCTGAAGGCGGATGCCGCCCGCGTCGTGGATGATGGTGATGTCCGGCAACTCGGCCTGAGCGGCCGGCGCCGCGGCCTGGGCCGGGCACACCGCCAGCAGCAGAATGAATGCCAGGGCGAGCCGGCCGGTACTGCGGAGGCAGCCGTTAACGATCGAGTGCACGAGGTTCTCCTTGGGTTGATGAAGGGGAATCACCGTCGACGGCGTTGTGGGCCGTGACGTCGCGGTAGAAAAAGGCGCTGTCCTTGGGAATTCTCTGCTGGGTCGCGAAGTCGACCCCGTAAAGTCCGAATCTCTTGGTGAAGCCGAAGCCCCACTCGAAGTTGTCCAGAAGCGACCAGACGAAATATCCGGCCAGGGGCGCGCCCTCGGCCAGGGCCCGGCGCATGGCCAGGAGGTGCTCGTGGAGGTAGGTCACTCGTTTCACGTCGGCGATGCGGCCCCGGGCGTCCACCGGATAGTCATAGGCGGCGCCGTTTTCCATGATGTAGATCTTCGAGGGGGTATAATCGCGGTGAATCCGCAGCAGCGAATCGTACAGCCCCTCGGGGTAGACCTCCCACCCCATGTCGGTCAATTCCTCTTTGGGAATGTTTTTCGCGTCGATGGGCTTGCCGTCGGGGCCGGCCTTCATGACGTTGCGGCTGTAGTAGTTCACGCCCAGAAAGTCCAGGGGAGCGGAAATGGCCGCCATGTCGCCCTCCAGGATGTACGGCGGGTCGGCACTTTCCAGATGCCCGGCGGCCACGCGGTCGGCCACCGCGTCGGCGGGATAGGCTCCCTTGAACAGGGGATCCAGATACCAGCGGTTGAAAAATCCGTCGAACCAGCGGGACGCGTCCCGGTCGCCCTTGGCGGCGGAGGCGGGATACGACGGGCAGTAGTTGTGGACCAGGCCCACTTCGGCCTGGGGCACTTCATGACGGATGGCGCCCACCGCCCAGCCATGGGACAACAGAAGATGATGCGCCACCCGCAACCCTTCGGCCGGGTTCTTGTGGCCGGGCGCGTGGTGGCCCTCTTCGTGTCCCAGGGTCGCGATGCACCAGGGTTCGTTGTGGGTCACCCAGCGTTTCACCCGGTCGCCCAGGCGCCGCGTGACCACGGCCGCGTATTCGACAAAGGCCTCGGCCGTTTCGCGCGCGGCCCAGCCACCCTCGTCCTGCAGCGCCTGAGGAAGGTCCCAGTGGTAAAGGGTCGGAAAAGGTTCGATGCCCGCTTCGAGAAGCCCGTCCACCAAAGCGTCGTAGAAATCCAGTCCGGCGGGATTGATCTGGCCCCGGCCGGCGGGAATGATCCGCGGCCAGGCGATGGAAAAACGGTAGGCGCCCAGGCCGAGCCATTTCATCAGTTCGATGTCCTCGCGCCAGCGATGGTAATGGTCGCAGGCCACCGAGGGATTCGAGCCGTCTTCAATTTTTCCCGACTCGGCCGCGAAGCGGTCCCAGATGGACTCGCCGCGCCCGTCCTCGGTGGTCGCCCCTTCGATCTGCTGAGATGAAGTGGCGGCCCCCCAGATGAATCCGTCAGGAAAAGGAATGCGGCTCATTGATCATGGGCTCCTGAACAGGGTTTGTCATTGACCATCCCGAATCCTTCCAGCGGTCCAAGAGACCCCCGAAAACCCATAACTTTACATATTTCAGGCAGTTCGGGAAGAAAAACCAGGTTTGTTTTATGTTTGGCCTTCAATTTCCCGTCCATTTGCTAAAAAATTTCTTTGTTCGGACTCCGAACATAGTGTATGATATAGGTGGTTCTGTCAAGAGATCTCTCGGTATTCGGACCCCTCGATTCGGAGGGAAAAGGATCCGACCGAAGCTTCCCACTTATGCGTGTTATCACTTGACGCGACAGGCAGCAGAGGGAAACGGCAGGATTGACCAAGGCAACAGGATCAGCCCGTTAGCTCTTTCCTTGGAAACGAAATGTTGGAGCTTTGACAGGCTCCCCGCAGGAGGTAATTTGATGATGTCCCAGCGCTCCCTTCTCACGACGACCCTGGCCATCGGGTTGATCTGCCTGGTCCCCGCGGCTGGATTCGCCATCGACCCCTATTTCCAGGATTTCGAAAGCCTGGACCAGACCAGCCCTACCGCCCTCTCGGATGTCGATTGGGTTGTCTACGGCAACGTGTTTGACACTGACGGAACGACCTACCTCTACGGGTACGGCACCAATCCCGCCCCCAACGACGGATTCGCCTTTTGCCAGATCGACCTCCTCCAGGGCGGTGTGGAACAAGGCTTCCAGCAGCTTTCCGTCTTCAGCGACTACAATAACGGCGACCACGCCCTCGGCCGCTGGATCGAAAGCAACACGTTCATCGAACAGACCGTCACCGCCGCCGATGTCGGCAAAACCTGGAAGTTCTCGTTCCAGGCCAAAAAAGGCAACCTGGTGGCTCCTTCGACCGCCCAGGCCTTCATCAAGACCATTGATCCGGCCAACAACTACAACATGACCAACTTCGTCCCCGTGGACATGACCGCCATTCCCGACACCTGGGGCGGTTACAGTGTTTCTCTGACCATCGACGCCGGCCTCGTGGGCCAGTACTTCCAGTTCGGCTTCTCCAATACAGCCACTCTTTACGAGAGCTCCGGCATTTTTTACGACAACATCCTGCTGGAAGTGGACAACGTTTCGGCCGTCCCTGACGGCTCGACCCTGTTCGGCGCCACCCTGGGCCAGAACTATCCCAACCCGTTCAATCCCATGACCCGGATCGACTTTGCCCTGGATCGTGCGGAGAATGTCGACATCTCCGTGTTCGACCTCGGGGGCCGTCGTGTCGCCACCCTGCATCAGGGTGAACTGGGCGCGGGCGAACACCATGTCGTCTGGAACGGGAAATCCGACAGCGGCGCGGCTGCTCCGGCGGGCCAGTACCGGTATGTCCTGAAGACCGGCAGCGGCCAGGTCGCCCGCAGCATGGTCCTGTTGAAGTAGTTGAAATTTATCCCGCCGGGGCCCGCGGCCGGGCCCCGGCGAACAATATCGGATTCGAGAAACCCATGGGTGTTCATTATGGCTGGTAGACCCGCTCCCTCAAGGCAGCCGTCCCTTAACGGACCGGCGCCAACCTCCCCCCAGGGAGGATTTGTCCTTCTCGACGGAAAGATCCACTACCGGATTTCCGCGTATGAATGCATGGATCCTTTCCTGATGAGCCTGGCCAACGACACCGACCTGTGGATGTTTATCGCCTCGGGGGGCGGACTGACCGCCGGTCGGGTCGATGCCGACGGCGCCCTGTTTCCCTACCAGACCGTGGATCGGCTTCACGACGCCCACTACCACACCGGACCGATCACCCTGTTCCAGGTCGAAACCCCTGACGGCGACGTCGTCCTGTGGGAGCCCTTCAACCCGGCCGGCGCGGACAATGCGGCCGTCGAACGGAACCTGTACAAGAACATCAACGGCAGCCGCCTGACCTTCGAGGAGATCCACCACGACCTCGACCTGACCTTCCGCTACTCGTGGTCCGGCTGTGACGAATTCGGTTGGGTCAAAACCTCGAAACTGGAAAACGGAAGCACCTGTGCGGTCCGCACTTTTCTCCTCGATGGCTTCCGGAACGTCTTGCCCTACGGCGCCCCCTTGTCGCTCTATCAGCAATCCAGCACCCTGGTCGACGCCTACAAGAAGTCCGAATCCGATCCCGAGACCGGGCTGGGCATCTTTTCGCTGACCGCCGGCATCACCGACCGCGCCGAAGCGGTCGAGGTCCTGCGCGCCAACACCGTCTGGTGCTGCGGCCTCGAGGCCTTCCGCGTCCACCTGTCCACCGAAGCGATCGACGCCTTCCGCAACGGACGGGTGATTTCCGAAGAAGGCGTCCTGAACGGCGTCCGCGGAAACTACCTGGTCAGCAGCAGCCTGGAACTGGAACCAGGCGCAACCGCCTCCTGGCATCTTGTCGGCGACACGGGTCGCGACCATGCCGAGATCGCCGCCCTGCGGCACAACATCCTTCAGGATGCCAACCTTCCGGATCGGATCATGGCGAGCCTCGCGGCCGCTGGAGAGAACCTCCGGCGCAACGTGGCCGGCGCCGACGGTATCCAGCTGACCGGGCGCCCCGAATCCTGGGCTCACCATTTCGCCAACGTCCTGTTCAACAACATGCGCGGCGGGGTTTTCGCGAAGAACTACGACATCCCGGTTTCCGACCTGACCGCATTTCTGCGCTCACGCAACGCTCCTGTCGCCGAACGCCAGGAGGCGCTGCTGGCCAAACAGCCCCCCGTGGTGACTCTTGACGAGCTCATGGGCCTGGCCCGCAAGTCCGGGGATCCGGACTTCGAACGCCTGTGCCTCGAGTACCTGCCCCTGCACTTCGGGCGTCGGCACGGCGACCCCAGCCGACCCTGGAACCGGTTCTCGATCCGGGTCCGTGACCGCGAAGGCCGGCAGGCCCTGAACTACGAAGGCAACTGGCGGGACATCTTCCAGAACTGGGAAGCCCTGTGTTTTTCCTTCCCCGGCTATTTGGCCAACGTGGTCGCCAAGTTCGTCAACGCCTCCACGGTGGACGGATACAACCCCTACCGTCTGACCCGCGACGGCGTCGACTGGGAGGTCGTGTCCCCGGACGACCCCTGGAGCAACATCGGCTATTGGGGCGATCATCAGATCATCTACCTGCTGAAACTGCTGGAAAGCCTTGACCGGCACGATCCCTCCGCCATCGGCGCCATGCTGGGCGCGGACATCTTCAGTTACGCCGAGGTCCCCTACCTCATCAAGCCCTATGCGGAAATCCTGAAGGACCAGCAGTCGACCATCATCTTCGATGACGCGCGCCAGGCCCGCATCGAGGCCCGCGTGGCCGAAGTGGGCTCCGACGGAAAACTGCTGACCGATCCCGACGGCTCGGTGTACCACGCCAACCTCTTTGAAAAACTGCTGGTGCCGGCCCTGGCCAAGCTGTCGAACCTGATCCCCGACGCCGGCATCTGGATGAACACCCAGCGGCCCGAATGGAACGACGCCAACAACGCCCTCGGCGGCGGCGGGGTGTCCGTGGTCACCCTTTGTTACCTGCGCCGCTACCTTCATTTCCTGGCCGCCCGCCTGGAAAAGCAGGCGGGAACCTCCTTCTTCCTCTCGGGCGAAGTCGCCGAGTGGTTCGGCCGAATCGCCACCATCCTGACCAACGAACGGGACCTGCTGGACGCCGATGAAACCAGCCCGCACGATCGCAAGCGGGTCATGGACCTGCTCGGCGGCGCCTTCTCCGAATACCGGGCCCGGGTGTACAGTAACGGATTTTCCGGCAGGGTCCCTGTTTCGGTCCAGCGGGCGGTGGCGTTTTGCCGGACGGCCCTCGAGTTCGTGGACAGCAGCATTGCCGCCAACCGACGCGCCGACGGCCTCTACCACACCTACAACCTGCTGGAATTCGCCGATGACGATCGCGGCGTCGCCGTGGGTCATCTTCAGGAAATGCTCGAAGGACAAGTGGCGGTTCTCAGTTCCGGCCTGCTCGGGCCCGCCGAAGCGCTGGAGGTCCTGGACAGGCTCTACCGGAGCCCGATGTATCGTCCCGACCAGAACAGCTTCATGCTTTACCCCGACCACGAGCTCCCCGGCTTCCTGGACAAGAACGTCGTGCCCGAAGCCGAAGCGGTGAAGATTCCCCTGCTGCGGGACATGCTGGCCGCCGGCAACCCCGCCCTGGTGGTGCGGGACGCCGACCGGATCATCCGTTTCCACGGCGACTTCGGCAAGGCCGCCGACCTGGCCGCGGTCCTGGACGATCTCGGGCGCCAGACCCCCTGGTCCGAAGCGGTCACCAGGGACAGGGACGCGATCCTGGGCCTCTTCGAGGAAGTGTTCCACCACAAGTCCTACACCGGACGTTCGGGCGTCATGTACGGGTACGAAGGCCTGGGCTGCATCTATTGGCACATGGTGGCCAAGCTTTTGCTCGCGGTTCAGGAAATGATCCAGCGCGCCGAACGCGAAGACACCCCCCCTGCGGTCAGGGATAAACTGGTCGCCATGTATTTCCGGGTCCGGTCGGGCATCGGGTACGAGCGTTCGGTCGCCGAATACGGCGCCTTCCCCACCGACCCGTACTCGCACACCCCTCCCGGCCGCGGCGCCAAACAGCCGGGAATGACCGGCCAGGTGAAGGAGGAGATCCTCACCCGGTTCGGTGAACTCGGTGTCCGTGTGAAAGCCGGCACCCTGGACTTCGATCCCGTTCTCTTGCAAAGCGAGGAATTGCTGGAGGGAACCCAGGCCTTCACTTATTTTGACATTGAAGGCCAGACCCGGACCATTCCCCTGTTCCCCCGCAGCCTGGCCTTCACGTTCTGCCAGGTGCCGGTCATCTACGAACCGGTGGCCGATCAGGGATGGATCCACGTCACCTTCGCGGATGGATCCATGACCGCCCTCTCGGAAACGGCGATCGACGCCGAGGTGAGCGCGGAAATATTCGCCCGTACCGGCCGTGTCGAACGTATCCGGGTCGGTGTTCCGGAGGACAAGATCCTCTGACGACCGGAGTCCGCCATGCGTGTCCCCCAGAACCTGCCCCTGCCGGTTGCTGTCCTGTGTCTCCTGATGATGGTCGCCGGATCCGCCTTCGGGCAATGCATCCTCGCCAACCCCAGTTTCGAGATCGCCGGTTCCGGCGGCCCGGTATTCGGCGGCTGGAACCAGTTCGGCGTGTTCGGCTCCGTCGGAATCGCGGACCACGGCTCGAAGGCGGCGCGGGTCAGCGGACCCAACACCGCCCAGTGGGAGGTGTCCGGCTATTGGCAGAGCCATGACGCGGTACCCGGGGAACAGTTCGAGGTCACCGGACACGTGCAGCACCCCGCGGCGAGGCCGCTGACCGGAGGCTGCACGGCCATCGTGAACATCGAGTGGCGGGACGGCTCGGGCGTGATGATCGACTAC
>Ga0210065_1000364_pt1 | contig 12665 bp, 9 predicted proteins | sample Muzzi_PWB_D1_FD_185533 | JGI IMG/M metagenome (GOLD analysis project Ga0210065, IMG submission 185533) | Wetland microbial communities from San Francisco Bay, California, USA, that impact long-term carbon sequestration - Muzzi_PWB_D1 (SPAdes) | ecosystem: Environmental > Aquatic > Marine >... | reverse complement strand
GAAGACGAAATGTGTGTTGTGAGGACTGCAGTTTGACAAGAAAATCATCCTGCATCGCAGAAGTGAGGTTGTTCGAATATATTCCGCAAAGTCCTGGCATGGCATGGCCCCAATGGAATCAGTTGGTCGTCAGGTAAGTTGAGATCCTTGGATTACGGATTACCGAGTTTATCCAACGAGTCCCAGGCGGTCAACGGCTTCAAGCAATTGTCGATTCTTGTCGGGTTCGCTTATGGCCACCCGCAGGCACCCTCCAGGGATATCGGGGCAATGGGCTTCGTCCACAACGGAAATACCCTCCTTGAAAAGCAATTTTGCCGCTTCAATTGCTTCACAATTGGGGTGTAGAAGGTAAAAGGGTACAGGGCTGGACCGGATGACCCTACCACCGAGGGCGTTGGAAATAATATTGAATTCTTCGACGAGAATGCTGGATAAGTCCGGAATGCGGTGAAAGGATCGGGCAATTTCGAGGCCTACCCGTTGGACCAGGGGCGGCACGCTAAAGGGCGACATTCCGATTTGCAGTTCGGCAATGATGTCCGGATTGGATACGGCATACCCCAGGCGCAAACCGGCCAGTCCGATTTTTGAAAAGGATTTGAGAACGATAACATTGTAATACTCCCTGCAAAGTGCCGGCAGGGAATAGCTTGCGTACCAATCAAATACGCCGTCGATGCAAAAGAGAGTGTTTGGATGATCCGCAATGGCTTTGCGAAGATCCTCCTCGGGGAGTTCCTGGGTCGAGGGATTGTTCGGTGTGCAGATGGAGACCAGAGCGTAGCTGTCATCGATTTCGTCCAGGGATGTGAATGTTTTTATCCGCACTCCCGGAATCGTGGAGGCGACAATCGAAAAACGGGGAAAATTTGGAGTCAGAATGCCAAAGACATCGCCTCGTTCAAGGAAATGGTTCAAGACCATCTCAATGGCAACGTCCGCACCGGGGGTCAGCAAGAGTGATTCGGACGATAGTCCATCGTTGTCCGCCAGTATATCAAGGAGTTGGGGGTCCTGGTTCGGAAGGGGGTAGGCCCCCAAATTGGAGACCTCGAACGAATGGAGGGCCCTGGCGACTTCCTCGGCCCAGATAAAAGGGCCCGACACCAAGCTGAGGTCGCACGGGGTAGGTGGCCGGTTGGCGTAATTGCAGAAGATGCCTGAATCGACATCCAAAGATTTCCTGAGAAAATTCTTCATTGCTCCCTCCGGACAATCCGAAATTTAATGACGCGGTCTTTTGAAAAATTTAAAAAAGTTCCTGTTGGCTCCTTCGTGGACCAAGGGCAGCAACAATATAATGGAACAGGCAGCCGCTCCCCGGATGAGGACGTCTGCAAGGGGCTGGCTCCTTTCCATCAATATTACAATTGCTTTTCCATTTTTGTAGGTTCCCAGGAATGTTCCTTGTAGAACTTCACCCGCAGCTGGAATGGTGTTAGTGCTTAATGTTTGAAAAAGGGCTGAATTATCAAGATTCCAGCTGTTGATAAATGCGAACAAGGCCAGCGCGGTCCCGGTAATAGCAATAATCTTGGCCCATTCCAAATGGAGGTGGTAGCGCTTTTGTCCTAGGTGGAACCCCACCGCATTACTGACGATTCCGGTGATCGCCGCGGAATATGCGGCACCCAAAATCCCCCAGGTGGAGATAAAGAACCAGGTGAGCAGGACTTTTAAAGCGGAAGACCATCCCCTCAACAGGGCAATTACTTTAGTGTGCTTTGCGTAAGCCAATCCAAAGGTCAGGTGGTAATAGGCTCCGTTGAGAATTACCGAAACAATTTCAATGCGGGTTATTCGGTAAGCCTGATGAAATTCCGGTGGCGTCATTATGACAAGCATCGGCTTGATAATGACCGCCATGACAAGTCCTGAGGAAACCATCAGGAACAAGTATTTGGTAAACATGGCGCTGATGATGGCTGGGGCACCCTCATCGTCTGCCATCTCAAACCGCCTGGTATTCCAGGACTGCATAAGGGGCTTGGAAACAATCAGGGCCAGGATAACAGGGAAACGATAACCCATTTCCAGGATGCCGACTGAATTGAGGTCAATTTGAAATTTTACCAGAATTCTCTCAAGTTGCCTTGAGAAGAACGAAGCCAGCGATCCGGGAATAAGGGGAAGTAAAAACGAGCGGATGGTCCTGGAAATCTCGGGATCATATTCGGTGCCGCAATCCTTGACGGCGATAGCGACCAGAACAGTGCCGCTGAAAATGTTCACCACCATGCCGCTGATGAAATATCCGTCCAGGCCCATGTCCAAAACGAGAATCAACCAGATATTCAGGGTCAAGCCGATAAAAAGCCGCAGGAGGTTAATTGTGCTGAAGAGTACCGACCTGCTGCGAATCAGGAGCCACGCACTGGCCCCTTGCCCGACAATGTCAAAAAAGAACCCGACCAAGGCCATGATGACGTAACGATAGATGGTTGAGTCATCCAGAAGGAAACCGGCAATTGGCTTTGAAAGCAAAATCAATGGGAATATGATGGAAAAGGCGACCACCGCGATTAGCCGGATTCCCGTACTGACAACCGCGGGTTTGCGAGCAGGGTCTTTTTCATCGTGGTAAAGGCGGATGATGGAGCCACGAACCCCGTAGGTCAGGAGACTGATGAGGAAGGCCATCCCGAAGTCCAGCATACCAATGACGGCATAGCCGTGGCCTCGCAGGATATGGGAATAGAAGGGCAGCATGACAAAGCCGATCATTCTGCCCATGATGCCGGCAATGCTGTAGATGGCTGCGTGTTTGAAAGTGCCTTTGCTTCTGGCCATCCCCACCCATCCGGTAATTAATTGCCCTGCATGATCCCAAAAGTGTACCTGATAGCCAAGCCCCCTGAAAATCAGAAGTTGGGGGGATGGCAACCATGAGTATTATTGTGATAATCGGATTCGGCAAGGGGCACTGTAGAACAATTGCGGGCTTCATTCCATGGGGGCCTTGAATCCGGATTTGGGCGATGCCCAAAGTTAGGCTGGCAGTTCGAGCGGCACCTGGCAACGGCTTTGAGGAAATCCCCACAGTTGCCAGCCCCCAAATTCAAGTTGATCCTCCATATATATTGGGACGGAGATCTTGTCATCAGCCCCTGATCCTCTTCATCGCCTTCATTATCCCCTTCCCGCCTTCCCCGGTGCGGACCATCGGCAACAGCAGCAGGAACGAGCATGCGGCAAGACCCCGGATGATGATTTCGGCAAGCGGACTGCTTCGTTCAAGGAGAATGGTGATGGCCTTTCCATTCTTATATGTCCCCAGAAACGTGCTCTGAAGGGTTTCCGCAATCCGAGGAAGGGTTTGTGAACTAAGAGCCTGGAACAAATAGCTCCCCTCCAGATCCCAACGGGTAATCAACACAAAAAGAGCTACGGACAATCCGACAATGGTGAGGAGTTTCCCGCGCTCAAGCGGCAAGGGATATCTTTTCTGGGCCAGGTTGAATCCGACGATAGTGGTAAATATTCCGGTGATCGCGGAGGAATAGGCCGCGCCCAGAATACCCCAATTCGAAATGAAAAACCAGGTCAGCAGCACCTTGAGACCGGATGACCATCCCCTCAGCAGGGCAATCACCTTGGTGTGTTTGGCGTAGGCCAGTCCGAAGGTCAAATGGTAGTAGGTTGCCGCCAGGATGACCGAAATGATCTCCACCCGGGCCACCCGGTAGGCGGGATGAAATTCGGGCGGTGTCAAAACCACGAGCATCGGTTTGATGATGACCGCCATGACCAGGCCCGCGGCCGTCATGAGAAAAAGGAATTTCGTAAACATGGCGCTGATGATGACCGGGGCACCCTCGTCGTCAGCCATCTCGAATCGCCGGGTGTTCCAGGACTGCATGAGAGGCCTGGAAATGACCAGGGCCAGGAATACCGGGAAACGGTAGCCCATCTCCAGGATGCCTACCGAATTCAGGTCTATCTGGAACTTGACCAGGACTTTTTCCAGTTGCCTGGAGATGAAGGAAGCCAGGGAACCGGGAATCAATGGAAGGAGAAAAGACCGGATTGTGCGGGAAATTGCGGGGTCATAACCTGTCCCGCAATCCCGGAAGGCAATACCTACCAGAACCATGCCGCTGAAAACGTTCACGACCATGCTGCTGATGAAGTACCCGTCAAGACCCATGTCGCGTATAAGTAGCAACCAGATGTTCAGCGACAACCCGATGAAAAGACGCAGGAGGTTGATCGTACTGAACAGGACCGACCGACTGCGAATCAAAAGCCAGGCGCTGGCCCCCTGGCCGACGATGTCGAAAAAGAAGCTCACCATGGCCATGATCACGTAGCGGTAGATGGTGGAATCATCAAGCAACAAGCCGGCAATGGGTTTTGAGAAAATGATCAGGGGCAGAATGACCAGAAAGGCGACCATGGCGATGAGTCGGATTCCCGTACTGACTACCAGGGGTTTTCGGGCGGGATCCTTTTCGTCGTGGTAAAGACGGATGATGGATCCGCGTACGCCGAAGGTCAAAAGGCTGATCAGGAAAGCCATCCCGAAATCCAGCATACCGATGATGGCGTACCCGTTTCCCCGCAGGATGTGGGAATAGAAGGGCAGCATGACGAAGCCGATCATCCTGCCCATGATCCCGGCTACGCTGTAGATGGCCGCATGTTTGAATGTCCCCGTAGCTTTGGCCATTTCCGTCCATTCAGTAAAAATTTTTCAGTAAGCCACGAACATACTCGAAACTAACCTGGGGCCGAGTTCCCTGGAAAATCATCAGTTGGGAGATTGACCCGCCATGAGTATGATTGGGAAGATCGGATTCGGCAGGCGGCAGTGTAGAACAATTGCCGGATTTCGGCCACAATGGGGGATGGGGCCTAAGGGAAAGGGCCCTAAGTCCTTAAGAAAGCCATCCTGGAGGACCCCGTGCGCATCCCGGACTCTTTGGTACGCAACCTTTTCGAACCCGCCTGGGACCTCTACGAGTCCAGCGTCCGGCTGCGCACCCTCCGCCTCCTGCGCGCCACCCAGTGGCAGTCCCCGGCCGAACTCCAGGAAAGCGCCGACTCGAAACTGACCGCCATGGTCTGCCACGCCGCGGCCACCAGTTCCTTCTATCGCCAAAGGTTCGCCACCGCCGGCATCGACCCGACCAGGGTCCGCGCCATCGAGGATCTGAAAAACCTCCCCCTGCTGACCAAGGACGACATCCGCGCCCACACGGACGAGATCCTTTCGGATTCCTTCCCAAAGCAGGACCTGGTCCCGGCAAAGACCGGAGGCTCCACCGGCGTCGCCCTGCAGGTCTTCTGCGACCGCCAGGCCATCGAAAAACGCGCGGCGGCCGCCCTGCGCTCCGACGAATGGTCCGGCTGGAAGCTGGGGCAGCCCCTGGCCGCGGTCTGGGGCAATCCGCCCACCCCCAAAACCCTGAAAAACAAACTGCGCGCCCTGCTGAAGGACCGCATCATCTACCTGGACACCATGAAGATCGACGACCGGGCCATCGACCGCTTCCTGGCCGAATGGAAGGCCATGAAGCCGGGCATGCTCTACGGCCACGCCCATTCCATCTTCATCCTTTGCGAGAACCTCCAGGCCAGGGGCATCTCCTTGAACCCCGCGGGCATCGTCGCGACCAGCATGATGCTCATCGAACCCGAACGCCGGGTCATCGAGGAGGTGTGCCGGACAAAGGTGACCAACCGCTACGGCTGCGAGGAGGTGAGCCTCATCGGCTGCGAGTGCGAGCAGCACGACGGGATGCACCTGAACCTGGACCACAGCATCGTCGAGTTCCTTCGCGATGACGGCACGCCCTGCGCGCCGGGCGAGGACGGCCGCATCGTGGTCACCGAACTGATCAACCACGGCATGCCTATGATCCGCTACGAGGTGGGGGACCGGGGCGCTCCCTCGGACCGGATGTGCCCCTGCGGCCGGGGCCTGCCCCTGATGGCGTCGATCACCGGCCGGACGGCGGATTTCCTGAAGGCCCAGGACGGGTCCCGGGTGGCCGGCATCTCCATCATCGAGAACACGCTGACCAAATTGCCGGGCATCAAGCAGCTGCAGATCGTCCAGGACGCCGCCCTGTCCCTGCAGGTCAACCTGGTGCCGGGGCCCGGTTACGGTGAGGATGTGGCCGGGGAGCTGACCCGCATCCTCCGGGACATCATGGGCGCCGATTTCACCGTGACCATTGCCGAGGTTCCGGCGATTCCCCAGGAATCCTCGGGCAAGTACCGATTCACCATCTGCCGGATCTGACGGGAGCGCGCCGCGACCATGTTCACCGACCACACCATCGTCAGCTTCGCCTGGGAGAACTTCGACGGGCCCTGGCTCAGCCGCCAGTACATCGCCACCAGCCTGGCCAAGAGGATGCCCGTCCTGTACGTCACCCCGGAACAGCGCTTCGACGCGGTAATCGCGGGCCTGCGCAGCCCCGCGACCCGAAAACCCCTCCTGGCCCGCACAACCCCTATAAGGGACAACCTGGTCCACCTCGATCCCGGCGGCGTTTTTCCCCGGTTTTACGAAACCAAAACCGCCCTGAACCGCTGGTCCGGGCGCCAAAGGATGAATCGGATCAACCGCACGGTGGCCTCCCTGGGCTGGCCCGGGAAGAAGATCGTCTACGTGTGGAATCCCGATTTCCACGACGTGTTCGGCGGCCTGGGCGAAACCCTCAGCATCTTCCACTGCGTGGATTATTTTCCGCACTATTTCCGCGAGGGGACCCCCCACCGGAAAGTCTCGATCCGGAACCTGGAAACCTGCCTGCGCCGGGCCGACATCGTCCTGACCACCTGCGGGGTGCTGGAGGACAAGCTGGCCGAACACGTGGACCGCAAGTACACGCGCCTTCTTCACGGCGTGGATATCGAGGCGTTCACCGCCGGCCTGCGGGCCGAGGAGCCGGACGACCTGAAGGACATTCCCCATCCCCGGCTGGCGCACATCGGCCGCATCAACAACAAGATCGACACCGGGCTGCTGGCCGACATCGCCGAGCAGAACCCCCAGTGGTCGGTGGTGCTGATGGGACCGGTGGTCTCGGACCTGTCCGAGGCCACGCGGAAGGGACTGGCCCGCCTGGAAAGCCTGCCCAACGCCTTCCTGCTTCCGGGCCGCCGCCCCCATGAACTGCCGCCCTACTACGGCGCCGTCGACGTGGGCCTGATGGCCTACCACATGTCCTTCTGGGTCCCCTACGGATTCCCCCTGAAGTTTTTCGAGTTCCTGGGCGCCGGCAAACCGATGATCTGCTCGCCCCTGGATTCGATGACCGAATTCCCCGAATTCGTGACCCTGGCGGACTCGACCGAATCCTGGATCGAGGCCATCAACGTGGCCCTGGCGACGGATTCGGAAGCCAAGAGAGCCCGCCGCAAGGAGTTGGCCTCCCTGAGCTCCTGGGATCACCGCGCCGGGGAGATCCTGGGCCATCTGGAAACTGAATTTAATACTCAAGGAAGATTTTAAAAGTCAAAAAAGATAACTTTTGTGTCTTTTTTGGTGTTGCCACACCCCGCCATTGTGTTATAATTACTCCTGTTCACGTTGGGTTTCTCATTTGTTTGCCTTTAGTTAGTCCATTATCAGGGGATTCGGAGCCGGCGACCATGCGCCGCCGCCCAGAGGGAACCATGCCGCGCGTCACCATCGGAATGCCTGTCTACAATGGGGAAGAATTCATCGCCGAGGCGATGGAATCTCTTTTGGCCCAGTCATTTACCGACTTCGAGCTCCTGGTGGCGGACAACGCCTCGACCGACGGGACCGGGGAGATCTGCCGGGGGTTTGCCGACAGGGACAGCCGGGTCCGCTGGCTGCCCAGCCCGGAGAACCGGGGCGCGGCCTGGAATTTCAACCGCCTGTTTTTCGAGGCCAAAGGCGAGTTTTTCCGCTGGTCGGCCGCCGATGACGTGACGGCCCCGACGTTCCTGGAAAAATGCGTCGACATCCTGGATGCCCAACCCCAAGTCGTGTTGTGCCACTGTTATACGAGCAAAATCGACGCCCATGGGGAACCCCTGGGCCAGTACGATCTGGACAACGGCCTGGATGTGGCCAATCCGGCCGTGCACCTGCGTTTCCGCGCCCAGATCCTGCCTCGGCACAGCTGCGTGCACGTCTTCGGCCTGATCCGCCGGGATATCCTGGCCAAAACGCCGTTGATCGGGCCCTATGTCAGCAGCGACCGGGTCCTGCTGGCGGAACTCGCGCTCCATGGACCCCACCATGTGATTCCGGAATACCTCTTCGCCCGGCGGCATCACGGGAAAACATCCATCCATCTGGATGAGCGGACCGAGCGTGCGGAATGGTTCGACACCAAAAAGAAGGGCCGGATCGCCCTGCCGGCCTGGCGGGTCGTGGGGGAGCTCGAAAAGGCGATCCTGCGGGCCCCGCTGAACCTCAAGGAATTCGGGCAGTGCCAGCTTGAGGTGATGCGGCATGGCAAGTACCGCCGGGGGCCGCTGGGCCAGGACCTGAAACTGGCGTGGAAGCACTACATGGCCTAGAAGCAAAAATTAAGGATTTCGGCATGGCCGCCGAAAATATCAGGAGTACCTTGAAGTGGCCCCGCCGGGCGCGGGCCAACCAGCCGAATTGATTAAGAAGGGACGATATGTCGGCGAAGAACGTGAACAAGAAACCTGTCGTGGCCATCCTGGCCGGGGGCATGGGCACCCGTCTCGCCGAAGAGACCGAGATCCGGCCCAAGCCCATGGTGGAGATCGGCGACCGTCCCATCCTGTGGCACATCATGAAGCTGTACGCCCACTACGGATTCAACGAGTTCGTGATCGCGCTGGGCTACAAGGGCGAATACATCAAGCGCTGGATGCGGGACTACGGCAGCCTCGAGGGGCACATGACCGTCAAGACCAACACCGGCGACGTCCTGACCTACGAGGACCACCGGCCCGACTGGACGGTGCACCTGGTGGAAACCGGGATGCAGACCGGCACCGGGGGGCGCATCAAGCGGCTGCAGCCCTGGCTGGGGGACGGCACGTTCATGTTGACCTGGGGCGACGGCCTGTCGGACGTGAACATCCAGGACCTGTACGACTTCCACAAGGCCCACGGCAAACTGGCGACCCTGACGGCGGCGCGTCCGCCCGCACGCTACGGCCACATCGAGTTCGAGGGCGACATGGTCAAGTGCTTCACCGAGAAGCCCCAGACCGCCGAGGGCTGGATCAACGGGGCCTTTTTTGTCCTGGAGCCGCAGGTGCTCGACTACATCGACGGCGACCCGGTCATGTTCGAACAGGCGCCCATGGAGGGCCTGGCCAGGGACGGCCAGTTGATGGCCTACAAGCACCAGTCCTTCTGGCAGTGCATGGACACGCTGCGCGAAAAACATATTCTGCAGACGCTCTGGGAAGGCGGCCACGCCCCCTGGAAATGCTGGGATTGACCCGGCGAACCCCAACGGAATCTATTCGAGGTGGATGGAAATGAAAGTACTGGTAACGGGCCACAGGGGATATATCGGGAGTGTCCTGGTTCCGCTTCTGCTGGAGCACGACCATGAGGTGACCGGCCTGGACAGCGATCTGTTCCGGGCCTGCACCTTCGATGGGAAGGTCGTGGACATTCCCGAGCTCATTGGCGACGTGCGGGACGTCGAGCTGGAGACCGTCACCGGTTTCGACGCCGTCATCCATCTGGCCGGGCTGTCCAACGATCCGTTGGGCGACTACAACCCCAGCCTGACCGAGGACATCAACCACCAGGGTTCGGTGCGCATCGCCCGCCTGGCCAAGGAGGCCGGCGTGCCGCGGTTCCTGTTCGCCAGCAGCTGCAGCACCTACGGCGGCGGCGGCCAGGATTTCCTCGACGAAACCGCGAAGTTCAACCCCGTCACGCCCTACGGGGTGTCGAAGGTGGAAGTCGAGAGGGACGTGGCGCCGATGGCGGACGACGACTTCAGCCCGACTTTCCTGCGCGCCTCGACCGCCTACGGCATGTCGCCGCGCATCCGCTTCGACCTGGTGGTCAACAACCTCACCGCCTGGGCCTTCACCACCGGCGAGGTCCACCTCAAGAGCGACGGCACTCCCTGGCGTCCGCTGGTCCACGTCGAGGACATCGCCCGCGCCTACCGGGCCATCCTCGAGGCCGACCGGGAACGGGTGCACAACATGGCCTTCAACATCGGCACCACCGCCGAGAACTACCAGATCCGCGAGGTGGCCGAGATCGTCCACGACGTCGTGCCCAACTGCGAGATCGGTTTTGCCGAGGGCGCCGAGCCCGACCTGCGCTGCTACCGGGTCGACTGCAACCTGCTGTCGCGGACCGTGCACGGGTTCAAGCCCCAGTGGACGGTGCGTCGCGGCGTGGAACAGCTGCTGGAGGCCTACCAGCGGGTGGGCCTGTCCCTCGAGGATTTCGAGGGGCCCCGCTTCAAGCGCATCGGCCATGTGAAACAGCTTCTGGAAAACGGCCGGCTCGACGCGACCCTGCGTTGGACCCGAACCCACGTGGAGAAGTAGACCGATGGTTCATCCTGCCAACACCTGCCGTTCCTGCGGGCACGACCACCTGGAGTCGGTGCTCGACCTGGGCACCACCGCCCTGGCCGACCGCATGCTCTATGAGAAGCAGCTCGACGAGCCCGAACCCGCGTTTCCCCTGGAGGCCGTGTTCTGCCCCAACTGTTCCCTGATGCAGATCCTCGAGACCGTCGATCCCGAGGTCCTGTTCGACGAGGACTATCCCTATTTCTCCTCGTTCTCGAACTACCTGCTGGACCACTCGAAGAAGAACGTGGAGGAGCTGATCGCCCGCCGCAACCTGGGCCCCGACTCCTTCGTGATCGAGCTGGCCAGCAACGACGGCTACCTGCTCAAGAACTACGTGGACCACGGGATTCCCGTGCTGGGCATCGACCCGGTGCCCGCCCTGTGCGCGGCCGCCGAGAAGATCGGGGTGCCGAGCCTGGCCGAGTTCTTCGGGCTCGCGGTGGCCGAAAAGCTGGCCGCCGACGGCAAGCAGGCCGACATCATCCACGGGAACAACGTGCTGGCCCACGTGGCGGACACCAACGGCTTCGTGGCCGGGATCGCCGCCCTGCTCAAACCCGAGGGCATGGCGGTCATCGAGTTTCCCTACGTGCGGGACCTGATCGACCACTGTGAGTTCGACACCATCTACCACGAGCATCTGTGCTACTTCTCGGCCACGGCGGTGGACCATCTGCTGCGTCGTCACGGCCTGTACCTGAACGACGTGCGCCGGCTGCCCATCCACGGCGGCTCGCTGCGCCTGTTCATCGAAAAGGTGGACGCGCCGCTGCCGAGCGTGACCGGCCTGCTGGCCGAGGAAAAAGAGCTGGGCCTGGATCACATAAACTACTACCGGCAGTTTTCCCGCCGGGTGGAGAACCTGAAGGAAAGCCTGCTGAAAATGCTGGTGGACCTGAAGGCCCAGGGCAAACACCTGGCCGCCTACGGCGCCGCGGCCAAGGGCAGCACCCTGATCAACTATGTGGGCATCGGCAAGGATCTGCTGGATTTCGTGGCCGACAAGAACATCCACAAGCAGGGACGTTACATGCCGGGCGTGCGGGTGCCCATCGTGGCGGCCGAGAAGATCGCCGCCGAGCAGCCCGACTACGTGCTGCTGCTTCCCTGGAATCTCGAAAACGAGATCCTCGCCCAGGAACAGGAGTTCCGTGACCGGGGCGGGAAATTCATCATCCCGGTGCCGGAACCCCGAATCGTTTAACCCCGAAGGAAGTTTCCCTTGAGCGACAACAAAGGAACCATCGTCTGCCCCAACTGCAAACAGGGCGCGATGAAGGTATTTCATACGGCGACCGGCGTGCCCACCAACAGCTGCATCCTGCTGGGGACGCGGCAGGAGGCGCTCGATTATCCCACGGGAGACATCGCTCTTGGTTTTTGCGACGTGTGCGGCTTCGTGGGCAACACCGCCTTCGACGCCAGGCTCACCGAATATTCCGGCCGTTACGAGGAGACCCAGGGTTTTTCGCCGACATTCCAGCGGTTCCACCAGGATCTCGCCGACCGCCTGGTCGCGCAGTTCCACCTCGAGGACCGTGAGATCCTGGAGATCGGCTGCGGCAAGGGCGAGTTCCTGCTCATGCTCTGCGCGGACGGGAAAAACCGGGGCGTCGGCTACGATCCCGGGTACCGCGCCGACCGGCACGCGCCCGCGCCGGGGGAGAACGTCCGTTTCGTGGCCGACTTCTACACCGAAAAATGCACGGACACCGCGGCGGATTTCGTCTGCTGCAAGATGACCCTCGAGCACATTCCCGAGACCCTGGATTTCGTGACCATGACCCGTCTGGCCCAGGGCGACCGGCCGGCGGAGATCTTCTTCATGATTCCCGACGCCACGCGCATCCTGCAGGACTGCGCCTTCGAGGACGTCTATTACGAACACTGCTCGTACTTCAGTCCCCACTCGCTGGACCGCCTGTTCCGGGGGGCGGGCTTTTTCCCCACCGCCGTGGGCAGCGAATACGACGGGCAGTACCTGACCATCGCCGCGGACACGGCCGATCACGGAGGCGGCCCCCTGGTCGGCTCCGGGCAGTTGGATGAACTGGCCCGCTGGGTGGAGGGTTTTCCCGAACTGTTCGCCGGTCAGCTGAAGTTCTGGCGGGACCGTCTGGCCAGCTGGAGCCAAGAGG
>Ga0210065_1000363_pt1 | contig 12719 bp, 7 predicted proteins | sample Muzzi_PWB_D1_FD_185533 | JGI IMG/M metagenome (GOLD analysis project Ga0210065, IMG submission 185533) | Wetland microbial communities from San Francisco Bay, California, USA, that impact long-term carbon sequestration - Muzzi_PWB_D1 (SPAdes) | ecosystem: Environmental > Aquatic > Marine >... | reverse complement strand
GCTGAACCGGCTGATCAACCGGACGCTGGTACGCACGCCGCCGATGGTCGACTTCGTGATGCAGGCGGCGGCAGCCGTTCCCGAACTTGTCGAACAGCTGGAAGTGGGAGCACAGCCACAGTCCGATATCAGCCTGCTGATTGCCAGGGCCCATGCTTTTGCGGACGGCGACCCCAATGCGGCGGTGCTGACGCCGGCCCGTCCGGCCGTCGAAGAGGCTGCCGCGGAAGAGCCTGCGCTGGAAATGGATCCGGTGCTGTACGACATTTTTTCCAAGGAAACCGCCGGGCACCTCAAGGTTATTACCGATTACCTGGATGCCTGTGACGGCCACAGCCCGCCTTTTGACGTTACCGAAAAATTGCACCGTGCCTGCCATACGCTGCACGGCAGCGCGAACATGGCCAACGTGCAGCGCGGCGTTTCGGTCGCGGCGGCGCTGAATCGTTTCGTGCGCCGTGTCTATGAGCACAAGGTCGGATTTCAGCCATCCGGGCTCGATGCGCTGAGAGCGGCTGCGCGTGCGCTGGCCACCATCGTCGGCGACATCAATAACCCGGAGCGCAACCGTGCCGACTACACGGCGCTGATTGAGCACATCACGAAACTCACCGATGCGGTGCAGGCTCCGGCGCGCGATGAGGCCGAGCCGGCCCCCGAACCGGAAGCAACACCGGCGCCGCCGGCACCGCCGCCGGAATCGGTCGAGGCAGAGGAAGATTTCGATGCGGAATACGACGCGGAGATCGCGGCAATCTTCACCGAAGAGTCCGCGGAGCTGCTCGAGGCCGCCGACAAAGCACTGGCGACCTGGGTCAAGGAACGGACCGCCCAGCCGATGGACGAACTCAAGCGCCATCTGCACACGCTGAAAGGTGGCGCGCGCATGGCCGGTATCGGGGCAATGGGCAACCTGAGCCATGAGATCGAAACGCTTCTGAAGTCGGTCGATGAGGGCCGCGTCAAAGCAACGCCGGCGGTCGAGGACCTCATGCAGCGCAGCATCGATGAGTTGCACCGGATGCGCGACCTGGTCATTGCCGGCAAGCCGGTGCGCCCTGCGAGTGACCTCGAACAACGTATCCAGCAGGCCAATGCCGGCTTCGAGGTGGCCGACGAGGTCGTGCTCGAGGAGCCCGCGGCGAGCGCGGAGGTCGAAGAAGCACCGTCGTCGGAGTTCACTTACGAGCCGGACGACACGGTCAGCATGGTCATTATCGATTCGCCGCTCGCCGATGAGCTGGCCGAAATCGGCGACGAGAAGACAGCGGAAGAGCCGACCGATACCGAGCCCGGGGAACCAGCCACCGTGCCCGAGCCCCCGGAGCCGCCGCCCCCACCACCGCCGCCACCACCACCGCCACAACTTTCATTGTCACAATTGGACCTGGCGTTGGAACCGGGCATCGGTGATGCGATGGCAGGCGCCTTTGGCTTCGGAGGATTCGACATGCAAACAGATGCCTTGGCCGAAATGAAAGAATTTTTTGATGTCGCTGAACTCGACGAGAAGCTAAGCGTCATGAATTTCGTATCACCCGAAAAACCGTTTAACATGCGCAAAGACCGCATTAGTGGCTTCACTCGTGTTGAATTCATCGTCAATGAAAATGGCAACGTCTCACGCGTCATTGGTTTTTCGGAAACCACACACCGCGGCCTCGAGGAAGCAGTCCGCGCCGTCATCAATAGTTGGAAATTCTCTCCACCAACCAAGGACGGCAGAAAAGTAAAAGCCCGCGTCATTCAACCTATTCGTTTTTAAATTATGAAGAATACTATTAAACTCCTCTTCACGGTACTCGCCGTAACAACATCACTTAGCGCTCAAAGCTATCCCTTATCCGAAAACACGTGGTCAAACCCGGAATTTGTAGATCGCTTCATGGGCACGTTCGGCACCGATACGGATAAGGCTCCCTCCATCAATCGTGAAGAAGGCGAAGTATTTAAGAAAGTATCGCAAATAGCCGCTAAAAACACCGCCGGTGCTATCAAACTGCTTACGGAGGCCATCACACCTGAATCAAGCGGTGCCATGGATTTCGCACTGGCGAACTTCCTGTTACAACAAAAAGACTATGCGAAGGCCAATGCATCCTACGTAAAATCAATTAAGAAGTTTCCGAACTTTGGTCGTGCCTATAAGAATCTGGGGCTCTCCCACATCCAACAAGGTAATTTCGCCAAAGCGCTTCCTAATCTAACTAAGGCGCTTGAAATTCTAGGCGGGGACGGTGGCCTTTTCGGCCTGATTGCCTACTGCCACTTAAATGAAGGCAATTATGGTCCCGCCCTGGACGCCTACAAATTCGCGCTTGTATATGAACCAGACAGCCGTGACTGGCGCTTGGGGCAACTCAAAGCTCTCCAAAATCTTCGTAAGTACGACGAAGTGGAAGGCATCATCTATCGCTACATTCAAGACAACCCGAATGAGCCCGAATTTTGGTTGCAGCAAGCCAATGCATTCATTGCTCAAAGAAAATATTCAGAAGCGGCCGCTAATTTTGAAATTGTCGACTTAATGAACGCTTCCGATGAAGACATGCTGATCCTACTGGGTGATATTTATGTCAATTTAGATGCTCCCACTTTGGCACTCGCTCCCTACGAAAAAGCTTTGGCTGGCGGTAAGGTTCCGGTCAAAAAGACCTTAAGTGTGACAAAATCATTGAGCCGTCGCTTAAGTCCGAGCGAATTTAAAACCTTTCTGAGTAAAGTAGACGCCGCCTACAGCACTCCAATGGAAAGCGCGGACCAACTCACCTTACTGACCCTGAAAGCAGCCAATGCCCTCGCACTGGATGAGAAAGCCGAGGCGATGACAATGCTGAGTCAAGTGGTCTCTAAAGATCCACTCAATGGCAGTGCTCTGCTCACACTGGGCAGCTATTATTATGGTGAGGCTGATTATATTAAATCGCTCGACTATTATTCACGTGCCGAAAAGGTGGAAGACGTCAAAGTCGAAGCCCTCTTGGGCAGCGCACGTGTCTTGGTCAAACAAACCAAGTACTATGATGCCATCACCCGCCTGAAGGAGGCCCAAACGATCAACGATCAACCTTTTATCGCGCAATACATCAGCACGCTTCAGAAATTCACGAACTAGGCGCCCACCCCACGCTGAATGGAACACTTACTCGACAATTCGATTACCTATAACGTATGGGATAATTCAATTACACCCAGACTGGAAATCACTTCCGGCGACGAGGTGTTGATTCAGATGAATGACGCCAGTGACGGACAGGTCCGGCAGGGCATGACTGCCGCAGAGTTTAAGCAAATCGATTTCACTAAAATTCACGCACTCACCGGGCCCATCGCAATTAAGGGAGCAAAGCCCGGCGATACCTTGAAAATAGAGATTCTGGAATATGTTCACAAGGGTTGGGCGTGGACCAGCATCCATCCGGACCTCTGTTTCTTACCGGATGATTTTGACGATTTTTATCTGCATCATTGGGTCCTGGACGACTGCGTTAGCAAGAGTATGCCGGGCATCACTTTGGCTCTCCACCCCTTCTGCGGTGTAATGGGCGTTCAACGCGCAGAAAAAGGATCCTACCGCACGCGACCACCGGGGCCTTTCGGAGGCAATATGGATGTCAAACATCTGGTTGCTGGCAGCACGCTGTATCTACCGGTACTGACAGCGGGCGGAATGCTCTGCTCTGGAGACTGTCACGCCGCGCAGGGAGACGGTGAGGTCACGATCAACGGCTTGGAAGCTCCTATGGACGTCAAGCTGCGAATCTCAATCGCAACGGATGTTTCCGTCACGGACCCCTATCTCCTGACCACACCCGACTTAATTCCGGCCGCTTACGCCGGTTCACGCTTTCACGCTTTTATTTCAAGTGGTCCGGACTTAATGCAGAACGCGCGTGGTGCGGTCCGTCGCGCAATCGATTTTCTACAAAAACGTTTGGGCTGCTCCGCTGAACAGGCCTTTGTGATTTGTTCTGCCGTACTCGACCTGAAAATAAGTCAGGTCGTCAATGCGCCACATTTCACAGTCACAGGTTATTTGCCGGAAGCTATCTTTAACAAAACGGAATGCTGAATAAGTTCTTCCAGTTCGACGCACACGAGACAACGCTGCCACGGGAAATCATGGCAGGCATTACCACCTTCGCCGCGATGGCTTACATCCTGGTGGTGAATCCCTTGATTCTAAGTAACGCCGGAATGGATGCACAAGCCGTCATCATGGCGACAGGATTAGCCGCGGCGCTGGGCTGTTTCCTCATGGCGTTCATGACCAATTACCCCATCGCACTGGCACCGGGCATGGGAACCAACGCCTACTTTGCCTTCATCATTGTATTGAGTATGGGCCTGACCTGGCAGGCTGCGCTGAGCCTCACTTTTTGGAATGGTATCATTTTTTTTATACTATCAATCACTGGCTTTCGCAAGAAATTGGCCGAGGCCATTCCCGCCGGCTTACAAGTCGGCATACAGGCGGGCATTGGATTTTTCATAGCGCTACTCGGCCTTAAGGCAGCAGGTCTGGTTGAATCCAGCCCGGCCACAATTATCACGCACGGCGATATTACCAGCCCACCGTTGCTGTTGGCGCTGGCGGGATTATTTCTGATGTGCGTGCTGTCTGCTAAAAAAGTACCGGGCGCAATTTTAATCAGTATGATACTGTTGGCCATCGGCGGATTCTTTGTCGCTGCTCCGGATGGCAGCAAATTGACTGCCGCACCGGAAGCGGTGATCGGAGTCCCATCGGGGCTGGGAGCCACCTTCATGCAGATCGACTGGCTATACCCTTTCATTCATCCGGCTACCTTCAAAGTACTTTTCGTGCTATTGATTTTGGACCTGTTTGATTCACTGGGTACTATCATCGGTGTGTCCCGGCGCGCAAAGTTAGTGGATGCCGATGGCAAACTGCCGAAGATGGATAAGGCGCTGACAGCCGATGCGTTGGCAACGGTGGGCGGTGCGATACTGGGAACATCCACCACCACTTCCTATATCGAATCAGCTGCCGGCGTGGAAGCCGGTGGACGCACAGGATTTACCAGCGTGGTCGTAGGTATACTTTTCCTGCTCTCCTTGTTTTTCTATCCGCTGATTGCAGCGGTGCCATCCATCGCCACCGCTCCAGCACTCATCTTTGTTGGACTCCTGATGGGACAAAGTCTGCGGGAGATCCCCTACGATGATTACTGTGAAACCATCACCGCTATTTTTACAGCCATCGCCATTCCGCTCTTCTTTAGTATCACACACGGTCTCGCAATCGGCATCATACTGTATCTCGTAATGCAATTGGCCGCAGGTAAAGCGAAACAAATCAGCTGGATGACCTACGTGATCGGTATCATTTTCGTGGCTTTTTATGCGGTTAACTGAGCGCACGGATAAGTCGGCAAAAAAGTTACATTTGTAGTTGCACCGGCATTCTTCCCTTATGATTTACGACCGATCAGATCCCACTTGTTTCCGTACAGGTCTTTAAAAACGACAACCGTGCCGTAAACCTCTTCACGAGGATTTTCAGCAAAATCGACGCCCTGTGCTTTGAACGCATTATAATCACGCCAAAAGTCATCCGTCTCCAAAAAAAGGAACACGCGTCCTCCCGTCTGATTACCCACGGCTGCCAACTCCGCTTCATTTTTAGCCTTTGCCAGTATAATTTCAGCTGAATCTGCGCGCTCACTCGGACGTATCACAACCCAGCGCTTTCCCGCTACCAGCTCAGTATCCTCCACCAGCACGAAGCCCAGACCTTGACAATAGTATTGGATAGCTTCGTCGTAATGGCGTACTACCAGAGCAATTCTTGAAAGAGTTCGTTCCATCAAGTCACTGTAGCATTGATTTGAAAAAAGATAAGTTGGAATTCTAAGCTATGATCAAACATCCTGTGCACTCATGGAAATCCCCCTACCGCTCGCAAAGTTAAATTTAGCAGATCTCGCCGAACAACTCCATCAGTTACAGCTGATCGATAACGATGAAACTTTAAAGGCGGCAGGCTCAGCAGGCGATGGGAACATGAACTACACCTTGCGCGTCCAAACCAATCGCCGCTCACTGATCATCAAGCAAAGCGTTCCCTATGTCGCTAAATATCCCAGCATCCCGGCACCGACGGATCGAATTCAGCAGGAAGTTGCTTTTTACCGCTTCGTAGCGGAGCACCCCAAAGTGGCAAATCGCATGCCGCAACTGTTTGTTCACAACAAACAGCACAATGTCGTCGTCTTTCAGGATTGTGGTGACACGCCTGATTATTCTGTGATGTACACACAAGACACGTCACTTGAGAACGACACACTCGCAACACTGGTGGATTGGTTAGCCACCCTGCACGCAATCCCGTTGAGTGCCAGCGAAACGCTCAGCTTCTCAAATAATGAGATGCGGCAGCTCAACCATTTTCATATATTCGATTTTCCCTTGAACTCGAATAACGGACTCGATCTGGATGCCATCTGCCCGGGACTCAAACAGGTAGCAAATAAAATTCAGAAGAACGAGACGTTCAAGCAGCATACAAAAGCCATCGGCAGGGAAGTCTATCTAGCAGGTGGCACACAACTTATACATGGTGACTTCTTTCCGGGAAGTATTCTGAACACACTACAAGGCCCAACGATCATTGATCCCGAGTTCTGTCACTCAGGCCGCAGAGAGTTCGATCTCGGCGTTTTTTACGCGCACTTACACTTTGCACAAGCGTCCAGTCATCTGGCGGAGTCTTTTCTCGCAGCATCGCATCAAAGACTCCCCTTCGATCGGGCGCTGACTCAAAAAATCGCCGGCATCGAAATTATGCGCCGCATTATTGGCGTCGCTCAATTACCCATTGATATGAATCTGGATCGCAGAATCAAGTTACTCGAGCTCGCCCAAGCATGGGTAATTAGCTAGCTCTAAGCTTACAAGATAAGTTCCAAACTTGAAAGACTGTAACCATGACCGAAAGGTGACAGTCGATAAACCGAGGGCAGCCTAAGCACTCTGTAGAACTATATACCGATCTTAACTTAGGTTTTTCCTACCTATACTGGCTCACTATTCAGTCGTTAAAATGCTGATAATGACTTGAAGAGGACTTCAAAATATGTAGTCTAGAGATGCATTACTCGAAGCAAAACTACAATCAACCCCTATACATATGAAAAAAATTCTTACACTCATTGCTGTAATTACGGTCGCCAACTCGGCATACGCCGCATCTGGATTTCAAGCTGCTTTAACTCCTGATATCGCGATTGTTGATCGTGGTGCAACGGTGAAAGGTGTCGCCTTAAACATCTGGGGCGAGAACCAAGTCAACGGATTGGATCTGGGCTTTGTCAACGGATTGAACGGCCAAAGTACAGGATTATCCTGGTCTTTTCTAGGCAGCTATGCCGAAGACTATAAGGGTGTGCTATTGGGCGGTTTTTTCGTTCGCTCTACCGGCGAGGTAACTGGCTGGCAGGATGGCGCAATTAATATCAGCACTGGCAATATCCACGGTCTGCAAAGTGGCTTAGTGAACATTGCCAAAGATGTTAAAGGTGTACAGTTGGGCTTCCTCAACTACACCGAACAACTTCAAGGCGTACAGATAGGCCTGTTGAATGTAGTCACTCAAAATGAATGGTTCACTGAACTGCCGGAAGACTTGGCTAAGGGATTCCCTTTTGTGAATTGGTCCTTCTAAATCAACTCCATCTTTAATTCAAGGCCCTCGATTGAAATCGAGGGCCTTTTTTATAGATAAATTAAACCGCGCATCCCCTCGCCCACTCTCAACCCTTCTTAAATCAGCACAAAAAAGCGGGAGACCTTTTAGGTACTCCCGCTTTGTTTTGAATGCTATTTGAACCTTAGCCGGCTTCTTCTTCACCTTCGCCACTCGCATCAGTTTCTGCTTTCGCAGCGTCAGCGGCCTGGATCGCCAATTCCTCAGCGGTCGGCTCGTTGGTGATGTCTGGTGTTGGCAAGGCGACACCTTCGACGCGCTTAGCGGCTTCTTCCGGTGTGAGCTTTTCCATTTCAGCACCCAGTGTGTCGATACGGAGGTTACGATAGACAGGCAGTCCGGTACCAGCAGGGATCAAGTGACCCATGATAACGTTCTCCTTGAAGCCCTTCAAGTGGTCAACCTTGCCCAAGGTAGAGGCGTCGGTGAGGACACGTGTGGTTTCCTGGAAGGACGCAGCCGAGATAAAGGACTCTGTTTCCAGCGATGCCTTGGTAATACCCAAGAGCACGGGCTCGCCTTCAGCAGGCTTACCACCGGCTTCGTCGATGTGATCATTGGCAGACATGAACATGAAGCGGTCCACTTGCTCACCCCAGAAGAAGTCGGAGTCACCTGGATCGGTGATACGTACTTTCTTCAGCATTTGTGAGATGATCACTTCGATGTGCTTATCATTAATGGTCACACCTTGGAGACGATAAACCTTCTGAATCTCAGCAATCAGGTAATCCTGTACGGCCGAGGGTCCAAGAATCTCCAGGACTTCATGCGGATCCGCACCACCGTCTGTCAGATGCTGGCCCTTATGGACAAGGTCACCGACTTGGACAGTCAATTGCTTACCGTGCGGGATAAGGTGTGCTTCCTCGTCGCCGGTTTCTGAATCAGTCACAAGTAATTTCTTCTTTCCGCGCACGGTTCCATCGAGCGAAACAATACCATCGATCTTGGCCATTTCAGCGGCTTCCTTCGGACGGCGAGCTTCGAACAACTCAGCAACACGCGGAAGACCACCGGTGATGTCCTGCGTCTTGGACGCCTGACGTGGTGTCTTGGCCAGCATGGTGCCGGGTGCGATTTCGTCGTCTTCGTTAACAGCCACCTGAGCTCCGGTCGGAATCGCATAGGTTGCGATCACCTTGTCGGCTTCATCGATGATTTCGATCTGCGGGTTCAAATCTTCCTTGTGCTCGATCACAACCGTTGCGATACGGCCAGTGGAATCGTCAAGCTCACGCTTAACAGTCACACCGGGAATCATGTCGCTAAAGCCAATACGTCCCGCTTTCTCGGAAAGAATTGGAATATTGTGCGGATCCCACATGGCGAGGATTTCACCCTTTTCGATCAAGCCACCATCGTCCTTGGTCAGTACGGAACCGACCACGATCTTGTAAACTTCGATTTCACGATCTTCTTCGTCAACGATTTGAACTGAACCGGTCTTATTCAGAACGATGTTGGCACCGTCTGCAGTCTGAACGATACGGAGACCACGGTATTTCACGCGACCACCCACACGGATCTTGATTTCAGGATTTTTAAGAACACCACTCGCGATACCGCCGATGTGGAAGGTACGCATGGTCAACTGAGTTCCTGGCTCACCAATCGACTGAGCCGCGATGATACCAACAGCCGAACCACGCTCAACCATTGCACTCGTGGCAGGATTGATACCGTACTCAAGCGCTGTAATGCCAACCTTCTTACGGGTCGTTAGCGCAGAAAGAACTTTGACGCGTTCGATGCCGAGTTCGTCGATCTGATCAGCGATCTCCTCAGTGATGAGTTGGCCGTTCTTAACAACCAGTTCATCCGGATTGAGTGGATTCTTGATGTCGTTGGAAGAGCAACGACCCACAATACGATCGTTCAGGCTGACAATTTCATCATCACCTTCATAGATCGCATATTTCCAAACGCCGTCACGATTACCGTCATCGGTTTCTTCAATAATGCAGTCCATCGCAACGTCGCAAAGCTTACGAGTCAGGTAACCGGCATCCGCTGTTTTCAACGCGGTATCAGCCAGACCCTTACGAGCTCCGTGCGTCGAGATAAAGTATTCGAGCACTGAAAGACCTTCACGGAAAGAAGAGAGAATCGGGCGTTCGATAATTTCACCGGACGGCTTAGCCATCAAACCACGAGTACCACAAAGCTGGCGAACCTGCTGTCGGTTACCACGTGCACCGGAATCCATCATCAAGTAAACAGGATTGATACTGTCTTTACCGCCGTTGTCCTTCAGCTCGTCAAACACCGCCTTCGCAATGTCATCCGTTGTACCGGTCCAGATATCGATGATCTTATTGTAGCGCTCACCTTCGGTGATGATACCCTTTTTGTACTGAGCCTCGACTTCGTCGATTTTGGTACGGGCACCGGCTACGATGGCAGGCTTGCTAGGTGGAATGATCATATCGTCGATACCGATCGAGACACCTGCCTTGGTTGCGATTTTGAAACCAACGTCCTTCAGCTTATCGAGTGTGACAACTGTACGTGCCTTACCCACTGTCTTGTAAGTCTGCAGAATGATATCACCCAACATGCTCTTTGGCACAGGGAAATTGATAAAGCCAAGTTCTTCCGGCCAAATCGTGTTGAAGATCACGCGGCCCACTGTGGTGCGGATCACCTTCTTTTCAGTGTTACCGAAAACTGTCGCAGGCTTCTGGAAGTCAGGATTGATGAAGTTGATCCAATCATGCACGCCCAGCGCACCGTCGTTCACGGCAGTTTCCAATTCATCGGCATCCACCAACATCGGCATACGCTTACCTTCAACCGGCCCCTTAGGCGGATCAACGGTCAGGAAGTAAGAACCGAGCACAATATCCTGAGAAGGCGTCAAAATCGGCTTACCACTAGAGGGCGAGAAGATATTGTGTGTCGCCATCATGAGGGTCTTGGCCTCCATCACTGATTCCAGCGAAAGTGGCACGTGGACCGCCATTTGGTCACCATCGAAGTCAGCATTGTAAGCTGTGCAAACGAGTGGGTGTACACGGATCGCATCGCCTTCAATCAATACCGGCTCAAAAGCCTGAATGGAAAGACGGTGCAAAGTCGGCGCACGATTCAAGAGAACCGGATGGCCTTTGGTGACTTCTTCAAGAATGTCCCACACTTCGGGAGACTGCTTTTCAATCATCTTACGCGCACCACGCACTGTGTGCACGAAGCCCAACTCCTTGAGGCGGCGGATGATGAAGGGTTCGAAAAGAACCAAAGCCATCTTCTTAGGCAAACCACACTGGTTCAACTTAAGCGATGGACCGGACACAATCACCGAACGACCGGAATAGTCGACGCGCTTACCCAGAAGATTCTGACGGAAGCGGCCTTGCTTGCCCTTCAACATGTCGGAAAGCGATTTCAACGGACGGTTGCCCGCACCAGTGACCGCACGACCATGACGACCATTGTCGAAGAGCGCATCAACCGCTTCCTGCAACATGCGCTTCTCATTGTGAATGATCACGTCCGGTGTCTTCAGCAACAACAGGTTCTTCAGACGATTGTTACGGTTGATCACGCGACGATAAAGATCGTTCAAATCGGATGTCGCGAAACGACCACCTTCCAGCGGCACCAAAGGACGTAGGTCCGGTGGAATGACAGGAAGGACTTCCAATACCATCCACTCAGGACGTGTACCGGATTCCATGAAACCCTGGATCGTCTTAAGACGCTTGGAGAGCTTTTTCTTGATCTGCTTTGAGCGTGTCGCGTGCATTTGCTCATGCAATTCGGCGACCGTCGACTCGAGGTCAACCAGTGCCAGCGCATCACGCACAGCTTGAGCGCCCATCGTGGCGACGAAGGAATCTTCACCATACTCATCCTGCGCCTGCAGGTACTCTTGCTCAGTCAGCAAAGCACGCTCTTCCAGCGGAGTCTTACCCGGATCGATCACCAGGTAGTTTTCGTAGTAGATGACGCGCTCTAGATTACGCGCAGTGATATCAAGAAGAAGACCAAGGCGGCTCGGCATGCTCTTCAAGAACCAGATGTGCGAAACAGGAACGGCGAGTTCGATGTGCCCCATACGGTCACGGCGCACACGGGAAACGGTGACTTCGACGCCGCAGCGGTCGCAGATCACACCCTTGTACTTGATACGCTTGTATTTACCACAAGCGCACTCGTAGTCGCGCACTGGGCCGAAGATGCGTTGGCAGAAAAGACCACCTGGCTCCGGCTTGAATGTGCGGTAGTTGATTGTTTCGGGATTCTTCACCTCGCCACGAGACCATTCACGAATGGCTTCGGGTGAGGCGACGGTTATACCAACCCGGTCGAATGACTTTGTGGCTTCATAGCCTAGGACGTCGCGTGCTACTTCTGTGCTCATTGATTAAAAACCTTTTTTAGAATTGCTGGTTGGAGTGTTTCCTTAGACGTCGATCGCGGCGTCCAACTCGAATTTCCCTTCGGAACCGAGACGGACATCCAGACAGAGACTTTGAATTTCCTTCATCAAAACGTTGAACGATTGTGGCGTTCCCGCTTGTAGGCTGTTGTCACCCTTAACGAGCGATTCATAGATACGTGTACGGCCCGCAACATCGTCAGACTTGACGGTGAGCAGTTCCTGCAATGTGTAAGCAGCGCCGTAGGCCTCGAGTGCCCAAACTTCCATTTCCCCGAAACGCTGACCACCGTACTGCGCCTTACCACCGAGCGGCTGCTGGGTGATGAGTGAGTATGGACCAACCGCACGTGCGTGGATCTTGGAAGCGACCAAGTGATTCAGCTTCAACATGTACATGTAGCCGACAACGACCTCTTGGTGAAGTGCTTCACCCGTCTGGCCATCATAAAGAATACTCTTACCTGTGGCTGGGAGACCTGCTTCTTCCAGATACTCACGAACCTTGGCTTCAGAGATACCGTCGAAAACAGGCGTGGCGACCTTCAAGCCGAGCTTCTTACATGCCCAACCCAAATGTGTCTCAAGCACCTGTCCTACGTTCAT
>Ga0210065_1000362_pt1 | contig 12722 bp, 5 predicted proteins | sample Muzzi_PWB_D1_FD_185533 | JGI IMG/M metagenome (GOLD analysis project Ga0210065, IMG submission 185533) | Wetland microbial communities from San Francisco Bay, California, USA, that impact long-term carbon sequestration - Muzzi_PWB_D1 (SPAdes) | ecosystem: Environmental > Aquatic > Marine >... | reverse complement strand
TCAAACCCGGTGAGTCCCGCATCCTCCGCACCTTTGACCAGAAAAACGTTACCGGTGCGAGGTGGCCGATCCTTCAGCAGGATGGTGAGCCCAAAGTCATCCGCGGGGAATGGAAAGTGACTTTCGTTGATGGTGGCCCTGAACTACCGGCGGACATCACAACAACGGAGTTGAAGTCGTGGACTGAAATCGGCGACGAAGAAGTCAGGCGTTTTGCCGGAACGGCCCGTTATTCCATCGCGGTCGATATATCCGAAGGCGCGGACGACTGGGAGATCGATCTCGGCGATGTGCGCGAAAGCGCCCGCGTATTCATCAACGGAGAAGAAGCCGCCGGCCTCTTCAGCGTCCCCTTCAGCGCTCCGGTCGGCAAGTATCTCAAGCCGGGCCGCAACCTATTCGAAATCGAAGTCACCAACTTATCTGCCAACCGGATTCGTGACCTGGATAAACGCGGAATTGAATGGAAGATCTTCAATGAGATCAATTTCGTCGACCAATTGTACAAGAAATTCGATGCCTCCAAATGGCCGCTGACGCCATCCGGTCTTCTGGGGCCCGTCACGTTAACGCCAATGAAAGTAAACTTATGAGAAAAATGCTACTATTATTGATATTGAGTCTTCAGTTGCCGGTCACTCTGATTGCTGCCGATGGAGGTGAAAAACCGCTTCTTGCCCCCTTGTTTTCCGACCAGATGGTCCTTCAGTCGGGAGTGGAAAATCCTGTCTGGGGACAAGCTGCTCCGGGCGAAAAAATTACCGTGAGCTTAGGAGCGTTCAGCGAAACGGTCATCGCGGATAAACGCGGCAAATGGCGTGTGTTGATTCCGGCTCATAAAGCAGGTTATGAAGAATATCAATTAAGCTGCAGTGCCTCCTCAGGTGCACAGGTCGTCGTCAAAGGCGTCGTCTTTGGTGAGGTGTGGTTTGCGGCGGGTCAGTCAAATATGGCCCTAAGTGTAGGGGCTTCTTCAACCGGCCGGGAGGCAAAGAAGGAGGGCGTCCGAAAAAACATTCGTTTTTTTAAAATAGGAGAAATGTTCAGTGCTGTGCCTCGAACGGAATTTCCCCAGGATGCCGATTTAAAATGGGAGGTTATTGATAATGACACGGTTGGTGGAAAGTCAGCTGTAGCTTATTACTTTGCTGCAACGATCCAAAAAGAACTGGATGTGCCCGTGGGCATCATTCAGGCAGCTGTAGGCGGAACCGGTGCCCAGGGATGGACGCCGGAAAGCTATTTAAAGAAAGACCCCGCATTTAAGCCTTACTCAGGGGTCATGGATGATTTGAAGCAAAAATATCCTTCTTTTGCCAATAACCCGAATCAACAGCTCAATCAATGGAGTGACGAGTTCCTGACATGGTTTCGGGCGAATAAAAAAAGACAAAAAGACCAGAGTGTTCATGTGCCTGAGAGGCCGCCGGTGAGACCAAAATCTCTGCCCGGTATTTATTTCAATGGCATGGTGTCACCTGTTGCGGGGTACGGTATCCGCGGGCTGATCTGGTATCAGGGAGAAGATAATGCCAACGAAACAGACGCCATGCACTACGACGGAATGTTGCGAACGCTGGTTTCTGCATGGCGTGATCAATGGAAAACAGGAGATTTTCCTGTGATGTGGGTCCAGTTGCCTGAGTTTAATCATAAGAGAAACGGTGAATATTGGGGACTCATACGTGATCGTATGCGCAGAGCATTGGACATTCCCAATAGCGCCATGGCCGTTACCATGGGATGGGGTGATCCCAATGATCTCCACCCTAAAAATAAAAAACCCGTCGGAGAAAGGCTGGCTGAAGCAGGGCTTGGTCTTGTCTATGGAAAGCGTGATGTCTGGATGGGGCCTCTGGTTAAAGGGGCGCAAAAAAATGGACAGGATATGGTACTCTCCTTTGAGAGTGTTGGAAGTGGCCTGCAGGCACAGGGAAATGAGTTGAAAACCTTTGAGGTTTCAACGGATGGTCGTTCATGGAAAGACGTGAGAGCTGATATTGACAATAATCAGATTGTTCTCAAAGACGTGGGCGATGCAGTTGCCGTGCGCTATTGCATAAAGCCTGTATGTGAGCTGACGCTATATAACAAGGATGGGTTCCCCGCCAGCCCGTTTGAATTGTCCGTTGAATAGGGAGGCACAACCCCATAACACCTATATAGCAGGACTGACACTTAGCTCTTAGCTGAGAATGGAGTAACATGCTTAAGAAAATTATAACGATATGTGTGTTAACGGCCGCCGGCATTGTTTATGGCACAGACAAGCCGAACATCTTGTACATCTTTACCGACGACCAGTCCTTTCGTTCGGTGAGTGCCTATGAAAGGGCTCACGATTGGGTAAAAACTCCGAACATTGATACTTTGGCAAAATCCGGAATCCGCTTCAGGACATGTTACACGGGGGCATCGTGCCAGATGTCGCGCGCAACAATGATGACCGGTCGTTTGCAGCACGCCATCAATGGTTTCGATACCCGTCGTTATCCGGCTGCAGATTACGATATTAAAAAGACTCCATTCTGGCCGGCCAATTTTCGTGCAAACGGATATCAGACGGCCTGTATTGGCAAATGGCATTTGGGTGAAGACGTCGGTCACGGCCGCGAATGGGATTATTCGGTGATCTGGGATCGTGAAGGGCCGAAATCCAACCATAATGCCTACTATAAAAATACTCTGGTTAGGTATAATGGAGGAGAACGTGTGCCGCTCGGCGGATACAGTACGGACCGCTATACCGAACTGGCAGTGGATTATATTGAAAACATATCCCAAGAAACCGATAAACCGTGGTTCCTGTGGTTGTGTTATGGAGGTGTTCACGGGCCCTACACCGAAGCCGAGCGCCATAAAGAATTGTACAAAGATGCTCCGGCGACAGAGGTTCCCGAAGATATCTTCGGCCCGCGCCCGACGAAGCCTGAGCACCTGGTTAACTATACCCGCTGGAAAAAGAAGAATGTGGAAGCGCAGTTGGACAAGGCCGTAAAGAAGTACAACCGTGCAGTAGCGTCATTGGATGAAGGGGTCGGAAAAGTACTTGAAGCCCTGAAGAAGAGCGGGCAACTGGAAAATACGCTTGTCGTCTACACCTCTGACCAGGGATTTGCCTGGGGACAGCACGGCTCTAAAGAAAAATGGATGGGCTATGATGCAAATATTGCCGCACCGCTGATTTTCTCGCAACCGGGTACGATCCAGCCGAATCAGGTGTGTGACGAGCCGGTAACCGGTATTGATATTGTCAGAACGTTTCATACCATTGCGGGGATTGAACCGGTCGCCAAGTTGCAGGGGCGTGATATGTCGCCTCTGCTGAAAGATCCGAATCAAACGTTGACCGAGCCACTCGTTTATACCCATACGGCACGCGTGTACGGTGAAACCTTTCTCAAAGAGATCAAAGCAGGTAATTTTGTCGGTCAACAAACTAAGCCGGCGTATTTGATGATGCGTGACGGCAAGTATAAATATATCCGCCACATGAAGAAAAATACCATCGAGGAGCTGTATGATCTGGATAAAGATCCGGATGAGCTCACCAACCTGGCAGTCAATCCAGAGTATGCTTCACTGTTGGTAAAGCTGCGCGACAAAGCGGTTGTCGAAATTAGAAAGAAAGATGGCGAATTTGTGGATTACCTACCAGCTCCAAAAGGACCGTAAGATTCCTGCTCCGCTCGCACCTCTCTTTTCAGAGGAGCGTGCCCCGGAAAGGAAGGCTCCACTTGACACCCCCAGGCGTTCACTACACATTTTCCATGAAACCGCTCTTCAAAACGACCTCCTGGGGCGAGTGCCCCAATCGCCTGAAAAGCGCTTTCCTATCATTTTCATGACGTTTTACGCTATCTCGGTTCAGCAGACGTTTTGAAAAGCGCATGAATGCGATCCACTTCCACACTTATCTCTGGATCGAACTTATCGGATTCCATATAGTCGAGCAATGAGCGGCGCAGTTGCCGTTCAATGGGTCGCTCATCGATTTCGTTCATGATATCGATGCTGCATACAAGCAACGCTCCCTCTCCCACCTTGACCTCGAAAACCAGCGCGAGCTTTTGGGGCGCAAACCAATCGGGAACGATTTGAATGATCGGCTTCAATCCAGATGGCAAACGATCCAACTCCATGGTGGCGGCGTGCCGGATCGGTTCCGACCACTGCCAGTTGCTGTGGTATTCCGTCGGGAAAGCCGCCAAAGCCGGGTGTTTCGGATCGCATAGAACCCCGAGGGTATGCGGTGCCTGACCCTGCGTCCATGCCGTATTCCAGAAGATGGACGAAAAACCGAGCTTTACATCGGTCTTCACCGTTTCAGGTTTCGCCGACAGTAAAACCTTTCCTCCGCCTTTCAAGTATTCGATGGTTTTGTCGTCCAGCATGCTGACCACCTGAACTGTTGCAGATTCCGTTTCAACCCGATCGGGATAAACCCAGACATCCCAATCATTGATTGCATCAGCTCCTTCAACAGCCACCTCTAGATTATACTTTGCGGGTGAAGGTAGTTCGGCGAGTTCAATGGATACATCGCCCACTGTGTGCAAGCCGCCCGTAGGAAGTTCAACGTGTTGAAAGATGCCGTTTTCTACAGGTTTTCCATTGCGATCCATCAACCTCCAAACCACCGTTGCGTTGTTTAAATCGATCGGCCCAAACTGGCTGACATCGATTTGCGCCATCAACCTCTCCGAAGAAACGAAAATGCGTTTAGGCAATCTTGCCAGCGGAACGACGGGTGCACAAAACCGACTGTATTCCGCCGCCGTCACATAGGGTTTTGCGTCCCAGAATGGATCGAGTACGCCGACAAGCGCCGTGCCCTGTCCGGGAAAATCATGAAGATCGAGTAACTGGAATCCGCCGATATTCGGTGTGCGAAGATTAGATTCAATTTCCTCCTTGTAGCAGAGCACCTGCAGTTTTCCCGAAGCCATCAGGAAGTCGTGCGCCTGGTCCGACAATCCCTTTTGCTCAAGGAAGTCTTGAAAGATCTCGAAGTTTTTCGGTTTCAACACCCCGTCATACTTTTTGATTTCCGCAAAATTAGGATAGACGCACCACTGCCCAATTTCATGAACAATAAGCGGCTGATCGGGGAAGGAATTTACGGCGCGGCGATAATCCGTCATCGTTTCCGGAGTCTTGCTGTTGATCCGGCTTTTCAATTCAGCCCCCCAGTGCTGAATACGTGCGGCCCGGGGCGTTACGTGAAAATCATTTTCAGCAATGCTTGGCCATCCGGCACCACTCGTGATGAGAAAGCGAGACTCTTTTACTTTCTGGGTCTTCACCCATTCCGCCGAATAGGCATCACGCTCCTTGCGGATGATGCCGCCCGGTCCCGGCTCATTGCCGTATGCGAAGAAGGTAAGCGAGGGATGATTCCCATACTCCTTGAGGATAAATTCGGCCTCATCATAGAGCCACTGGTCCACCGGATTGCCCCATCCCGGATTTGCCGTGCCGTTTGGCCAGGATGAGCACTCGACTTGAAGATAAAAACCAAGTTCATCTGCAGCCACAAAAGCAGCTTTCGGCGGACACCAGGAATGAAAGCGCATGTGATTCAGACCATGCTCCTTGCAGACGCGAATAATGTGCTTCCACGCTTCCACATCGGTGGGCGGATATCCGGTCTTCGGGAAAATACAGCATTCCAACGTGCCGCGCATGATTACATGTCGCCCGTTCAACATGAGCCGGTTCTGATCCGTCCCGATTTCCCGCATCCCGAAATCTGTGGAGGCTTCATCAACGCCGGCATCGGTTTTCAATCGGGCCCGGATGGTGTACAGGTTCGGGTTAAACTCGTCCCACATACGAACAGGATCCTTCAGCGGAAAGAAGGTTTCATTCTCGTTCCCGCTAACCGCCACCTCTAGAGAGGCGGCCGTTTCGTCATCAAACAACACCTCATAATGCAACGTCCCCTGAACGGCATGCCTGGTTTTGTTTCCCAGCGCTGTCTTAACCGTAACGCCCTTCCGATCAAGATCGGGATAAACCTGAAGATTATCGATCCAGACCGGAGGAGAGGCCTTGAGCTCAAGTTTTCCGACCAGTCCATTCCAGTTCGATTGCGTATGGTCTGTGATGCTGTGGGAATTCAGTCCGACATCAACGATCATACGGTTATCGACCCGGACCGTGATTCGATGACTTCCCGGCGTCAGCAAATCGCTTAAGTCATACACGTGTGGCGCAGCAAGCGTACGGACACTGCTGCCAGCCGGCTTCCCATCGACCCATGCCATGGTTTCCCAGTGGGGACGCTCCAGCGAAAGTACAATCCGCTTACCCTGCCAATCCTCAGGGATATCCACTTGCATCTGATACCAGGCCGCCCCCTTGTAATATTTTTCAGGCTGAAGCCAAAAAGGCATTTTAAAGTTATCCTCAGTCCGATAAGGCGCATATTTTGGATGATCCCATACGTCTCTCCGGATGCCACCAATCCATTCCGTATCCAGCCCGGGATTGTCCCCAAAACCACGTTCCTGCATGGAACCCGGCAGCAAAATGGAATCGTCACCTGGTAGTGCCTGGCTAAACCAGTTTTGCTCTATTCCAACATCTTCGCGATCCATGGCAAACCGCCAGTTTCCCGACAGGTCGATGGAGTTTTCAGCTGCGGTCCAGTTCAATAAAACGAGCATTGAAACAGCAACAATGTGTATGTTCCTCAACATGTTTTTTCCTTTGTTTCGTTTAATGATTCCAATCCTGCATTCGCGAGTTCCAGCAAACGCCTTGCATTGCAGCGCTTGGTCTCGTCCAGATCGTCTTCCAATACCAACAGCAACGGGAGCGAGGTGGCGAAATAGTCTATCTTCGTTTCGCCCTCCATTTCACGCAGAGCGAATGCCTTGAAATCCTGAAAGAACAGTCGGGCTTCGTTCGTCCGGCCAAGTTCAACCAGAGAACACCCGCGGAAATACGACTGCTCCGAATGTTCCGAAACGGCCATCGACTGAAAATCACCGGCTTCGCCGGCACTTAATTCAAAGCATTCAACCGCTTCCGCTTCCCGACCCAAAGCACGCAACGCCATTCCTTTCCAATAGTTCATCCGGGCCTTGGCCTGCAATGGATGATAGGTTTCGCCCAGATTCCGAGGCGGTATCAGCGCCGCTTCAAAATGTTCCAATGCAACAGCCGCATTGTTCGAGAAAAGCGCTTTTTCACCAAGTTGCAGATGTGCTTCGACGTATTGATTCAGTACCTTGCCCTCTCCCCCCTCCCATGGGTGGAAATTCCGGCCCAGTAAAATCTTCAGCGCACGTTCCGGTTGGCTGGTTTGATTGAAGAGTTCCGCCAAGGCAACGGAACAATCGTCACGCTGCGCGACCAACTCCGGTTTTTCCAGCAGGGCTTGCAAACGATCTTCGAGCGAATCACCCAGTTTTGAACGCAACTGATCGTATTCCATAAAAATCCGCGCATCACCGGGGTCGAGCTCCAGTGCATAACGGTAGGCTTTTCGTGCTGCATCGCCGTCGCGCCGGACATTCCAATAAGCAATACCCAGATTTCGGCAGACCGTCGCAAATGCAGGGGCTTTTTCCCATGCGGCAATGGCATCCTCGCAACGTTTCATGTCGTAGTAGCAGTTACCAAGCCCAAAGGCGGCATTGCGATCCGTTCCAGGTTGCGCCAATGCCCACTCCAATACGATTTGATCATGCAGGCGCGAAGGAAAGAAATAGTCCGGCTGCATGGATCTCGCTTTTTCAAGTAAGGCTTGGTCCTGCTTCAGCCATGCCAAAACATAGTGCGTCAGGGGGGACCGTTCGAGCGGATTCGGAACAGCAACCTTGGTAACATCGTTCGCATGGTGACGTTCCAGCAAGCCGATCGCTTCATCGACAAAACCGGCATCCGAAAAATCATAGACGATATCCAGAACCGTTTGTGCGTCGTTGCGGCTTTTGTAAAGGAAGCCCTCCACATCGCCAGACACATAACGCGCCCAATGATCCAAAGGATCGGCCTTCAACAGTTTCGATAAAATGGATATAGCATCCTGCCCGGCTTTTTTCATTGTAAGCGCCTTCAGCACCTTTGCCTTGTTGTTCTGCCGATTGGTATCCAGCGAAGCTTCGCAATGTTTCATCGCTTTTTCCCATTCGCACTTCCGACTGTCGAGCAACGCCAATTCATAATATGCGGCCGCCCGCCACTCATAATTCCAGGTCGATTTATAAAGGGCGGCATAGGCTTCGCTTTCCCTGCCCTGGAGACGGTGAACCAGTCCGAGATAATAGTGCGCTTCCCCGGTATGGGGATTCGGATGGCGGTGGGTCAGGCGCTTGATCGCTGTTGTGAAATGCCTCTCTGCCTCTTCCAACAGCCCCTGCCCAAGCTTGCGGCGTCCGTACGCGATGTTTGACTGCGCATCCATGGGATCACGCAATAGTGCTTCATTCCAGTACAACTCGGGATAACGGGTTGGATGACGATACTGCTCCAGATGTTCCGCCGTGAGAAACAGTTCGTCCATTGTTTTAATTTCTTCGGGCATGGGCGGTTCAGTAGCCACATCGCGTGTCCGTTCCAGCGAATCCGTATCAATAGGCCGATAAGAGACCACTCCCTCGATGGCGAGTTCCAAGGCGCAAAAATTGTCGCCCGCGAATTTCAGTGTTTTATTTTGCCAGGGTTGTTCGGGTGATAAATCCATTCGTTCATCAATCAACACCTTGTCGCCATCGGTCAGCACAATCCGTGCATTCTTAATTTTACGGGATACAACGGCACCCAGATCGAGCGAGCGATCCCCATTGAGCACCAATCGCACGGCAGCATTCTTCGTTGCGTTTTGTACAGGGCCGATCGCTTTGTAGGGCCACCAGTATTGGGAAAAGGTTTTGGTCTCGTACGGTTGCAAATAGGAGAAGTCCGGCTGGTTGTCGGTGTATACCCCGGCCATCAGCTCGATGTATGGGGCGGGCCGTCCGGTGGCCCCGATGCGATCGGTCAGTTGACGATCCCAGGCCCAGCCAAACTCATCGTTGCCCCAGGTCCACTGCTTCTTGCCGGGCGAAATGTGCGGATTGGCCACATGAATGAAGCCGCCTTCGGCATCATGATCATACCCGCCGAAAAAACTGAAACGCGTATCGCACACCATGTAGCTTGTCGGCACGGGAATGTTCTTGTACCAACTTAAATCGTTCGCGCCCGGGCGCTTGGCGTAGTCGATTCCGTAGTAGTCGTTGTTGGCAACCGGAAATGAACTCTGTGCACGAACCGCGTGGTCGGCCACGTAATGCACATCCGGTGGAAAGAAACTCTGGTAATTGTCGTGCACCTCCGCCGCCACGTTCGCCCACCACAGAAACGACTGTTTGAACGGCGTACGGTTGAAAAGGCGGGCCTTGAGCTCCACCAAGGCGCTGTCCGGTTTCAGATGAATGCCGTGCATTCCTTTCATCCGATTCAGCGGGTCGTGTTCCGACATCCAGACGGTGCGGGAACCATCATCCATTTCCTCAAGGTGCACATCACAAGGCATGTAGGTTCCCGGACGGTGGTGCTGCGGCCAGTTGAACTCTACCCCGCCGGAAATCCATGGCCCCGCCAAACCGACCAGCGCGGGTTTGATTACATCCTGCCGATAGAAAAAATCGTAGTCGTTGTTGAGCTTGTCCTGCCCCAGAAAAATGCGTCCGCCGATTTCAGGCAGCATAACCAGCCGTACGCAGTCGTTTTCCAACCGAACCGAATCGTAGTTTCGGTCTTCCTTTTCATCGTGCACCTTGTCGATGAAGGGAACGGGATAGACCTTTCCGCAAGAACCTTGATACACGCGCTTTTCAAAAAAGAGCGGATTCCTTTCAGGTGCGCCAAGCCGGTAGGTTGGAATAGCCAGTGCCTCTCTTCCTGCGTACACTTTTCTCATTGCAAACTTCCTTCATGCATCTCCTTTTTCGACAAAGCAGTGGTCAACGGATGCTTTTCATAAAAACCAAACAGGCGCTCCATTCGTTCAGCAACTTCCGGTTGGCTTTTCAATACGTTATTCCTTTCAGCGATGTCTTTGGACAAATCGTAGAGTTGGGGCTTTTCACCGCCGATGTACTTCCACGTTCCAAGGCGCAGGGCCACTTGGCGGCGAGCCTCCTCCAGAATGATCACTTCGCCGGGTTCCTTGCCCATCAGCGTGCTCCAGAAGTCGCGGCTGTCCGGCGCCTGCCCTTCGGGAACGGCCGTCCCGAAAAACGTTGCAAAGGATGCCAGTAAATCCGTTTGCGAAAAAAGGGCTTCTGACACTCCCGGTTCGATGCGCCCCGGCCAGCGCACGATAAAGGGTACGCGCGTGCCGCCTTCGTATATTTTATATTTTCCGCCTCGGAAAGGGCCTGCGGCGGCATGGCCGCGATCAACGCCGCCGGAACCCCGGGTTTCACAGCCGTCCTGATAACCGCCATCGATGTACACGGGGCCGTTGTCCGAAGAGAGAATAACGATCGTGTCATCCGCCAGTTCAAGTTCATCGAGCAATGCGAGGAGCGCGCCTACGCTCCAGTCGAATGAAACCATGGCATCACCGCGCAAACCCTGTTCGCTCATACCGCGAAAACGTTCATGCGGCCAGCGCGGGGCGTGGATGTCATTGGCGGAAAAAAACAGGAAAAAGGGTTTATCGCTATTTTCTCGAATGAATTTCGAGGCTTCCCGGACAAAATCGTCTACCATCTCCTCGTCTTTCCACAGCGAACTCTTCCCCCCTTTCATGTAACCGATTCGCCCGAATCCGTTGATGACAGATTTAGAGTGATTTCTGTCTCCTTTGTAGCGGGTAACAGCCTCGGGCTGAAGGATTGCGTCGGGATATTCCGTGCCCGGAACGGAATCAGGAATGCGCCCCCGATACGAAACAGTGATTGGATCGTTTGGATCCAAACCAACCACATGCCCGTTTTGCACGTAGACGGAAGGAACCCGGTCGTTCGTGGCGGGCAGAAGGAAATGTTGGTCGAACCCCAAGGTCTCCGGACCGGGCTCTATTTTCCCATTCCAGTCGATGCGCCCCTTGCCCAGTCCAAGATGCCATTTACCTACCACGGCCGTTCGGTAGCCGTTTTCATGAAAGAGGTCGGCAAGAGTGTATTGGCCGGGATCGATTATCATCTCCGCATCCCCCGCCGCGATCCCCGTTCCCTCCTTGCGGAAAGCCATCTCGCCTGTCAGCAGCGAATAGCGCGAAGGAGTGCAGGTGGCTGCGGCGCAGTGAGCATCTGTAAAGCGTAACCCTTGTGCCGCCAGCCGGTCGATGTTCGGCGTTGGGATCTTGCTTCCGGTATTGTAGATGCCGACATCGCCATACCCCACATCGTCTCCATAGAGGAGGATGACGTTGGGCTTCGATGATGAAGGCCCTTTGGCGCAACTCTCGTTCGCCATGGTCGCAAGCAGTAACGCAAGCACCGCGCATATGATTCCAGAACGTTTCATCACAATAACCTTCAATCCCTTCCTTGCCTTCCACCCGCACCCATCAGTTCGCTCTCGATCTCTTCAAGCGATTTCCCCTTGGTTTCCGGAATGCGGAACCACATGACAATGAAACCGATGAGACAAATCGCACCGTAAAGCCAGAAGGTGCCCGCTGCACCGAGCGCCACATTGATCGGTTTAAATGAAATCGTAAGCGCAAAACAGGCTATCCAGAGGGAGGAAACCGCCAGGCTGACGGCTGTTCCGCGAATCCGGTTCGGGAAGATTTCGGAAATCAACACCCAGGTGATTGGCGCAAGTGTCATGGCGTAGATGGCAATAGCCGTGAGCACCACGGCAATGACAACGACTCCTTGCAATCCAAAGAAATAGCATGTACCCAGAATCGCATAGGTAACCATCAATCCGCCGGAACCCAGCAGCATTAAAGGCCGTCTCCCCCAGCGGTCGACAGTCCTGATCGCCACGAACGTAAAAATCAGATTCACAATCCCGGTAATCACGATCCCGAACATCATGGCATTGATGCCATAGCCCGCCGCCTCGAAAATTTCCTGCGCATAGTTGAAGATTACGTTGATGCCGCACCATTGCTGGAAGACGGCTATGAAGATGCCAAGCCCCAGAATGTTCAGCATGCCGCCCTTGAACAGTTCGGAATACCGCACCACGTTGTGCTCGCCTTCCAGCGTGGCCTCCACATCGGCAATTTCGATGGCGGCATATTCCGAACTACCGATCTTGCCGAGGATCGCGCGCGCCGCCTCGCTGCGGGAATTCTTGAGCAGCCAGCGGGGCGACTCGGGAATTGCGATCGACAACAGGAAAAACAAACCGGCCGGAATGGTTTCCGCGGCAAACATCCAGCGCCAGCCATATTGTCCGTGCCAGGACTGGAGGATCACATCGGTCGAGGCATTGTCCGGAAGAATATTCATCTTGCTGATCAGCAAATTGACAATCTGCGCAGCGAGCACCCCGATCACGATGGTGAGCTGATTGATGGAGACAAGCTTCCCGCGCATCTCCGCCGGCGAAACCTCGGCGATATATATAGGCGAGACATTCGATGCCAAACCGATGCCGATACCCCCGATGATGCGAGCAAGGATAAAGGAGTTGTACGTCTGGGAAAGTGCCGTCCAAATGGCGGACCAGGTAAACATGATTGCTGCCCCGACCAGAACTTTCTTGCGTCCGAACCGGTCCGTCAGCAACCCCGAAAGCAGCGCGCCCCCAAGACAACC
>Ga0210065_1000361_pt1 | contig 12725 bp, 15 predicted proteins | sample Muzzi_PWB_D1_FD_185533 | JGI IMG/M metagenome (GOLD analysis project Ga0210065, IMG submission 185533) | Wetland microbial communities from San Francisco Bay, California, USA, that impact long-term carbon sequestration - Muzzi_PWB_D1 (SPAdes) | ecosystem: Environmental > Aquatic > Marine >... | reverse complement strand
CATCGCGCGTATGCGGAATGATCGCCGACGCATCGCTCGCAACGAGGGTTTCGTTCTTTCCCAAACCGATTACAATCGGGCTTCCGCAACGGGCAACGACCAGTTTGTTCGGTTCGCGATCCGTGATCACTACAATGCCGTAGGTTCCCTTCACTTTCTGAAGCGCTTCGCTCACTGCGTCTTCCAGATTGCCCTTGTAGCAATACGCAATCAGCTGAACCAACACTTCGGAATCAGTATCTGAAACACACTCGATACCGTGCTGGGAAAGACCCGTGCGGATCTGTTTATAGTTTTCGATAATCCCGTTGTGCACCAACGCAAAATGACCGGATGCATCGAGATGCGGGTGGGCATTTACCTCATTCGGCGGACCATGCGTGGCCCAACGGGTGTGCCCGATACCCAGCGTTGATTCCTTCAGCGAAACCAGCGGCGACGCATCCACCTTCGTGCGAAGTTCGCGGATCTTACCCGGATTTTTAACCACCCCGATCGAGCCGTCAAACAGACAGGCGATCCCGGCCGAATCGTAGCCTCTGTATTCCAGCCGCCGAAGGCCATCAACCAATATATCGGATGCTTTGCGTTTTCCAAAATAACCTACAATACCACACATACTATTACCTCATTTCTGCACGCTGCCGCCCTCGGTCGATCAGCCCGTTCGGCTGAAACCTTTCCTGCATCCTCAAATAATTCTGAATACCCACGCATGGGATATAGGCAGGCCTTCTTACTCGTCGGCCATGCGATGTCGTGTACGGTGTTCCAACGCATCGGAGGGAAACTCCGCCTCTACCAGTGTTCCCAGCAACTCGAGCAGTACGCCCACCCGGTCTCCCGCCGGCATCACCTTGATTACTTTCACTTTCAATCCCCTCATCGAGCCGTCGAGAATGGTTGTTTCCTCTCCGACTTCAAGCGGAATTCCCACATCAACCACATGCTTCTGATCAAGATCGGCTTTCAGCGAATCGATAACCTCTTCCGGAATAAACGCATACCGGCCATTGAAGACAGGAATATGCATAACCCCCGGGGAGTAAGAAACCGCACGCATCATTTCATTCAGGTCGAAGCGGGCAAAGAAATAGCCCGGAAACATGGCTTCCTGAAACCAGACCGGACCGCGCGCCGTTTTTCTGCGAAACCGGATTTGCGGACAAAACACATCCAGACCGAACTGCATCTTCAGACTGCCGGCCGCCATCCGTTCCTTCTTCGGTTTGGCGCGGACGCAATACCACCGGATGCCGGAGGGAAATCGGGGAGTCGGCTTCATGCTACTTTCCCCCTATCAGCTTCAACACCAGCGGAAGTGTTTTTCCCGCCCGGCGCTGCCAGTTCTCGAGCAGATCGATTTTCTCTTCCAGATCATCCTTTGATTCCACTTCACAGGACTCGAGCAGATCGCGAATGCGGGAAATACGGTCTTCACCGCTGGCTACGTGCGGCTGAATCTGCTCGCTGGCAAAGCCGGAAGCTATTTTCCGCAACGATGTTTCGGCTACGTAGTAATCCTTCCGGTCGCCGGGAATATAAACCGTTCTGATGGCGCCAAAGGATCTGAGAATCTTCAGCCCCTGACTGGTGGAACCCTTGCTGATATTCAGCCGCAGACGACAATCATCAAGGCATAACGGTTTAGGGGAAATAAACAGAATCCCGTAAATTTCGCCGACAGACCGGGGCAGATTCAGAACGTCCGCCATTCGCACAAAAAGCGCAATGACCTCGCTCTCAATCTGGCTCAGGGAACGAACCTCTTCCGATGCATCATTCATGATGTTCAAAAAATACTGAACAAATCAGATTATGCAATAGGTAAACCGAGTTAAATACGACGCTAAATAGGCGAATACCTTGGATTCCAGATGAATCCGGATGAAAGCAATGCCCTTACCGACCGGTTCACCCGTCCAGTTCCTCCCGGACCTCGGCCTTGCGCATTGCACGAATCTCCTGCAATCGGTCGAACGTCTTCTGCTGACGAAAAGGAATTTTTCCTTCTGTTTTTTCCCACTTCACCACCGACGGAACGCTTACACCAACCAGTTTGGCCAACTCGGCCTGCGTCAATCCCAGACGCTTTCGCAGGGAAAGAACGCCTTTACCTAAAATCCACGCCGACTGCCCGGATTGGTCTTCGGTATGATGATCTCCAGCCTTCTCCTGTGCACGTTGCAGGCGGCTGATCTCTTTCTGCAATGCGTTTACATCGCGACGAAGATTGGCAATCAATCCCCTTTGCGCAGCATTTACCCGCTTAACGGGCTCAAGTTCTTTTTTGATTTCCTTGCGGGCCAGGCGACTGATCTCGGCCTGAAGCGATTTCATTACAGACATATAGACCTCCAATATCTGACTGTTTTTCTCAGCATAGAGACTCGATCCTTAAAATTAAAGGGCGATATCTTTTCAAATACCCCCTTTTACGCGCAATTCCTGCGAAAACGTTTTGCTGACGTTTACTGATCCGCCGTCGAAGCAGGAAGGAACTCTCCGGGAACCTGATCCATGGTGGCATGGATCCCGTTCGAAACCCACCATACCAGCAATTCCTCTTCATTACCTTCCAGCTGGTATTGGCCCTCCGGAGGCATATGGTGCTCATGCTCAAGCGGAAGCGTTATCCGCTGGATCAGCAACGATGCCTGCGGGTCGCCGTCTACAAGCGCCGGACCGGAGGTTCCTCCCTCCAGAATCAACGCCATCGATGAAAGATTCAGATTTCCCCGGGCCCGGCGGTTTCCATGGCAGAAAATGCATTTATCTCCGAGAACCGGGAGGATCAATTCATTAAAAACAAGCGGCTGGTCCGATGCGACTTCCAGCTCCGCCGGCCACATTTCCTCCGACTGCACATTTCCCGCTTTTTCAACTGTTTTCCAAGGCGCTTTATTCATCGGGCTGCCGTGCGTGATCACCCCTCCGATATGACCCGCCGCACCTATGGCCAGACTGACCACCACCGCAGCGCACCAGAGGATCGAAAGGCGGGCATCTGTTCGCGCAAAAATTAAAAAGGCCCCGCTGGCGGCTACAAACGACCAGGCGCTGTACATGTGCGGTTTCAGCGAGGATGTGCCGTATGTACCTGAAAAATAAAGCATCCATCCCGTAGCAAACGCCAACAGTCCGCACGCAAATACCAGCGTGGCTCCGCGCACCACCCAGATGTGATACGTTGCATTTCTGCTCCGATACATCAAAAGAAAAAGTACCCCGAACCAAAGGCCGATCGGCAGATGCAGAAGCATCGGATGCAGTGTCCCGATAAACTCCAGCCACGCCGATGCGGTGGCGTTGCCTACCGGGTTCAACTGCGTCAATACCGCCGAAAGGCCGATCAGGATCAGTACAGCGACAGTAGATATCAATTTCACATTCGCGCTCCTATTCACATGAACACAAAGGGGCTCCATACCGGAACCCCCTCGTCATTTATCCTGTATAAAACGGCCTATGCCTTGCCTGCTTTCATCGTTGCCAACACCCGCAAACGCAGGGCGTTCAGCTTAATGAATCCGGTTGCATCCGACTGATCATACCCGCCCGTTTCATCAAAGCTGACCAGTTTCGGGCTGTAGAGCGAATACGGCGAACGCCGACCGCACACATGCACACCGCCTTTATACAGCTTGACACGGACATCACCGGTCACCGTTTGCTGACTCTGCTCAATGGCCGCCTGCAGCATTTCACGCTCCGGCGCATACCAATATCCGTTGTACACCAGTTCGGCATATTTCGGGATGAACGAATCGCGCAGATGCATCGTTTCGCGATCCATGCAAATTGATTCCAGCGCACGGTGGGCATGATGAAGAATGGTACCGCCGGGGGTCTCATAGACCCCGCGGTCTTTCATCCCGGTATACCGGTTTTCGACAATATCAATGCGGCCGATCGCATGTTCACACCCCAATGCATTCAGCTTCTTCAGCAGCGATGCCGCGCTGAGTTTTTCACCATTCACAGAAACAGGAACACCCTTATCGAAACCGATCTCCACATATTCCGCTTCATCGGCGGCCTGACTCAGCGGTTTGGTCATGCACCACATATTTTCATCGGGCTCATTCCACGGGTCTTCCAGAATACCGCCTTCAAAACTGATGTGCAGCATGTTGCGATCCATGCTGTAAGGCTTGGCTGCCGAAACCGTTGTGGGAATACCTTTTTCCTCAAGGTATTTGATCATGTCCGGGCGGCCTTCAAACGGGAAATCCTCCGGCATACGCCAGGGGGCAATGACCTTGATGTCCGGCTTAAGCGCATATGCCGTCAGCTCAAACCGCACCTGATCGTTGCCTTTACCCGTCGCACCATGGCAGATGGCCTCCGCCCCTTCGGCATTGGCGATATCAATCATCCGCTTGGCAATGAGCGGGCGGGCAATCGAAGTGCCCAGCAGATAGGTGCCTTCATAAATCGCGTTCGCCTTCATGATCGGATAAATGAAATCCGAAGCGAACTCTTCCTGCACATTGTCCACATAGCACTTCACCGCGCCGTGTTTGAGTGCCTTTTCTTCCAGACCGTCGAGTTCTTCCTCCTGCCCGACATCGGAGCAGTAGCAGATCACCTCCGCGTTATATTTTTCCTGAAGCCAGGTCAGCAGGACCGTGGTATCCAGACCACCGGAATAAGCCAGTACAACCTTCATGTTCGAATCCTTTCGCAATTAAAACGGGATATCGTCTTCGTATTCATCAAAATCGGCCGGAACATCCGAATCGGATACCGGCGGCTTTTCATCCGAACCGGCCTCCGCGGCGGCGGTCTGAATCTTCCAGCCCTGCAGGTTGTTAAAATAACGGCCGTTGTATTCGCGCCCACGGATATCAAATGTGATTGTCACATCCTGACCCGCCTCAACATGATCGAGCAGGCTTACCTTGTCCTGAACAAATTCCAGACAGATATCCTGCGGATACTTTCCGTCCTCAACCGTTACCACAACTTCCCGCTTGGTAAAGCCGCTTCCGAACGTCTGCGCATCCTGCACAAGTTTCACTTTTCCGGTTAAATCATACGCCATAATTTATCTCCTTATTCTAAAATTATTTCTCTGTTTCACACTGACAGGGGTTGGGCGATTCCGCCGCCATTTCTTCATGCAGTTCACTGCAAGCCCGGGAAATTATTTCCAACGCCGCCGCAATTTCTTCTTGTGACACATTCAACGGGGGCAATAAACGCAGGACATTACCGGCTGTCGCGAGCGCAAGCAGGCCTTTTTCCTGCAATTTTTTCTGAAGCGGGGCCGCCGGCACGTCGAGCACCAGCCCCAGCAGCAATCCAAGCCCCCGAACGCCGGAAATCCATTTCTTGTGCTTGAGCGCAATCCCGCAGAGCCCCTCCACAAAATAGGCCCCCATCATCATTGCATTTTCGAGCAGTTGCTCCTCCTCAATAACATCGATCACCGCCAATGCAGCGGAACAGGCCAGCGGCGTTCCGCCGAAGGTGGTGGCATGATGGCCCGGCTGAAACAGATCAGCCAGCTTTGCCCCGGCCACAATCGCGCCGATCGGGAACCCGTTGCCCAGCCCTTTCGCCAGCGAGAAGGCGTCCGGTTCAATATGATAATGCTGAAAACCGAACCACTTCCCCGTCCGGCCTACGCCCGCCTGCACCTCGTCGCACAGAAGCAGAATTCCTTTTTCGTCACAAAGCTTCCGCAGGTCAGCCAGAAATTCCGGATCAGCCGGAATCACGCCGCCTTCTCCCTGCAAGGCCTCAATCAGAACCGCCGCGGTTTTCGGACCCATCGCCTCTTCAACCGATTGAAGATTATTAAAATCGGCATATACAAACCCTTCCGGCAGCGGACCGAACCCCGTCTTGACCTTATCCTGCCCCGTCGCTGTCAGCGTCGCCAGCGTCCGCCCGTGAAAGGATTGCCGCATGGACACAATTTCATACCTGCCCTGATCACTGCCCCACAGCCGGGCCAGCTTGATCAATCCCTCATTCGCTTCCGCGCCGGAGTTGCAGAAAAAACATTTGGCCTCCGGCAGGCCGGAACGTTCAGCCAGCGCCTTCGCCAGCACCGGCTGCTTCTCGTTAAAATATAAATTGGAAACATGCACCAGGGTTTCGACCTGATCCTGCACCGCCCGAACCATTCTCGGATGACAGTGCCCGATATTCGTAACCGCAATTCCTGAAACAAAATCAAGGTACTCATTTCCCTCGGCATCCCATACGCTGGTACCCGCCCCCTCAACCAGTGCAATACCGGGCGCATAGGTCGACATCAGATACGTTTTCTGCAAATCCGCTATTTCTTTCGTAGTCATCATCCCTTACTCGGTAATCTCCGTACCGACCCCTTCTGAAGTAAACAGTTCCAGCAGCAGCGAATGCGGCATGCCGGAATCAATAATATGCACTTTTCGGATGCCGGACTTCAGCGCGCCAACCATCCCTTTAATCTTCGGCAGCATACCGCCTGAAATCACACCCCGCTCAATCAGCTCATCAATTTCCCCCAGATGAAGCGATGAAATCAGCGTCGACTTATCTTCCGGATCGCGCAGCAACCCGGGTACATCAGAAAGAAAAACCAGTTTGCGCGCACCCAGTGCACAGGCAATCGCTGTAGCCGCGTCGTCGGCGTTAATGTTGTAGAGATGGCCATCGGCTCCTTTTCCCAGCGGAGTAATGACCGGCACGATGTCCGACTGAAGATATGCGCGAACCGGCTCAATATCGACATGGTTCACTTTTCCGACATATCCCCAGTTCAGTTCCTCATTCGTTTCTGGATCAACGCCCCTCATACGATCAACCCGCAGGATGTCCTCTCCATGAATTCCGCGCGCCTTTCCCTGAAACTGCTGAATAATCTCCACCAGATGCGGATTCACTTCATGGTTGAGCACCTGCTCCACGAGATGAATCGTATCGGCATCGGTTACCCGCAGGCCCTGAACAAAGCTGGAAGCAATATGGTTTTCCTTCAGCGCACGCGAAATGGCTTTACCGCCGCCGTGTACGACCACCGGCCGCATCCCCACACATTCCATGAATGCGATATCCTGAAGGATCCGGCGGTAGCCATCTTCGCTTTCCATGATACTTCCGCCAAACTTGACGACCACGGTTTCGCCGCGAAACTGCTGAATAAACGGCAATGCTTCGATTAACACCGCTGCCTTCTGGATAAACTTGTCCATGTATTGCTTCTCCCTCACGTCTGTGGATGTCCTCAGAATCTAATAATTAATCCGCACATATTCTTCCGTACAATTGCAGGTATAGACCGTAGCCGCCCCTTCTCCGATGTGCAGATTGATGGTTATAGCAAAATCAGATTTCGAAACCACCTTAATCAGATCCTCCAGCGGAATCCCCGACCGACAACCATGTGAAACGGCCTGTGTGTCGTCATAAAAAATATCCACCAACTCCTCAACCACCTTTGCCCGCGAATATCCGACGGCATCCATGATCCGGCCCCAATCGGGATACGAGCCCGCCCACGCCGTTTTATTCAACATGGAATTGGCAACCGACCGCGCGGCGAAGTCGGCATCTTCCTCCGAAGCGGCGTTGATCACATTCACCGTCACGAACTTATCCGCCCCCTCACCATCATGAACAATCATCATTGCCAGTTCAAAGCAGACCGTCTCAAACGCCTCAACAAAAGCCGGCCAGTCTTCAGACGATGCTTTAAGCGCTTCCATTCCGGATGCCCCGTTCGCCAACGCCAATACCGTATCGTTGGTGCTTTGATCCCCGTCGACCGAAATCCGGTTGAAGCTTTTGTCCACCGCCTTTTTCAGCAGCGCCTGTAAAGCCGGCTGCTCCACCGCGGCATCCGTGGTGATATACGAAAGCATGGTCGCCATATTCGGCTCAATCATACCGGCACCTTTAGCAAAACCGACGATCTTCACCGTCTGACCGGCCATCTTCAGTTCCACCGCCGAAACCTTGGGCCGCGTGTCGGTCGTCATCATGGCCTCAGCAGTCTCCTGAATGTTTTCAGGCGAGGCCGTCTCAACCAGTTTTGCAATACCCGGAACGATTTTATCCAGCGGCAACTGCGGACCGATTTTCCCGGTTGAGCAAACAAAAATATCTTCCGGCAGACACCCGACCGCCTTCGCGGTTTCAACACACATCTCCTTGGCGAGGGCCATTCCTTCAGCACCGGTACAGGCATTGGCCACCCCGCTGTTCATGATGATGGCACGGGCTATACCATGCGTTAAATGCGCCCGGCACACCTTGACCGGTGCGGCGCAAACCTGATTGGTCGTGAACACACCGGCCGAGGTGGCGGGCCCTTCCGAAAGGATCAACGCCATATCTTTTACATTTGCCGGTTTAATGCCGGCAGCAATACCAGCGCATTTAAAGCCTTTCGGCATATCGGTTATTGAATCCATCAAATTTTCCCTTCGTCTCCACCATGGAAAGCCGATTAAAATATTTTTGAAGTGCTTGGAAAACAAAAAAAGCCCCCCGGCTCCGGGAGGCTTTGTCGACCTGCAGTTCGAACGATTAACGTTTCGAGAACTGGAAGCGTTTACGCGCACCCGGCTGACCCGGCTTTTTGCGTTCCTTCATACGCGAATCACGACTGAGAAAACCGGCCTTTTTCAGCACCGCTTTCATTTCATCATCGGATGAAGCAAGCGCACGGGACGCAGCATGAACAACCGCACCGCACTGTCCGGACTTTCCGCCGCCTTTAACGGAGGCTACGATGTCGTACTTACCGACCACACCCGCTGTTTCAAACGGCTTCTTGAGCAGTTCCTGAAGCAACGCCGTATCAAAGTAGGCATCGGATTCAAGGCCGTTCACGGTGATTGTTCCGGAACCTTCGGTAATGTGTACACGGGCGACGGATGTCTTCCGGCGGCCGGTTGCTGAAAATGTAAGCGTGTCTTTTGCCATTTCGTATAATCCTGCTTAGATGTTAAGGGCCAGTTCCTTCACCTGCTGCGCGGCATGCGGATGTTCCGCTCCGGCATAGACCTTCAGACGTTTAAGCGTCTGGCGGCTCTGCCGATTGGTCGGCAGCATGCCTTTGACGGCCTGGGTGATGATACGCTCAGGATTCTTGGTCCGGATTTCCCTGGCCTTGGTTTCGGTAAGACCGCTGGAATACCCCGAATAATCCTGATAAATTTTCTGATCTTCCTTGTTGCCGGTCAGCTTGATTTTTTCGCAGTTGACGACAACAACAAATGCACCGGTATCCACATGCGGCGTATAGGTCGGTTTATCACGACCCCGCAGCGCATCCGCAATAACCACAGCCAAACGTCCGGCAGGCTTATCGGTTGCATCCACAACCAGCCATTCGCGCTTGATATCAGCCTCATTGGGCATAAAAGTTTTCATGTAAAACGTCCTCTAACTCAGTTCGGTATAAATACAAGGTGGGGGAAGTTATAGGAGCCGGGGGTACGTGTCAACCCCTCTACGCAAGAAGTTTCTGGTTTTTCCAACCCGCTTCTTCATGTTATAAAGGACCCATGAAATTTGCTTTAACCAACGTTAAACCGCGCAGACGCCTCACCTGGCAGGGCTGGCTTATCCTCTTATTTCTGCTGGCCGCTTTATTCATCCGTTTCTTCACCGGGCTATATCCCTTCCTGGCACCCGAAACCGAACCGCAGAAGGGGCTTATGGTGGTGGAAGGATGGATCCACGACTTTGCACTGGACGAAGCCATCACCACATTCCGGCGCGGCGGCTACACCGCCATCGTATGCACCGGCGTACCCATCGAAACCGGAAGTTACATCCAGCAGTTTAAATCCTATCCCGAAATGACGGCCGACCGCCTGAAAAAAATGGGGGTTCCGCCGGAAAAAATCGTGGTGGCCGTCGCCGACGACGGCAAACGGGACCGTACCTACGCCTCGGCGGTGGCCCTGCGCGAAGCGTTCATGGCCTACAACATCAATGAAAAAAATCTGCATCTGATCACAACCGGTCCGCACGGACGGCGCAGCCGCATGCTTTTCAAAAAAGCACTGGGCAATGAATACTCTATCGGGGTATCCAGCCTCGCCCCGGCGGCCTATGAAGCAGACCGGTGGTACACCTGCAGCGAGGGCGTACGCAGTGTAATGAGTGAATTTCTCGCCTACATCTACGCCAAGTTTTTCTTCTACCCCTGAGCGAACATGGACACTCCCGAATCCAGCCCGGTTCTGTGGCTTGCTATCCTTTCTTTCATCAACGAGGCCACACGCGATGGGCTGACCGGACTCTACAACCGCCGGTTTTTTCAGGAAACCCTCGCAAACCATATCGAAGCCGCCGTCCGCTACGGTCGCGAGCTCAGTCTCGTACTCTTCGATATTGACCATTTTAAACAGATCAACGACCAGAGCGGACATCCCGCCGGCGACAAGGTACTGAAACATTTTGCCGATCAGCTCAGGAAAACGGCACGCCATGCAGATATCGTATGCAGAATCGGCGGCGATGAGTTTGCCGTACTGCTGCCCGAAACCTCAAAAACGAATGCCGCTCACTTTGTAAAGCGCGTGGTGTCCAAACAGAAATTCCCGACCGTTTCCGCGGGTATTGCCGCCCTGCCCTGCGACGACCTGATGGCGGCGGCCGATGCCGATCTGATGCTTAAAAAAACAGCATCCCGGCAATAGCTGCTCCCGCAATCAAAAGAACGGGATGAAGCCGGAACCGGACGATCAGCACCACCGAAACACCGCAAATGACCGCCGATCTCCAATCGATAATCGCCACTTTTCCAATATGCCAGGCTGCCGCTGCAATCAGGCCGACCACCGCCGGACGCAACCCTCTGAAAACCGCCTGCGTACCGTTTCGCTCATAGAACTTAAAAAGGAAAAGCGCGAAAACCATCATTAAAATCATGCCCGGAAGCGAAACCGCAAGTGTCGCGACCAGCGCACCGGGAATACCGCCGGTTTCATAGCCGACAAACGTAGCCATATTGATAGCGATCGGACCGGGCGTACTTTGCGAAATGGCCACAAAATCCACAAAGCGCTCAGTGGTCATCCAGCCACGCCGTTCCACTTCCTGCTGAAGAAAGGAAAGAACCGCATATCCGCCGCCGAAGGAAAACAACCCGATCACAAAGAACGCATGAAAAAGCTGCAGAAGTCCGATCACCGCTGGTCCCCTTTCCGGAAGAGAACCCAGCCCAGCAAACCGCCGGCAATAATCAGTATCACCGGATGCAGGTGCAGTGCGGTAATGGCGGCAAACGCGCCGACAGCAATCAGCGCTTTCGGCAGCGACCGGGCGGACTTGCTTCCCACCTGCCAGACGGCCATCAGCATAATGGCGACAACCGCTGCACGAATGCCGAAAAAGGCCTGCTGCACCAGCGGATGATCAATCCACGGCATCAAAAACAATACGATGGCAAGAATAGCGAGGATGGACGGCGCGGCCATGCCCGCCGCCGAACAGATTGCCCCCGGAATGCCACGCTTGCGGTACCCCACCAGCGTGGCCGTGTTCATTGCGATAATGCCGGGAATGGACTGGCCGAGCGCATAGTAATCGACCATCTCTTCATCCGTTATCCAGCCGCGGGTATCGACCACTTCGCGTTTCATCAGCGGAAACATGACGTAGCCGCCGCCGATGGTGATGGCGCTCACATGGGCAAAAATACAAAAGAGCTCCGACAGCTTCGGTTTATTTACCGTTTGTTCAGCCATCGGAGCCTTTCCGGCATACTGCAATGCCAACTAGAATCGGATGCAGGAAGCATGCACCGCATCAATCTTCGCGGCGATTGCATCAATTACATCACAATCCACTTCCCCGGTGATCCGCATCAAAGCCAGCGAATCTTCTCCGGACGGATCATGCGGATTGCGCATGTCGTCGATATTTACACCGGCTTCTGCCAGGGCATTACCGATCTGGCCGATAACGCCCGGGCGGTCTTTGTAGATAAAGAGCACCGCCGTTCCGATCGGCTCAAAATAAAGCTTATCGAAATCATTGATGCGGGAAATCATCATATTGCTCTCCGCTACGGTACCGCGAACGCTGATTCGCTGGAAGTGCGCTGAATCCAGCGAAGTCGTCACATCCACCGTGATAGAATCGCCATACCCCTTGGTTGTGTCGGTCTCGCGATTGAAATAATCAACGCCCATTTCCTTGAGATATTCCAGTGCAGCATCATAGCCCTGCGTACGGTCAAAGTCGTCGCTCAATGCCGCCACAACCTGCACAAGCAGCCAGTCCGCAAACCGCGCCAGCTCGCCGTAGAAACTGGTTTCAATCAGCTTCAGTTTTTTGTTTCCGCCGGCAATACCGCGGCAGGTGTGTGCCAGTGCGTAGGCCAGTTCGCTGTATGCCCGGTCGAGTCCTTCGGGGATGTCGCGATTGACCACATAGGACGCAATGCCTTTTTCATCATAATCGATGAGCTGCGTGGCGGACCGATAAGCCGCATTCCAGTTTGCTTCAGCCGTACTGGCTCCCAGATGCGGCAACATGATGTCCGCAATATCCTTAATCGGTTTATCGCCGGCTTCGTCTTTGGGATACACGTCGTTTAGAAAACGAATGCCTTTGTCGCCTTTCAACGCGCGCAGATCAGCTTCGTTCAGAATACCGGAGCGGGCACAGTTGATAATGGTTGCCCCGTTCTTCATGCGGGCGAAGAGCGATTTGTTCACGATGCCGCGCGTTTCATCATTTTCGGGCATATGAAGCGATATGTAATC
>Ga0210065_1000360_pt1 | contig 12727 bp, 11 predicted proteins | sample Muzzi_PWB_D1_FD_185533 | JGI IMG/M metagenome (GOLD analysis project Ga0210065, IMG submission 185533) | Wetland microbial communities from San Francisco Bay, California, USA, that impact long-term carbon sequestration - Muzzi_PWB_D1 (SPAdes) | ecosystem: Environmental > Aquatic > Marine >... | reverse complement strand
GATGGTCGAGGCGTTGAGACGCAGCGGCATCCGCAGCATCAGCGCGACCGTCGATGCCACCAATTTTGTGTTAATGGAACTTGGCCAGCCCATGCACGCCTTCGATCTCGATCGTTTGCAGGGCAACGTCAGTGTGCGTCGTGGCCGGCCGGGGGAGACCCTGGTGTTGTTGGACGGCAAGCAGGTTGACGTAGATGACAGTTTACTGGCCATTTGTGACGAGGCCGGTCCCGTGGCATTGGCCGGTATCATGGGCGGACTGGACAGCGGTGTCACCGAGGCCACCCGAAACATCCTGCTCGAGAGCGCCTATTTCAAACCTTCGACGATTTCAGGCAAAGCGCGTGATATGGGGCTGCATACGGACGCCTCACACCGTTTTGAGCGTGGTGTTGACCCCCAGGGCCAGATCAGGGCAATGGAACGCATTACGGCGCTGCTGCTCGATATTGCAGGGGGTGAAGCCGGGCCGTTGATTCATGCGAGCGAGGAGGCATACCTGCCTGTACAAAATCGGGTCAACTTGAGGCACGTACGTCTGAACCGTGTGCTGGGTATTGAGCTTGATGAGGCTGCTGTGAGCACCATACTTAAGAATTTGCGTATGTCACCGGATTATGATGAAGGTATCTGGAAGGTAACTGCACCTTCAGACCGTTTTGATATTGAAATCGAAGAAGATCTGATCGAGGAAGTTGCGCGGATATTTGGCTATGACAATATCCCGCCTGCACTGCCTGCGGGTGAACTGAACCCGGGTATCGTCAGCGAGAGGCAACTGTCACTGCAAAGCATACAGCAGGCGATGTGCGCTGCCGGCTATACCGAAGCGATCAATTACAGTTTTACCAGCCGCAATCTTCTCACTCGATTCTCCATGGACGAGCACGTATTGCCGCTGGCCAACGCCTTGAGCTCTGACCTGGAAGTGATGCGCACCGCGCTGCTACCCGGTCTGATGGAAACACTCTCACGTAATCTGCGCCGTCAGCAGGAACGGGTACGCCTGTTCGAAACCGGTACGGTATTTGAGCAAAACGGTAGCCTGGCTGAATCACAGCATATTGCAGCAGTCGCCTGCGGTAATTTTGTCCCCGAGCAGTGGGGTCACGCGGGTCGGGCCATCGACTTTTACGATATCAAGGGTGATCTTGAGTTGCTTCTCGCATTGCGTGGTGAAAAAGGCGAAGTTGAGTTTCGCAATGCCACGCTCCCCTGGTTACATCCAGGGCAGGCGGCAGCGGTTTCAATTGATGGCACTGATATCGGCTGGATAGGGGGTGTTCATCCATCCATCCTGAAGCAATTGGAAATCAAGGGACCGGTACTGGCTTTCGAGTTGGACCTTAATATACTTTCAAAACGCGAAATACCAAACACGAAAGAGATTTCGCGCTTCCCGTCGATCAGAAGAGATTTGGCGTTACTTGTACCTGAAAAAATCAGTTTTGAAGAAATTCGACGGAATGTTATTGATTTATCAGGCGATTTACTTATAAATTTGGTATTATTCGATCTGTATTCAGGCCACAATGTTGAAAAAGGTTATAAAAGTTTCGCTATTGGCTTGATTTTACAGAATGTTTCTTGCACTCTTACAGATGAAGTCGTAGATTCTTTGATCCGGAACGTTGTTCAGGGTCTGGAGCAGCGACTGGATGCTCAGCTTAGAGGTTAATGATGTCACTGACTAAGGCAGATATAGCAGACCGCCTGTTCAACGAAGTGGGTTTGAACAAGCGTGAAGCAAAAGAATTTGTAGACGCGTTTTTTGAAATTGTCCGGCAGGCTCTGGAAAGTGGAGAAAACGTAAAACTATCAGGGTTTGGTAACTTTCAGCTGCGCGAAAAAAACCAACGCCCGGGACGAAATCCAAAAACGGGGGAGGAGATTCCAATTTCTGCCCGTCGTGTTGTGACTTTCCGGCCTGGGCAGAAGCTACGTGCAAGGGTCGAAGCTTATGTTGAACCCGGGGATTGACAAAGACTTACCCCCCATTCCAGCCAAACGTTATTTTACGATTGGCGAAGTGAGTGAATTGTGCGGTGTCAAACCGCACGTACTGCGTTATTGGGAGCAGGAGTTCGAACAACTCAAACCCGTGAAACGACGTGGCAACCGCCGCTATTATCAGCGCGGCGATGTGATCATGATCCGCCAGATACGCAGCCTATTGTACGAACAGGGTTTCACCATCGGTGGCGCCCGCCAGCAACTCGAGGGCGAAACCGCCCAGGACGACGTCAGCCGCAGCCACCAGATCATCCGCCAGGTGCGTATGGAGCTGGAGCAGGTGCTGCAAGTGCTGAAACGCTGAATTATCGATTGTATTGTTTAAGAGAAGCACCTGCGGGTGCTTTTTTTGTGCACTAGAAAAAGTAGTCAGGTGTAAGGTTCATGATTCGTATCCCTGTGGGCGTTGGAGGTTCTGTAGTCGGGATAAATTTTATTGGTCACGATCGCGATTGTAAGCTCAGCCCCTTTCACCAAAACCCCTTTTCATGTAACATGCCGCGGCCTTCGCGAGAATATTTCGTGGAGGCTCAGAGTCGGGGCGTGGCGCAGTCTGGTAGCGCACTACAATGGGGTTGTAGGGGTCGAAGGTTCAAATCCTTTCGCCCCGACCAATAAAATCAAGGACCTGCAGAGTAATCTGCAGGTCCTTTTTCTTTTCTGAAGCTATGAAAGATAAATCAATATTGTTCGTGGTGTCGGCCGATCACTCTACCCAATAAAGGGACCGATGTAAATATCAGAATATTTTATCTGTACCCCGGCAGTCACAGTGCTTTCAGTGACCTGGTTACCGGGGTGCTCTCTATTTCAATTCTATGACTGCCAATTGATTAGTAAGTCCCACTAGAAATATCTACAACTCTGCAAGGCCTAGCGTACCCTTGGTGGCCGAATCGGCGAAACACCGATGGTGGCGCAAGCCTGGTAGCCGGGTACCGCCTTAGTGCTGTCAGGATTACAAATCTGGATTCGTCCCGTTGCACCAATATCCATCTGCAGGGACCAGTTGCCATTATCAGATTCCAGCGTAACACCATGATTAGTGCCAAGATCGGCAACGGCCATGGTTCCCCGAACCGGATCGAAAACCAGTGTTCTGTCTGGACTGGGTGCAGTCATGCTGGACTTGGTCTTTTCTGAGCTACGCAAGATTTTTGCCACACCGCTTAATGAACAGTAATTCGCGGCAGTTGTATCAGTTTCTGTACAATCACAGGGCGCCATTCCTTCATTGGCACCAATACACCAGTTATTTGCATCGGTGTAGGTTAAATGTACCGATATCATTTCATTGTATTTAACTGCCTCACTCTGCGCGAAAGATACAAATGCGACAAGGTCCTCGGCTTGGGCAGTCGTTTCTCTGCGCTCCATGACATCCTGGTAAGATGGCACCGCGAGAGCGACACCGATGGCAACGATCACCAGTACAATCATCAACTCCAGTAAGGTAAATCCCCTGTTTGTAGCAATAAACCTTTGCTTAGAACTTTTGCAAAACCCCTTGGGTGTAAACATTTCATCGCCCTCCTTCCATGTTGGCAGTATTTATAGATCAACCGTTCCCTGGCTTTTTACCTGGCCTCACCATCCTGGTGAGTATCAGGACCAATCAGTATTCCAAATTCCCTTTTGAAACCGTCTTTCTTTCATTGGCTATACTGTATAGATGCAATAATCGGGCCGAAAACGACTTTCTAATCAAAAATACATGATTATTAATTAAATATTAATAAATACAGTAGGATAGAGTCCGGTGAGAGATTCTGGCCAAACTGGGTTTAGTCAAGTTCAGTTGCTGTTATCCAAAATGTGTCAGAAATAAGGACCATAATTGTCACTTATAAAAAACTGACTTCTTGTATTCGCTGATCGACGACGATACGACACTTAGAAAAGCAGATTCATGGCTGCATTTACTGAAAACGTGACCGGATAAGCATTCTTCAGCTAATTTAAAACAGTGCTTCCATAAAAAAGGCCGCCTGATTCAGGCGGCCCTTCTTAACTAACTGAATTGTTATTTTATGATGAAACTCGTAACACAGGATGGTTCTTCAATCACGTATTCCGACTCATCCCCGGAATCGACCGTGACATAGTAGGTTCCTGATGAATTGTAGTTCTTGGATTTCAGGTTGAATTGCCATATACCATCATCAGTATAAACAAACTGATTGCCATCTGATCCCTTACCGGAATAGAGCGCTTCATCTTCAATTAAAACAGGATCAATTGTATCTGGAGATGACGAGTACATGACCGTTACAACCGGAGCTGCGATGTCCAGATTTGTCTGCTCAAAGCCATCTTCATCAAACAGTTCCATCTTCAGTGGGAAAACACGGTTTTTCTTGGCTTTAACGGGATGGATAGCCATCGGCGCAGCAAAACCATCACAAGTGAGTGCCGTAACAAGTGCCTCGTAGTTAACTGTGACCATATCGGCAGCGGATTGGGTAGCACCTGCATCACCGGCGGCCGTGGCCGTATTGGTAATGGAGCCTGCATTGATATCTGCCTGAACCACGGCGTGTGATGCGGTACAGGTCAGGGCTTCGCCCGGATCCAGGTTGGCATCGTTGTTGCCAACTGTATACACGCTAGGACAGGTCACTGCCTCCTTGTCGTCAGTAACCGTAATAGGACCGGCAACCGGACCGGTTCCTGAACTGGTCACCAGGTAGTTGTAATTGATCAGATCACCAATTGCACTGTAGGTATCGACATCGGAAGTCTTGTTCAGAGTGAGTGCTGGCACGGGCAAATCTGAACAGTATGTCAATGTTACCTGGTTAACTGCGTACCACGATGCAGCTGCACCACCACCATCACCCGTGCTGGTAACTACGATCTCAACACTGCTCATGGCGGTCGTACTGCTTACACCGATAAAGGCGGCATTCGCATCTTGATCGGATCCCGTCGCCACGAAAGGTGATCCAATGGCACCGCCGTCATCAAACGCTTGAATTTCCGCCGTGAACTCCCCTGGTTCAACAGGTGCGATCTGTGTTCCGAAACCACAAATACTCTCAGCATTGGTGTCAGAGAAAATAAAAGTTGACTCATTCTTCTGGTTATTATAACCAGGACCTGGGTCACTATAGGCAAATGTGCTTAACAGGTAGTCTCCATCTGCAAAATTAGCATCCCGAAAAAAGGAACTTGATGGTTCAACATAGATCTCGAAATCCGGATCAATCACATGAGAAACAGCTAATGCTGTTCCATTATTAGCGAACACGTTTGGTGTACTGGTCGAACCGACAAGATAGCCATAATAATCTGGTAGTGGGTCGACCATGACACCCTGTGAATTCCAGAATATAGCATCAGATTCAATAAGTGCGCTTCTGTCTGTAACTTGACTTACGTCTGCAATTACTGATGAAGCTGAAAAAGAAATAAACAGTGCGGTGCTTACACATGCGCTAATGGTGCGAACTTTCATGGTGACCTCTCCTTGGTCCAATATTTGGAGTGCGTCCCAAACCCCTTGCGACGCTTATTCCTTCCGTGGAAGTAAAGAGTATGCCATAAGTAAATATTGTTTGAAGCACTACTCTTCCTCCGGGATATTATGATCCAATAATCGTGCCAATTAATTAATTGGTTACAATGTACATTAATAACAATCAGTTATTGAATTACAGGTATCTATACGAAGCGCTAATAAGCACGCTAGTTGACATGATGTGTAATTCAACTGACAGATTTTGTCAGTCAAAAGTTAAATTACTTTCGGTAACAAAAGGGTCTGGTGGCATGTCGGCGCAAAAGGGTCTTGGTGCATTATGGGATGTAATCGACGATAATCCGTTTACAGCAACAGGATATTGCTTGAATTTGAGCATCCACGCACAGATATGCGTTGTTCAGTTCTAGGAACTTAAACTATGAAATCTATCGATAATGTATTGCGCGAAATGCCGGATATTGCCAATGAGGATTTTGCCTCCGTGGCAGGTAAGCTCGAATGGGTCGGCATGAATGATATCGAGCTGCCGGTACAAATCGAAGATGACCAGGGTAATTTGATCCAGTCGACTGCCCGTGTAACGGCCTATGTCAACCTGAAGGATCCGGACGTGCGCGGGATTCACATGTCCCGTCTGTATCTGCACCTGGACCAGGCGTTCGGGGAAAGACCGCTGACACCGGCTACCCTGCGTCAATTGTTGCGATCTTTCCTGGATTCCCACGAGGGTTTGAGTGACCGTGCCCTGGTCAGGGTTGATTTCGATTATGTCATCCGCCGCAAGGCACTGATCAGTGACAATGTCGGTTGGCGCCGTTACCCGGTTTCGATGATCGGTATACTCGAAGGGCAGGAATTCGCCCTCGAAATGGGTCTGGAAGTACTTTACTCGAGTACCTGTCCCTGTTCCGCCGCATTGGCGCGTCAATTAATCCAGGAACAGTTCAGAAAAGATTTCGACTCGGCCGAGACGATTGATTTCGACAGCGTTCACAAATGGCTGGGAACGGAAGAGGGCATTCTGGCCACACCGCACAGCCAGCGCAGCGCCGCAGAGCTCAGGATGCGCCTGACACCGACATTCCAGATGTTCCCGATTATCGAATTGATCGATGAGGTCGAAAACTCGCTGAAAACCCCGGTCCAGGCGACCGTCAAACGCGAGGACGAGCAGGCTTTTGCTTTGCTCAACGGCAGAAACCTGATGTTCTGTGAAGACGCCGGCAGACGTATCCAGACCGCATTGAACAACGATGAACGTATCCTGGATTTCTGGGCACGTTGTACACATTATGAAAGCCTGCATCCGCACAACGCGGTTTCGGTGATCACCAAGGGTGTCAAGGGTGGTTATGTCGCGGGCGCCGGTGCACCGGTTCGGTTGGGTCACTCGGCTGGTTAGAAAATAGTTTTAAGACCCTGCGCGTAGTCGCTTACGCTACCCGCGGTTTACGGGGTATTTATTGAAGACACCAGTAACTGCGGGTTAACCCTGCGGTCCAGCCAGTTCATACGCCAGTCAAGATGCGGCCCGCTGGCACGTCCGGTCGAGCCGATGCGGGCAATCAGGTCACCTTGTTTTACGAAAGTGCCGGCTTCCACCAGAATTTCACTCAGATGTAAAAAAGACGACGATAGACCCTGCCCATGATCCAGGATAAGGGTGCCGCCTGATAGCAGCATGTCCGGATGGGTCAGCGTCACCAGGCCGTCCGCGGGTGCAAATACGTCGGTACCCTCAGGTGCCGCGATATCCAGACCGTAGTGCGGATTGCGTGGCTGACCATTGAGGATCCGCTGGCTGCCGTAAACACCACTTATTCGGCCCTTGGCAGGCCAACTGAAGCCACCGGCGTAGTAAGCATGGATATCACGGTGCTGACGTGCAGTTGAGACCATACGCGCCTCCTCCCTGATCCGTGCGGTCGCCGCGGGGTCGGGACTCACCGTTGCCGGCGGCAGACCGTCAACACGCTCGATGTCATACTCGCTCACCTGCACCGTAATATTTTTTTTGAAAACTTCACCAGCGGGCGATGATACCCGGAGTTCACGTGTGCCGGCTTCATCCCGGCCGAAGCCGATGACAAACTGCCCGTCTGCAGAAATAGCAACCGCGGTTCCGTCCAGCGACACACTGCTGCCGGGTTCGGCCTGACCGAACAGCAGACCGCCCTGTACAGCCGTGCCCTTCAGATCAACGGCATATGCAGTGCAACATAAAAAAAACAGGATTGTAGACAGCAGCAAACGCATGGAGACGGAACGCATGGAATCAGGTCGGGCTCACAGGATGATCTTGATGGATTGTCCCGGTTGGATGACCGTGTTTTTGCTCAGGTCGTTCCAGCGCATCAGGTCATTGACCTTGACCTTGTAGTGTTTGGCGATACTCCACAGTGAATCACCCCTGCTGACGGTGTGGCGGATGGTGCCGCTTCTGGCGGTCGCCGCCGCAGGGGCGGGACTGTGGAACAGGGTCAGCGTGGTGCCGGCCCTTAATTTACGCGGATCGGAAATATTGTTCCAGGTCTGCAACTCCCTGACTGAAACCTTGTAGCGCCTGGCAATCACGGACAGGCTTTCACCCGGGCGCACCTTGTGCGTGATACGTTCCGATGCGATCAGGCCCGATTGAAGTTTCTGTAACTCACCGGCCGCTGCAACATACCGGGGATCAACCAGCATGCTCTCATCACGTGGTAACCGCAGTTTCTGGCCGACCCGAATCATGTCGCTGCTGAGGTTGTTGGTACTGCGCAAAACGGCTACCGGTACATGGTGACGGACGGCCAGGGAAGATAGCGTGTCACCGTTCTCAACCAGTACCTGGTCCCACTTCATCAGCACGGGTGTCGGGTTGTCCAGCAGATACTGCTGCAGCCTTTCCGCAGCCTCGAGCGGCAGGATAATACGCCACGGGCCTTCCGGAGAGGTTGCCCAGCGGCTAAAACCGGGATTCAGCCCAAAAAGTACGTCAATGCCCACTTCGCTGATCTGGGACAACAGCACAAGATCACTCTGTGCTTCCAGTTCGACACTTGCAATGACCGGCTTATTCGGTGCTTTAGGGAACGCAAATTCATAACTGTCGGGGTTTTGAAACAAACACATCAGACCCAGTAATTTGGGCACATACCCCTTGGTTTCCTTGGGCAGACGGATGTTCCAGAAATCCGCCGGTTTGCCATTTTTCAGGTTCTTTTTGACCGCGCGTTCGACCCGGTTTTCGCCTGAGTTATAACCCGCCAGGGCGAGCAGCCAGTCACCGTCAAACTTGCTGTTGAGGTATTCGAGGTAGTCCAGTGCGGCATGGGTGGATGACCAGACATCCCGGCGTCCGTCATACCACCAATCCTGTCTCAGGCCATAAAATTTGCCGGTCGATGCAATGAATTGCCAGGTACCGAGTGCCCTGCCGCTGGAATAGGCGAACGGGTCATAGGCAGATTCAACGATCGGCAACAGGGCCAGTTCAGCCGGCATGCCACGCGCTTCCAGTTCCTCTGCAATAAAGTATATCCATGGTTGTGCACGCTTCATGACACGCGCCATGTACTCGGCGTGGTTGGCGTACCAACTGGCCCACATGAGGGATTCCTCGTGCTCATCGCATTCGGTCAGGCTGAAGTCACTGACCAGTCTCAACCAGACATTGTTGAACTGCGGTACCGGTTCTCCGACGACCTCGATAAGCGTTTCAGCAGGTTCCGGAACATACAGGTGTTCATCTATAGATTCGCCCGCACCTTTGGGAAGATCTTCCTGCACAATTACGGTCACTTCCGGAGTGGTTTCCGTATCGACGGTTTTTGTCGTGGCACAACTGGCAAGAAACAGGCACAGCAATGACACAAAAAGGCGTGAAGTCACAAAGGGCTCCGTAAATATAACTCAAGGCCCGTTATTATGCGTCTTGCTGACAGCGGGTCAAGTAAAAAGCCGGTTAAAATTTGTCTTTCCATGCCCGGATAACCGCCATGGTGGCAATTCCAGGTGTTGCTTTGCTGTCGATTTTTCGCGCCATGTCGACGACGCTTTGGGCCCGCGTGCGTAAAAACGGGTTAGTTTCCAGTTCTTCACCGAGCGTACTTGGCAGGGTGATCTTGCCTGCAGACCGCAAACGGTCTATTTCAACGGCGCGGGTCTGCAGTGCTGCATTGTCCGGTTCCACCGCGCGCGCAAACCTGCAATTGGCCTGGGTATATTCATGTGCGCAGTAAACTTTCGTCTGTGCAGGCAGCGCTGCCAGCTTATCCAGGGATTTTTGCATATCGTCAGCAGTTCCCTCAAAAAAGCGGCCACAGCCAAGGCTGAACAGGGTGTCGCCGCAGAAAAGGACGTTATCGGCAAAGAAGGCAATGTGACTGCGTGTGTGTGCCGGGACTTCCAGTACCTCGAGTTTTATATGCAAATCTGGCAGTTCTATCTGATCACCCTCCCTGCAAACCTGGTGCACAAAGGGGATTCTTTCGTCGTCGGGGCCAAAAACTTTTGCTTTGTAGCGTTCAAGCAGTTCAGGTACCCCGCCGACGTGATCGTAGTGGTGATGGGTTAAGAGTATGTAAGACAGGTCCAGACCCCGTTGCGCAAGCACATCCAGCACCGGGTCTGCATCACCCGGGTCGACCACCGCACAGCTTTTGCCGCCCGCGCTAAGCAACCAGATATAGTTATCTTCAAAAGCCGGTATGGCGGTAATGTCGAGCTTGTTTGCCAGCATTTGATTTTCCTTTACTTGATACCCATAAATGATAGTTGAATAGCCCTTGGCATAACCCTTATGCTTACGCCTGTTTATCGTCAGGTCAATACTGTTGCAATGGTAGTTGATTATACCCAGGATCCATCGAGTCTTTCAGCTCAACAAAGGTTGGCTACGCAGCTGTTACAGCCACTGTTGGCCAGGCGAAGACCTGCCAGGATCCTGGTGTTGAAACACGCGGACGCCGGCGATCTGCCAGTGGAGCCGGTGAATTCTGCACAACTTATCCGGCTCAGTACTGACGAATTTTCAGGTGATGCCATGCTTCGCTGCAGGCTTTCAGCATTGCCGTTTGAAGAAGCTGCATTTGATCTCGTCATCCTGCATCACCTTGTTGCAGACGGTAGTGAGCAATACCTGGCCGAGGCGCTGCGTGTGCTGGCCGCGGGTGGTGATATCGTCATCAGTGGATTGAATTCATCCGGTCTGCGCAACCGTATCGTGAACCGGAAACAACGCTTACCGGCACTGAAACTGGACAAAATCTGTAAATTCCTGAAAGGCCGGTCATTCAATGTCGAGCAATGCCTGCGGATGGGTCTGGGCGGGTTTTCGCGACCGGCGCCCAAGGCCACCTGGCATGGTTTCGGATTGCCGTTTGCCGACCGGGTGGTGCTGCATGGTCATCACCAATCCCATATTACAAACGCCCGTATTTTGCGCTTCAGAGAGCTGAAAACCGCGGGCCGGAGTTCCGCCGCACTCGACGGATGCAGTAGCCGGGAAGCCGTGTCTTGAACGATGTGGTGATGTATACCGATGGCGCCTGCAGCGGCAACCCGGGCCCGGGTGGCTGGGGCACGGTGATGATGTCGGGCAAGCACCGCAAGGAACTGTATGGTGGCGAACGCGAGACCACCAACAACCGCATGGAGATGATGGCGATCATCCAGGGCGCCGAAGCCCTCAAGCGCGGCTGCAGTGTCGATATCTACACCGATTCCACCTATGTCATGAAAGGTATGACCGAATGGCTGGAAGGCTGGAAGCAGCGTGGCTGGCGTACGGCTTCAAAACAACCGGTCAAAAACGTCGATCTGTGGCAACGGCTTGAGAAGGCGCTCGATCGCCACTCGGTGAACTGGTTCTGGGTCAAGGGTCATTCGGGGATACCCGAAAACGAGCGCGCCGATGAATTGGCGCGGCAGGGTATTCCGTAATGACAGGTTATTGCTCGTTTGACACTTGGTTTTCAAATTGAAGGGTTATAGATGCGACAAATAGTATTAGATACCGAAACCACCGGTCTTGATCCCCGCCAGGGCCACCGCATTATTGAAATCGGCGCCCTGGAACTGATCGACCGGCAACTGACCGGCCGCCAGTATCATGTCTACCTCAACCCCGAGCGGGAAATAGAGCAGGGCGCGCTGGAAGTACACGGCATAAGCGAAGAGTTTCTGCGTGATAAACCACTTTTTGCCGAGATCGTCGATGATTTGCTGGCGTTTGCCGAGGGTGCCGAACTGGTCATTCACAATGCGCCGTTTGACATCGGTTTTATCGATAATGAACTTTCTTTGGCCGGCCATCAGCATAACTCCATAACCGAAATAGCCAGTGTACTCGACACGCTGGAGCTGGCCAGGGACCTGCATCCCGGGCAGCGCAATAACCTCGACGCCCTGTGTAAACGTTACGAGGTGGATAACAGCAGTCGCAGCCTGCACGGGGCCTTGCTCGACGCGGAAATTCTGACCGATGTTTACCTGGCCATGACCGGCGGGCAGGCCGATCTCGGGCTGAGCCTGGAGAGCCAGGCGGACACGCTTGAAGACGACGACCGGCATCTGCCAAGCGGGCATCCGGTGTTGTTCGTGTTGAGGGCCAGTGATGAAGAGCTTGCCCTGCATGAGACACGTCTTGAAGATATCGAAAAACAATCAGGCGCCTGCTTATACCGGGCCATACAGAGCGGGTAATGTTAGGCGCAGCTTACAATTGCGTAATCAGCATCGGGTGGGCGCGTGTTTCCATCCAGACCAGCGTATCGAAGTAACTACGGACGTTTTCGACGTATTGACGGGCCTCGTAGCCGCGCGCATAACCGTGGCGGGTTTGCCGGTACCATTTTTCCTGGCTTAACAGCGGCAGGCGTTCATTGACATCCTGCCAGCGGTCGGGGTTTCCACCCTGTTTCTGCGTCAGCCTGCGGGCATCACGAAGATGTCCCATACCCATGTTATAAGCCGCCAGGGCCATCCAGCTGCGATCGGGTTCAGGGATTCGCTTGGGTATGCGATTTCGCATTTGCAGAAAATAACGTGCGCCACCCTCGATACTTTGTTCCGGGTCCAGCCGGTCCGTAACACCCAGTTGGGTGGCAGTGCGCTGGGTGAGCATCATGATACCGCGTACACCGGTGGCCGAGGCCGCCTCGGGATCCCAATGTGACTCCTGGTAACCCATGGCTGCCAGCAGGCGCCAGTCCAGGTGGTGCGCTGTCGCCACTTCCTGGAATACGG
>Ga0210065_1000359_pt1 | contig 12738 bp, 12 predicted proteins | sample Muzzi_PWB_D1_FD_185533 | JGI IMG/M metagenome (GOLD analysis project Ga0210065, IMG submission 185533) | Wetland microbial communities from San Francisco Bay, California, USA, that impact long-term carbon sequestration - Muzzi_PWB_D1 (SPAdes) | ecosystem: Environmental > Aquatic > Marine >... | reverse complement strand
TCGTCCATGGTTTCCAGCTCACGCTGGGTCGCCGTTAGCTGTGCCTGCATACTTTCAGAACGGGATTGGGCATCCACCCATTGGGTTTCGGCCTGATTAATCTGCGCTTCCTTGCTGGCCTCCTGCCTGCCTGACTCCTGATCAAATTCGGCGCTGCGCTTTTTCAGATCACGCAGTTGCGCATCAAGAAATGCAAATTCTTTCTGGTAAGCGGTCTGCAATTCTCTGGCCGCATCTGCCTCATTGACTTGCGGAACCGGCGCAGGCTGTACCGCTGCAGCTGTTGAATCATCCTGGGCAAACGCCGGCTGGAATAATGCAGCAACTAAAAGCGCGATAAAACAAACAGGTTTCAAATTCATGACCCGGCTCCCATGCTGCCTTGTACGGAGGAAGGCAAGCTTACCGGCAGTTCAAAGTAGCCCTGTCTGATCTGCTTTCTCAGCGAGTCAAATAGCAGTGCGACCTGTTCCTGCTCCGTGCCCCGGTCGAGCATTTCAAACCGCCAGCCGGCATCGGCGTATACCGCCCGGCCATATTCAAGATTGCGGGTCCGGAAAAACATCATCACGCTGCCAAGCTTGGCTACATCGACGAGTACGTTGCGGCCATCGAGCAAAACAGACTGTGAATAAATGGCGTTTTCCCTGGAGATGCGTATCTCGTCCTCGATGAAAGCCCACAGACGGTTGATCCCGCGCTGGGCGGTCATTACACCGTTGCTCAACTGGCTCTCAAGTTCATCAAGCTCCGCCACCCGTTCGATGGTTTTGAATGGGAATCCACCGGATACATGTGCCCGCAACGAAGCAATCTGTTCCAGTGCAAAAGGCAGCAACGCGTCAGAATTAACACCACCCTTAGCGATCTCCGCCCGCAGCGAATCCAGGTTATCCTGCATTTGGCTGACCCGCAGCGCTTCGCGATCCCGGTTGGCTTCGAGCTCCGCTAGCTGGGCCGTCAGGTAGACCATGCGGTTCTTGTGCTCTTCACGCCTGATATCCAGCTCGCTTTGCAGTTCATCCACCTGGCCGCGCAGGTTGACCAGCCGTTCCGCCAGCGTCTTCTGCGACTCCTGCGCAGTAGCCGTGAGGACAAAAAACACCGTGCACCATGGCAGCAGCTTTCTAAGGATTTTCATGTCTGTTTTCCTGAATCAACTTGTCTGTACGCTTGTGGTTTTAATACTGCGCGAGGCGGCTTTAATGGCGGGAGTATAGAAAGCGGATGTGACAGTCGTGTTACACAATTCCATATTTACCGGTCATCACCGACTGTCACAAACCTGTAACCAAATCGTCACGGTTTTGAAAAGAACAGGCAGTAATATGCCTCGCTGACCGTATGCCGTTATGGGGCTATCGGCATAAAGCGTAAATTAATTACACGGAAACAAAGGAACTAAACAATGAGTGCCAAAAATTGGATTAACAGACTCGTACTGGGGCTGGCAATGTTGCTCAGCACACAGGTTGTAATGGCAGACTATATCGATAGCTGGATGAATGGCTTCTATTTCGAAAAAAATGTTGAAGCGCGACGCGGTCTCGGTTTGAGCTACATCCCGACCGGCCCCGAAGCCGGTGTTCTTTTCGTAGCCTTTTATACCTATGACGAAACCACCGGCCAGCCATTCTGGGTTTCAGGCGCAGGCGCGGTGCAGGCTGGCGATTTCTCAGTTGATATCACGCTGGAACTGGTCGAGGGCGGAAGCTTTGGTGCGGTCGTGGGTAACCCCGCCACCGTCGATGCAAACTGGGGAACCGCAACACTGACCATGAACAGCTGCAGTGATCTGACATGGAGCTGGACCTCCACGAACGTCGCCGACGGCTCGCTGACCGAATCATCCGTCAAGGACGCAGTCTTTGGTGTGACCAATAGCCAGTGTGTCTATCAGCAAGCCTTCACGGGCTGCCCGGCGTTTGCGTCTGCCGGTATCGATGACCGTACCTGTATCATCTCTGGCGGTGAATATACCCAGGACCTGCACCTGACCAACGATACCCTGTGGATACTTAATGGTGGGGTTTTTGTCGGTACAAAAGACAACCCTGATAACACCAATGCCATCTACATCGAACCCGGAACCCGTATTGTCGGTGTTGACCAGTCACTGCTCGGTATCTCCCGGGGAGCCAAAATTTACGCCGAAGGCACTCCCGGTGCGCCGATCGTCTTGACCGGTGTCAACACGGCCTCTGACCCGGTCACACCGGGTGCTGCAGGAGACTGGGGTGGTATGACCATCAATGGCAAAGCGCCGATCAACACCTGCGAAACCATTGGTGCATGTACCGCTTTGGGTGAAGGTGAATCCGGCACCTACGGTGGTGCTGATGAACACGACAGCAGTGGTGTACTCCGTTATTTACGCGTGCAGTTCGCCGGTATCCTGTTCACCGATGAGAACGAATTGAACGGCATCGCTTTTCAGGGCGTTGGTGACGGAACCGTGGTTGAAAATATTCAGATCCATGCCAATGCGGATGATGGTGTTGAATTCTTTGGTGGTACCGTCAATGCCAGGAACCTGGTGATCACGGCCGCCGAGGATGACAGTGTCGACTGGACCCAGGGATACAGGGGGCAGTTGCAAAACGTGCTCGTCATGCAGGCCGGTAACATCGAAATCGGTGCAGACAACGGTATCGAGGCGGATAACCTTGAAGCCAATAATGATGCCGAGGCCCGCGCCATGCCGTGGATTGCAAATGCCACCTTCATCGGTCGCTCGGATACCAATGGTGCGCTCTTCCGCCGCGGTACCGGTGTCAAGATCACCAACTCCATATTCACGGACTTCGGCACCTGCATCGACATCGACAGCTCTTCAACGTTTACAAATGCCGGTACACCACCGAATGCGTTGACCGGAAACCTGACCATGGAAAACAGTATCCTGAATTGCGCCACCAACTTCGTTGAGGAAGCGGGTGACCCCTGGACCGTCCAGTCCTGGTTTACAGCGCAGCCGGGCAACATGCAGATCAATCCGATGTTGCAGGGACCATTCCCACCGGCCTCAGCCAGCTACCTGCACGGTTTTCCGATCAACCTGGATGAGTTCGATTCATTCTTCCAGAACTATGATCACATTGGTGCTTTCTCGGGCGCCGAAGCAGCCTGGACACATGGCTGGACGCTGCAGGATTTCTAAATTTCGCGTCTATGGGGGGGAATAAAAAGGTGCGCTTCGGCGCACCTTTTTTTATATTCAATGCACGCGGTTGCGAACCTCATCCGAGGATACGTTGATAGTTGTTGTGCGGGGATTCAAATCAAAAGGCAATTGGATATTGGTCAACCCCATGCGTGTCAGTAATCCACGTAATTCCTGTGCCAGCACCGGATAAATCTGCCGCGCCAGGCTGGCGTGATGATTGGTGAACTCGGAAATATCCAGCGGAATACCGGAGGTTTGCTGGTAAACCGTTTCGAGACCAACTTTTGCCTTGAACGCCGGCCCGGATTTTTCATCGGCGCCACCGATGCAGATCAATTTTGCGCTGACCTGGTAGGAAGGCAGCTTGTGGCCCAAATCCATTTCCATCAGCCGCGGGGTCAGGTTCATTTCAACCTTGGCATCCTGCATTGCACCCTCGCGGGACACGCGTAAAAGTTCGCCCTGTAACAGGGTTACCTGGCAATGCTGGAGTATAAAGTGGTCGAGCAGGTTCATTGTGATCACCCCATTTCGGAATCAGGCTTACAAGATGAGGTATTTTGCCGGTTTATTCAAGCAAACAGGCTGCTGAACCGTATTCGGCTGTTTTAATCGTCCACAACGCGCCAGAAATACCAACTGGCGACAGAGCGATACGGGGCAAGGTGCCGGGTAACGCTGAGAACCTGCTCCGGTTTGGGTAATACGGGCAGACCATAGGTCAGCTGCACACCCTTCTGAATACCTAGATCGGTTGCCGGCATCACATCCGGCCGTCCGAGAGAAAAGATCAGGTGCATTTGCACGGTCCACGGCCCGATACCACGTACCCTGCAGAGGCTCTTGATAACGGCCTCATCATCCAGGCTGGCCATTTTCCTGGCATCCGGCAGGCTGCCGGCACAGCTGTGCCCGGCAAGATCGAGTATCGCCAGTGCCTTGTTATTGGATAGGCCGACAGAGCGCAGGGTCTGCACTGAAAGATTGACGGCCTCCGATGCCAGCGGCCGGTTATTCTCAAATAAAGCCTCAAAACGGCCATAAATCGTGGCGGCTGCCTTGCCGGATAATTGCTGGTAGGCGATAGATCGAGCGAGCGATGTAAACAGATCGGTTTCGTTGCTGACCTTTAAGCTGAACGCACCCTTTTCCCTGATCAGGCCGGCCATCTGCGGGCAACTCGATTGCAGTGTATCGAGGGCCTGTTTCCGGTTGTACCTGAGCCTGCTCACGATTTACGCAAAAACGCCAGCGCCACCAGCAGCCAACCAGCCATCATCAGCATACCGCCTGCAGGTGTCACACTCGGCACAGTATACCCGGTGATGACATGCAGATAGATACTGCCGCAAAAAACAACGGTGCCCAAAACAACCAGCCAGGCACCCCAACGCAGCGGGCGTGATTCCAGCCCGGCAAGTAGTGCGGCAAGACCGATCACCGCCGCCGCACTGAACAGGTGTATGTTCGAGGCCGTCTGCCAGATAGCCTGCAGGCCGTTCATGGCGAACAGATGGCTGCCCATAGCCGCCAGGATGACGGCTGAAAGCGCCAGCAATGCCCCGGCAAACGCAATGATTCGTGCTGAATTGTTCAAGGTTTTGACAGCGGTTTGAGCAGGTCTTCCGGCTTTTTAACCATGGCATCAAACTTCTGTTTCGAGATACCGTATGCCCAGCCACTTACCCTTTGATTGATCTCTTCTACCTGTTTTGCGACATCTTCTGCTGCCCGTTTTTCGGCTTCCTGATCGCTTGTGACATTCCCGTTCTGAGCAGGAAGCACGGATGACGCAGGATGGCTTGCATGCAGACGCAGCAGGTATTGGCCATCCTGTTCGACGAGGTCAGCAAGAATTTCCACACCCGAAAACATCAGCAGACGCAACTTGACAGCATCCTTCCAATCAACGCTGCTCGCTGGCCGGACTGTTTCCATGTTCAGCAAAGTAAAAACGGAACCCAGCGAGTTCACCGCCCAACTGCTCTTGATCTCCCGCTCCGGTGGCAACCCCGCAAGGTCGAAATCGGTCTGGTCTGCTGAAATCTTCATCACCAGCACCCTTTCGGCGTTGGGGTGAATAATCTCAACCTCGGCGACTTCTGATGAGTTGATGTCAATGATCCTGGAATCCGCCCAATCCACGGTCTTTTGCGGTACTTCAAAGACGCGATCCACGAGGGAACTGCCCTTTTCATTTTCTAAACGCACATACTGGCCCTGTCTGCCCTGTGCCTGGTGACCGAGCAGTATTCCGGTGGTTTGATCGCCAATACTTAGCCTGACCAGTACGCTGCCGGCGTCTTGCCCAGCGATATCTTCAACCCCGAGACGGCCATAATATTCCGCTTTATCCGTCTTTGACTCGATCACCCTGGCCTGAGCCAGGGCCGCCAGCAATGCCTGCAATTTTGTCCAGTCCGCCCGGTAACCTGCCATCTGTTCAAGGTGCCAGGCACCTTCGGTTCGCACCAGTGTCGCGACCACGGTGTTACCTGCGGTCACAATTTCAACACGGTCCACATCATTAATCTGGTCCGCTATCCCCCCCAATAACGGGGTATTCAAGGCGGACTTTTCCGATGAACCGCCCTCGGGCGCCACCCAAACGACCACGGCAAGGGCGGCCAGTGTCAATAACGCCAGGTACAGGAATATGCGTTTCATTTCTGATCTTTCTCCCTGCGTCTGCGTCGCACTTGCCTGAAGATGAGCGCTGCAATCACGATCAGCACCGGCACCAGCACAATATTGATAATTTTGAGCCGCATACCCAGCGCCTCGATATCCCTGGAAAGGTCATGCTGCACCTGGCGCAACTCACTGCGAATCTGCAGTTTCCGGTCAACGAATCGTTGCACTTCATCCTGTTGCTCGGGTGTTAACACGGTCAACTCGCCGTCCTGTCTCAATGACTGCATTTCGGTCAGGGTTCGCTCTGTTTCTTCGAGTTCGGCCTGCAGCCGTTCTTCGGTATCGCGGAAACGGGTCTCCGCTAATACTTTCAGGGCCTCCACGCGATCAAACGGCTGGGTCGTGCTGGCACGTGTACGAATCCCGATCAAATCGGAACTGCCCAGTAACTGGTCCGCAATATTCACCACCAGCGTACCGTTATCCGCAAACGAATTGGCCACTGTCTGACCCAGGAAATTTTGTTTTTGCACCCACAAGCGGTCCGTCAACACGTCGGTATCCGCAAACAGAACCACGTTGATGCCCGCTTCCTCCGAGCCGCTCAAGTGTCCCGGTAAAGGTGCGCCCTCTGGCGGTTGTTCAAATGCCGTTGCGGCCTGACCGGTAACACGGGCTGCCAGTGCGTACTTGTCACCGGTGGCCTGGAAATTCCTGGTGAGGTCCTGCGGGTTGGACAGGAACCTGAGGCGTGCCGCGTCAATCGGTGCCGCGTTCTGGCTGCTTTCCAGCAACGGTTCAAAAGTGGTAGTGGCATTTGCCAGTGGGGTCAGCCAACCTGTTGATGAGAAATTCACCGACTGCAGATCGGCAGTGGCAACATCGGTAGGGTTAACACCATCAGACTTGACCGACAAAATACCAAGATGGCGCACCGGCGGTTGACCCTGGCCGACACTGACCTGCAAGGCATAAGCATAGTCGCCAATGACCTGATTGGTATCAAAACCGACACCCCAGGCCTGCAACAAGGGCTCGAGCGAAGAGCTGCCGGCCGCATTCATCCGCGCCATGGGATCATTTGGATCACCACCCAGGTCTGCTTCTGCCAGCGGGTCCAAAAACGCCAGTAAACGACCGCCCCGGAGGACAAACTGGTCGATTTGATAGAGCATGTTTTCACTGAGGTCCTTGGGATGAACCAGTACCAGTAAATCCAGATCAGGTGGTAAAACACCGGTATCGGGTGGTAAATCCACCAGGTCGAACAACTGGCTGAACTGTTGATAGATAATCCAGCCTTCCGACATGCTTTGCGTTGCCTGATTAAATCCCGGTTGCATATCCAGACCGGAAATCAGACCTACCTTTTTGTGTTGCGGGTGCGATAGTGAGTAAACAATCTTGGCCAAATCGTACTCGAGAAACTTCTCCTTGTCCGGTTGCAGAAAAGGCATCACTTCCAGGCCGTCCAGCGAATTGGTACCCACCACACCAAAATAAAGCATATCGCCCGCGTTCCCCACGGGTACGCCTTGCAAGCCGTATTGCGCTGCCTCGTCCTCCTGCGGTGAAAACGGCACCGGATCTACCCGTTGCAGCGTCAGTTTTCCATCACTTTGTTCTGCGAACTCTTCCAGCATTTCACCGGCCCAACGCGCGTAACTGCGAAACTGCGGCAATTCACGACTGACATCCTCGGAAAAGTAGAGATACAGGTTGACCGGCTCATCCATGTTTTTGAGGATATTGCGCGTGCCCTGATTGAGCGTATACAGACCGTTCTCAGTCAGGTCGAAACGCATGCCCTTCAGAAAAACAGATGACAGGATGGTCAGCGTTACAAACAGAATGGCCAGCAGCAGCAGAGTGCCTGCCGAATAAGCTGAACGAGTTTTTTGTTTCATCAGTCGGCCTTCTTTATATCGAGTATCAAAACATTGACCAGCAACCAAAAACCAATTACCAGAACGAAATAGACCAGGTCACGCAGATCAATCACGCCCTTGGTGATATCTGCAAAATGCTGCAGGAAACTGAGGTTGGCAATCCCGTCCAGTACAATTTGCGGGGCCCAGCCATTGAACAGGTTCATGACCATCGGCAGACCGCTCAATAAGAACATGAAGCACACCACGATGCTGAGAATAAAAGCCACCACCTGGTTGCGGGTAAGGGCCGACATACAAGAACCGATCGCCAAAAAACCGCCAGCCATCAGCCAGCTACCGACATATGCCGCGGTTATCACACCGTTATCCGGTGACCCGAGGTAATTCACCGTAAGCCACATCGGCAGTGTCAGGAGCAGTGCCAGGCCGATAAACAGCCAGGCCGCAAGGAATTTACCAAAAACTGCCTGGTAGGTTGTCAATGGCAGGGTGAGCAGCAATTCGATGGTTCCGGAACGTCTTTCTTCGGCCCACAGACGCATCGATATCGCCGGTACCAGGAAAAGGTAAAGCCACGGGTGGAAACGAAAGAACGGGTCGAGGTCAGCGAATCCACGCTCATAAAAATTACCGAGATAGAAAGTAAAAATCCCGGTCATGACGAGGAAAATAATCAGGAAAACATAAGCCACCGGGGTCGCGAAATAACCGGCCAGTTCACGACGCATGACGTTGATCGTAGCGCTCATGCCGATGCCTCCGCGTGGGTAATACTGTGAAAAACCTCGTCGAGACGACCCGCTTCCAGACGCAGGGCGGAAACCTGCCATTGATTCTGCCTGATCGCACTGGTCACCGCTTCGAGCAAACCCGTCTCACTGGTCGGGAACAAGGTCAGTTCACCTTCGGAGATTTCCACTTTACCAACCTGGGGTAATTCGCCCAGCGCGCTGGCAACCTTTTCCGGCGCCTCGACCACCAGTGAAACCGCGTTGTGATAACGCGAGCGGGCAATCAGACCCTGCGGGCTGTCATCCGCCAACAGCTTGCCGTTGGCGATGATCATCACACGGTTACAGACGGCTGCAACCTCTTCCAGGATATGGGTTGAAATAATGATGATCTTGTCTTTCGCCATGGCCCTGATCAGGCCGCGCACCTCGCGTTTCTGGTTGGGATCGAGACCGTCGGTCGGTTCGTCCAGTATCAATATCTGGGGGTCATGAATAATCGCCTGCGCCAGCCCGACACGCCGTTTAAACCCTTTTGACAAAGTGTCAATGGCCTGGTGTTTCACCTCGTTCAGGTTGAGCTTTGTGATGGCCCGCTCGACACTCGGCACAATATCTTTTTTATCGATCAAGCGGGCGCGGGCAACAAAAGTCAGGAACTGCTGCACGGTCATCTCACCATAACTCGGTGCACCTTCCGGAAGGTATCCGATATTTTTCCTGGCAGCGACTGAGTTTTCCACGACGTCGATGCCATTGACCAATGCCGTACCTGATGTGGGCGCAAGAAACCCCGTCAACATTTTCATGGTGGTGGATTTACCGGCACCATTGGGACCAAGAAAGCCCAGCACCTGACCGGCTTCAACCGTAAAACTCAGGTTATCTACGGCTTTGAAGAAGCCATAGGACTTGCACAATGATTTTGCTTCAATCATGGATTTGTCCAATTGTATTTCTGATTAACTTAAGTACCGGCACATCCCTGCAGGCTCCCTGCAACTGATATTTTCGGGTCTGTGCAAATATTTTCAAGCCTGCTATATCCTGACCGGTAAATTGCCTGTATTGTTAACGGTTTTAAGCGGCATTTTATTAAAAGTGAAACTGAACGAATTTGACCATCTACCTGCAGGTCTTCTGGATCTTCCGTCAACCGAACTGCATAAAGTACTGGATGGCCCAACCCTTATTCACCTGCCGGGTCAAAACCCGCAACCCCTGATCGTTACCGTTTTACAACACGGCAATGAAACGACCGGCTGGGAAGCCGTCCGGCGTCTGTTGAAAAGCCATTATGAGTTTGATCAATTACCCCGCTCATTATCCATTCTGATTGGCAACACGGAAGCCGCAAAACATCGCCTGCGCCGCCTTGATGACCAGCTCGATTACAACCGGTGCTGGCCGGGCGGTCATCATGCAGACAGCGATCTCGGAAAATTGTTCCAGCAAATCACCGACCGGGTGCGCACACTGGCGCCGATCGCCGCTGTGGACTTCCACAACAATACCGGCTTGAACCCGCATTATGCAGCGATAAACCGCATCCGTCCTGAATTTCTTCGCCTGGCTTCATATTTCTCCTCCAAGGTGGTCTATTTCACCATGCCACCCGGCACCCAATCCCTCGCGTTATCAAGAATCTGTCCATCGGCTACCCTCGAGTGCGGCCAGGCAGGTGAGGTTCACGGCACCGATCACAGCCTGGCGTTTCTGGAAACCTGTTTGCACCTCGGTGATATCCCCACCACACTGTTGGAACCGGATGAGGTACATTTATTCCACATGGTCGCCACGGTGCGTGTGCACGATGATGCATTTTTTGGGTTTGGTCACGTGCCCACCGATATTGCTTTCAGGGAAAACCTGGATGTTCTTAATTTCCAGGAATTACCCGGCGGAATTTCCTTTGGCGAGGTGAATGGCGGGCCGGCTCAACCCCTAATTGCCACCGATGTCAATGGTATCGACGTAACCGAACAATATTTCAGATTTGACCGGGGCCAGATTGAAACCATCCGCGGAATCATGCCCTCCATGTTGACCCCGGACCGCAGGGTGATACAGCAGGATTGCCTTTGTTACCTGATGGATCGTGTCCATTTCGAAGACCACATTGAGGTGACCGACCACGATCCGTTACCGGAGGGTATACGCCGCAGCGACCGGCCCGGCGAGCCCAGACTGTGACTTTCCTCACTGTCTTTGATTTGCAACCCTGTATATATTAAGGCCTGATCAACGGAGGAAATACGATGAGTATGTGGACAGCAATCGCTTTGATTTCGGTGGCCGGCATTCTAGCGGGGATTTTCAGGGACAAGGGGAAAAGTCGTCACAGCACGGAAATTCTGGACGAACTCAAAGCCATGCACAGCCGCATGGACGCTATGGAAAAAGATTTACGTGAACGCGTGGAAACACTGGAACGCATTGTGACCAACCCGAAAGAAGACCTGAAGCGCCAGTTCGATCATCTCGAAAAGGTTTCCTGATTTCAGCCCGGGCGTTCTATAGCAACGACATTTCGAAGGCTTTCAGCACCGCGCGGGTGCGGTCGCGTACCCCCATTTTTGAAAGAATATTGGAAACGTGATTCTTGACCGTACCTTCGGCGACACCCAGTGAATTGGCAATTTCCTTGTTACTGTAACCACCCGCCATCAACCGCAAAATCTCGGTTTCCCGCTCGGTCAGCGGATCCGGTCTGTCCAGGCTGGAAAAATCCGTATGCATATTCTGCAGGCCTTTGAGCAGACGCTGCGTAACCGCCGGTTTGACCATCGAGCCACCATCTGCCACCGTCCTGATGGCAGACACCAGTTCTTCAAGGCTCACATCCTTGAGCAGAAAACCCTTGGCTCCCGCCTTGATCCCCGCCAGCACCATCTCATCGTCATCAAACGTGGTCAGGATGATCGTCGGCGGCAAGGTTCCCTCTGCGGATAAAGCCTGCAGGACATCAAGCCCGGATTTCCCCGGCATACGCATATCGAGCAAAACCACATCAGGACCAATCTCCGGAATCGTACGGATGGCTTCGATGCCATCGGGCGCCTCCGCGATCACTTCAATTTCCTCTGAAAGCTCCAGCAGGCTGCGCACGCCTTTACGTACCAGGTTCTGATCGTCAACAAGCATCACTCTTATCATTTCCTAACCTCCCTAAAGGTCGTTCTGACAACGGTCAAAATTCTGTCGGCAACCATGCATGCAATGCGAACCCGGCGCCCGGTTCTGATTCGATCTCAAGCTTACCACCCAATTGTTTCAGACGTTCTGCCATACCCGAAAGACCATTGCCAACCGCCACCTTGTCGGCACCGATACCGTCATCACGCGCACTCATGGCAAGCCCGTCGCGTGTCATGGACAGCCGGATCCATAAATTCGCCGCCTGGGCGTGACGCACGCTGTTGGTAATCATTTCCTGCACACATCGTAACAGAACCAGTGCGCGTTCCGGTTCGGTCATGACCTCCTCTGATGGCAGGTCGAGGTGTATCCGCGGCTTGGGAACACCCTCGATCAGCGTATGCAGGGCATCGGCAAGGTTGACAAGGTCACCGCGGCGCATATCGCTGACAACCTCGCGAACATCGGCCAGTAACAACCTGGCCAGCGAATGGGCCTGTTGCACATGTTCCAGCACTTTACCATCGACGAGGTGCGTTACGACCTCGAGGTTCAGGGTGAGCGCAGTGAGATGGTGACCCACCAGGTCATGTAATTCCCGGGCAATACGCACCCGCTCCGCAATACGGGTATTTTCGGCCAGCAACGACTGGGTGGCACGCAATTCCGAATTAACCTTGCGCAACTCATCCCGGGCTGCATTCTGGCGCAGTACAACCACCGAACTCATAAATGCAAAAAGGGATATACCGAGAAAGAAACCCGCCGTCGTGGAAACATCACTGATGCTGACCTCGGGAATACGGCTCAAGGCAATTGCGAGCAGCACATTTTGTGCGATCAGCCACGCAACCGCGGGCACCAGGGGTAGCATCCACGGCAGCAACACCGAAACGATCAGCAACAACATCCCGCCCAGAAAGGATTGTGAAACGACACTGATTCCCAATGCGCTGCCGGTCAGCAGCGACAGATACATCAGGCGGTAACTGGTGGCGGTCCGCTCCGGCAGGTATTGCATCAGGTTCCAGTACATCAGCCCGAACAGACCATGCAGCATAAACCAGGCAACGTACGACTCGAGACTCAGTGGCTCGGGATAAATCAAACGCATCAATAACAGGGGAATACCGGCGCAAAACCACAGGAAAACCCCCGCGTATCGGAGCAATTCTAT
>Ga0210065_1000357_pt1 | contig 12767 bp, 14 predicted proteins | sample Muzzi_PWB_D1_FD_185533 | JGI IMG/M metagenome (GOLD analysis project Ga0210065, IMG submission 185533) | Wetland microbial communities from San Francisco Bay, California, USA, that impact long-term carbon sequestration - Muzzi_PWB_D1 (SPAdes) | ecosystem: Environmental > Aquatic > Marine >... | reverse complement strand
GGGTTGTTGCGTGTCGAACTCCTTTGACCATCCGCAGGGGGTCATTGATAAAGGCCTCACCTGAAATCATCCGCAGCAAATCCTTCTGCAGGTCTTCCAATCCACAGGCCGGGTCAATGAGAGGCATAGCCGTGAGATCTGTCGACAAGCAGAGCGCGATCGCATTGATTGTAAAATCACGATCCATGAGGTCCAGACCAAGCGTTATAGCCCTGAATGGCGCAAAATCAAAGGTCGGACACATCTCGTCACGGTTAAAGACAACCCTGCTCTGCTTGCGCTTTTCATCAAGCCAGAACCAGTGCCCGCCATGCCCCTCCGCAAAAGATTTTGCCAGCGCTGTCGGGTCTTCTGGAAAGATCAAATCGACATCCTGGACCGGAACGCCAATCAGGGCATCTCGAACCGCCCCTCCCACGACATAACCCTCTCTGCCCTTGCAGAAGGCAGTCAGACTTTCAAAGAGCGGCAGGCTTTTGAGACTGACCGTGAGGTTGTCTTTATCAATATACATAAGTGCATTCCCTGCATCACCCTGTGTGGTTTAAAGAATAGAATCCAACATGAAGTCGTGCAACTGTAAACTGGATGATTATAAGGTCGACCTAGCACAGGGAAAATATTAAGATGTTGACCTGTCCTTTCATCACAAGCCTATTGCAGGCGGTAAGCTTTCATCGGCAGCGAAAACCATGCTCTTTATTCAAGTCGTTCTCCCCGTGTTTCTGATTGCAGCAGTCGGTTTCGCTTTTGAACGCCGAACTGAAGTTGACATGCGCTCCATGGCAAACAGCGCATTATATCTGTTCGCCCCGTCACTGGTCTTCTCAGCACTGCTCAAAAGCGATGTCGTCACGGACCTGCTCGGACGTGTTTTTATCTTCATGCTGCTGTACACCGCCCTGCTTTGCCTTCTGGCTTTCGGCATCGCCCGTTTCTGCAAATTCGACAACAACACGACTCGTGCTTTTACCCTGACGACTTCGATGATGAACATCGGGAACTTCGGTTTGCCGCTGGTCTTCTTTGCATACGGACAAGAGGCTCTCAACATCTCCGTGCTCGTTTTTGTCATGTTCAACATCCCTTTGGGCACTCTGGCTATCATCATTGCCCAGGGCCAGGGCGTCAAATGGCATCAGGCTCTTCGCAACACGTTGAAAATCCCCATATTTTACGGTATCGCCCTGGCACTCCTCTGCAAGATGGTAAGCTGGCAGCCTCCCGGATTCATTTTGCGGGCAACGGAGTTGCTGGGACAGGCAGCAATTCCCGTTATGCTGATTCTCCTCGGCATGCAGTTGTCACGTTCGAAAATAACTCAAGGGTGGGGGTTTTTTGGCCTTGCCACGTCAATCCGTCTTCTGGCCGGTCCATTAATCGCCATCTCACTGACCACATTTCTCGACTTTGACGGGCTGTCACGCAAAGTTATCATTCTGCAGACCAGCACACCGTCGGCAGTCTTGCCTCTCCTCTATTGTCTGAAGTTTGGCACAAGGCCCGACCTCGTGTCGGGCACGATATTGACCAGCACGCTCTGCAGCGCGTTGACCTTGACTGTTCTGCTGTACTGGTTAGGTTAGCGAACGACGCGAGAAGCGACTGACAGGGTCTGGATCGGGACCTTGACACCAAGGTCTTTGGCTACGTTAAGATTGATCACAAAGGAAATGCTGTGAGGTTTCAGCATGGGGACCTGATCGATGTTCTCCCCTGAAAGCACCCGCCCGGCCATTTCAGCCAGTTTTTCACCTTGCTCCTGAGCAGAGGTTTCCAGAACCATGAAGGCTCCTTCATCGGCAGCACCGGCAAGCTGAGTAATCACCGGGATCTTGCGAGCGTTGGTGTATCCTAAGACGAAGCCTAGCTGGGGTTCGTGATGTTCGCTGCTGGCGATAAAAACCCCATCAATATCGTCCGGAAGCTTGCCAAGCGGAGCAAGGTAATTATGTGAATCACTGACTTCCATAGCGTACACAATGATGTCCTTGCGTTTGCAGCTTTCTTCCAGGATGCGCTTCTGCAGCAAAGCTTCCGGGCTGTGTATATCGAAGAGGATTCCCAATTTCCGCACTTTCACCGTGTCGGTGAAATACTTGAGCAGACCCTGAACCGGAGCATCACCACGAATACCGGACATGTTGTGGCCAGTCTCGGTAGTGGCAGAGACTATCTCGAGACCAACAGGGTCGTAGACATCGGCAAAGATGGTAGAGACAGGCGGTAATTCGGCTTTCGCAGCCATCGTTGCCATAGGACCATAGGTCACTATTAATTCGGCCCCCAAGGCAACGGCCTTTCTTACGCTGTTGCGTAGAGACATGGTGTCGGCATTGGGCGTCTGCACATAAATCCGGCAATCCCTGTCACAAAAACTATCGGCATTCTTGACGAAAGAGGAATGGACTTGATTGTATCGCGGCTGTGAGTTTGCCATGATGACGGCAATCAGGCGCTCCCCGGCAACAGCTTTGGAGGGCCCCAAAAAGCTGCACGATAAAATGATCAGGGTGGGCAGGAGAAAACGCCTCACGAAGTCCCCCCAGACTTGGTCAAATGAAACTGAACACATTACCCAAAAAAACCTATACCGGAAAGAAACAAACCGTTACCACGAGATGAGAATATGTAGTAAACAGTATCATCAACAAACGACATGCAAGAAATGTGAAAAATAACGGGTCTTCTGTGTAAAACTAAAAAAGAGTTCCCAGAACAACGCCGAGGGCTGAAAGTGGGCCCGTATCACTGATGCCATCAATAGACTTTTCAACCTTATGCAGAGTAGTTTTGGCATCACGATAAAGATCATCTTCGTTGACCAGCTTACCAAGGGTGCCCTGCCCATCGTCGATCTTGGCGGCAATGCTGTTGACACGGGCCATTGTGTCGCTGATGTTGACATAAAGGGCATCATCATCGATAAGTTTGCCGAGGGAACCTTCTCCCGCGTTGATCTTCGCCGTAATTTCATTCAGGTTGCCGATCGTCAGGGTTATCTCTTCGTAAAGTCTGTCGTCGACAAACAGCTTGCCCAGGGTACCTTCTCCCGTCTTGATCTGATTGGATAAAGCCGCAAGGTTAATCATGGTCTGGTTGAGATTGTCATAAAGGGACGGGTCATCGATCAACTTGCCCAGGGAGCTGTTGCCGCTCTCCAGTTTGGTCAGTAACTGGTTAAGCCGCGTTGACATGGCCGTCATTTCATCATACAGGCTCGGGTTGTTCACCAAGCGCCCCAGGGTCCCTTCGCCTTCATCGATTTTGGCAACAATTCTTTCCAGGCGGCTGATCGTTTCGGCCAGCGGCTCACGGCTTTCGTCCACCAGATCTCCCAGCGGTCGCAGGAAACGGTCCTGGTTACGGTCAAGATTGGTGATAAGTTGGTCAAGATTTGTCGAATCCTGGGAATTCACAGTGCTTCCAGGAGGCAGAATCTGGCTCTTTGATGAACCGAAATCCAACCCCAGGAAAACTCCGCCAAGCATGTTAGTCTGACGGATTTGAGCAAGAGAATCCTCGCGAATGCTGTCTTGACGGTTAACGTAAAAATCGATCCTCACCTGATGGTCCTCGATGCTGATTTTTTTGACCTTGCCGACATCGACACCTGCAATCCGAACAGGGTCACCGACCTTCAGTCCAACCGCATAATTAAAATAGGAGACATATGAAAATTGGTCCTCGAAGGGACGCCAGTCCTCCACCAGCTCGATCATCACAGCCAGCAAGACCAGGGTTGCAAGAAAAAACAACCCGACTTTTTGTTCGGTTGACACTGCCATGCTAATCCCTCTCCCCCTGGATACCCTTGGTCGTAGTATAGATAAATTTTCGAACAAGCGGGTTCTGGCTTTTCTTGATTTCCTCAGGAGTGCCGATTGCAACCACCTGACCATCATGCATCATCGCCACGCGATCCGACAGGTACAGCGCAAAATTCAGGTCGTGGCTGACGATGATGGTCGTCAGGTTGACCTCCCGTTTAAGCTCCATAATCACCCGGGCAAGTTCATCAGAGGTCACCGGATCCAGCTCTGCAGTCGGCTCATCATAAAGGATCAAATCTGGATTCATTGCCAGGGATCGGGCAATAGCCACCCTTTTCTTCATACCGCCGGAGAGCTCTGAAGTTCGCATGTCTTCCTTGCTCTCCAGACCGACCAGACGCAATTTCTCCCTGATGATACGACGAATCCGGATTTCTCCACAAATTCGCTTTTCCCTCAACCACAAGCCGACATTCTCACCGACGGTCAGGGAATTGAACAACGCTGAAGACTGAAACACCATGCTGTAACGAAAATCCTGTGGCACGTCCGGCTGCTCATCATTGATATCCTGACCATTAATCAGAATCCGGCCGCTGTCTGCTTTCTCGAGTTTGACAATATGTTTAAGCAGGACACTCTTGCCGGTTCCCGACGGCCCGATAATCGAAAAGGTCTCTCCCGGTTCGATATTGAGATTGACGTCCCTGAGTACGTGGTTATCGCCAAATGACTTGTTGAGGTTTTCGATCTGGATACTCACACCCCGGGACTCCGTATAGCCGATCTGGCAACTATCGCCATCCATGATCGACGGAGCAAAACCGTGTGCAAGCTTGGACCAAAAATTACCACGTGGTTTCATTGTGCCAGCAAAAGTCCTTATTCCGGTTTGTTTCTGACGCCAACGCCACCATTCAAAGCATGAAGCGGGTCAGTAGATAATTAGCCACCATGATCAGAAGGAAACAGAGCACGACAGAGCGGGTCGTCGACTCGCCGATCCCTCTCGCACCACCGCTCGTCTTGAATCCGACATAACAGCCGACATGAGCGATAATGCCGCCAAAGACCATTGCCTTTAACAGCCCCTTGAAGATTTCCTTGTAATTTAATGCACGAATCATGTTGTCGTAGTAAACCGTGAACGGCACGTCAATCCGAGGGTTAACATCTGCCACCACCCCACCGCCAATCACACCGATGATGATTGAAAAGACAACCAGGGCTGGCACAACCAGAAGACAGGCAATCAGCCTCGGCATGGCCAGGTAGCGAACAGGACTGATTTCCAGTGTTTTGAGCGCATCAATCTCTTCATAGACCTGCATGGCACCTACCTCGGCAGCCATCGCCGAACCGATGCGTCCAGCTACCAGAAGGCTGGTCATAACCGGGCCGAGTTCCTTGACCATCGACATGCCGACGATCGCCCCGATAGCCTCCTGGGTACCGTAAAGAGCGAGTTCTGAGCCGGTCTGCACTGACAGAACCATACCGACGAACAAGGCTACGAGCATAGCTATCGGCAAAGTGCCGATGCCGATGATACTCATCTGTCTGAAGATGCTGGTCAGATTGCGAGGGGCATCCTTAAAGTAGTAGACTGTCTCACACAGCAGGGCCAACATCTCGCCCAAACCTTGTGCAACGTTCAGCAGCTTGCCGCCTATGAAAGTAAACACTCGCATAAAACCTGCTATTCGGTCGCGGCCACGGGAGTACCCCAGCGGAGCCCCCAGGGGAGATAGAAGAGGTTTAACTTCTTGCCCTGCTCATCGACACGGTAACTGACCAGTCCCTTCAGGAAACGGAGGCTTTTGTTATCGGGCGATTGTTTGTGATACTCAACAAACGGGAAAAGCTCCCAGGCGAGTTTATCACCCTGTCGCTCCGACCAGAAGAGATTCCATAGCAGGCTGATAGCCTGGTTACCCTGCTGGTCCCACTTCTGCTGGTAGACCCTCCATAACGGTGACCAGAGCCGTTCAATTGATTCGTTGCCGGGGAAAAATGGCTCAACCAGCGACAGCACATGAAAAAGGCTCACGCCATTCTTCCTGTGATAGCCGAAGAGCGGCCAGAGGTTAATCCGTCGCATCGATTCTCCGGTCTCCCACTTCGACTCCCTGGTGTCCGAATAGAGAAAAAACAGGACCCGGTCCCGGCGACGTTCGATCAGCTCAGAGTTCATTTCTTCGATTTTGTACACAGGCCAAACGTACCATCTCTCTCTCTTAACATCTACGGTTTCGTCAGAGAAAAATGGTAGTATTTTCAGCCCGTGGTATTTTTCCCCTTTCGTCACACGGACAAGGGGCCAGGGTGCGTTCCAGACCTCGAAACCTCTGACACGATCTTCCACCTTGGAAAAAAAAGGCCACAGCACTGTCGTAGACGACCTCTCCGGCGATTCCTTGCTGACATAAAAAGGCCAGGCGGCCCTCACCTCTTTTGGGTTATCACTGTCAAGCTTCAGTGATTCAGAAAAGAAAATCGGCCAGAGGAAAAAGCTTTTCCGGTAAACACCTTCTTTTCGACTTGCACCATAAATCGGCCAGAACTTGTAACCAGACTCATTTTCACCGGAGATCTTAGCAAAAAAGGGCCAGAGGACATTATCGACCTGTGTGCCCTTGCGTTCAGTCTGGCTATAGATGGGAAACAGCGTAAAGGAGATACGATCCCGTTTAAACCAGTTATAGAGAGTGCCGAAAAAAGGGAAAAAAGCAAAGTAACGACCCTGTTCTTCTTCACCATAGAAGAGAAAAGGGAAGAGATAATAGCGCTTGGAACTGAAAGCTTCAACCTCTGAGTTTTCGTCACCATCCCCGGTTCTGTCATCTTCACTCTCGCCGAAATCATATGAGAGCAGGCCCAGCACGCGAACACTGGAGGTTCCATCTCCCCGACTCTTGTACCTGAGCACAGGATAAAGGACATCCGTACTGGAGACCCCCTCTTCATCGACGGCACGATAGAAAAGCGGCCGCAAGGCATACTCTGTTTCGGTCCCCTTGGTTTCGTATTTCACAAAGGGGCCTAACATGTGAAGACTACTATAGTCAGCAGATTCCGAGGCGCGATAATCTAAGAACGGCCAGAACGTTGATACGGTGGCGTCGGAAGCCAGTGCAGACGTTGCAGAGCAGACAAGAGCGAGCAACAACAGGAATGAAATGCCTCGTTTCATCAACCAAACCAAGTGGAGGGTGCAAGCCGAGATTTATGGCGAATCATAGCACGAGGTGGCTATTTGAACAACTGGAAGAGGTGTTCTCCAATCGATGGAAAAATATTGCCACTATTCCCTGTCGGGGGCATCTTCAGCCCCGGATTTCCGCTTTTTGGACAGCGTGACCAGGCACATGATGCCATGGATGACACCAAGAATCAGGATTATGAATACAACATCACCGATGCCGACGTTCTGCATGACAGCCCCCTATAAAAAACATTTCATATTTATCATGATCGGAGGAAAGTTGCGAAGCAAAACGTTGTGGGAATTTAAATTAAATCAAGGGTTTTACGGGCCTGCTCATGATCAGGGTCGATTTCCAGAGCGTTGGTCAAAACCTCGAAGGCCCCTCCCATGTCTCCACTCTTTATGCGGCACATTCCAAGCAGGCAGAGGAAATCGACTGACTTGAATTCCGATGTGAAATACTCGTCAACTTCCAACCGCTCGAGGATTTCTGTTGCCAGGGAGTAGTGGCCGGCAGCATAAAGCTGCATGGCATCTGCAACCCTCTCCAGATCATCGACCAGGCAATGATCCGGCAACCCGGTTTTAATACATGATTCCAGCCGGGCTTTGATCTGCGCGGAGGTCTCTTCATCGTCAACCAGTTCGAGCAACCTCCGCAACCGCATGATCGCAGCAGGGTAATCTCCGAACAGGATATCGACTTGCGCGAGCAGATGCAGAATCGCGATGTTGTCAGGATCGAGTTTAACAAGCGCCTGCCCGAAACGCATCGCGTCCAACAGGTAGCGACGCACCTGAGCCAACTCGGTAAAAGTCATCGCGAGATCATAAAAACCCTGACAGAGCTGCCGCAACAAGCCAATATTGCCAGGTTCAAGCAACCTAAGTATTTTCAGGTATGTCAACTTGCGGTAAACGTAGGCCGGCTCGACATTTTTCTTGTCAAGCATCACCACCTGTGCGGCAAGATCGGCAAGGTAGTGTGAATAGCCATCCCGCAGGAGCTCTGCATAAGCAACGTTATGCAGGCAGTCCGGGAATTGGCGCAAATAGTCGTAGACACCCTCTCCGATAGCGTTTTCAGAAGGAGAATCCGTATCTTGCATATCCTTGATCTTGATCGGCAAAGGCAATCGGGGAAGAGAAACCGGGGTCTGGTCCGGCCCCACATGGACAACATAGCCTTCAGGTGGAGCCCAGAAGATGAATTTCTGCGGGTCGAGATTGTTGAGATTGATGTCTATCACAGGACCATCCTTGAAATCGACATTAAAGGAACAGAGCATGTTTTACTAGAGTGGCTTATGAAGGTCAACTACCAGAATCAGAAAAGGCGATCTGTAAAGATCGCCTCTCCTCTTCAGACATACTCAAGGGATGATTAAGCGTGACACACACCGCCTCTGTAAAGAAATGTGAACAGCTCGGAATCACAAGACATTTAATCTGCCAGGGCCTTTACAATGAGATTAAAAATAACCATGACCAATTTTTTACGGGGATGTGAGACTCGTAAAGTTGACTACTATTTATCTGGCTTGCGTTTCAGTTCTGGCATAGCCATCGAAACAACGAATCCGGCAAGCAGAATGGCGCTGGTCAGAGAGGAGACAAAGATGGTCAGGGTTCCGTTGATAAAATACGTGAATAAAATAAAAAATCCGAAAAAATATACGGCGGTGGCGGCCGGGATGCTTTCGAGTACGATGTGCATCTTGTTGTGTGGATCTGCCTTGAAATCGCATTTTTTTCCGGATATCCAGGCGATCCTCGTTCCGTAAATCAGGCTAACGGATGCCGTGACCAGACAGAACATGCCACTCATTATGTCAAACATGATTTCTACCTCCCGTAACAGGAAAACCCGTATTTATAGTATACAAAAAACACAGGAGAACAAAAGCCCCGCAAACGTTTCCGCTCACGGGGCTTCTGAATGGTACGCCCAGGGGGATTCGAACCCCCGTCGCCGGCGTGAAAGGCCGGTGTCCTAGGCCAGGCTAGACGATGAGCGCATAAACTATGCGTTCACGGGGAAAATGTTCCCCTGTTGAGACTATGGCTGGGGTGGGAGGATTTGAACCCCCGAATGGCGGAGTCAGAGTCCGCTGCCTTACCGCTTGGCTACACCCCAAAAGCAGGTGCGTTTTTTAACAAAGTTACCTGGGGGAGTCAAGCATTATTGTCGCCAAGAAATCGCATATTATAGATATCAGCCGAGCGATGCAAGTGCCTTTTGCAAGCGGGATAAAACTCTTGCCTTGCCGAGTACGGCGACGACATCGTAAATACTCGGACTGACCGTACCACCGACCAGAGCGACGCGCACTGTTGGGCCAATTTTTCCGAACTTGAGACCGCTCTCCTCCATGACCGCCTTAAACGCAGATTCAACACCATCATGGGAATAATCAGCGAGCCCGGTTAAGTGTTTGATCGTCAACTCAAGAACATCACGTTTATCCGAGCTGAGGAATTTGGCCGCTGCCTCATCATCGTAGGTGTCCGGAGCTTTGAAATAAAAACACGCCCCTTCGGCCATCTCAACCAAGGTCTTGGCGCGGTCCTGAAGAGTTGTCACCACTGCAGACATGTCCGGCCCCGATGCAATATCGACCCCCTGCCCTGCAAGAATCTCCGCCACCAGCACACCGAGGCGCTCAGGGTCACCCGTCTTGATATAATGCTCATTCAGCCACAGCAGTTTGTCCGGATTGAAGACTCCTGCAGAACGACCGACATTTTCCAGACTGAACTTTTCGATCAGGTCATTCATGGAGAAGATCTCTTCGTCACCGAACGACCATCCGAGGCGGACAAGGTAATTGACCATCGCCTCCGGCAGGTAGCCCATCTCCCGGTAGGCCATCACCGAAGTGGCACCGTGACGCTTGGAAAGACGTTTCTTGTCGGCACCGAGGATCATCGGTACGTGGGCGAATTCCGGCAACTCATAGCCAAGGGCCTGGTACATCGGGATCTGGCGGACTGTGTTGTTGACATGGTCATCGCCTCGAATTACCAGAGTGATACCCATTTCTGCGTCATCAATTACGACCACGAAGTTGTAAGTCGGGTTGCCATCGGTTCGTTGAATGATCAGATCATCCAGTTCGGAGTTTTCTACGGAAATCGTTCCTTTGATACGGTCTACAAACGCTGTCGTGCCGTCCAGCTGGGTCTTGAACCGCACCACGAATGGAGCCTCTGGCTGATCCGTCCGGTTGCGGCAGGTACCATCGTAACGGGGCTTGCCGCCACTCTGCATGGCCGCTTCACGCTTTGCATCCAATTCCTCGGGGGTACAGTAACATCGATAGGCAAGGCCCTTGTTGAGTAATTCGACAACCTTGCTCTTGTAGATTTCATATCTTTCCGACTGGTAGAAAGGCCCTTCATCATAACTCAAACCCAGCCAGTCCATCGCCTGTAGAATCGCATCAACCGATTCCTGGGTGGAACGTTCGACGTCCGTGTCCTCAATCCGCAGAACAAAGGTGCCACCTTCTTTGCGAGCCAGCAGGTAATTGAACAGCGCTGTCCGGGCACCACCGATATGCAGGTAACCGGTCGGACTCGGGGCAAAACGTACACGTAATTCAGACATCATGATTCTCCAGGTAACGACAAGCCACTAAGCCGCCAAGACACGAAGTCAATAATACGACATGACCCAATGCCTCATGCTCGCTGTGACTTTGAGTCTTTGTGGCATAAATTAGTTTGCAACATGCAGAAGTGGATCATTCAAGAAAAGTGCCCCGCTTTATACCTGAAATCCAAGGATGTGGCAAGTATTAGAGCCTCAGGAGATCATAACGCCCGCATAACCGACCACTTCTGACTGGTCGCCGGTGACATCACCGGAATTGCTGTAGAGAATCAGCTCTGACTTTTCCGCGCCCAATGTCTTTGCCGCCTGAAGCATGACCACGGTCGGGAGGACACCGCACATCGATATCCTGTTATCAAAAACCACTTCGTAAAGACCTTCAGGATCCATCTTCAAAACTTTTTCCAGCGCCATGAAATCCTTCGCCCTGGCATTTTTCCCAGACTCGTAATGAGTCATGTCAGTACTTGCGATGATCAAGGGTGGCTCGGAGCAGGAGGAGACAGCTCGGGCAAGACCGTTGCCCATCTCGAGCAGCAGGTCGAGTGGCATATGGCTGATGCAGATTGGCACAATGCTGGTCTCCGGCGCCTTTAACTGCAGAAAAGGCAGTTGGACTTCAAGTGAGTGTTCAAATCGATGCGCAAGAGTATCTTCTGCTGCCATCGGACATTCCCTGAGAATACGATCGGCCAGTGTAACCGAAATCAATGTTTCCCCAAGCGGGGTTTCCCAGGCACCACTGGCGTAAACTGCAGCGACATGGCCGCGGCCATGATGATTCGGCCCGAGAATGATGACCTCAGAAGGGATCTTGACACCGGCAAACGTTTGTCCGGCAACTTTGCCGGAATATATATAACCCGCGTGCGGTGACATAACGGCGATCGCAACCTTTTGCACTGAGGTTGTCGGCATCAGGGCCGTGACGGATTTTAGTAGAGATTCTTTCTGACCCGGGTAGAACTGCCCGGCAACGACAGCGGTACGCAACATAACGGGACCTCCGACAGAATCAGCCGAACCATGCGCTGTAAATCATTCGCAGACCGACAAACACCAAAAGAACGGCGAAAACCTTTACCAGTCTATCATGGGCAGTGCGACTGGCAACACGCACCCCCAGGCGTGCCATACCGATGGTGAAGGGGGCAACCAGCAGGAGCACAAGAATATTGACGTATCCGAGAGAAAAAGGCGGCAGGGCGTCAAGGTCCCAACCGTGATGCATGTATGACAAGGCTCCTGACAGGGATGAAATGACGATCAGGGCGCTCGAGTTGCCGACCGCCAGGTGAATAGGTAATCCTAGGGCGATAACCATCAACGGCACTGCAATCACACCACCACCAACACCGAAGAAAGCACTGAAAACGCCACCGGCAAAGCCCACCGCCAAAAGAGGGCCTGTTGAAACAGCATTACTGCGCACTGGGGGAAGCCTTGGTTGGAAAATAAACAGTTTTGTCGCGACGAGTATCTGCATGATGCCGAACAGGCCTTTCAGCCAGACACCGCTGAGTTGAGAGGCCAGCCATGCTCCACACAGCGCGCCGAAAAACCCGCCCAGGCACAGGTAGGCAACCTGGTGCCATTCAACGTTGCCACGCTTTCGATGTCCCAGCGTGCTGCTGATGGCGGTGGGGATAATGATAGCCAGGCTGGTGCCAAAGGCGGTATGAACAAGGATCTCCTGGGCGAAACCTGCAGCTTCAAATGACCAGAGGAAAAGCGGCACGAGGATAATTCCGCCACCGATACCCAGAAGGCCGGCCAGGAACCCGGCGACACTACCCATGAGGACGAAGAGGAATATGGTTGTGATGCCGAAAAAACCCATGGTCACGTGAAAGCAGAACAGGCCAGCCATAATATGGCTGACCTGTTGATTGTGGAGGCCCCGACCAGATTCGAACTGGTGATGGAGATTTTGCAGACCTCTGCCTTACCACTTGGCGACGGGGCCATCAAAAAAGAGTTTCCTTGAATACCAGAGGGTATCATATCTGTCAAGCGCTAAATCCCGTCAGGGGACGGTTTGAATTCTCGCCATGACCGAGTCGATTTTTCCCTTCAAACCGTGTGCTTCACTATCTCGCCGGTCATCGATCTTTATCAGTGTCGATACCCTTTGGGCCCCCTTGTCGAAAGGAACTTCGTGCATCCTCCT
>Ga0210065_1000355_pt1 | contig 12787 bp, 10 predicted proteins | sample Muzzi_PWB_D1_FD_185533 | JGI IMG/M metagenome (GOLD analysis project Ga0210065, IMG submission 185533) | Wetland microbial communities from San Francisco Bay, California, USA, that impact long-term carbon sequestration - Muzzi_PWB_D1 (SPAdes) | ecosystem: Environmental > Aquatic > Marine >... | reverse complement strand
CTTGTAAAAAGCCCCGCCGGTGCGTGCCGCAATCGTCGCCAGCGTGTCGAAGTCGACCCGGTCCTCGCCACTGGCTTCTTCATCGCCAATACCGATCGTGTAGATGGTGATGCCGTGAAGCTGCGCAATATCGGCAGCGTTTATCGGCGTCATTTCGCTCGCGGTATCGTTGCCGTCGGTCAACAGGATCAGCAGCCGGTCATCCACCTGGCTGGACTCGAATGCGCGGATCGACAACCCGATAGAATCGCCAAGCGCTGTCTTCGGACCTGCCATGCCGACTTCCATCAGTTGCACCAGCGTTACTGCCGTCCGCAGGTCACGCGTAAACGGCAGCTGCACGTAGGCTTTGGAGCCGAAAACGATGAGGCCGATACGATCGCTCTCGCGCTCCGCAACAAACCGGTCGACGACCCGCTGCACGGCCGCGAACCGCGACACGGTCGTGCCGTCGACGCCGGGAAAGTCGTGCTTGTCCATCGAAGCCGACAGGTCGATGGCGAGCATGATGTCGCGAGCCGCCTCGGTGCGCACGATCGGCTCCCCGATCCACTCCGGCTTGGCGAGACCCGCAACCAGCAGCATCCACACCATGGTCGCCACAAGCATCTGCAACCCACGGCGGCGCCGAATGACTGCGCCGCTGCGCGCCTCGCTGCCTGCGGCTGCCGCGATCTCTCTGAAGAACGGTACACGAATCGCGCTGACCTTCTCCCGTTGTGCGGGCAACAGCCACCAGACCAGTAATGGCAGCGGCAGCGCGAGCAGCGCCCACGGATATGCGAACTCAAGCACGATGCACCTTGATCCAGCGTCGTGCGGGCCCAAACAGGGGCGTCACGTCAACCCCCGGTCGGTACGCGGCGACGGCGAGCTGGTCCGCCCACCGGGCCACCAACTTGTCTCCGTTGGTCGAGTCGCACAGGAAGCGAGCCCAGTCCGGGCCGCTTAGCCGCGCTACCTGCCGGCGCGGATAGGCAGAAAGCGCAGTGCGCTTCAGCAAGACCGCGACCGCCTGCGCGGCCCGTTCCGGTCCTTCGGCGCTCTGCGCTTCGATCGAGCGAAGTTCCACGAGCGCGACGCGCCGGTAGCGATTGCGACGCCGGCGTAGCACCAGGTGCCAGACCGACAACAGGACGATTGCCGTGAGCCAGCCCAGCACGACCCACCAGCCCTGCGTCGCCGGCATCCACGACACGGGCGCCGGCAACACGAGCCCATGCATCAGATCGAGCAGCTGCGCGAGATTCAGGCCTTCGTAAGGATTCACCGGATACCCCGCCGCGGTGCGACGTGACCCATCAACCTGCGAATCTGCGGCAAGGTCTCTTCGCCGGCGCTGAGCGGCAGTACCGACAGGTTGGTTGCGTTTTGCCAATCGACAATCGTCGCCAGCCGCTGTTTAGTGAACGCGCCGATCCGGCTGCGCGTACTGTCGGAACCCAGGTTTACCTGGGTCTGCATGGCACCGTCTCCGATCACTTCCCGCGTACCGGGCGTGATGCGCTCGGACAACGGGTCGTAGACCAGTACCAGGACCAGGTCGTTGTGCGCGGCAATGCCGCTCAGCCGCCGGTGCGTCGTCTCGTCGATGCCGTCGAAGTCACTGAAAACGAGGACCAGGTGATCATGGTGCGCGATGCGCGACACGCTGCCGAGCACCCTGTTCAGGGATCCTTGGCTCGCTGCGACGGTCCTGTCCGCATTCAGCCCGGCGTTCATGGTCACCATCGCATCGAGTAGCGCGAATATTGTCCGCTCGCTGCGCTGCGGCACGAAATCAGCCTGTTGCTCGCCGTCGAACACGATACCGCCGACGCGATCGCCCGACGCGAATATTCGGAATGCTGCAATCGCGGCAGCTTCGGCGGCAGTCACGGATTTCATGTTCAGTCGCGAACCAAAGAACATCGACATTCGCTGGTCGACCACGAGCAATGCCGGCCGGTCGCGTTCCTCGGTAAAAACGCGCACGTGTGGCGAACCGGTGCGTGCGGTTGCCTTCCAGTCGATTGAGCGGATGTCGTCGCCAGGGAGATAGTCGCGCATTTCCTCGAAGTTGAGACCGCGGCCACGCAGGCGCGACGCGTGGCGGCCGTTGAGCACGCTGCCAGACGGCTGCCGCGGCAGGAAACTCAAACCTTTCGCGGCACCGCGCAGGCTCCTGAGGTGTGACAGTGTTACGTGAATGCGAGTGTCGGCGCTCATACCGCTGTCAGGGCAAGGCAACGAGCTCTAGCAATGTGTCCACTACCCGGTCCGCCCGAACGCCTTCGCCCTGCGCCTCGTAGGAGAGCATCAGGCGATGCCGCAGGCAATCGTGCACGATGGCGCGCACGTCTTCCGGGTCCACGTAGTCGCGACGGTGAAGCCACGCGTGGGTGCGCGCACACTTGTCGAGCGCCAGCGATCCTCGCGGACTCGCACCGACATCTATCCACCGCGCCAGGTCCTCAGAGTATTTCTCCGGCGTCCGGGTTGCGTACACGAGATCGGCCATGTAGCGGCTCATCGCGCCTGATACCTGTATACCGGCAATCTCCCGGCGCGCGTCGAACACGGCCTGCTGCGGAATTTTCTCCGCCGTTTCCTGCAGCCGTTCAGCATCGTCACGGTTCGCGGCATTCTCTTCCTCGCGTACCAGTTCGACGATCAGGACTTCGTCTTCGACCGGCGGATACTCGATATTCACGTGCATCAGGAAGCGATCCATTTGCGCTTCGGGCAGTGGATAGGTGCCTTCCTGCTCCACCGGGTTCTGGGTCGCCATGACCAAGAACAGAGGTGGCATCCTGTGTGTCGTCCCCGCTACCGTGACCTGGCGTTCTTCCATCGCCTCGAGCATCGCCGCCTGCACTTTCGCTGGAGCACGGTTGATTTCGTCGCCAAGCACGACGTTGGCGAAAATCGGGCCGGGCTCGAAGCGGAACTCGCCCTTGCCGTCGGACTGGTAGTACACCTCGGTGCCGGTGACGTCAGACGGCAACAGGTCCGGCGTAAACTGGATACGGCTGAAGTCGGCCTCGAGGTTACCGGCCAGCGCCTTGATCGCCCGCGTCTTGGCCAGTCCCGGCAACCCTTCCACGAGCAGGTTGCCATTGGCAAGCAGCCCGATGATCAGGCGCTCGATGACCGCCTCCTGGCCGATGATGGATTCCTGCATGCGCTGCCTGAGCGCCTGTACCTGCTCATAAGCCATGGATCACCTTCAGAAATAAAAGAGGCCACCGGCAACAGGCATGCTGCGGTGGCCCCGTGACGTGCAAATTCGCTATCGACCTCTAGTTAGTGCCGGGGTTCTTCTGCAGGGTCTCCAGTACCTTGTTCAGGTTGAAGCTCGCAGCCTCCTGCCGCGGCGGGAACGCCTTGTAGGTTTCCAGGTGCTGCGCGACGTAGGCGACCGCCGGCAATACCAGGTAAACGCGCTCCAACCGCCACATGTCGTACCCGGACGCTTCGTGATCGGCGCGTTCGAACGGGTCACCACGCAGGTCGAACAGCTTCGGCAGGCGCAATTCGACCATCGGCTCCTGCCAGACGTCGAAGCCATGCGCGCGCTGCTCCAGGAAGACCATCTTCCAGCGGCCGTAACGGAGATTCGCGAGCTGGCCATCGTCGGTCCAGTAGAAGAACTCCTTGCGCGGCCCTTCGTCAACCTCGCCCTTGAAATACGGCAGCAGGTTGTAGCCGTCGAGATGGACCTTGTAGGAACGGTCGTTCGCCTTGTAGCCCGTCAGCAGCTTCTCCTTGATCTCCGGCTCGCCAACAGCGGCCAGGATCGTCGGCAGCATGTCCTCGTGCGAGAAGACGTCGTTGTAGACGCTGCCAGGCTCGATGACACCCGGCCACCGGATCATCGTCGGGACGCGATAGCCACCTTCCCAGTTCGAATTCTTCTCGTTGCGGAACGGCGTCATGCCGCCATCGGGCCAGCTGAAGACTTCGGCGCCGTTGTCGGTCGAATACATGACGATCGTGTTGTCCGCGATCCCGAGTTCGTCCAGTTTGTCGAGCAGCTGCCCGACCATGCCGTCGTGTTCGACCATGCCGTCGGCAAATACGCCGAGCCCGGTGACGCCCTGGGACGAGGGTTTCAGGTGCGTAAAGATATGCATGCGCGTCGAATTCCACCACAGGAAGAAAGGCTTATTCGCCTTCGCCGCGCGCTCCATGAAGTCGAGCGCGCCCGTGGTGACTTCTTCGTCGATGGTTTCCATGCGCTTCTTGGTCAGCGGCCCGGTGTCCTGGATATCACCGTCGGAGCTCGACTTGATGACACCGCGCGGCCCGAACTTCTTCGCAAACTCGGGGTTCGTCGGGTAGTCGGGGCTCTCCGGTTCCTCTTCGGCATTCAGGTGATAGAGGTTACCCAGGAATTCGTCAAAACCGTGGTTGGTCGGCAGGTGCTCGTCGCGGTCGCCGAGGTGGTTCTTGCCGTATTGTGCGGTCATGTAACCGAAGTTCTTCAGGAGGTCCGCAATCGTCGGGTCCTTGACTGAGATGCCTTCGGGCGCACCCGGGAGACCCACTTTGAGGAGACCCGTGCGAAACGGGCTCTGGCCCGTGATGAAGGCCGCGCGACCCGCAGTACAGCTTTGTTGTCCGTACCAGTCGGTAAATACCGCGCCTTCGTTGGCAATTCGGTCGATGTTCGGCGTTTTGTAGCCCATCATGCCGTGGTTGTAGGCGCTGGTATTCTCCCAGCCGATGTCATCGCCCCAGATGATCAGGAAATTCGGTTTGTCCTGCGCGAGCACAGCACCGCTGAAAATCAATCCGAGCAACGCTGTCAACAGGGGCATCTTATGCATTCTTTTCATTCCGCTCTTCCTTTATTCACATTCATTATTCACTTTTTCGGCTGGCCCGGCACAATATCAGAATGTGCCGTGATCGGGCCACCTTTATTACTACGGGCTCAGGGTATCGCCCCCAGCGACCGCAACAACGCGATCACATTCTGGTCCTGTGGATGGCGGCGCGCGAGTTCATAAGCAACCTCCAGCGCGGCTGCATCGTCGCCGCCGTCGCGTAACAGGCTCGCGAGCCCGAACGCGATGTCGTACTCACCATCGAATCGTACATAGGCCTCACGCAGTGCACCGATTGCATCGCTCATCCTGCCGACGGAATTGAGGGCGATGCCGTAGACATAGGCATATCGGGGATTGTCCGGTTCGAGTTGTTTCGCGGTTTCCAATTCAACGAGCGCATCGGCCGGCCTGCCGCCACGCACCAGCGACAGGCCGAGTGCGTAGTGCAGGGCCGCATTGTCGCCATCAATCAGGATGCCGTCGCGCAGGATTTCTGCCGCTCGCCCCTCCTGCCCGGTTGCCCGCATGACATCGGCCAGGTTGACCCGAACCATCACGGACGCAGGATTGAGCGCCAGCGCTCCTTCGTAGTAGGAGACGGCCGTCTCGCTGTCGCCCTGGGCCAGCGCGAAACTGGCGAGCGCCGCCAGCGCCTCGGGTCGATTGGCGATGGCGAGATACGCCGTACGAAACTCGTCGGCGGCAATGTCGAAGGCACGCGCATCCTCTGCACCCAACATGTCCCGCAATCCAGCGTAAGCCGGTGCCGCCTCGATGCGCACCCCCCGCACCGGATCGGCCAACAGGCTGGCCGCACCGATACGCAGCTTGCCCTCGTCCGGCAACTGCCGCACCTGGCGCAGCGCAGCAATCCGCAGCAAAGGATCCGGATCACTCAATGCGGCCCGCAATGCGCGAATCTCTCCTGTCGCGAACGGCTGGGCCAGCAGAGTAACGGCAGTTGCCTGCGCGATGCCCGGGTGTTCGTCACTGGCGATAATCTCCAGGAGTTCCCTGTTGGCAAAACCGTTGCGCGCCGCGTGCAGGGCAGGTCCGAAATGCGGCTTCGGCGGCGCACCATCAGCGCGCCACGCGGCCGTGGCCGCCGCGGCCCACGCCGCGTCCTGATCTGCATGGCAACCGTTACAGGCGTTGGGCACGCCGATGGCCACGGTCAGGTCAGGACGCGGTACGCGAAAACTGTGGTCGCGCCGATCGTCAACAACCATGTAGGTGCGCGTCGCCATGTGGCAATCGACGCAACCCGCTTCCGCGGGCAGGTGCCCGGCATGCTCCTCCCTGGCAAAGCGTGCCGGCAAATGGCATTGCGCACAAACGTCATTCGGGTTGTCTCCGGCGACGAGTGTTGCCGAGTGCGGATTGTGACAATCGGTACAGGTGACGCCGGCACGATACATCCGGCTTTGCAGGAATGAGCCGTAGACATAGACCTCGTCGAGAATCTGACCGTCGGCGAAGTACAGGCTTTCGTCAAGCAATGCCGGCATGTGGGTATCTGCGAGTGGCTCGCCGTATGCGTACTCTGCCGCCAGCACACCGCGTCGCGCATGGCAGCGGCCGCAGGCTTCCGGCTGTTGCTGTGGCCGCATGAGCAGCTCGCTGCGCTGGGCTATGCCGGTGTCGGCGTTCATTATCCAGGCAGCGCCATCAAGATCATCCAGGTTCACCTGCAAACCGTAGCTGCTGTCCGGCACCCCGGCATGCGCCTCTGCAATATGGCTCGAGCCTGGCCCATGGCAGCCTTCGCAACCGACGCTGATCTCGGACCAAGTCGTATCAAAAGTCCGGGTGGCTGCGTCGTAGTTCATCTCCAGGTTGGTCGAGTGACATTCGGCGCACATGTAATTCCAGTTGAACTGTAAGTCGGTCCAGTGCAACTCGTCATCCGGCGCAATGTACTCGTCGGGATAAAGGTGGAACCAGCGCTGACCGCCTTCCGACACCGGCCGCGAGTCCCAGGAAAAGGCGAGCGCCTGCAGACTGCCGCCCGGAAATTCGATGAGATATTGCTGCAGCGGCGCGACACCGAAAGTGTAGGCGATGCGAAACTCGCGGAGCACCCCTTCGCCATCCGCGGTCTCAACGAAGTAATCGCCGTCTCGCCGGAAAAAGCGCGTTACCGTATCGAAGTACTGCAGCGAGGCATCATCGAAGTTGCCGAGCACCGTGTCCTCGTTCGCAACCTGCATCGCGCGTTCATGATGCGAACCGATCCAGTCGTTGTACTCGGTTTCGTGACAGGACTGGCACGCGGTACTGCCGACGAAGGTCGCCTCGTCCGGCCCCGGCGGTGGCAGCTGTGCCTTCTCGCCGCAACCGGCGAGCAACAGGACCAGCAGAATGACACTGCGATTCGTTTGACTCCACATGGGCGGCAGCTTACAACATCGTATCGGCCGGCAACACAATCATGGCCTGTGGGCACAACGACGGAGCAGGCGCATGCGAATCTGGAACCAGGCAAAGCAAATGGCGGCGCAGACGCCGGACGAGAGAAACCGCTACGTCGACTTCCTGCGCGCCGTCTCCATTCTCGCGGTCATCATCGGTCACTGGCTGATCGCGACGGCCTGGTACGTCGACGGCACGATCGTCAGCGGACACCTGTTGAAAGACGCGCCGCAGACCCAGTGGCTGACCTGGATATTCCAGGTCATGCCGATCTTCTTCATCGTCGGTGGCTATGCCAACGCCGTCTCCCTGGAAAGCGCAAGGAAAAAGGGGATCGACTACGCGGGCTGGCTCGCCACGCGCCTCAACCGGCTGGTGGCACCACTGCTGGTACTGCTGATTGCCTGGGCAGTCATTGCCGTCATCATGCAGTCACTCGGCGCCCGCGGCGTGCTGATCCAGTGGACGTCGCAGGCCGCCCTGATCCCCACGTGGTTTCTCGCGATCTACATCGTGGTCGTGATCCTGGCGCCGTTGACTTATCGTTTCTGGCGCCGGTGGGGATATATTTCGCTGTGCGTATTCGCCGCACTCGCCATCGCAACCGATCTCGCTTTCTTCGCGGCTGGCCAGCAGTGGCTCGGGTGGACCAACTATATCTGGGTATGGCTCTCCGTTCACCAGCTCGGTTACGCGTGGCGCGACGGGCGTATCGGGGCACCTGCTCACCTGCTCGCTTTTGCCGTACTGGGATTCGCAGCGCTCTGGCTGCTGGTGTTCAAGGGGCCCTACCCGATGGCGATGGTGGGTTCGCCCGACGAAGGCCTGAGCAATACCTTGCCGCCGAAGATCACGCTGCTTGCCCTCGGCGCCTTCCAGTTCGGCTTGTTACTCGCGATCGAAACACCGATGCGGCGGCGACTCAAGAGCGTGCGCCTCTGGGCTGCGACGGTGCTCATCAACAGCATGATTATGACTGTCTATCTCTGGCACATCACGGTCATGGTCGTGTTGATTGCTCTGCTCTACCTCGCCGGGGGCATCGGGCTCGGCGTCGAGCCGGGCACGGAGGCGTGGTGGCTCACGCGACCCGTGTGGATCGCCGTGTTATTGCTCCTGCTTCTTCCGGTGGCGCTGCCGCTGTCGGTGCTGGAGCGGCGCGGGCGCAGTCCGGATGCAAAGACCCCGGCGCCGGCGCGGCAGATTGGTGGCGCACTCATGATCTGCCTCGGCGTCGCGCTGCTGGCAATGTACGGCTACGGTGGCGGGCCGCTCCCGCGCCTCGACCTCATCTCGTTCGGGCTGGTCGTGATCGGTTCCGGCATCAGTGGCGTGTTGCCGGGCTTCCGCCAGGCCGCGCGTTATTTCGGGTAAAGCAACGTGAACCACATCCGGTAACCGACACCTTCGGCACCGCCCGTCGAGGACTCGGCGTAATACCGGATACCGACACCAATCTGCACCAGCTGGTTACCGAATTTCAGCATCTGGGCCGCTGTCAGGTTGAACGGCACCGACCATTCTTCCGTTTCGAAGTTGTAGGTGCTCTCGGAATTCAGGCCGAACGTCGTATGCTTGGGCGTGACATACGCGAGAAACGGCTGGAAGAACGACGAGTTGACGTCTGACCGGTCACTGTCGCCTGCTACGGACCAGACATGATTCCATAACCCGCCGACAGTCCATGGTCCTGATTGCTTCAGAACGACAACCGTCGGGCCAAGGCCCCACTTGCCGGTTCCCATGTAGTCATCCGAAGCAACCGGCAAGGTCAGCACCGGGCCGGCGCCCCACACCCAGCCGCTCTTGGTCGGTGCCTTGGGCGAAAAGAAAAAGCTCTGCGTGATATCGCCAATGCCGAACTCGTCGGACCCGTTGGTCGGAATGTCCTTCTGATCGATGATCGGCAGAATCGTACGCGATATGACGTTCCAGTCCTCGTTCAATGTCAGCGGAATGACCGGCTGCACGTTCAGCTGAAGTTTGGTGCCGTCGTCGTCGCTGCCAATGTCCGAATCGTAGTTCAACTGCATCGGCACGCTGATCAATGCCGCAACCGGATTGGCCAGCTTCTTCGCCAGTTCCGCGGCCTGATCAGATGCGTCGTCTGCCCATGTGGTGCCGGCGAAACACAATGCGGCGAGTCCCGCTACCCATACTTGTCCCGAAACTTTCACATTACCTCTCCTTGCAAATCGACGCGCGGACCATTGCCCGGCGGCGGAAGTATACGCTGCGGGGCACCAGGCCGCATGACAGTTTCATTATTTCTCAGCGAACGAGCGCTGCTGTAGACTGCCATATTTTTCAAATGCGGCAACCAGGCTCAATCAGGAGACAGTCGATGTCCTACGAATCATTTACCAGTCGCAAAAGTCTTGCCGCAAGTATCGGGGCATGCGTGCTGTCCACAGTCTTGGTCGCCTGCACGACAACGACCACGCAGAGCTTCAATGTTTCGCAGAATGCCAAGGTGGAGTCGGCACAGATCGCCGCCGATGCGGACTTCGGCAAATACAATCAGCTCATGCCGGAAAACATGGGCATCTACTTCCCGCCGAACGCTGCCCCGAGTCTCGACGACCAGAAGCGAATCCGGCAGATCTTTCGCAACGCATTCCTGAGCCGCCTGGGCCAGTACCGGATCGTAGACAAGCCCGGGCCGACGACGATGACCGTGCAGGCTTCACTCATCGACCTGCGCAATTCGTCCGGCGGTGAAGTCACCGCGCTGCGGCCGGACCTCAGGGACCTGGCGAAGCCGGGTTCGTTGATCTTCCTGATGGAGATGCAGGACTCGCTGACATCGAAGACACTGGCGCGCGCCGCCGACAGCACCAAATCACCTTCCTTTGCGACGACGGAGTCGGTCGCGGACTGGGACAGCGTCGAGGAAGCCGCCAACCACTGGGCCGAGCTGTTCGTCACCTTCCTCGACAACAACCTCGGTCAGCAGTGACGGCGCGGCGGCAATGCGCCGCCGCGGGCCTGGCGTTTACTTCTTGCCGGCATCAGCCGGCGGCGGCGGGAATCCCTGCAGGATCGACGACACTGCCGCACTGACGGTTTTGTCCATGTCCTTGCGATCGGAATCAGTTATGTTCTTGGTCGCAACACCGTGCCAGACCGGGCGCTTCTCCTTTTCGTCGAATACATCGAGCGCGAGCATGCCGTTGGTGTACTGCCGCACCTGCGTGTCGGTCGCGCAGCAATAGTAGGCACCGCCCCAGCCCCAGTGGCGTGGATACGCTGCGCCATAGTAGCCGCCCGCCATCGACGGGTACTGGTCGACCTTGATATTGTTCCGCGACCCGATCGTGAACGACATCACGAAATCGGCCTTGTCCGGGGCATTGACCAGCGTGTAGCCCTTGGCGCCGAGCTGCGCCTCGACCGCGGCCATGATGCGCTGCTCGAGCAACGGATTGACCGGGTTGACCGTATCGCCGACGTGCATGGGGTTTTCCGATATCCAGGCAAAATTCTTGTAGCTGGCGAAATCTACACTGTGGTCGTAGTCATAAGTAGCATCGAAACCGCTGGCGCAACCGCCCAGCATGGCTACGACGAACAACCCTGAAAAGACGCGTTTTATCTTCATTTTCCGCTCTCCGATTAATTCAAGCTCTTGGCAAGACCGCGTAGTCTACTGCAGTTTCGATCCTGCCTGTTGCGAAATCCGGTCTAGAAACCAATCGTAACAAATGCGGCCGGCCCGTGATGCCTGACGCTGATGTAGCCATTGAGCTCATCCAGGTCGGATGACAGCTTCATACCGTAGAAGCTGTAACTGAGGCCGACGCCGACCGATCTCGTTGCACGGTACTGAAGCTCCAGCATCGCGTACAGCAGCTCGCCTTTGTAGCGGTCGAAATCGGTTCGAAACAGTTGCAGTCGGGCTCCGAGCGAAATGCGTTTGCCGAGATTGACCGACCCGTGGGCGCCGATCACGGGCAGCGGCGTCCCGGCCTTGCTGCGCTGCTCCAGATCCGGCGCATCCGCCGTAACGTCCGCATTGAAGTTGGCGACGTGAACCCCGATCATGAAGCCCAGCTCTTTCTGCGCATCGCGCAGCAGAGAGTAACTGTAGCCGGCCCGAAGAATGCGGGTATCCATGCTCACGTCGATCGTCGTCCCGGCCGGGAAAGTCACATCCCCGAACACCAGGTCATTCGCCAGTGTACTGGATGAATTGCGTGCCAGTTCGAAGTAGCCCAGTTCGATGCGATGATAATTTCCTATCCGCAACATCACGTCGAACTGCGGCAGGACCTCGTTCTCGGGCACACCGAAAATCTCCTCCAAATCGATTGCCTCACCGGGCACCCCGTTGCTCGTCTCGCGGACGATCTTGGTCCCGATGACGTCGCGAAATGCGCTCACCTTGATTTCGAGCCGGGGCGTATCCGGCGCCGAGTGGTCGTAAGCTCGCGGCTGGAACACGTTGGCGTTGTAAGCGAGCCCGATATGTCCCGACCAGATGTGATCACGGCTGACAATCGGGCTGTCCTTGATGGCCGCTCCCAGGTACTCGATTCCCAGGCTGCCCGACACCAGCCAGTGATCGCTCAATGCGTATCCCCACCTTGCGTTAACGGCCACACTGGTTGCCGATCCGGGTGTGTAGGCGAAGCGGCCCGGCAGGGCCTCGGGTGGCGTCACCGCGTAGTAGTAGCCCGTATTGTCGCTGTCCTGGTAAATCAGGTCGACATGCGGCACGAAATAGCCGCGCGCCGATTCCATCGGGTAGGAAAAGTGCAGTTCGCTCGTCCAGCCGCCGTGGCGATTCGACACATCGGCATAGGCCTCCAGGTTGATATGCACAGGCCAGCCGCGCCAGCCGATTGCCGGACCCATTTCGAGCGTCCACTTGCGATTGGCGATACCCAGCAACTGTTCGCTCTCACCCGTCGTAAACCCCAGCGTTTGAATACGGCCGAGCACGCCCAACTCCCAGCCGCTCGGCATGACCCAGCGAACGCCCAACGCGCCGTCTGCGATAAACACCCAGTCATCGGTAAAGGACGGATCGCGGAAGCTGGTCAGGTAGGGATAGGCAAACACGCTACTCGCAGCGCCCGCATACGGATTCTGCGAAGCGGAGACGGCGATACCGACCGCATAATCGTTCAGGTCATAGTTGCGTATGTAATCCAGAACTGAACCTGCTTCGCTGCGCACCGACAGCAGCAACAGGCTGAACACGAGGAATGAACGACAGATTTTCAGGGACATGCGGCCTCGTTCCCAAAACACCGGCGACCCGGGCTTATCTTCTGTAGACTATGGCACAGTCCTGTGGCCAACATCTGTACGAACAGGCCGCAACCAGAAACTTCAAGGAACACCGGTGACCAGAAAAACACTCCTTCTCGCAGTGGCTATGCTCGTTGGCGCTTGTGCGTCAGCACCGAAAACCACGACCGTACAGCCGCTTGCGCCGTCGTCCGGCGCGCCCTTTGACAACGTACTGGTGGTGTCGCTATTTGACTCCTTCGACGTGCGCCGCTACCTCGAAACCGAGCTCGTAAAGAGCCTCAAGGCCCGCGGCGTTAATGCTG
>Ga0210065_1000354_pt1 | contig 12872 bp, 23 predicted proteins | sample Muzzi_PWB_D1_FD_185533 | JGI IMG/M metagenome (GOLD analysis project Ga0210065, IMG submission 185533) | Wetland microbial communities from San Francisco Bay, California, USA, that impact long-term carbon sequestration - Muzzi_PWB_D1 (SPAdes) | ecosystem: Environmental > Aquatic > Marine >... | reverse complement strand
GCAAAGGATCCAAAGTCTTGGTCTCTGGTAGCCTTCGGCAGGATAGCTGGGAAAATAAGGACGGCGAAACGCGCAGTCGCATTCTCTTAGTCGGCTACAAAATTGAGTTTTTGACTCCGAAAGAGGCGAGTGCTGCACAATCGAATGTCAAGACTCAGTCAGGCGTAAGGTCCTCGAAGCCGGCACCCAGACGTACCGGTCACCGTTCAACTGCGACTGTTTGAAATCCATGTTCGAGCGCATTTGAAAATTAGTGATTTAAAAGTGCTTTTTCAAATGTGCTCGGCTGTGTGAAGCAGTCACTCAGCGCTGCATGAGTTAGCGAGTGGGCCTCGTCTTAAAAAAGGGGGGTGTACTCCAAAAAGAGTAGGCTGGATAGCTGATTTGGAAGTAGGGACCAGAGACGAATTCAGGAAAGAACGAAAAATAATTGTGTTTTTTAAAATCAATAGTTGACGAGAGGGTAACGAATCTCTTTTTTCCGTCGCTCGCTTCCCATTTGAAGCGTTAATTCACATTTTATTTTAACCGCTAACGCAGGTCTAATAAACGGAGCCTCTGTTCCACCTGCCTATTAGTATTATGAACGTAGCCCTACTTGGTAAAAAGATAGGAATGACTCAGGTATTTGACGACGACAATCGTCTGATTCCTTGTACAGTCATTGAAGCGGGCCCTTGTCCTGTGACTCAGGTCAAGTCCGAAGATACGGACGGTTACAACGCCGTGCAAATCGGATTCCGTCCACAAAAAGAGCACCGTCTCTCCAAAGCAGCACTCGGTCACTTTAAAAAGGCCGGTGTCGAGCCAGTAGCTGAACTTCAAGAGTTTCGCACTGACGGCGATGCTGACTTGGAGCTTGGCGATATTCTGACAGTTGAGAAGTTTGAAGCTGGTCAGAAGATCGACGTGATAGGCACGACTAAAGGTCGCGGCTTTCAAGGTGTGGTCAAACGCTACGGATTTGCAGGAGGCCCTGCATCGCACGGTTCGATGTTTCACCGTCGTGGTGGTTCTTATGGTATGTGCCAATGGCCCGGTCACGTGATCAAAGGCAAAAAGATGCCGGGTCACATGGGTGATGTGCAGCGCACGGTCCAGAATCTCCAAGTTGTTAAAGTTATCGCTGAGAAGAATCTTATTCTGGTCAAGGGTAGTATTCCCGGTTCACGCGGTAGCCTCGTCACCGTTCGCACTGCGGTTAAAACCAAAAAAGCACAGGCATAGCCTTTGAGCGACGAAAGGACATATTACAATGAAACTTAAAGTTTACACAACAGACGGAACATCCAGTGAGGAGAAAGACTTCGCACAGTTCCCTACTTTCGAGGGTGACAAGGGCGTCGCAGCTCTGCGACAAGTCGTGCTTGCGCACCAGGCGAATGCGCGTCAAGGCAACGCGTCGACCAAGACACGTGCTGAAGTTAGAGGCTCGGGTAAGAAGCTTTTCCGCCAAAAGGGAAGTGGTACCGCTCGTCAAGGTTCACGCCGCGTGCCACATCAACGCCATGGTGGTATCGCACATGGACCAAAGCCACGCGACTTTTCGCAGAAGATTAATCGCAAGATGAAGACTCTCGCTTTTCAACGCGCGCTTTTCGAGCGTGCCAATGAAGGTGGTCTGTCTGTGATTGAAGCGCTCGAAGTTAAGGAGGCTAAAACAAAACTCTTCGACAAGGTATTGACTGCTGTCCTTCCGGTACGCGGCAAGGTCTTGATCGTCGACGATGCCTTTGAAAACAACGCAGCTCTGGCAGCTCGCAACATCAAGGGTGTTTCCCTTTCTGAGGCGGGCGATTTGAGTGCTCTCGATGTCGTGCGTTATCGCCACATCATTGTGAGTGCCAAGGGCATTGAAACTATTATCGCCCGAGCAAACGGAGGTGAGTCATGATTATTGCTGATAAAATTCTAAAAGAATACCGTGTTACAGAAAAAGCATCGATCCTCGCTGCTAACCTGAACCAATACACTTTCGAAGTAGCACCGAATGCGAACCGCACTGAAGTCGGTCGCGCTGTGGCTAAAGTCTTCAACGTTGAAGTGAAGAAAGTGAACATCCTTAACAAAAAGCCCAAAGTGAAAACGGATCGCTCCCGTCGTGGACGTCCAGGCACAAAAGGCGGCCACAAGAAGGCCATCGTCACCCTGAAGGAAGGCGATAAGATCGAACTCATCTAAGAGGAGAAACAGAACATGCCACTCGTAGATTCCAGACCTTTGACTCCCGGCCAGCGTTTCCTTACACGGAACAAGCAGGACGTCTCTAAAAAGAAACCAGAGCGCCAGCTCACCACCTACAAGCACAACAAGAAGGGCCGCAACTGCTATGGCCGCATTACTTCTCGTCGTCGTGGTGGTGGTCACAAGCGTGCCTTCCGTATTATTGACTTTCGTCGTGATAAGATCGATATCCCTGCAAAAGTGCAGGCAATCGAGTACGATCCGAATCGTTCGGCGAATCTTGCGCTACTTGCGTATGCGGATGGTGAAAAGCGCTATATAATTGCACCACGCGGCGTTGTCGCCGGTGACACATTGATCAGCACTAACACACGTGCCGAATTCTCAGTAGGCTATTGCCTTCCATTGGCCATCATCCCGCCAGCGACCAAGATTCACGCGATTGAATTACATCCGGGACGTGGAGCGCAAATTGCGCGTTCTGCCGGTCAATCCGCTCAGCTTGTTTCAGTGGATGGCGATCGTGCTACCGTGAAGCTGCCTTCCGGTGAGATCCGCTTTTTGAACTCCAACTGCCGCGCAACGATTGGTGAAGTGGGCAACCATGAACACCACAACCAAAGCTTGGGTAAAGCGGGCCGCAATCGTTGGCTCGGTCGTCGTCCTCGCGTACGTGGGGTTGCAATGAATCCTGTCGATCACCCTATGGGTGGTGGTGAAGGCCGCACTTCTGGTGGTGGCCATCCGCAGTCTCCTTGGGGACAACTCTCCAAAGGCTTCCCAACTCGTAAGAAGTCCAATCCAACTAATTCTCAAATCGTTGTTCGTCGCAACGGTCGTCAACTGAAGAAAAGATAATTTTTTAAGCCATGTCACGTTCCGTAAAAAAAGGTTTCTTCGTCGATCCTCATCTTTCCAAAAAGGTGGAGGTCGCGCAGGCCAACAACGACCGCAAGCCCATTCAAACATGGTCGCGCCGCTCTACTATCACTCCCGATTTTGTCGGCCTGAACTTCAACGTCCATAACGGTCGCAGTTTTCTGCCAGTTTATGTGACTGAGAATATGGTTGGACACAAGCTGGGTGAGTTTGCACCGACACGTACCTTCAAGGGGCACCCTGCCGGAAAAGCCAAATAAGCTTTATCTCTTCTCATTACGCCATGAACTGCCCATCCATACAAGGCCTCGCTAAGCTTGCCAGCATCTGTTTTCTCAGTGCTCTGCTTGCTGGTAGTGTTGTGCATGCGGAAGTTCCCGGTTTCGTAAAAGAGTCTCTCTACAGTCCATATGCGGCACCCGTCGCATCTGTGGTGCCTACGCTCGCAACAGACGTCGTGATTATTGATGGCGGTTTGGAGCAAGGGCTACGCCTCGGAATGGTTTGCAGTGTGACACGCGGAAACAACCAAATTGGCGAATTGATCATCATCGAATCTCAAAGTGACCGCGCCGCAGGACTCATCCTCGAACTGGTCGACGAATCCATCATTCAAGCGGGAGATATTGCCCGCGTCAAAACACTTCAAACCAGTTGAATCTCATGCAGGTCAAAGCTCTAACAAAATATGCCCGTATGTCGCCCCGCAAGGTGCGTGATATTACTCGTGCCATCCAAGGTCGTAATGCCGCAGAGGCTGTCGAAATCTTGCGCTTCATTCCGCGCAAATCGGCGCGTCTCGTCAGCAAGACGCTCCAGTCGGCCATCGCGAATGCGGAAAACAATAATAACCTTTCTTCGGACGCGCTCACGGTTGAGTCTGCTATCGTCGAGCAAGGCCCGGCGTTCAAGCGCTTCCGTCCTGCCGCTCGTGGTTCAGCTCATCCTTATAAGAAGCCGACCAGCCACATTCGCATCGTCCTGACTGACGAAGCTTAAGATTTTAACTAATAACTACTTATTATGGGACAGAAAGTTCATCCAATCGGCTTCCGCATGGCAGTAACACGTGACTGGGATTCACGTTGGTATGCATCCAAGAAAGAGTACCCCGTATTCATCAAGGAGGACCACACCATCCGCACTTTTCTAACAGAGAGATTGCGCTACGCTTCGGTGCCACGCATCTTCATCGAACGCGCTTCCGGTCGCATCCGCGTTAAAATTTTCACTGCTCGTCCCGGTGTTGTCATCGGACGTAAAGGCGCCGAACTGGATAAGCTGAAAGATCAACTCAACAAGAAGGTGGGTAAAGAGGTGATGCTTGATATTCAGGAAGTAAAGCGTCCAGATCTTTCTGCACAATTGGTTGCTGAGAATGTAGCGCTGCAACTTGAGCGCCGGATTGCTTTCCGTCGCGCTATGAAGCGTGCGGTACAAACTACAATGGCCATGGGCGCTGATGGTATTCGAATTCAGTGCAGTGGTCGTCTGGGTGGTGCTGATATCGCACGTACCGAACAGCAGCGTCAAGGTCGTGTCCCCTTACAAACACTCCGCGCTAACATTAACTATGGCTTCAGTGAAGCGAGCACAGTTTACGGCATCATTGGTGTCAAATGCTGGATCTGCCTTCCTGACGACGAGGCTGTCTAAGTCGGTCTCAATTCCAAAACGTATTTTTAATTTTAACTCCTAAACTGAGCGAACAATGGCATATCTCCCATCACGCACTAAATACCGCAAGGTACATAAAGGCCGTATCTATGGTGAAGCACAAACGTGTAACAAACTTGCATTCGGTGACTTCGGCATTCAATCCATGACTCGTGGACGCATGACATCCCAACAAATCGAGGCAGCTCGTGTTGCGATGACTCGTAGTCTTAAGCGTAAAGGTAAGGTCTGGATCCGCGTCTTTCCTCACAAACCAGTTACCAAGAAACCTGCTGAAACACGTATGGGTAAAGGTAAGGGTTCTGTTGAGCGTTGGGTGGCGGTCATTCGTCCGGGAACAATGTTGTTCGAAGTAGCCGGTTGTTCCGTGACTGCCGCCCGCGAGGCACTGCGCCTGGCTGACACAAAGCTACCATTTTACTGCCGTTTCGTTTCACGCGAGGACTAAACTATTTAAAGAAAGGAATTTTTAATATGAGCACCAAAAACATCCGAGAAATGTCTGAAGCAGAAATCGATAAGAAACTGCGCGACGTCCGTGACGCTCACGTCAATCTTCGTATGCGCAAGCAGACTGGCCAAGTCGAGCGCCCTCACGAATTCACTCAACTGCGTCGCGAAATCGCACGCCTCGAAACCATTCTTAAAGAAAAGAAGCTGGCTTCCGCCACTGCTTAATTCTTACCAGCGCCTAATAATATGGAAGCAACACGCAACTCTCGTAAGTCCCTTATCGGAACGGTTACCAATCGTTCTGGAGATAAGACCATTAAAGTAACTTATTTCTACAAGATCCCGCACCCTCTCTACAAAAAGGAGATTAAGCGTAAGACAGTGGTCCACGCACACGACGACAAGAACGAGTGTGGTCTTGGTGACAAGGTCGAGATCATGGAAACACGCCCACTTAGCAAGCTCAAGCGCTGGCGTGTCACACGCGTGCTCGAAGTCGCCCCCCGCGTCGGCGACGAGTAGACGTTACGCCACAATTAATATTTTAAACCGAACAACGGAGATTTAGTTATGATTCAGATGAACAGCCGCGTTTTTATCGCGGATAACACAGGAGCCAAGTCCGCGGAGATGATTCGTCGTATTGGACAAAACAAGCGTACCGCTGCTGTCGGTGACATTGTCGTCTGCAACGTCAAAGAGGCTGCAACCGATTCTTCGGTTAAGAAGGGTGAAGTGGTACGTGCGGTCGTCGTTCGTACCAAAGCACCTGTTCGCCGCGGCGATGGTAGCTACCTACGCTTCGACAATAATGCCGTCGTTATCATCAATGCGGATGGTAACCCAAAAGGAACACGTATTTTCGGACCCGTCGCTCGTGAGCTGCGTGCCAAATACATGAAAATCATCTCGCTCGCCCCGGAGGTACTCTAATCATGGCAAAAGCAATCAAACGCGAAGAAGAAGTTGTCGTCATCACTGGCGCTCACAAAGGCAAACGAGGCAAGGTTTTGTCCGTCCAAGCTGGTGAGCGCGTACTGGTGGAAGGCGTCAATCTTATCACTAAATACGAGCGCAAAACTCAGGAGAATCCGGAAGGAGGATCGGTTGAGCGCGAAGTTCCCATTCATTATTCCAACGTAATGTTGGCAGAAAAATACGACGCCAAGAAGAAATAAGGTGCTTGCCTGTTACTTCAAAAGCCACATTTTCACGCACTTTTTCCACTAACACATCGATCACACTCAATTAGCCGGGTTAGAACTCCGGCTTTATCTACGATGACTTCAGTATATCAAACACATTACACCGAGAAGGTGGTACCCGCACTTATGGAAAAGTTCGGCTATGCCAACCCACATCAGGTGCCTGCGATCAAAAAGATCGTGCTCAATTCCGGTTTCAGCGCGACTGCTGACAAAAACCATGTCGCCTATGTACACGACGAAATTGGTAAAGTCGCTGGTCAACGCCCGGTGATCACACGCGCCAAGTTGAGTATCTCCAATTTCAAATTACGCGAAGACCAGCCGATTGGCTGCAAGGTCACGCTGCGCGGTGCGGCTATGTATGACTTCCTGATGCGCTTGGTGAACGTCGCGCTGCCAGGGATCCGAGATTTTCGAGGTGTTCCTGCCAAATTAGACGGTCAGGGTAACTACACATTGGGTGTGAGTGATCACACAATCTTCCCTGAAGTCAGTGCGGATGGTACGAATGCAACCATAGGTATGGATATCTGCGTTAATACCAGTGCGACAACTGACGACGAAGGCCGTGAACTACTTCGCCTTTTTGGCATTCCATTCCGCAAGACCAGCACGGAGGTCGCCGCTGAAGAAGCAGCTGCCGCTACTGCATAAGCCCCCAACAAGACTTTCTTATGGCTAAAAAATCCGCTATCCAACGCAATCTGAAACGCGTTCGTCTGATTGAAAAGTACGCAGCAAAACGTGCTGAACTCAAGGCGATTCTGGCAAACCCTGAGACTCCCGATGAGGAGTTCTACAAGGCGCAAGCCAAGCTCTGTAAGCTACCTAAAAATAGCTCACCTATTCGCGCTCGCAACCGCTGCTCCGTTACCGGTCGTCCTCGCGCTTACATCCGTAAATTCGGACTTTCTCGTATCACATTTCGTGAGCTTGCAACGCAAGGCAAGATTCCCGGTGTGACCAAATCCTCTTGGTAAGCCCTTTCGCCGAACCAAACCTACTGAAAACCCACTAGTAAATACTATGGCAGTTCATGACACAATTGGTGATTTCATCACTATCATCCGCAATGCGAGCATGGCGCGTAAAGACGCCTGCACCACACAGCACTCTAAAATGCGCGTGGCTATCGCAGCGATCCTCAAACAAGAGGGTTATATTAACGAATTTACGGAAGGTCAAAATGAGCGTGGTTTTAAAACCATCACGATCAACTTGAAGTACGTAAACAACACGCCGGCGATTACCGACATCCAACGTCAAAGCACTCCAGGCTGTCGCCTGTATTACGGTTGCAATGATATTCCACGCGTTCTGGGTGGATTGGGTGTCGCAATTCTCACTACTTCCAAAGGTGTCATGCGCGCCCGCGATGCCCGTGAAAAAGGTGTTGGCGGCGAGTTCGTCTGCAAGGTTTGGTAATTAAATAGGAAGCATACTATGAGCAGAATTGGTAAACTCCCCATTCCCGTCCTTGATAAGGCTAATGTATCGATCAGCGGTCAAACCGTGTCCGTCGATGGCCCCAAGGGTAAACTAGAAAAGACTTTTGACCGCTCGGTTAACATCGAGTTGGCAGACGGCGAAATCCGCGTGACTCCAGCTGACAGCAGCCGCCACGCACGTGCCATGTTTGGTACCGCCCGTTCGATTATTAACAACATGGTTGTAGGTGTCGTTGAAGGTTATACTAAGAATCTTGAGATCAAGGGTGTTGGTTTTCGTGCCGCGCTTATTCAGGGCGGCAAAGTCCTGGATCTCTCTCTCGGCTACTCGCACCCAGTCGAATTAACGATCCCCGAAGGTATTACTGTTACCGTCGCTGAGAACACGAAATTGACTGTAACGGGTGCCGATAAACAAGTAGTTGGTGAAGTCGCCGCTACCATTTATTCTTACTTCCCTGCCGAGCCTTATAAGGGCAAGGGTGTACACATCGTCGGTCAGTACGTCCGCCGTAAGGAAGGTAAGAAGTCCGCTTAATTTTCAGCAGAGGTTAACCTATGAAACTCGCAAAAAAAGACATACTTTTACAGAAGCGCCGCTGGCGTATCCGCAAGAAGGTCAAGGGCACTGCAGAGCGCCCACGCCTTGCTGTGCATTTCTCCAACAAAAACATCTACGCACAGTGCATTGATGATGTGAAGGGCCATACTTTGGTCTACATCTCGTCGATCAGTAGCGACGACAAGGCCAACACCGAAGGTGCGGTCGCACTTGGTAAGGCAATTGCCGAAAAAGCCAAAGCTGCAGGGATCGAGTCTGTCGTATTCGATCGTTCAGGCCGCCGTTACCACGGTTGCGTTAAATCATTTGCTGAAGCTGCCCGCGAGGGTGGTCTCCAGTTCTAGAAATTCTACCATATGAGCAGACAAAAAAGATCATTTTCTCAAAAAGACGAAGTCGAGGAAGCACCGGAATACGTTGAAAAGGTTGTGCACATCAACCGTTGCGCGAAAGTTGTTAAAGGCGGTCGTCGTTTCAGTTTCGCAGCCCTCGTCGTTACCGGTAATCAAAAAGGTGAGGTCGGCGTCGGATATGGCAAGGCCAAGGAAGTTCCCGAAGCGATTCGCAAAGGTACCGAGCAGGCTAAGAAGAACCTCGTCACCATTAAATTACGTGGCGACACAATTCCTCACCATGTACTTGGCGAAGCGGATGGCGGTAAGGTCCTGTTGCGTCCGGCGTCGGATGGTACCGGTGTCATCGCCGGTGGTGGTTGCCGTGCTGTTCTTGAGTCCGTTGGCATCAAGAATATTCTTTCCAAGTCCCTCGGTTCGAACAATCACCTAGCTATGGTTAAGGCGACAATGGCTGCTCTCCAGCAGCTTCGTACGAACGAAGAAATCAAGAATCTCCGTTTTGGCGACAAAGTCGCCGCGGAAGCGTAAGGAACACTACAATGAATCTTCATAATATTCCAACTATCACTGGCGCAACACACCCAACCAAACGTCTTGGACGTGGTGAAGGTAGTGGTCACGGTAAAACTTCCGGCAAGGGACATAAGGGGCAAAAAGCTCGTTCCGGTGGCGGTATTCGCATTGGTTTCGAAGGTGGTCAAATGCCACTCTATCGCAAACTGCCACGTCGTGGCTTCAACAACATTAATTTCAAGCTTAGCTACCAACTCGTCAATCTAGGCCAGTTGGAAAAGCTTGAAGGTGATACGGTTGATCGCGCTGCACTGGTTAAAGCCGGAATCGTTCGCGACAACAAGCAAGGTGTTAAACTCCTGGGCGATGGCGAGATCACCAAGGCTTACACTGTCAACGTCGATAAGGTTTCCGCCTCAGCAAAGAGCAAAATCGAAGCGGCTGGTGGAAGTGTTGTCGAAGCAGGTGCTGCGTCCGACGCTAAGGAAGGTGCTTAATTCAGTCTGCTTGTCGGACTGAGTGTAGGATATACCAACTATGCTTTCTGCTTTTACTAATTCTCTTAAAATCCCTGAACTGCGTCAGAAGATTTTCTTTACTCTGGCGTTGCTCTTTATTGCGCGCGTGGGTGCGAACATTCCGCTGCCAGGGATTAACACCGGGCCGATTCAGGATTTCATGGGAGATCAAGCTGGTGCGGCCGGAGGGTTGGTCGGCTTCTATAACATGTTCACCGGAGGTGCATTGCTCAAGGGAGCTGTGTTCGCGCTTGGTATTATGCCCTACATTAGTGCATCGATCATCATGCAGTTGGTTGGTGCAGTCTTTCCGGTTATTGCACGTTTGCAGCAGGAGGGTGATGTCGGTCGGCAGAAGATCAATCAGTACACACGTTACCTGACCTTGGGTATTTGCGTCGTTCAGGGTTTGTTGTTGCTCATCGCGCTATCCACCAATCCCGGTAGTTTAATTGGCCAAGGCTTTAGCGTTGCCGAGTATGGTCCGGTCGTCATTGCGGGCAAAGTTCAGTTTCTCGTGACTGGAACAATCTTTCTCACTGCGGGCACAATGATCATGGTTTGGCTGGGTGAACAGATCACACAAAAGGGCATTGGTAATGGTATTTCACTCCTGATTACCGTCAGTATTATCTCAGGTCTTCCAGGTGCCGTCGTCTCCGCTTACCAAATGTTTGTGGCACCTGTTGGTTCTCAAACAGCTGCCCTCGGTTTGCCGCAAGGCATTCTGATGCTGGCGCTTCTTTTTGCTGTGACCGCTGGATTGGTTGCTATTACGCAAGCGCAGCGCAAAATACCCGTGCAGTACGCTAAACGTGTTGTTGGACGCAAAGTGTATGGAGGCCAAAGTTCCTTCCTGCCGTTGAAGGTCAATTATGCAGGTGTGATGCCCGTTATTTTTGCCAGTGCCATTTTAATGTTTCCAGCCCAGATCCTGAGTTACCTCGGAACTGCGACAGGCATGCGATTTTTCAATGATTTTGCTGGTTCAATCGCGCACGGTGAGCCCGCATACTATATCATTTTTGGTGTGTTGATTTTAATCTTCAGCTATTTTTGGGTTTCCATGATGTTCAAGCCGATTCAGATTGCAGATGATCTGAAGAAGAATGGTGGTTACATCCCCGGCGTGCGTCCCGGCGAGCCTACAGCCAAGTTTCTTGATTTCATTATGACTCGTTTGACTTTGGCGGGTGCGATTTCATTGACGATCATTGCGCTATTTCCAGACGTGTTACTCTTTGCATACAACGTCCCATTCAATGTCGCTATTTTCTTTGGTGGCACCGGTATGTTGATCACAGTTGGTGTGCTCTTGGACACGATGCGCCAAATCGAGACTTATCTATTGCAACGACACTATGATGGCTTCTTGAAAAAAGGTAAGATTCGTGGCCGCTCTGCCGCTCGTAGCAAGCAACTCGTCGACTCTGCGGGACTGCAGGATTTCTGGACTGCATGGCGTCCACTTCTGTTTATCGCAATTATTCTTTTTGTACTCGGTATCGCGTCTTGGTTTTTAAACCTCGGCTAGTACCGACCGAAACTAACTCACCGAAGTCGTTTTGCATTTTGTTCAACGCTTCGTTTTTAATTTGTTCTTTGATTTATCTCCTCACTGCTGACCGATGAAATCTATTCGTACAGACGAAGAAATTCAATCGATTCGGGAGGCCTGCCAAATTGCAGCGACCGTTCTTAAACGTCTGGTTGATGTGGTAGAAGAGGGGATGACTACCTATGATCTCGATCAACTCGGTCGCCAAAGCATCGAAGCCTTGGGAGCAGAAAGTGCCTGTTATAATTATCGTGCAGGCGAAAACATCTTCCCAGCCTATACGTGTATTTCAGTTAATGAAGAAATTGTACATGGCATTGGCAGTCTGCGCCGTATCATCCAAGCGGGTGATGTTGTTTCTTTGGATGTAGTCGTGCGTTATCGCGGCTTCATTGGAGATAATGCGAGTACCGTTTTGATCGCGCCAGTCGCCGAGGAGAATCAAGCACTTGTGGATGCCACGCGAGAAGCACTTAACTACGCGATCAGTTTCGCACGTGCGGGCAATCGAGTTGGAGATATTTCCAATGCGGTCGAGCGTTTCATCAAACGACAAAATCTCGGTATCGTCCGTGAGTTTGTAGGCCATGGTGTTGGCACTTCCATGCACGAAGCGCCACAGATTCCAAATTATGGCCGACGCGGATCAGGTGCCTTGTTGAAACCCGGCATGGCACTCGCGATCGAACCGATGATCAATTTAGGTAGTGGCGCAATTAAGATGCTTGATGATGGCTGGACTGCAGTCACTCGTGACGGCAAACCCTCTGCGCACTTCGAACATACCGTCCTGATCACAGGCGGAGATCCAGAAATATTAACAATTCCGAAGATTTAACTTTTCAAACCCAGCATAATTGCTATTTTCCACCGTTTTCCCGTAATCCAGCGGGTTACTAACATATTTTTATCATGCCACGTATACTTGGAGTCGATATCCCTGCAAACAAGAAGCTAGAATTCTCGCTTCGTTACATCTACGGTATTGGGCCGACACGCGCGAAACTCATCGTCGAAGTGTCTGGTTTCGATCCCGATCGCCGTGCTGGTGACTTATCTGAAGAAGAAGTGAATCAGCTCGCCTCGATTGTGGCCGATAAACAATACATCGTTGAAGGTGATCTCCGCCGTGAGCGCACTGCCAACCTTAAACGTCTTTCGGCTATACGTAGCCTTCGTGGCATTCGCCACATGCGTGGCCTTCCAGTACGTGGCCAGCGCACCAAAACCAATGCCCGTACACGCAAGGGTGCCGTCAAACCGGTACGCAAGTAAGCACAAGAGAATTTTCCTATGAGCGAAGAAGAAAACACATCCGTTGAAGAAGAGAAGAAGGTTGTCGCCGCGACAACTGATGAGTCTGCCGAACCCGAAAAGAAGACTGTAACCGCAGAGGACCTTCTCAAGAGTGACCTTGACGGCGTAAAGATCCGCCGTGCCAAGGGCAGCAAAAACGTTACCGTCGGTATTGTTAATGTTCTGGCTACTTTCAACAACACCAAGGTAACTTTCTGTG
>Ga0210065_1000353_pt1 | contig 12895 bp, 9 predicted proteins | sample Muzzi_PWB_D1_FD_185533 | JGI IMG/M metagenome (GOLD analysis project Ga0210065, IMG submission 185533) | Wetland microbial communities from San Francisco Bay, California, USA, that impact long-term carbon sequestration - Muzzi_PWB_D1 (SPAdes) | ecosystem: Environmental > Aquatic > Marine >... | reverse complement strand
AGAAGGTGATGATCACCCGCGGCGTGGATCCCAGCCTGACCGGCTTCCTCGGAAGCCTGCTCTACTTCGCCGTCATGGCCTTCACCGTCATCGCGGTGGTGGACCGGTTCGGCGTGCAGACCGCCAGTTTCGTGGCGATGCTCGGGGCGATCGGCTTTGCCGTGGGCATGGCGCTTCAGGGCACGCTGGGCAACTTCTCCTCCGGGGTCATGCTGCTGCTGTTCCGGCCTTTCAAGGCCGGGGATGTGATCGAAGCCGCCGGGGTCAAGGGCAAGGTCGTGGAAATCTCCATTTTCTCCACCACCATCTGCACCCCCGACAACGTGAAGATGATCGTGCCCAACGGAAAACTGTTCGGCGACACGATCAAGAACTTCAACGGTTACGACACGCGCCGGGTGGACATGGTCATGGGCATCGGCTACGGGTCGGACATGGATACGGCCATGCGGATCCTGGCCGACCTGGCCAAAAACGACGACCGGATCCTGGACGAACCCGCGACGGCCATCGCGGTGAGCGAACTGGCCGATTCCAGCGTGAACATCGTGTTCCGTCCGTGGGTCAACACGGCCGACTACTGGGGCGTCTACTTCGACATGCACAAGCTGGTGAAGGAGAAGTTCGATGCCGCGGGTGTGGAGATTCCCTTCCCGCAGAGGGTGGTGCACCTGGAAAAGGACTGATCCTTCCTCCTGCTTTTGAATCGGGGCCCCACTCGAGGTGGCGGCCCCGTTTTCATGCCGGAAACGGTCAACCCTTCAGGAGCGGGGCCACCTTCTTGAACCGGTCGGTGCCGGCCTTCTGGAGAATCTCGAACATCATCATCTGGACCCCCATGCTCTGCACCCCGAGCTCGCTCATGCGCTTCAGGCCGATATCCCGGTCGGCGGCCGCGCACGAACTGACCGCGTCCACGGCGACGGCCACCTGCTTGCCGTCGCGCAGCAGGTCGAACGCCGTCTGGTAGATGCAGACATGGGTCTCGATGCCGCAGAGCATGATCTGGTCCCGGCCAAGCTTCTTGACGGCCTCGTTGAAGTCGGCGTTACCGCAGCAGCTGAAATGTATTTTTTCGATACAGGAAAAGGTCTTGAACAGGCGACGGATCTCCGAGTTGGTGACGCCCAGACCACGGGGGTAGTGCTCGGTCACCAGGACGGGGATGTCCAGGGCCTGGCAGAACTGGATGAGTCGCGAGGAACCGTCGATCACCTGGTCCATCCCGTGGATCAGGTCGCGGAATTTATCCTGGATGTCGACGACCACCAGGGCGGACCGTCGGGCCTCCAGGCGTGGGGGAAGATTCTGGCCTTGCATCTGTTTTCCTTTCGGATCAATTGCGTTTGGGCGGTTGGTATTCCCCGGCCGGATCGACGGTTTCGGCGAAAGGGCCGTTCCAGCTCAGGTTGAAGAAACGGTCGGGATCCCTGGGGGCGCCCGGACCCCGAAAAAACAGGCTGACGTTGCGGGAATCAAAGAAGTACCCGCGGGACCAGTTGCTGGTTCCGATCCACAGGGCGTCTCCGTCGACGGTCAGGTACTTGGCGTGTTCCACCCGGGCAAAGGGGATGAAGCCCGCCGAATATTCGGGGATGTTGGTGAATCGGATTTCGATGCCCGGCAGGACCGCCAGGCTCTTGATCCACGGCAGGCTGTGTTTGGATTTGCTCCAGTTGGAAAGAATGATCCGGACCTGGACACCCCGGACCGCGGCGCGGCGGAGCGCCCGGTCGAGGTCGTCGAACAGTCGCTTGTCACGGTCGGTGACTCCGTAGGACAGAAGCTGCAGATGCAGCGAATCGCGGGCGGAATCGATCATTTCGACCATCAGGGGCAGGTCCCAGGGGATTCCCTCGGGCAGACCCGCGGCCGGGCTGGCGGCCAGCAGGGCGGACACGGTGTCGCCGTGGGCGGTGACCACCGGTTGGCCAGGAAGGTTGTCCAGGTTGCCCTGGGGATGTTCGGTCACCTCCTTGGCAGGCGATTCCGGCGGGGGAGAATCGGCCAAACGCCAGTCCATCTCGAAAATTCGGCCAAGGTCCGCCGCCAGGTTCTTTTCCCTGACCAGCACCCCGAGTTCGTGGATCTGGTCCAGAGCCCGCCAGTCCCAGTTCTGGCTGCCGACATATAGCAGGTCGTCGTCACCCAGGAAATACTTGGCGTGCAGCACCCCGCCCCACCAGGCGCCGACGTCGAATACGCGAGCTTCGGCTCCTGGAATGGTGTTCATCCACTCCGGAACCTCGGGGTAGGTCTCCATGAATTTGCTGTCGGCCAGCATCTGCACCGCCACGCCCCGGCCCGCGGCGGCGGCCAGCTGGTCCAGGATGGGCGCCAGGAGGTCGGGAGTGCCCGCGGGGGCGGCGGCATCCTGACCGTCCCCGATGCGGCTGTAATAGAAACTCGCCACGCGGAAGCGGCTCTGGGTTTCCCGGAGGATCCGCGGCCAGACGGTGGCGGCCTGTTCCAGATCAGGAAGATCGAGCGGGGTCCCGGCGGGGAAGCTCTCCACGAACCGGACTGTTCCGACATCGTCGGCGTCGGCGCAGCCGGGCTGGGCGCCGGCCAGAAGGACCGCGGCGAGCAAGGCGGTCCTGATTCCTGCGTGGGAAAGCGATTTCATGGGTCGATCCATCCTTCCGGGGACGCACGGGTCAGGGTTGGTTGACCGGGAGCATAACCTGCCTCGGGGAAGGGGACAATTGCGGTCTTGGGACAGGGTGGCGGGTTGATGATAACGAATTATCTTTAAACTTGAGCGTGGCCTTTTGGAACGGACACCCCGACGTAACCTCAACGGAAGGCGTCCGGGTCGGGTGAGGCATTGAAATGCCGTTGAAGGGCGACGAACGTTGCGTTCCCCCGTGGCGTTGTCCACGGCAAGCGCCGCAAACCCGGCTTGAGACGTAAACCGGCCCCCGCCGTGAGGTGGGGGCCGGTCGTCGTTGTGCCGGGGTCCGGGCGATCAGCCGCGGGCGGCACCCAGCATGTAATCCAGCTCCTTCATCCGGACCTGCCAATCCTCGGCAAAGGCGACCACGCCCTTGGCCAGCGAGTCGGCATCGATCCCGGCGCTTTCGCAGACATCTTCCAGTGAGCCGCCCGGGCGCCACATGTCGTCCCAATCACTGCTCATGGCGTAGCGGTCGGCCAGGGGATTGAAGTTCCAGTCGACCATGGTGCGGCGGGCCCGGTTGGTGACGTAGGTGCTGTTGAGCATGTCACCGACGGTGAGCACGCTGTTCTGGTAGTCCTCGGACTGAAGGTGGAACAGCTGCGGGCTGGGTACGGCCACGATCTTGACGTTCACGCCGGCGGCGTCGATGGCGGGCAGGGCCTTGATCAGGTTGAAGGTGCTCATCGTGCCCTGGACCATGATGACTCCCTGCTGCGGCATCCCGGCCTTGTAGTCCCTCAGGATGTAGGCGCCCTTGGCGGCATCCCTGAACGGGGCCAGTCCCAGCGCCTCGCGGTCGATGATCTCCACGCCCGGCCGGGTCAGGTGCAGGGCGATGATGGGGCTGTCGGTCTTCATGGCGGCCGCCAGCATGACCGGAACCTCATTGTATTCCCAGGGGTGGATGTCGATGACGTGGCCGTCGGGGAACAGCTGGGTCGCCGAGGGGCTGAAAATGCCGAAGTGGGTACGGCTGTCCTCGGCGGTCTCCGGTCCGCTGTGGCCGGCCACCCAGATGGTCTTGCCCAGCTTCAGCTCGCAGTCCTGGGCCATCTGGCTGTAAAGGCGCATGGCGCCGTATTTCAGGTAGCTGAAAGAGCCGTAGGTGCTGCTGGCGGTGAAGTAGCCGTTGAACTCGTTTTCGGGATCGGGGGCCATGTTGACCGAGGCGGCGCCCACCATCAGGCCGGCGTTGGTGAACTCGGTGATGCCCTGGGGCAGGATGACGCCTTCGGGGTTGGTCTCCCGGTTGTACCAGCCGGTGTTTTTCATGTCGCCGAAGGCGTCCCCGAATCCCGAGATGTTGGTCGATCCGGCCAGGTCCGCCGAGCAGACCAGGAACAGGGGACGGCCGTACTTCTTCAGACAGTAGCTGTTGATGTAGCTGCCCCACCTGGCGAAGCCCGCGCGGTTCGGCTGCTTGGTGCCGGGTTTGGCCCACATCTCCTCGGGATAGCTGTCGAAATCGAACAGGCTGTCGTCATGCAGGGGGTTGTTGGCGACCGGAAGCCGGAAGCCGGGAATGTCCTCGGGCACGCTGTCGCCGATTTCCACCAGGCGGTCGGCCAGGTACTTAACCAGGTCGTCGTTGCCGCGCAGGACATCCAGGGCCACGTTCATGTTGTCGGCGAACTGCTGGCGCTGGGCGTCCTTGTCCGCCGGGGCGGCCTGGTCCGTGCCATGCCAGTCGACCCCGTATTTTTCGGTGAAATCAGCCCTGCACTGCCAGAACAGGTCGCTGTTCATGGCATGGGGGGATCCGTGGCTGGCCGCGTCGAACTTGTGGTAGCCGCGGCCCTTGGTGGTCCGGCCGAACATCATCCTGGGGCGATCGGGGGTGCCGTCGCCCTTGGTCATCTCCAGGATGGCCCGGGTCACGTCCTCCCAGTCGCTGCCGTTGGCCGCCTCATGGACGTCCCAGCCGTAGGGGGCGAACCAGTCCCGCGGGGTGCCGTGCACGATGGAACTCGTCGGGTGGCCGTCGATCCCGAAGTCGTTCCAGTCGAGAACGACATACAGGTTGTCCAGGCCCAGACCATAGGCCGAATTCTTGGTTTCGTGCCAACAGCCGGCGGTGTGGCCGCCTTCGCCCTCGAAACCGAAGACCTTCACGCCCTTGGCGCCGGCATGCTTGAGGGCCATGGCCTCACCCGCGGTTACGGGGGCGCCGTGGCCGCTGGGGCCGGTGTTGAACTTCACGAAGAGGTTCTTCTCGGCCATCTCGACGTGCCCCGGCAGGCCGCCCATGTTGCGGAAACCCAGGATGTCCTCCCAGGTCATCATCCGTTCGTCCCCGCCGCCGACGAGGTACTTCTTGTCGCCGGTCCTGGCGTGCATGACCCGGAGGGCTTCGTTGAATACGGACAAGGTGGCGTAGACCAGGGGCGCGGTGTGGCCGGCGACCAGCACGAAGCGGTCGCCAAAACGTTTCTCGGGGTGCCGGATATCCCAGCGCATGGCGCCGCTCAGCAGCAGGCTGACGAAGTAGTGGACCTTGGACCGGCTTCCTCCGGGGTGCCCGCTCTGCCGGTAGTTGAGCATCAGGTCGATCTGCTGATCGATGACGTCCTTGATGATTTCCCAGTTGGCGAAATTCCTCTTCTGGGCCTCGTATAAACTGGCGACGTCGGACACGGGGATCTCCTCTCGGCGAAACGGGGCGTCAAGTGTCCTGGGACACGTTTTGCATGGTTAAAGAATGGTTGACGAGGGCCCGGAATTCAACAGGAATCGGGTGATCGAGGGGTGGATCAAGGGCCGCCGGGATGGTAGGGTCGAGGTATTCGGACGGAAACGGGAGGATCGTCAAAGGGAGGTCATATCTTGCAGGACATGGAAAACGGGGGCCCGGGCGCCGCCAATGTCATTCACCCGCTGGGACTTGGATTCGAACGCACGCTGGGCGACATGCGGTTCATGGGCTGGATCAGCATGATCTACGGCATCCTGACCTGTCTGTCCATCGTGGGGGCGGTCCTGGGCGTTCCCCTGATCATCGCCTCGCACCGGTTCATCGAAGGCGTGAACCGGTTCAACCTGTTCCGTCAGCAGGGCACCGAAAGCGAGTTGGCCGCGGGGTTCTACGAACTGGGCCGCAGTTTCCGGATTCTCAAGATCCTGACGATCATCTACCTGGTGCTGACCGTGGCCTACCTGGCCTTCCTGTTCCTGATGGGAGGTCTGAGCATTCTGGCGGGGCTCATGGATTCCGCCCGCTGACGGGTCAATGGGCGAAGGTGATGAACGAAACCCTGCTCCAGGGGATGTAAGCAGGAATATCATTCCCGTCCGAGAAGACCAGGACGCCGGCGTGCTCGTCGCCCGTGTCCTGGGAATCGCCGAGTTCCAGTTCAAGGCCCGAGGCCAGGGACAGGCGGCAGGCTCCCTCTTCCCGTTTCTCGATCGAATTTATCAAGGCGAAGGGGATGTCGAATTCCAGGTCCCGGGACACGCCATTGAAAATGTCGTGGGACCAGGCTTCGTCAAGGTCATAGACCAGGCGGCCGGTCCAGGATTCGCCCTCGGTACCGGTGACGGTCCCGAACAGGGGCGTGATGGGAGGGAAGTCGTCCCGGCCGGGACCGCTGCCCATGCCGTCGGCAAAGTTGATGGACTGGAACCGATTCCAGGGGATGGTCACCCTCCCGAAGTCCGGGTTTTCCACCATGACGCCCCGGTTGCCGCCTTCGACGTCGTTGGTGCCGGTCATGGTGAAGGATTCCCCGTTCCTGAGGACGATGTCCGAGGAACCGCGCCGGTTTTTCGTGAGGGTACGGAGATCGCCCATGGGGATTTCCTGTTTGTCGCCGTCGAGGATGTCGGTTGACGTGCACTCGGACTGGTCCCACTGGATGAAGCCTTCGAACCCGCCTTCGGTCGTTTCGACAGTCCCGTAGAGGCGTTCGGCGTAGGGGGCCGCCTGCTCCGGGGCCTGGGAAAAGGCGATGTTCGCCAGGTCGTCCCACTCCAGTTCCACGGGCTCGCCGTCGGCCGGATAGACAATGATGTCCGAACTGACGTCATTGGCGTACCCGCGGACCGGAACGCGGGCGCCGTCCCTGATCACCAGGGTGATGTTTTCATCCTCGTCGATTTCGATGGCCTCCAGATCCCCGAATTTGCTGATGAACAGCCGGGACAGGCGGACCTCGTCGCCCTTGTTGTGGAGCGTCCACATGAGGCGATCCAACATGCCGTGGGTGGCGAAATATTCCCGGCGGCGCTCGGCCATGAGTTCGTTCATGTCGACATAATCGAGCCAGGGGAGCTGTGTCTGGCGGGAGTTGAAGAGGTCGTCCCAGAAGGCCTCCTCGGCATCCCAGCGCAGGAAGCCCGTGTGCTGCTCGCCGCTCTGCAGGGTCACGGTGCCGTGGATGAAGCCCCGGTTGTCGCCGGCATTCGCGGGGCTGCCGGGCATGGCCAGGGCCAACAAGGTCATCAATAGAAGAAGGCGCGTCATCTAAGATCCCCTCATCAAGGTTTTCCACATGGTAGGCGACCGTCAAGCAGGCGCAAGGGGGGCAACAAGCTCAATCCAGGGCGCGCCCCAGGTGGTGCATCTGCAGCACCGCGGCGGCGGCCTTGGCGTCCTCGACCGCGCGGTGGGCGGTGAAACGGTTGGCGAGGTCCATCTTTTCCAGGATGGAATTCAGGGTCAGCCCGCTGGTGCGGTGGTTGTTGGCCGCCAGCCAGACCGTGGCCACGGCGCGGATGTCGAAGGCGCCGCCGGCGATGCTGGTGCGGTAGTCCAGCCCGTAGCGGGCGCATTCCTTCCGCAGCAGGGGGATGTCGTAATAGGCGCCGAAGGCCGCGATGATGGCCTTGTTGCGCGGGCCGTACCAGTCCAGGAACCGCCGGCCGACGGCGGCGAAGGTGTCCTTGTCCGCCACCATGTCCGGTGCGATGCCGGTGATGTCGGTGATGAACGGGACGATGGGGTAATCCTCGGGCCGGACCAGCTCACTGAATTCGGCGGTGATCTCCAGGCTGCGCCGGTCCAGCCGCACGGCGCCGACCTCGATGATGCTGCTGCGCTCGACGGAGTTGTCCCCCTGGTCCTCGGCCGGGCAGGAGGCCTCGAGGTCGATCACGACGATATCGGTGGTGTAGCGCATGGCCGGGTCAGGACGAAGGCAGGGCGCTGCCCTGGTCTCCGGATTCGAACAGATGGATGTGGCCGGGTTTGAACGCCAGCGGGATTTCCTGATCGACTTTGGCGGCCAGCTGGCCGGGCCCGCGGGCGGTGAACTGGCGGCCTCCCAGCTGGAAGTAGATCAGGGTCTCGTTGCCGAGGCTTTCGAGGACCTGGATGGGCGGGCTCACCGAGGCGGCGGCCGCATCGGCCACCACTTCGATGTGCTCGGGCCGGATGCCCATGGTGATCGGGGTGTCCAGCAGCCTGGCCGCCGGGGCAAAGCTCGCCGGCAACCCGATGGGGGTTTCGCCGGTCTCGGGGGCGAAACGAAGCCCGTCCTCCCGGATGATGCGGCCCTCCAGGAAATTCATGGCCGGCGAACCGATGAACCCGGCCACGAAACGGTTGGCCGGACGGTCGTACAGTTCCAGGGGCGGGGCGACCTGCTGGACCAGGCCGTCCTTCATGACGACGATGCGCTGGCCCAGGGTCATCGCCTCGGTCTGGTCGTGGGTCACGTAGATCATGGTCGAGCCCAGCCGATGGTGCAGCCGGGCGATTTCGGTGCGCATCTGGACCCGCATCTTGGCGTCCAGATTGCTCAGCGGTTCGTCGAACAGGAAAACTTCGGGATCGCGCACGATCGCCCGGCCCAGGGCGACCCTTTGCCGCTGGCCCCCCGAAAGCGCGCGCGGTTTGCGGTGCAGGAGGGTGTCGATGCCCAGGATCCTGGCCGCGTCGGTGACCCGGTCGCTGATCTCCTGGCGGGAGAGCTTTCTCATCTTCAGGCCGAAGGCCAGGTTGGCCTCGACGGTCATGTGGGGGTACAGGGCGTAACTCTGGAAGACCATGGCGATATTGCGGTCGCGGGGTTCGACGTCGTTGACCACGCGGTCGCCGATGCTGATGATCCCGGTGGTGGCGTCTTCCAGCCCGGCCACCATGCGCAGCGTGGTGGACTTGCCGCATCCCGAAGGACCCACCAGGACGGCGAATTCCCCGTGGGCGATGTCCAGATCCATGGGAGCGACGGCTTCGACGTTCCCCGGGTATACCTTGCTGACCTGTTCCAACTGCACTCTGGCCACGCCGCGCCTCCGCCTGGAAGAAACGATTTTTGACACCCGGCTAGGCTACCACAATCCGGGGGCCACGGTCGACCCATAAGGACGCCGCTTGTCCAGTTCGGGTCAGGCGCTGAATTCGCGGCCGAATTGGGTTATACTGGGCATGTTCCTGAAGCGATGTCCAAGATCCGGCAATATCCAGGGAAGGTCCTTACGTGAAGAAGATGGCGGTCATCATGCTGCTGGCCCTGCTGTTGGGCGGCTGCGGCAAGGACGGGAAGGAAAGGAAAGGGGATGCCTTCGTCCTGGAGGACGTCAACATCCTGATGATCGTTGTCGACACGATGGGGACCCGGCACCTGGGCGCCTGGAACGAGGGGCTGGACACCTCGCCGACCATTGATGCCCTGGCGGCCGAAGGGATCCGCTTTACCAGGGCGAGTTCGCCGACCCCGTGGACCCAGCCCGCAGTGGCCTCCATGATGACCGGATTGACGCCCTCGCATCACGGCGTCCTTCACCTCTTCGACAAGCTGCCGGAAGACAAACTGACCCTGGCCGAGGCCCTGCAGGCCCGGGGATACAAGACAGCGGGCGTGATCTCCCACTTCCTGATCAACCGGGAAAGGGGATACGCCCAGGGATTCGACGTCTACGACGAGGGGGCCGTGGCCGGCCACACCGAGGTCTCGTCCCCCAAGGTCACCCGCACGGCCATCAGCGAGTTGAAGCGCCTCAAGGACGAGAGGTTCTTTCTTTTTGTCCACTATTTCGACCCCCACAGCGAGTACCTCCATCACCCGCAGTATGACCGGACCAGCGGGTACGACGGGCCGGCCCGCCAGTGGGGCCGGGATATCGTGTCCCTGCGCGCCGAACGTCACCACATGACGCCCGCGGACGTGGACTTCCTCAGCGGACTTTATCGCGAGGAGATAAGGTATACCGACCATCACATCGGCCTGCTGATGGCCCAGCTGGATAAACTCGGGCTCAAGGAAAACACCCTGGTGATCCTGACCGCGGACCACGGCGAGGAGTTCATGGAGCACGATTGGATCGGCCACACCAAGTTTCTTTACGACACCCTGCTGCATGTGCCTCTGGTGTTCCGCCTGCCGGGAAGGTTGGCGCCCGGAACGGTGGCCGCGCCGGTGTCCCTGAACGACCTGATGCCGACCCTGCTGGGCATGTCCCATATTTCGCCAAAGGACGCCGGCTGGGATGGCCGTTCCCTGGAACCGTATCTGAGGGGAGGGAAAGCGCCGGCGGACGTCCCGGAATTCGCGGAAGTCTGCTTTCTGTCCCCCCCGGAGGAACAGGGCACCGTTGTCGCGGAAAAGCAGGCCTTCCTGTCGGCCGTCAGGCTGGACGGGTGGAAGTTGATCCACGATCTGGACCTGCAGGGGTGGTCCCTCTTCAACCTGGCCGATGATCCCCTTGAAATGAATAACCTTTACGCCGCCGACCACCCGCAGGTGGGCCGGCTGCAGCCGCTGCTGCTGGGGTGGGAAGTGGACAAGGTCGAAAAGTGGGGCCGGGATTTCGAGGGGATGCAGCAGATGAGCGAAGAGGACCGCAAGAAGTTGCGGTCCCTTGGCTATGTCCGGTGACCGCCGGTAATCAGGGGTCCGGAACCCCGGTGACCCCGTCCTCCCGGATCCACATCAGGGCCGTCGAGGCCGGGATGGTCATCGGCACGGTCAGCGTGGGGACCGACACGGTGGCCAGGTTTCCCGCCGCCGGGTCATACTTGATCCAGGTGCCGACCGCGGGAAACGGAACGTCCCAGGCGTGGTCCAGATGGTCGAAATTGCAGGCCACCACGATTTCGGCCTGGGTGTCCACGGCGGTAGACCCACGCCAGTAGACCAACGTGTATTCGGTCTGGTCGATATTGCCGGCCCGCCACCGGAAAAACACGTTTTCGCTGCTGAGGGCCGGGTGGTTCAGGCGGAAATCGATCAGGCGCTTGTAGGTCAGCCGCACCGCGTCGTTGCCGCTGGCCCAGTTGATCTTGAAGGTGGAGGTTCCCTGGGGCCGGTACTCGCTGGAGGCGATTTCCTGGCCGTTGTAGAGCATGGGAATGCCGACGCTGGTCATGGACACGACCGCGCCCAGGTGGGCCTTCCGGATTCCGCCGATATTCTGGGCCCCGACCGACCCGTTGTTGTCCACCGACCAGACCACCCGGTTCTCATCGTGACTCTCCAGGTACTTCACGTCACGGAAACCGCCCCCCGGCCAGTTGTAGTTGCTGTTGGGTGAGATGACGTTGGCCACGGCCCACATGTTGTTGTAGGCCGGGCCGAAGGCGCCCACCACCGGGGTGAAGGATCCGCGGTCGGCAAAGCCGTTTTCGGTCAGGGCGGTGATCATCACCTGGTTGAAATTGTTGCCGCCGCCGCCCCAGGCGTCGGTGTGGTTGCCGCCCCACTGGGCATCGTAGCCGTAGGTGACCGAGTTGGCGGGATAGTTGAAGTCCTCGCCGATCAGCAGGATATCCGGATAGCGGGCCAAAAGTTCGTTGCGGATCCATTGCCAGGTCGCGTAGGACTCGCCGCCGATGTAGTCGAACCGGAAACCGTCGACGCGGTACGTGTCGACCCAGTGGCACAAGGAGCCCAGGATATGCTCCTTGAGGGCGGGATCGGACCAGTTCAGCTCGACCAGTCCCCAGGGATTGGGTTCGGTCGTGGTGAAATGGTTGCTCCCGGTGAAATCGTCGATTTGACGCAGCGGGGCACCGCCGGACATGTGATTGATGACCGAATCCAGGATCACGGCCATGCCGTGGCCGTGGGCGGCGTTGACCAGGGCGGCGAAACTGGTGGGCCACCCGAAGGAAGGGTTGGGCGCGTACTGCAGGACCGGATCGTAACCCCAGCCGTTGTAGGAAGGGGCGGTGACGGGCATCAGTTCGATGGCGTTGACACCCAGATCGGCCAGGTCCGCGGCCGCGGTGAAGTTGGCGGTGGCCCCGGCAAAGGTCCCGGTGGCGCTGAAATCGTTCAGGCTGACTTCGTAGATCACCAGCCGGGAGCGGTCGATGGGGGAAGGCAAGGGGTCCGGAGTGACCACCTGCCGCCCCCGCAGGGTGTTCCAGAAGGCCGGGCTGCCGTTGAATCCGTCGGGGGTGACCTCGGGCGACGCGGGGTCGGTCAGCCAGGCGACCCGGGCGCCGATCCGCATCACGAACTTGTAGGTGAACATGCCGTCGGGAACCTGGGCCACCAGCTGCCAGGTGTAGCCGTCGGGCTGGAGTGTCATGGCCCAGGCGGGGTCGTCGTCCACCCACCCGTTGAGGGACCCGGCGACATGCACCGAGTCGAGGTCGTAGGCCAGCAGGGTGAAGGTGTCCAGATGGGCCTTGGCGGTCGTGCCGCCGGTCCCCGGCGCGGGCTCCAGCAGGGGGTCGGTCTCGGTGCAGCCGGCGACCGCGAGCAGGACCAGGATGGCAAAAAGGGCAAGCGGGCGTATCCGGTCCATGGGGCGCTCCCGGCAAAATAATGGGCTTGGGGCGGAACGGTTGGCAACGGCATCACTTCTATAATAATAGCACATTCCGTACTCCGGGGAAAATGGGCCGGTATTTTGGTAATAGTTGACTTTGATTGTCCCGACCACTCTGTTAAAGTATGCGGCCAGCTTTGAAACCCGTCGGAATCAACCGGTTCGGCCGTCAGGGCCTGCCTGCCAAGGAGTTTGTGAGATGTCCCCTTTGAATAAATCCGCTTCCATCCTGTTTGCCGTCCTGGTGCTGGTGATGGGGATGGGAACGCCCGCCCGGGCGACCAAGGTGACATTTCAATACCAGGCCCCCTCGGCCGGGAGCGTCTACCTGGCCGGCGAGTTCAACAACTGGAGTGATTCCGCCAACCCCATGGCCAACGCCGACGGCACCTGGACCCTGGCCATCGACCTGACTCCGGGCACCTACATGTACAAGTTCGTGGCCGACGGCAGTTGGTTCGCCGATCCCGGCAATCCCACGACGGCCGAGGACGGTTTCGG
>Ga0210065_1000350_pt1 | contig 12926 bp, 13 predicted proteins | sample Muzzi_PWB_D1_FD_185533 | JGI IMG/M metagenome (GOLD analysis project Ga0210065, IMG submission 185533) | Wetland microbial communities from San Francisco Bay, California, USA, that impact long-term carbon sequestration - Muzzi_PWB_D1 (SPAdes) | ecosystem: Environmental > Aquatic > Marine >... | reverse complement strand
TGATGGCAGGTTTGACACGTAACACATCTTCACCCGGTTCGGTAACCAATACATAACCGCCTTCTTCCAGCGTCGTTGAGAATACATCCATGAACAGCGAGGACATCTCTTTCTTGATTTTTGTTATATCGTTAGCAGTTACCTTACTGGGTTGATACCTGTTCTGGTCCTTTTGCCAGTTCTTTTTGAAAGCTATATGGGGATCGTCCAGGTAAATCTTACTGTACACACCCAGGTCGACGCCTGGCTCCACATAGACCAGCGCCAGGTTGGTGTCCTCAATCAACTGTAAACCTTCAATGGTAGATTCGGCTCTTTCATCAGCCGCGGTGGACAGGTTGCTCGTAAGCATGAAGGCGGCAAAAAGCAGAAAGTTGACAAGTGCACTAAACTTCATAAAACACCCACTCCAGGAAAACCAAATCTGACCTTTGTCCAAATATAGCTTAAAACACCTGCTCATATTGGAAAAACCACGGTTATTCCGTGGCAGCATGACGTACAATTCGTTTGCAGACTTGTCCCAACAGGTAGTTTTGAGTAGAGCATCAAATGTACAAAATCCAAACTTACAATAGCCTGGCCGCAAAGGGCCTGGAGCGTTTCCCTGCCGACAAATACCAGGTTGGCCCCGAGTTATCAAATGCCGATGCGCTGATGCTACGCAGCCAGAAATTGCACGGTGTCGGCATCGCTGAAGAAGTGATTGCCGTGGCCCGCGCTGGTGCGGGCGTGAACAATATTCCAGTGGCTGAGTATGCCCAAAAAGGCATCGTGGTATTCAACACACCGGGCGCCAATGCCAATGCGGTCAAGGAACTGGTGGCAGCAGCCTTGCTGCTCGGTTCGAGAGATATCTTCGGTGGCATGAGTTATGTTCAAACGCTGGGCGATATCGGCGACAGTGCGGAAATGCATAAACTGCTGGAGGCGAACAAGAAACGCTTTGCGGGCTCTGAGATTGCCGGTACGACCCTCGGCGTTGTGGGGCTCGGTGCGATCGGCGCCCTGGTCGCCAATATGGCACTCGAACTGGGGATGCAGGTCGCGGGTTTCGATCCGGCCATTTCGATCGAATCCGCCTGGCGGCTTTCCAGCCGGGTCCAGAAAATGGATAACTTACAGGCGCTGGTCGGAATCTCGGATTTTGTGACGCTGCACGTGCCGGCAATCCCAGCGACCCTGGGTCTGATCAACAGCGATATCCTTGCGCGCTGCAAGCCGGGTACACGCCTGCTCAATTTTGCCCGTGATGAGATTGTGGATTTGCCGGCTGTGATTGAGGCCCTGGACAGTGGACAGCTGGCAGCCTATATCAGCGATTTCCCCCACCCGGAGCTACTCGGAAGGAAAGATACCCTGCTATTACCGCACATTGGCGCCAGCACGAACGAGGCCGAGGAGAATTGTGCCGTGATGGCGGCTGAGCAACTGATGGATTTCCTCGAAAATGGAAACGTCAGGAATTCCGTCAACTACCCCGATACCCAAATGGCGAGGAATGGTGGTTACCGGATTACTTTTTGCAATGAAAACGTCCCCAAGGTATTGGGGCACGTGCTAACCGTGCTGGCCGACCACAATCTCAACGTAATCGATATGGTTAACCTCAGCCGGGGTGATTTTGCCTACAGCATTATCGATGTTGAAAACGAGCCGAATCCGGATGTAATGCGAGCCATTAATGGATCAGAGCACATCATCAGGGCCAGGTTATTATCACCGGTTTAGAGATCTGGCCGGCGCTTTTTAGTAGGATAACGGAGCCTGTAAAGAGGAAAAAATGAGACTTTTTTTACGACTGAATGTGTTCTACGGGGTTCTGGGTTTTATGATCTGGGGTGGTTATCAACTGGTGCCTGACCTGCATCGTTACCTGCCGTTGGGCGTCGTTGATACCTTATTCAACCAGGATTCATCCGGTAGTGACGTCGGGGGTATTGTCATTCATGCTTCAAATGTGACCGATGAGGTGGGTGGATTGCTTTGGCTGTGCATGGCCATCATCGGCGCTGTCGCCCTGATGGTTCCGGTTTCATGGACGTATATGGCAGTGCGCAGCAAGGCCAAGATGGACCAGTCATTGCTGGAAACCATTCTGGTTTTGCCCATTGCGGTGACCGGCATTGTGCTGATCGTACACAACAGCCTGGCCATGGCATTCAGCCTGGCCGGTGTGGTGGCGGGTGTGCGTTATCGCTATGCGCTGAAAAGCACTGCTGATTCCCTGTTCATTTTCATGGCGGTGGGTGTCGGTCTGTCCTGCGGTGTCGGTATGCTACTGGTTGCCGCCGTGATGTCAGCGATCTTTAATTACACGTTCCTGATCCTGTGGGAATTGAACTATGGCGGCCATGAAGATTCAAAAACCTATATGCGTCAGAGTCCACGTAAAATTGAACAGCAAAAAGCCCAGGAAAAAGACACGGGTATATTCGATTAAGACCGGGGTTTTGCAATGGAAACCAACATGAAAATATTTAAACTTGTCGTGCTTTTGATTTTGCTGGTTCCGGGTCTTGCAGATGCCAAGGCGGAAAAAATTGATGATTACCACTGGACCGGCGTGGAACGGGTCGTCGTGATCGCTGATTTGCACGGCGACTATGGACAATACATCAAGGTGCTGGAATCCGCCGGCTTGATTGATAAGAAAGGCAAGTGGAGCGGTGGACAAACCCATTTGGTCCAGACCGGTGATATCACTGATCGCGGTGCGGATAGCCGCAAGATAATCGACCACCTGGTGAAGTTGTCCAAGCAGGCCAAAAAGTCAGGCGGTTATGTGCACCTGCTAATTGGAAATCACGAGACGATGAATGTTATCGGTGATCTCCGTTATGTTTCACCCGGTGAATTTGCCGCGTTTGCCTCAAAAAACGCGGCGCGCCTGCAGAATATGCAATGGGAACGACAGGTCGAATGGATGCGGGCGAATAATCCGGATTTTGAAGAACTGGATCTGGAAGCCTTCCGCAAAGAGTGGGAGCAACAGGTGCCACTGGGATGGGTTGAACACCGCCAGGCCTGGTCGCTCAACGGCGAATATGGTAAATGGGTTAAGGAAAACCCGGTTGCGATCCAGATCAATGACACCCTTTTCCTGCATGGCGGTATCAGTGCCAAATATTGTAAGTTCAGTCTCCAGTCGCTGACGGAGCAGGTCATATCAGCAATGGAAAATTTTGATCCGTCCATCACCACGATACTGGATGACCCGTTAGGGCCGGTTTGGTACCGCGGTCTTGCGTTGGAAGATGAGGCCAATGATATTTACAGCCAGACACTGGATAATATACTCAACCGCTATGGCGTCAAACGTATCGTGGTCGGTCATACACCGACAGGCGGCGTGGTCTGGCCGCGTTTTGACCAGCGTGTCGTGGTTAACGACACGGGTATTGCCACCTATTACGGTGCGCATTTCGGTTTGCTGGAACTGACCGCGGATGGTGCAACGGCCATTTATGGTAACCACAGAATTCCGCTTCCGACCCTGAACAGCGAACGTGAAGCCTACCTTCAGACCGTTATCGACATCGATCCCAACAATGCGCAGATGAAGGAGCGCCTGGTCAGAATGCTGGCACCACCGGAAGAAGAGGCCGCTGAAATTGCCATCGAGTCTGAAGATGAGGATTCACAGGTCGAAGAAACTATTCCTGTCCCCGGCACCTGTCAATAATCTCTCTTTCGTAGCGTTTAGGATCATTGATGATTTCATAGAATTTTTCTATGTAATTAATGGCGTCTTTTCGGGTTCTGTCATCCAGCAGTTGGTTTTTTTGAAACAGGGCAAAGACGTCCGGTTTTTTCTCGTTAAACAAAGCAACCGTCCTGGGTAATTCGTCATTGAAAGTGCAAAAACCGCGGTAAAGCCTTTGACGGATATCCCGGACTCTTAAGCCATCCGGTGGCGCGGCATAATGTGCGTTTACCAGGCCGGATGCATCGAAATCATAGGGGATGCCGTATTTCGGGTCGATGTCATTGCCGGCGCCGATGAGTCTCGAATTATGGCAACAGGCATCATCTTTTGGACCGCTGCCTGCCGCCCAGTCGAGGTTGCCAATCATGTATTCAAACAATGAGAAAATGCTGCTGATAACAGGATCCAGTTGCGTATATGAAATCCGGGCGATCGACAGTTTTTCAAGGTGGTTGCGTTCCGCTACATCATCGATATCTTCAATCAGAAAACTGAAGCGGGTGATCGAATCTCCGCCTTTATCGCTGTCTTTATATTCGATCATCAACGGCCTGACCCTGAAACTGTAATCCGTGAGCAGGTTATATATGCGATAGGCAAGGAATTCCTTGACGTAGTACTGCTCATACTTGCTCTGCACCTGGCAATAAGTCACCAGTTTCAGGGATTTATTGCCCCTGAATTCCGTACCCTTCACATCTTCCTTATCGAAATATATCTTCAAAGGCGGGAATTTACAGACGCGTAACCGTCGGGTTATTCCCCTGGGTGCAACCTCGGCATTAATGGTATGCACTTGACCGTTTGCCCCTGTGTAGCTCAATTGGACGGGGTAGCGGTCATCCTTTTTGAGATTCCTCTTGAGCGTGTGCCACGGACCGGTGAGTGTGACCTTCATTTCATCGGAATTGCTGAATAATTTGGCTGGTTTTACCTCTTCCGCGGTCAGCGACAATGGCAAGATCAGCAAAAAACCGATCAATAAAACGAATACCACGAAGTGCTGGTTTATTTTCATCACAGTTCTCACCTGTTATTCAAACGATGTGGTCTGGCTTATTATCAGGATAGCTGAATCTGTTGGCTTTGCTGCAATCAGTGCAATATGCGTGTCCTGATGGTGGCGGGAATTTCAGCCAGGTCCTTCATCAGCGTGGTCACATTGTCGGATTCGACATCCATGACGACGTAGCCGACATCACCATCGGTTTGCAGATACTGCGCGGCAATATTGACTTCATTGCCGAAAAATATCTGGTTGATGCTTTTCAGAACACCCGGTTCATTACGATGTATGTGCATGATGCGACGCGTTAGCCCGTGATCGGGCAGCGACACCTGCGGGAAATTGACAGCTGAGCGGGTCGTGCCGTTATCACTGTATCGCACCAGTTTGCTGGCGACCTCGACGGCGATATTTTCCTGTGCCTCAAGGGTGCTGCCACCGATATGGGGTGTCAGCAAAACGTTGTCCAGTCCCACCAGTGGTGATTCAAAGCGGTCAGCATTTGACTTGGGCTCAAGCGGAAAGACATCGATGGCGGCACCGGCAATGTGACCCGCTTTCAGGGCACGGCTCAGCGCATCAATATCGACCACCGTACCACGCGAAGCATTGATCAGGTAACTGCCTTTGCGCATACTTTTGATAACGCGGGCCGATACCAGGTTGCGGGTTTCGGCCGTGTCCGGCACATGCAGGGAAATCACGTCGGCTTCTTTCAGCAGGGATTCAAGACTGCTTCTTGCTTCCGCGTTGCCCAGCGGCAGCTTGTTCTCAATATCCTGGAAAATCACACGCATACCCATACTTTCCGCAATGATGCCAAGCTGAGAGCCAATGTGGCCGTAACCGACAATCCCCAGTGTTTTACCGCGGATCTCTGTTGAACCGCTGGCCGATTTAAGCCAATCACCACGATGTGCGGCGGCATTTTTCTGTGGAATGCCGCGCATCAGCATAATAATCTCGGCCAGTGCCAATTCAGCCACACTGCGGGTATTTGCAAAAGGCGCGTTAAAAACGGGTATTCCAGCCAGCCCTGCATGTTGCAATGCGACCTGGTTGGTGCCGATACAAAAACAACCGATGGCGGTCAGGCGGTCAGCCGCGTCAATGGCGTCTGCATCCAGTTGCGTGCGTGAGCGGATGCCGACAAAATGCACACCTTTCAATGCCCGTTTCAAGCCATCCGGCGTCAAGGCACCGGTTTTCTCCACGATATTGGTATAACCCGCTGTTTCGATGAACTCCCGGGCCCGGGGGTGGATACCTTCCAGCAACAAAAATTTGATTTTAGCCTTGTCGAGCGAGTAATTTCGTTCAGAATTGCGCATCGGTCTGGTTTTGTTTCCGCGATATGAATTAAGCTTCATTGTCGCGTTAGCCCAGGCTGATATCAACCGGAAATATGGAATGTCAACAGAACAAAGAAATCAATGGTTAGCGCTCATCAGAACGCACATCCCGGACCTCGAAATCAGCACTGAAAAGACGGTTCTGGAAAGCCATGGTTGTGACTGGACACGGTTCCGCAGGCCGGATGCCACCGCGGTCGCATTTCCCAGAAGCGCTGAGGAGGTTGCGAAACTGGTTGTACTGGCCATGGAGCAACGGATACCGTTGGTGCCCTCCGGTGGACGGACCGGTCTGAGCGGAGGTGCGGTTGCGGACGCGGGTGAGGTCGTCGTGTCATTTGACCGCATGCGGCGGATTGTTGAATTCAACGCGGTGGACCGAACCCTGACCGTTGAGCCCGGCGTGATTACGCAGGTGATACAGGATTATGCAATTGAGCAGAACCTCTATTATCCGGTCAGCTTCGCGTCAGAAGGTTCATCACAAATCGGTGGCAACATTGCAACCAATGCGGGTGGCATACGGGTTTTGCGCTATGGTTTAACCAGGGACCAGGTGGTCGGGCTCAAAGTCGTCGACGGCCGTGGTGTTCTGATCGAGTGTAATAGCGGTCTGGTCAAAAATGCCAGCGGTTACGATCTGAGACATCTGTTCATTGGCAGTGAGGGAACCCTGGGTTTTATTGTTGAGGCGACCTTACGCCTGACGGACCCGCCTCTGCCATCCCGCGTCATGCTGTTGGCGGTCAGCAGCCTTGAAGCGATGATGGTTGTTTTCAGACAGTTCAACGATGCCTTGAGTCTCACGGCCTTCGAATTTCTGTCCGATGCTGCCATGCGTTATGTTCGAAGCGGGCATGGCTTGCCGGCACCCATGGAAACCGAAACGCCCTATTATGCATTGCTTGAATTTGATTGTGCCGATCCCGCTGTGGAAGACCTGGCACTGCAGCGTTTTGAATACTGTCTTGAAGAAGGTGCGGTGCTTGATGGTGTGATATCCCAAAGTGACGCACAGGCTGCGGACTTATGGCGTTACCGGGAGGGTATATCCGAAGCCATTACCCGCTATACGCCTTATAAAAATGACCTGTCCGTGCGGATTTCCGAGATTCCGGGTTATTTGCACGATCTGGATTTGCTTGCCAGATCGTCCTATCCGGATTTTGAAGTGCTCTGGTATGGACATTTTGGTGATGGTAATCTGCATATGAATGTTCTGAAACCGGCGGCCATGCCCGTAGAGGAATTTGAAGAAGTATGCGGACGGGTCAATCCTGAAGTCTTTGCATTGACACGTGCCCACCACGGTAGTATTTCGGCGGAGCACGGTATCGGTTTATTGAAACAGGCTTATCTGTCCTATTCGCGTTCAAGTGATGATATTGAAAGAATGCGGGGTATCAAGGCCGTGTTTGACCCGATGAATATTATGAACCCGGGTAAGTTGCTGGGCTGACATGCTTATCCACCGTTTGAAGACGTAAACCACACCCGGCAGCCGCGGTTTGTACCGGGCTGCCTTTCCTGTGGTGTCTGCAGAATTAGCTTTGTTCGACTACCACCGCGTCAGGTGCATTTTTGGCAACGCTTTTAATACCGTTATTACGGCCGGATTCAGATTCATAATTCTGGCTGGTGCCGATAGTCTGGGCGTTTTTTGCTGTCAGGTTGAAGCGAAATTTCCCGCCAGCCGTTTCGGTTTTTACGAAGCGGTCAGGATCCTGGGAGTTTTTTCTTACGGACTCGATACCATTCGTACAACTGGATTTTGATTTGTAACCTTCGCTTGAAAGAATGGTGTTGCCATTTGCAGCAACCAGCCGAAAACGAAACTCACCTGCCTTGTCTTTATAACATTCAAACTTACCTGCCATTTTTAAATCTCCTTAAATAAAATGATTACCGACTAATCGTTTAAAACAAAACTCACTTTCATGGTGACCCGGTACTCTGAAACCTGCCCGTCTTTTATGACGACCTTCTGTTCCTTGACCCAGGCACCTTCAATATTGTCGATGGTCTTTGCGAATCGCTTGATACCTATTTGAATCGCGTCTTCAAAACCGGTTTTGGAGGATGCGGATATTTCAGTATTTCTTGCTACGCTCATAGTATTTATCTCCGTTTTACAAATTTACAGGTTAAAAGATGTACTCACCCCTGCTCATCAGCCAATTGAAACTGAACTATAAATCTTAACAGGGCGGCAGTTAATAAAATGTGAAATTATGTTTGTTAACAACATTAAACAATCGAAAGTGCTGCTTCTCGATAGGTATGCTTTGCAAGCCTCCGTTGTTTAATACAGGACGCTACACTAGACTAAAGCCTGTTGTAACAACGGGAAAGGAGTATGGGGTAATGGGATTCATGGATAAATTGAGTAAGGTTCTCGGTGGTGATAAACCCGCACCGGTTGACACCGTTAAAGGACCGAGCGCTACTTTGAGGGAGCATGGCATTGATCCTTCAAATCTGAAATTCGCATTTAACCAGGATGGCACCGTTACCATTACCGGCCATGCCAAGGACCAGTCCGAATGTGATCGCATATGCCAGGTCGTTGAAGACATACCCAATGTAAAGGGTGTCGTAAACAAAATAGTCGCTGGCGCACCGGAAGCTGCCCCGGAGTCAACAGCGGGAGTGGTCGTTGCCGAAACTGAAAATGCAGATGCAGGTGCAGAAGATCAGGCGGTTGTGGAGGATAGTGTCAGCGCGGACCGCACCTACACGGTACAAGCGGGTGATACCCTCTGGGCCATTGCCGAAAAAATGTATGGCAGTGGTGGTAAGTACATGAAAATTTTTGAAGCGAACACGGCCTTACTGGAAAATCCTGACAAAATATTCCCTGGTCAGGAACTGGTGATACCGGACCTGGAAAAATCCTGAATTCATATATCCGTTGATATGTGTGAGTAACAATACACGTTGAACAGAACTTGGTGATTTAATTTTGAGTAGGGTATCGCTGTATTTACGCATAACAGGCGATCCGAGGAGGCCCGGGTGTTACAAAAATTTATTTATTTTGCAGGTTCGCTTCTGATCCTGGCCTTGTTGGGCGGATGCTCCAGCGCTTACTACAAAACGATGGAGAGTTTTGGAGTCGAAAAGCGTGACATCCTGGTAGACCGCGTGGAGGAAGCCCGTGATGCACAGGATTCTGCCAGTGAACAGTTCGCTTCGGCACTCGAGCAGTTCCGCGCCACGGTCAGCGTCGATGGAGGTGATCTTGAAGACATCTATGATCGTCTGGATGCCGAATACGAGAAAAGCGTGGCGGAGGCGGATGATGTCAGTGAGCGGATCGACGCGGTTGAAAGCGTCGCCGGGGACCTGTTCAGGGAATGGGAACAGGAGCTTGAGCAATATTCACGGGCGGATTTGCGCAAAAACAGTGCAAAATTGCTCAAGGACACGCGTAGCCGTTACGGCAAGTTGATGACCAGCATGCGCCGTGCCGAAGGCAGCATGGAACCGGTGCTTGCGGCTTTTCATGATCAGGTTCTGTTTCTCAAGCATAATCTCAACGCCCGGGCCATCGGTGCGCTACGTAATGAACTTGATACCATCGAGCGTGATACGGCCAGGCTGATCACGCAGATGCAAAAAGCCATTGCAGAGGCGAATGCCTTTATTGATTCTATGGAAAACTGATCGGGGCTCTTTAAAGACGTACTACACTAAAAATCCTGGAATTGTGTGGTACCTATGCCTTTTTCCTCCAACAGGATGGGGATATTGTCCTGCACCGGGTAAATGACTTTACCGTCTTCGGTGATCAGACCTTCCTGAAGCGGATCGGTGACTTTTTCACCATCAACATATAAGGCCTCGGCAGCCTTTATTGCTTCGTTCAGCTTGTCCAGTTTTTGCTGGCCAAGCCTGGTCAGTGGGGTTTTGCTGACTGGACAGCAAAGAATCTCGAGTAATTTTCCATCAACAGGCATTTTTCGATCCGGATTGCAGGTTTGCGGGTATTGTATCAGGCATCCCGGACTTGATGAACGGCCCTGTTTGCAGAAGCGGCACACTGGTACAATTGTGCGCTTTCCTGCCGGAGAGTAATTGTGGCAAATGAACAAGTTCTAGTGGGTATTATCATGGGTTCCCAGTCAGACTGGGAAACCATGAAAAGTGCATCTCAGACCCTCTCAGCCCTGGCTATCCCCCACGAGACCAGGGTGGTTTCTGCGCATCGGACACCCGACCTGATGTTTGAATATGCAGCCAGCGCCGTCACGCGCGGTCTGGAGGTCATCATTGCCGGTGCCGGTGGTGCGGCCCATTTGCCGGGTATGGTTGCTGCAAAAACGGTCCTGCCGGTACTGGGTGTGCCGGTCCGGTCAAAAGCTTTAAACGGCGTCGATTCGCTGCTCTCTATCGCACAGATGCCAGCCGGTATTCCCGTTGGTACATTGGCCATAGGGGAAGCAGGCGCGACCAATGCCGCGTTGTTGGCAGCCGCCATCCTGGGTATCAAGTACCCGCAAATCCGACGTTCGCTGGAAGAGTTCAGGCACACGCGCACAGAGGCTGTTTTGAACCAGCCCGATCCCGGATGATTAAGACCGTCGGTATTCTTGGCGCCGGCCAGTTGGCCCGTATGCTGGCCCAGGCGGGTCAGCCGATGGGGCTGGAGTTCGTATTTCTGGATCCGGCACCGGACGCCTGTGCGGCCGGGTTCGGTGAGCATATTTGTGCGGGCTGGGATGATGAAGCCGCGTTGAAAAAATTGGGCCGGGCCTCCGATGTCGTGACCTTTGATTTTGAAAATGTCCCCGAATCATCAGCAAGCCTGATTGAATCCCTCTGCCCGGTGTACCCGCCACCGCGCGCCCTGTATAAAAGTCAGGACAGGTTGCGTGAAAAGACCATGATGCAGGAGCTTGGAATTCCGGTGGCGGCTTTTCATCCCGTCTCATCGCGGCCCGACTTGATTGCCGCGGTCGAGAAAATAGACTTGCCCTGCGTACTTAAAACCCGCCGCTTTGGTTACGATGGGAAGGGACAAGCAGTATTGAGGTTTCAGGAGGATATGGAACGGGCCTGGCAGCGCCTGGGCGATTATGAACTGATATGTGAAAACTATGTGTCCTTCCAGGCCGAGTGCTCGATTATTGCAGCGCGTGGCAGGGACGGCCTTACCGTTTACTGGCCACTGACTCGAAATCTGCACCGTGACGGTATCCTGGCGATCAGCATGGCCCCGGCCTTTGACCAGGCTTTGCAAGGGCGCGCAGAAACCTTGATTAAACGCCTGCTGGATCATCTTGAATATACCGGTGTAATGGCCCTTGAATTATTTCTCGTGGACGGTGAATTACTGGCCAACGAATTTGCACCGAGAGTGCATAACTCGGGTCACTGGACAATCGACGGAGCCCGCACATCTCAATTTGAAAACCATTTGCGGGCGATTTGTGGTCTGCCACTGGGTGATACGGGAAACACCTCAGCGGCTGTCATGTTCAACCTACTGGGGGAAATGCCGGATTACGCCCGACAGCAGGCTACTGAAGTACATCCCGCAGAGGGTCTGCACTGGCATGATTATCAGAAGACACCGCGCGCGGGCCGCAAGATTGGCCACGTGACTGTGACCGCCGATAGCGAATCAGGTCTGAAGGCCAGGGCAGCTCAGCTCGCCGCCGAGCTCGGTGTGGCGGCGGAAATGAATTTTGAGATGATGAAGAGCAGCGAAGAGGTATGAGCACGCGGCTGAGCGGGTCATTCAACAGTGTTGAATTGGGATTGTTTTCCAGCCGTGTTGCGGCCATTTGTGAAGAAATGGGTGCAATGCTGGGCCGGGTTGCCTTTTCACCCAATATACGTGACCGCCTGGATTATTCCTGTGCGCTTTTCAACCGGCAAGGCCACCTGCTGGGCCAGGCAACACATATCCCTGTGCATCTTGGCAGCATGGCTTATGCCATGGTTGACCTGGTTGAAAGTCGTGAATGGCAAGCGGGTGACATGTTGATTCTGAATGACCCGTACAAGGGTGGCACACACTTGCCGGATATCACCCTGGTGGCACCGGTTTTTGCCGGTGATGAGTTGATGGGATTCTGCGCCAACCGGGCACACCATGCGGATATCGGTTCGGATGCGCCAGGCTCCATGCCCGTTAGCCGGGCACTGGCGGAGGAGGGCATTCTGATACCACCGACGTTATTGATGAAAAATGCGAAAGTGAATGAAGGGTTTCTGCAATCCATATTGCAGGAGTTGACCAGTCCGGAAACCTCACGGGGTGATTTCAATGCCCAGATCGCAGCCAATTTGCTTGGAGCCGGACGATTACGGGAACTGGTTCGGGATTCCGGTCCAGATAAATTTGAGCAATTGCAGAGCAGTTTACAGTCATGGGCGCAATCGCTGGTCTTGCAAAGTCTCGCACGCATACCCAACGGCAGGTATCAATTCGAAGACTACCTGGATGATGACGGGCACGGTCATAACGATATTCCGATCAGGGTAAGCGTCGTTATTCAGGATGATGATGTTGAAGTTGATTTTTCCGGCACGGCGGCACAGGTCGAAGGGAATCTGAACTGCCCGATGCCGGTCACTGCTGCAGCCGTTTTTTATGTTTTTCGGTGTCTGATGCCCACCCATACGCCAGCCTGTCACGGCGCGTTGCAGGGCGTCACCATCAGTGCCCCGCCGGGCTGCCTTGTAAATGCCATTCCACCCGCTGCCGTGGCTGCCGGCAATGTGGAAACCAGCAGCAGGATTGTCGACACGGTTTGTGGTGCGCTGGCACAGGCATTGCCCGACCAGTTTGCGGCGGCCAGCCAGGGCACCATGAATAACCTGGCAATGGGCCGGCGTGGTCTCGGCGGTT
>Ga0210065_1000349_pt1 | contig 12941 bp, 9 predicted proteins | sample Muzzi_PWB_D1_FD_185533 | JGI IMG/M metagenome (GOLD analysis project Ga0210065, IMG submission 185533) | Wetland microbial communities from San Francisco Bay, California, USA, that impact long-term carbon sequestration - Muzzi_PWB_D1 (SPAdes) | ecosystem: Environmental > Aquatic > Marine >... | reverse complement strand
CCCTTGCCCCGATTCTCTTTGTAACCGGTCATCGCCGATCGCGGTTGCTGCGGTCAGTGCTTCCTCCAGATCACCCGGGTCGAGTATCTGCCGTTCGGTATTGGCGACATGGCCCCACACCCCGGCAAAGCAATCCGCCTGCAATTCCTGCCGGACGGACAGCGCATTGACTTCGGTCTTGCTTTTGCCTGCCCCTGCCCGGCGGACCTTGTCACTGATACCCATCAGGGTTTGTACATGATGCCCGACCTCGTGGGCAATAACATAGGCCTGGGCAAAATCACCCGGGGCGCCATAACGTTGTTTCAGGTCTTCAAAGAACGACAAATCGAGGTAGAGCTTCTGATCACCGGGGCAATAAAAGGGTCCGACTGCCGCCGACGCCATACCGCAGGCAGAGTTGACCCCGCCGGTAAACAAAACCAGGGTCGGCTCGCGGTAGGTCGCACCCTGCTGCCGGAAAATCGCCTGCCAGGTATCCTCGGTATCCGCCAACACGGCCGCAACAAAATCGCCCATTTCTTTCTCTGCAGCAGTTAATTCACGCGGTTTACCGCTGGTGGTAGCCTCTCCTCCCCCCAGTAATAATGGCAGCAGGTCGATACCCATCATGCGACTGCCGAAAAATACCACCACACCCACCAACAGCATGATACGGCCGGTTTTTGTACGCACCAGCATCGGGATAAAACTCAATAGTCCGGAACCTGAGCCGCCGCCGAATCCCGCATTCTGGCCACGCCTGTCCTCGACGTTGCTGCTCTTCCTGCTACTCTTCCAGCGCATCTTCTGTCCTTAAAAAACCCAGCGAGTAAATATAATGCCATTGAAAGAACTGCTAAGCTATGCCCCATCACTTGACTTGTCGCTTTCAGACATCAACCGGGGTATTCAAATATGAGCGATGGAATTCTTATTGGCGGCAGCAAAGCCGGACAAATCTTTCTCAACCCGCGTTACGCGAATCGTCACGGACTGGTGGCCGGGGCAACGGGTACCGGCAAGACGGTCACGCTGCAATGCCTGGCAGAGGGCTTTTCCGACCTTGGGATACCGGTTTTCCTGGCCGATGTAAAAGGCGATGTCTCCGGTATCAGCCAGGCCGGCAAACCCCATCCAAAAATCGATGAACGTGTGCAGAAGATCGGTATCGAAAACTATAGCCAGCGTGGTTACCCGGTGGCTTTCTGGGATGTATTCGGTACCCAGGGCACACCGGTGCGCTCGACGATCTCGGAAATGGGTCCGCAACTCATTTCGCGCCTGCTTGACTTGAATGAAACCCAGGAGAGCATTCTGACCCTGGTTTTCGAATTCGCTGATAACGAAGGCATGTTGCTGGTGGATCTCGCTGACCTGCGCACTACCCTGGAATACCTCGGCGAAAACGGTAAGGACCTGGGCGTAGGTTTTAGTGTATCCAATGCGTCGGTCAATGCCATCCTGCGTCGCCTGCTGATGCTCGAGCGGGAAGGTGGTGACCTGTTTTTCGGCGAACCGGCCCTGCAACTCGAAGACTTCATGCAAACCAGCCGGGATGGCCGCGGTGTTATCAACATCCTCGCCGCCGACATCCTGATTCGCAGCCAGCGTGTCTACTCGACCTTTCTGTTGTGGTTGTTATCAGAACTGTTCGAGAACCTGCCCGAACTCGGCGACCCGGAGCAGCCGATCCTGGTGTTCTTCTTTGACGAAGCCCACCTGTTGTTCAAGGACGCGCCCAAGGCACTGTTAAACAAGATCGAACAGGTCGTCAGGCTAATCCGCTCCAAGGGTGTGGGTATCTACTTCATCACCCAGAGCCCGGGTGATATTCCCGACAGTGTCCTGAGTCAATTGGGTAATCGTATACAACACGCTTTACGGGCCTATACACCCAAGGAACAGAAAGTCGTGAAAGTTGCGGCCCAGTCCTTCCGCGTCAACCCTGACCTGGATACGGCCACGGTCATTACCGAGATGGGTGTCGGCGAGGCGCTGGTATCGACGCTGCAGGACAAGGGGGTTCCGGCGCCGGTGCAAAGGGTATTGGTGCGGCCACCACACTCCCGCATGGGCAGCGCCACCGCTGAGGAACGCAAGATCCTGCGGGATGCCGATCCGAATATGCGGCGTTATGCCAAGCCATTCGACCCGCGCTCTGCACACGAGGTGTTGAACGAACGCATCGCCGCAAGCCTGAAACAGAAGCAGCAAGCCGAAGTCGAGAAACAAAAACAGGCCGAAAAGGATAAGGCGGCTAAAATACCAAAAGCACGTAGAAGCAACCGCCAGAGTACAAGTGAGGCCTTTTTCAAGAGCATGGCACGCAGCCTGGGTTCTGCCGTGGGTGGTACAGCGGGACGAAAATTTTTACGTGGTGTGCTGGGCTCGTTGCTTAAATAGCAAATTGGTCCGCAACCGGTAGCCTTGCCGGTTAGCCGCCCCCGCTCGATTCCGACTAGCTGTAAATTCCAGCAACGTTGTTTACATATTGATGGCTTCGGTTCAGGCCGTGCGCTCAACAGCCCGGGTGATCTTTACTGCCCATACCAATCCGGCCCTGAGGGCTACCCTCAGCCAGGATCCCGGCTGATCGGGGCCGACCAATACACGACCACAGGGATGTGGGAGGTAGAGCCATGCCGGGAGCAATTGCCGAGGATGTGTTGTGAGGCCGGTCCCGTTAAGATCTGGCCGGCTGCGAGGGCAGTCCCGGATGCCAATCCGGAACCGCTGACCGGAGAGCACAGGCAACAACCGTCTGTCGGGTCCTCCCGGGTTCATCAGAATGGTTTGAATTTCGGAGCCTGCCTGGTTTTGGTGTAAACAACGTTGATAGAATTCACAACTGGCGCGCATATTTCACCAGTATCCCGGAATATGGCGGGCTAGCGGTTGTTCAACGGCTGAGCCGGTAGATCAGGATCGCTGCCCTTTGAATGGCAATGGGGATGGAGTCCAGATCCAGTGACTCGTTCGGTGTATGTCCGCCTTTACCATAGGCCCCCATTCCCGCCAGACCATCGGTGTAGGGCGCCACGAAGGAGATGTCGGCTGCACCGCGCACCGAGGCATCAAGTACCGGCATTTCTTCACGACCGAGATCCTGGTTAATCTGTGACAACATATTCCGCAGCTGCTGGTTACCCTCGGTTGGCGCCATTGCGGGGTAACTATCCTCAAACGTAATGCTTGCATCGGTCACCGGCAGGTTACGGGCAACCACGGCGCGCATCGCTTCACGCGCCCTGTCCAGTTGCTGCTGTGAAATGGTACGCATGGCACCGCGCACCACGACGCGATTAGGGACAACATTGGTTTTACCAAAGGCCCGGCCTTCGGGTGTCGTACAATCAGCGTCCACCTCGGTACCACCGAGGATGGTGCCGGCATTGAAAGTCAGGTATTGCTCACCCCTGACTTCATCGTAAAATCCGTTAAGTATTCTCGCCGCCTCAAAAATTGCCCCCGCGCCCGTTTGCTCGTTGAAAATTCCAGCTGAGTGAGCCTGTTTTCCGGTCACTTCAAGACACCAGTTACTCGAACTGCGTCGCGAAATGGTCGCCCATTCCTTACCATCACGTTCGATCCCCGGTTCGAAGCCGAGCGCCACATCGGCCCACTGACCGGCCTCTATCAGGTCTTTTCTGGAAACGCTGAGGGGCTTACCCGAAGATTCCTCGTCACCGGTAAACGCAACCATGATCTGTGCACCATCCAAAACACCCGCGTGTTGCAGGGCCTTGAGCGCGTAAATGATGATGACATCGCCGGATTTCATATCCTCGACCCCGGGACCGGTGGCATTTGAGCCTTCACGACTGAAGGTCTGAAAGGCATCATCCGCTTCAAACACGGTATCGAGGTGACCGATCAGCAACAGCTTCTTGCCACGATCGCCCCTGTGTTCGCCAAACAGGTGACCACCGCGCTCCATGTCCACCGGCATGTCGACCCAACGCGTCTCGAAACCAAGTGAATCCAGTTGCGTGCGCAAAATGGCGCCGACGTCTTTCACACCCTGCTGGTTCAGGCTACCGCTATTGATATTGACCAGTCGCTCCAGCAACTCGATCGCCTCCCCGGTATGGGCCTCACTCCAGGCAACAATGGCTGTTTCATTCTCGTCCAGTGTCTGCGACGCCTGACATGCAAAGGCAGGCACTAGTAGAAACGGACACAAAAGAATCCAACTAAGAATATTCACTCGGGTCATCGGAGGGTTTCCTGGAAATGAAAAAGACCACGCCATGATAGCAGTGTGGACATTGCTGTCCCACCTAATCTGCCGGTTGAGGCGGGTGCTTTTTGTGCATGGTCCTCGCTTGAGGAAAAAACGCAGGACTATTGACTACCCAAACCGCCAAACTCGCCCATGAATTGCCGGTAATATCGCAACTCCTCGATGGACTCCCGAATATCGGCTAAAGCTTCGTGGCGGTTTTCTTTATCGAATTTCTGCAATTCAACGGGTAACCACTGGCTGGCAAGTACTTTGAGTGTGCTGACATCCAGGTTGCGGTAATGGAACCAGCCTTCCAGTTCCGGCATCAAACGATGCAGAAACCGGCGATCCTGGCAGATACTGTTACCGCACATGGGTGACGCGCCCTTTTCAACCCATTCTTTCAAGAAATCAAGGGTCTCGGATTCCGCCGCCGCCATCGAATATTGGCTGAACACGACCCGTTGCCAAAGCCCGGAATCGGTATGATGCTTGCGATTCCAGTCGTCCATCTTTAAAAGCACTGCTGTATCGTGCCGGATGGCGCAAACCGGGCCATCGGCCAACATGTTCAGATCACCATCGGTAACGATAGTCGCAATTTCCAGAATAGTGTCATTGATAGTATCCAACCCGGTCATTTCCAGATCGATCCAAATCAGTCTTGTTTCTTTCTCAGCAGCCATAGGGTCTTTTTCTGTGTTTTGCGCACTATACCGGCCAACGCGGCTTCGCGCCATGTTCATTTCACCATTGGCAGGTACAATAGCATTATGCGGAACCTCAAAGCCTATAAGTGACGAGCCAAAACCGATCAGAAGCGCTGGTGCTGGTGTCCTATGGCGGCCAGGGTGTTGTCATTTTAGGTGATGGCGAACGCAAGACCTGCAAGTTCCGGCGCAGGGTAGGCAGGCCCTATTGCGGCGACCGGGTTCTGGTGGCACCGGCAGACGAAGCCTCGCTGGTTGTTGAAACTGTTTTACCCCGTAAAAACTACTTTGTAAGAACGGATGATCGTTTGCGTCAACACATCATTGCCGCCAATCTCGACCAGGTTTTGATCGTTGTGGCCACGCGGCCCCTGCCCTCACGTGACCTGATGGAACGTTACCTGCTGGCCGTGCACAGCCTCGGTATTGAACCCCTGATTGTATACAACAAGACAGATCTGGAAGTTGCCAGCGATGAAAATGCCGCCGGGGCCACGGTGCTGGCACATATGCAGGACTACGCAGCACTGGGTTATCGCGTCATCCGCACTTCATGTAAAAAAGCACCCGGAATAGCAGGTTTGCAGTCCGTCCTCAAAGACAAGACCAGCATTCTTGTCGGCCAGTCCGGTGTGGGTAAATCTTCGTTGATCAATCAATTGATACCGGATTTGCAGATTCAGACCGGAGTCTTGTCAAGCGCAACCGGTAAAGGCACCCATACCACCACTTCAACCATCCTCTATCAGTTGACCGATGGTGGTTACCTGATCGATTCACCGGGTGTGTGGGAATACGGCATCTGGAAACTGACAAACGACGAACTCGGCGCGGGTTTTATCGAATTCGAACCATGGCTCGGCAAGTGCCGCTTTAACAATTGTTTGCACGCATCCGAGCCGGGATGCGCCATCAAGCAGGCGGTTGAAGATGGCCTGATCCGGAAATGGCGTTACCAGTCCTATTTGCGTTTACTGGATCAAAATGATTAACCGGGTCTGGCAAGCGGCGGATAGAAATTCATGCAAAACCAACACTGTGGCTAAAGTCGATACTTAAGCTGTAAGTGATTTTTCAGTTTTATGTTATTCTGAGTTATCATGAACTCGGAAAAACGTTGGAGGAAGACGATGACAAGGATTGTTCTAGCTTTCATACTGACCCTGGCATGTCAGGCTGTCTACGCAGATGTGTTGATAATTGATGAAGTGCGCCAGGCAGAAAGCATGCAATTACCAAAAAACGGGCAGGACAAGGCCACTGTCGAGGCAAAATTCGGGACACCGAAAGAGAAATTGCCAGCCGTTGGTGATCCACCGATTTCAAGCTGGAAATACGACAGCTACAGCGTCTATTTTGAATATGACCTGGTGTTGTTTGCTGTTTTGCAACCGGGTGCCGTCATAGAAAAATAGGCAAGGGTTGCGCTTCTGCGTTATCCTTGCGCCCTTCAAAATTTAATGGGGCCTCTGTGAAGGCTCACAAAGCCCAATGCCTGAATCAGACGTTTTAGTAACACCGGAGCCCGTGAGCCCCGAATCAACGAGTAGTGAGCAGCCAACAAGGGAAATTTCCCGTGATGGTGTTCATTATGTGCTGCTGGGCACGGCCCATGTTTCCCGCGCCAGTGTCACTGCTGTCACTGAAATGGCAGGCAGCGGCCAATTCGATGCGATCGCCGTGGAGCTCTGCCCGGCTCGTCACCAGGCCCTGACAAAGCAGCAGCAGTGGAAGGACATGGACCTGTATCGCATTATTCGCGAGAAAAAGGCGGGACTGGTCATGGCTAACCTGGCGCTGGGGGCTTACCAACGCCGAATCGCAGAGCAGTTTGGCATCGAACCCGGAGCCGAACTCAAGGCTGCCGCCGATGCGGCGACCAGGCACGAAATCCCGCTTCAACTCATCGACCGAGACCTGGCAACCACCTTAAAACGCAGCTATCGCGCCGTACCATGGTACAAACGCATCATGCTGACGACCGGCCTGGTCATGAGTACCGTCAGTTCCGAAGAAATCGATGAAGAACAAATTGAAAAACTCAAGGAAGGCGACATCCTCGAATCAACATTTACCGAGTTTGCCGAGCAATCACCTGAGTTATATGAAGCGCTAATCGGCGAACGTGACCGTTTCATGGCGGCACGTCTGCGCCAGGAGAACAAGGATAATGCCGGCAAACGTATCCTGGTCGTGATTGGTGCCGGTCACCTCGAAGGGCTTGCAAAATACCTGGCCACCGACCAGCTGGAACCACAGTCCGAAATCGACGGGTTGTCCAAACTTCCACCACCCAACCGCTGGATTAAATTTGTTCCCTGGGTGATTGCCGCGCTGGTACTCACTGGTTTCTGGGTCGGTTTTTCACGCAGCCCGGAGCTTGGCTGGCAACTGGTGACCCTGTGGGTGCTTATCAATGGCGGTCTAGCGGCGCTTGGTGCATTGATCGCGCGCGGTCACCCGTTGACGATACTCAGTGCCATGGTCGCAGCACCGTTAACCTCCCTGAACCCGGCGGTTGCGGCCGGTATGGTCACCGGCCTGGTGGAATCCTGGTTGCGCAAACCAAGAGTCGCAGATCTCGAACGATTACGTGATGATGCCACGACGCTGAAGGGCTGGTTCAGAAATCCCGCGACGCGCATTTTGCTGGTTTTCTTTTTTTCGAATCTCGGTTCCGCCATCGGCACCTGGGTGGCAGGGTTCCAGATTTTCGAGGCCCTGAGCTCCTGATGGTTTATTCACGACCGGTTTTTCACTACGATGCAAATTGGACCCTATAAATTAGCCAACCCCATTGCCCTGGCACCGATGGCCGGTGTTACCGACCGTCCATTTCGCCAGTTATGCCGTGAACTGGGCGCCGGTTATGTCGTTACCGAGATGGTCAGCTCAAACCCGCAACTCAAGCACACCCGGAAATCAACCTGGCGTAGCAATTTTGACGGTGAACCGGCGCCCCTGGCCGTGCAAATCGTCGGTAGTGAACCCGGCAGACTCGCTGAAGCCGCGGTTTATAACGTCGGTCTCGGCGCCCAGATAATAGATATCAATATGGGTTGTCCCGCCAAGAAGGTCTGCGGCAAATTCGGTGGTTCCGCGCTGTTGTCAGATATCGCGCTGGTTGAAAAGATACTCAGCGAGGTGGTCGCCGCTGTCGAGGTGCCCGTTACACTCAAGATACGCACTGGCCCGGATACCGGTAACCGCAATGGTCTGGCCGTCGCAAAGATTGCCGAATCATGCGGGATATCAGCGCTGGCCGTACATGGCCGCACCCGCGCTGACCGTTTCAACGGCCGTGCGGAATACGATACGATCCGCGATATCTGCAACAGCATATCCCTGCCGGTGTTTGCCAATGGCGACGTGACCACTGCCGAGCAAGCCAGGCAGGTACTGGATTACACAGGCGCGGCCGGATTGATGGTGGGACGCGGTGCCCAGGGTAATCCCTGGATCTTCCGGGAGTTCAACCACTACCTGCTCACCGGAGAAATTTTACCACCCCCGCAGTCAGCAGAAATCCATGACGTCATGCGCGACCACCTGCAACGTTTGCATGAATTTTACGGCGAGACCCATGGTGTAAAGGTCGCGCGCAAGCACATCGGCTGGTACCTGAAGGATCGCCCCGAATCGAAGCATATATTGTATGATCTAATGCGTGTACAAACCGCGAATGAGCAATTCCGGCTATTGGAACAACACTTTCCCGATCCATCCAAACTGGCGGCTTAACCTCAATGAACTGGAAACAAACATTTTTCAAACCCAAATGGCAGAGCAGCAATGTTGACACACGTCTTGAATCCGTCAGCACGGATCAGACCCCTGAGCTCATCAACAGCCTGCTCGAGATCGCCGGCAACGACGAAGACAAGCGGGTGCGTTGTGCCGCGATCAAAAGATTGCACCAGCTGGAAAATATTTTAAAACTGCACGGCAGTGAGTCAGATCCCGAGGTTAAACAGTTGCTCGAAGATCGCATCCGGCAACTGGCCTCGTCTTCACACGAGTCCCGGCCACCCCTTGAATTTCGCATGCAGGTTATTGAAACCACAAAGGACCGGGACCTGATCGAGCACATTGCCGGTCATGCCCCTGAAGCACAGTTACGCCGTGCGGCGCTCGCAAGAGTTGAGCGACAGGGTGTATTGGGTGACTGTTGCATCAAGGACAGTGATCCTGAGAATCGTGATTTTGCCGCCAGCCGGATCACTCAACACACGACACTGAAACGGGTCATGGAGACCTTGAGAAAGACCGACAAAGTGCTCTACGCAAAATTGCAGGAGCGGCTGCATGAAGAAATGCTTGAAAAAGCCGAACCCGGGGCGGTTCAAATTGAAGCAACCAGGATCTGCACTGCCCTGGAAAGACAGGCACTGGACACCGAAGCAAGAGATACGGCTCAAGCAGACCAATTGCACGCCGCTTGGCAGCGCATCGCTGCGCATGCCAAGGATGACATGACCCGACGTTACGAGCGTGTCTGTGAGCGGCTGGCCTCACCATTGACCGTCATTACAAAAGCCCTGACCGCCAGTTCGCAACCGGCTGAAAAAAAGACTGACGACCGCATCGTGGAAGAAGGTGTGGACCCTGTTGAAGACGAAGTCGAATCCCCGCAGGTCAATGAATCCCTGTCCCGCATGGCCAATGCAATTGACCTTTATCAGACTGAAAACCAGGAACACCCCAGCGCAGCCAGTATCAATAAATTGAAGCAGCAACTGGAAAAAATCTGGCAGCACTGCAAGCCTCCGCACCCGGAGGACCTGGCACGTTACCAGGCCGCCAGTGCCGTGCTTGGCGATCTCGAAACCCTGCTGGAAACCAAACGCCAGCAATCCGAGAGCGAACTCAAACAGGCGCAGGAATTGCTGCAACAGCTGGAAACCGAACTGGAACAGGGCGAGTTGCACAAGGCCCTGGAAACGAGGGCGAGGCTGCAGCAATCCGTCAAGGGACACGGTAAAAATAAGGAATGGCAAAAACTTAACAGCAAAATGATGGCCATGCAGGCGCGTCTGCGTGAACTGCGTGATTGGCAGCACTGGTCGAATAACAAGATCCGTACACGCCTGATTGCTGAAATGGAGGCTTTGCCCATGGCGGATCTGCATCCGGACGCCCTGCTCGACCGGATCAAGAGCCTGCAACTGGAATGGAAAAACCTCGAGCAAAGCGAGCAGATACCGGGTGACAAACGGTTTTCGGCTGCGCCCTGGATGTGGCGAAAGTTCAGTGCGGCCGGCCATACCGCATTTGATACCGCCAAGCCCTTCCTCGACAAGCGCAGTGAAATCCAGTCACGTCATGCGCAGTCATTGGCCACCTTCTGTGCTGAGCTGGAGCAATTGGCGCAAACCGAACCGGTTGACTGGATCGCGCTGGGTAAGGGCCTGACACGGGGACGTAAAAAGTTGCGTGATCTCAACGAAGTGCCCGCCAGGCAGCGCCAAAAACTTGCCAATAAACTCAAAGCCACGCTGGATAAAGCTAACAACGCTCTGCAAGAGCAATACCAGGTCGTGGAAGTTGAAAAAATGAAACTGATCCGGGCCGCCAGCCAGTTGGTGCATATGGCTGAGCGCAGCGAGGCCATCTCCCAGGCAAAATCACTGCAAACCGCCTGGAAAGCGGCGGGTAGCCTGTGGAGGAGCAAGGAGCAGGAGCTCTGGAACCAGTTCCGTGCGCACATCGACCCGTTGTTTGCAGAACTCAAGAACCAGCAAGACAGCATCAGGGCCGCGGATGACGATCGCCTGGCAGCGCAAAAAGCCCTGTGTGCTGAACTTAAGGACATATTGAAAAACACTGATGATCTGACCGCTCTGCATGGCAAGGTTCAGGGCTTGCAGGATAGCTGGAACGACATAGCGCATCCGGATCGTAAGCTTATGCTGTCATTCCAGAACATGGTTGAAGAGTATCAGCAACGGGTCACACAGGCTGAACAGCAACAGGTCAATACGGATCGCGAACGCTGGTGGTTGAAATCTGCTTTGCTGCACGAACTGACGGTCAGCGGCAGAACCGCCAAGGGCACGCTGAGCAAGAAGACAGAGGCGAGGGTCACCAAGGCCTGGCCTGAGGAAAGTTCCGATGATCCGTTTGAAAGCCACATGGACCAGGTCCATGCGGAAATCCTCGCCGGCGGCAACAGCGAAGTGACGGATGAAGAAATCGAAAATATGCAGACGCAAGCGCGGATGCTGTGTATTGCGCTGGAATTTCTCGCCGGTCTTGCATCACCCGATGAAGACCGTGACCAGCGTATGAAATACCAGGTTGACCGTCTGGCGCAATCGATGTCCGGGGACGCCAGCAGGCTGCCGGCCAGCGAGGAAGCGCTTGCAGCAGAAAAGGCCTGGCTTGGTTTGTATGCGTTACCTGAGACTGATTTCGGCGCCTTTGGCCAACGTATCAAAAAGGCTTTATCTGCTGTATTGGAGACTGTTTAATGCTATATAACAATAAGATAAATAATATAGTTTATGTGTTATATCTCTTATTTTTCAGTACCATTGCAAACGCCGCAGAAACCGAACCGCAAGCAGCAGGAAGCTGGCTGGCGATTGTTCCGCCACTGTTGACCATTGCAATCGCACTGATCTTAAAACGCGTCATCCCTGCCCTTTTCCTGGGTATCTGGGTGGGTGCCTGGGTCATCAATGATTTTGGCGTCTTTGGCGTATGGACCGGTTTGCTGGATACCTTCCAGGTTTTTGTGCTCAATGCCCTTGCAAACCCGGACCACACTGCGATCGTCCTGTTCTCAATGATGGTGGGCGGCATGGTAGGCATCATTACACGTAACGGAGGCATGCAGGGTATCGTCAACCACATCGTAGAATGGGCTGATTCGGCACGCCATGCCTGCATGGCAACAGCGGCACTGGGCGTGGCCATCTTTTTTGATGACTATGCCAATACCCTGGTGGTTGGAAATACCATGCGACCGGTCACGGATTCCATGCGTGTGTCTCGCGCAAAACTGGCTTACATCGTCGACTCAACAGCGGCTCCCGTCGCCTGCATAGCGGTTGTGACCACCTGGATTGGTTATGAAATTGGCCTGATCGGGGATTCCCTGAGCAAGATGGAGGGACTGGATACAGAACCGTACCTGTTGTTTCTCAATACCCTCCCCTATAGTTTTTATCCGATCATGGCGATCGTATTCGTGTTTATGGTCGCCGCCACCGGCCGGGATTTTGGACCCATGCTTGAATCCGAGCGACGGGCTTTCCGGCTGGGTTCCGACAACCACGATATCGTTCTCGACAAAAACCAGGAAGCTGAAAGCCTCAGCCCCATCGACGGCAGGCCCCAACGTGCCTTCAATGCATATATTCCGGTGTTGGTCATGGTCGTTGGTGTGGTGGTCGGGCTGTATGTCACGGGACTTGATGCTTCCGCTGAAATTACAGATCCAACGCTAAAGGATATCATTGGCAATGCCAATTCCTACTATACCGCCGCTGTGGAAGCAATGCTGCAATCGTGGCAAAACTTCTTTTATGTGGCGGCAGAGCCGGGCGGTTCGGTCACAGTAGATAAGCCGCCGTTGGGGCTGTGGATTGAAGCCGCGTTTGCCGCCGTGTTGGGCGTCAGCGGTTTTGCCGTGGCCGAGCGGCGGGCGCCAGTTTTCCGGGTAGATCGGTTCGGAGGCTTCGTCGTCCGCATGGGGGGCTTGCGCCGCGCGTGCCACGTCCTTGCGCGATTTGTCGCAGGGGTAAATATAGTCTGCATTCTTCAGTTGCTCCCAAGCGCCGAGAAATCGAGCGTGGCGCTCGCTCTGGCGGTAGGGCCCAGCCTGGCCGCCCACGTCGGGGCCTTCGTGCCAGTCGCAACCGAACCAGCGGAGGTCTTCGATCGCACCGTCGGCGAACTCGGGCTTGCAGCGCTGCGGGTCGAGGTCTTCGTCGCGGTAAATGAGTTGGCCGCCCGCTTCTCTCGCGCGCTCCATAGCAATCCAAAAAGTACGCGCATGTCCGAGGTGTAAATAGCCCGTC
>Ga0210065_1000348_pt1 | contig 12948 bp, 13 predicted proteins | sample Muzzi_PWB_D1_FD_185533 | JGI IMG/M metagenome (GOLD analysis project Ga0210065, IMG submission 185533) | Wetland microbial communities from San Francisco Bay, California, USA, that impact long-term carbon sequestration - Muzzi_PWB_D1 (SPAdes) | ecosystem: Environmental > Aquatic > Marine >... | reverse complement strand
ATTTATCTCATTTTTAGGGAATTGCTTAAAATAATTTTACACATCCGGATCGGCCACTTTCCAACTGTTGTCGAAGTGCGTAGGTATCGCGTAGGTGGACTGCAGGATTCAACGTAGATTATCGGAGAGTCACTTTGCCTGTGAAGCTAGAATACGTTGGCGGATGTGTTCACCGGCAGAAATGGTGGTGTATTTTGCCGGGTTATCCTCAGTCACACAGCTCGGGAACGTTTCAATCAGCACCTCTGGATCCGGGTCACTAAAGAATGCAATCGACTGGCGCCCATTTTTCATTGCTGCGGGACGAGGTACGACGCGATGTGGCGTGGATTTGAAAATATCATTACTCCAGCGTGCGATCAGGTCTCCGGTATTGATTACTACTGTTCCCGGTATGGGTGGCGCATCGATCCATTCGCCCGCTAGATTTTGTACCTGAAGTCCACCTGCGCTGTCTTGAAAGAGTACAGTCAAAGTCCCGTAGTCTGTGTGTGCGCCTGCGCCGAGTTGTCCTTCATTGACCGTTTCCATGGGAGGGTAGTGTAACAATCGAAGTGTTTGGGTTCGGCCGGTGTGTTTGGTGTCAAAAAAGTCCTGCGGCAACTCCAGAGCGAGTGCGAAGGCACCCATAACATCCGAAGCTATCTTTGTGGTACGTTCGTAGAAGACACGCATAAAGGCCTCGAATTGAGGGTTGGGCCAATATTCCGGTCCACTGGCCTTGCGACTCAGATCACGGCAGGTGAATGTTTCTTTCAAGTCCGCGGGTTTGGTCGGATCCAACGCTTCGCCCTGAATACGAGTGTAGCCGTGATTGGTTTCAGAGTTGAAGGGCACTTTAAATTTTTCGTCACTGGTGAACAGGGAATGAGCTACTTTAAAGGCTGCGTCTAATAAATCCGCGGACATGCCGAAATTCTTCAGGTAGAGGAAGCCTACCTTGTGAGCGGCATTGTAGATCTGCTCAGCGACGGCAGCACGAGCGGCTTCGTTGCCACTCAGATAGGGCGCCATGTCGACGATTGGTATTGATTGAGTTGTTTCCATTTTTCAGTAGCTGCGAGTTTAGTTGGTGAGTTTAGGTACCGGAGCGGGTTGGTGCTGCTGCAACCGTTGCAGTAAGCGGCTTGCTTGCGTCTCAACCAACAAGTAGTCGCTGTGTGCTTGTTTGAGAAAGCGTTGTTCGACCATGTGGCGTATCATTGCCAGGAGTGGATCGTAGAAACCGTCGACGTTGAGTAGAGCGCAGGGTTTGTGGTGTACGCCGAGCTGCGCCCAGGTGAAGACTTCGAATAATTCTTCAAGAGTGCCGATGCCGCCGGGCATTGCCACAAAACCATCCGACAATTCTGCCATCAACATTTTGCGCTGATGCATGGTTTTTGTAATGTGAAGTTTAGTCACTTCAAGATGTCCGACTTCCATTTGCATTAGATGCTCCGTAATGACTCCGACAACTTCCCCTCCGGCCTGTAAGCTGGCGTTGGCGATCGCTCCCATTAAGCCAACATTACCGCCCCCATAAATGAGTTTGATTTGATTCTTCGCCAAGACGCGCCCAAGCGACTCAGCGGCTTGATAGTAGGACGACTTCGATCCCGGACTGGAGCCGGAGTAGACGCAGAGTGCAGACAACATGGTTTACGAATAGTGGTAGGAGGTGATCGGTTTGATGTGATGAATTTAGCAAAGGAAATGCCAGTTTGTTAGGGCTGCGCGCAGATTGTTTTTCCGGCAAGTCGATTTAATCGCGGAACGCTGGCTGGCCGAAATTCTGCTCTAATAGCAGTATGAATATGTTCCGCTGTATTATCTGTTGCTTGTTTTTATCGCTTTTAAGCGTGCCAGCGCACGCTGAGGAAATCCCAAAGGCTAAGATCGCCATCATTGGCGGTACGTTTCTGAATGATGCATTGATCGAATCCGGTTTATTGACGCAGCAGTTCAAGCTCGAGACTGTGATCGGTGAGTCGCCAACAATCCATTACGGTGAGATTCAGGGTGTGCCTTTTTATTACATGCATGGGCATGGCGGGCCAAAGTATTTATCCGGTTGGGCTGCGTTGTATGAGTTGGGGGTACAGGAAGTCGTCGGTGGTGCCACCGCCGGCGCTATCAATCCGATTATGAAAACCTACGACTTTATTACGCCGCATGATTTCATTGATTTCAATATCGGGCGTCCGCGTTACTTCCCGCGTGAGGTGACCTCAAAAGAGGGTCTGATTCTGGCTCGTTATGTTCCAGCGGTGGATCCATTGGTACAGCAAGCGCTGTTTGAATCCACACTTTCAGTTCTGCGTGCCGATGCTGCTCACGATGCGATTAACGTTTTCGACAAGGGGATTGTCGTGCAGGCGGCCGGCGGGCGCTTTGAGACCGCAGGGGAGATTGACTTTTTCAACAGCATTAAAGGCGATGTCGTGACCATGAATGTGGGCACGGAAATCTCCTATGCGCGACAACTGGGAATCAATTACGCATGTTTGGTGATTGTTTCCAATCCCGCTGAGGGTGTTGCGGCTTGGGAATTCAGTGATCTGACTGAAATCTATCAGACGCTGAATCCGGTAAGTCTCGAGATTCTAAAGGACGTGATCCCGAAACTGGCCAATTTGCCCACAGAGGGACGTGTTGATGAAGCGCTACGGATACATCCGGAGATGTCGAAGCACAAAGCGGATTGAGCGAAGTAGGCTGTTAATCGCAACTATTCGGCTTCGACCGGAAGTAAATTTTTCTTAATCTGGCTGAGCAATGAGCTTTGCTCTTCATTAAGTTGTGCTGCCTTTTTAAGCTGATCGAGATAATTGGATGCCTCGGTCGTTTCGCCGCCCTGCAAGGCGCTTGAAGCTTTAGAGACTAGATCCGCTAAACCGGATTCTTGGTAATCAAAATTCTGCTCCAGAATGAAAGCGGAAAGTGGGTTTTTAACATCGTTCCAGACAGCTAGTTGGTCCGGGGACAACTTAACCGATTTGATCTTATCGTAGTAATCGAAGGCCTGCTCGTACTTGCCGGACTTGAGTGAATTCATGAGACTGGAAGCGTATTGGGTCGCTTTTTCATTACCTTTGAAGGCGGTGGCCAAGCTGGAGCCAAGCGATGCAATTTGAGCATAACTGCTACCTTCAGTGACGGCAGCAGCCTTGTCTTTGAGACCGCCGATATCAAAAGCGGATACACTTGTTAAAGGGCCGATTAGTAGACTCAGGGCGATGCTAGCGATTGGTAATTTCATACCTCTAGACCTACTTGCATCTGAGCTGGATGCAAGCCGCAGTTATATTTTCTGCGGCTTAAAAGCCGCGTTTATTATCCCAGTATTTTGAAATAATAAGCCAAGCTGACTGCACATACGGCCGTCCCTGTGAACTTGGCTAGCTTCATGATAAGCGTGTTATTGGTGAGCGTTTTCAATGCTTTCCATCGATTCGTTGGTTTGCGCGTCGTCTTTGCTTTAACCGTGTTTATTTTGTAAGGTGAACGGGTTGCTTTGACGTTTGTGATGAGCATCTCTTCTACTGAAATACCATTGCTTTCCTTGAGCTCCTTTGGAGTTGCTTTCGGGGCTTCCGGGAGTGGCTGATTGAGTTCTTCCTCGGTGAATAACTCGCTCAGTTCCTCTATTTCTGCGAGCGGTTTCCAGTTGCCTTGCCCAGTGCGCCAGAATTTGTTCTGCCCATTCATTTGGCGCTTTTTGACTTTATCTTTAATTTGCTGCCCCGTAATAGGCCCCAATGTCTTGTCCTCTTTGCTGAAATACCATTCAGCTTTATTCAATTTTTTGTACATAATGCCTTAGGTTTGGTGATGATTTGTATGAGAATTATGATACGACGACTGTTGATAAAAAAAGTTTTTTAAAGGCTCGAAGTCAATTTAAGAATGGCTATTCTATTAACATTTAGGCCTAGTCTCTAGGAGCTTTCAGGGGCTTGCTCTCAGGCCATTCGGGTGCAGTGCCCACTTTTCGAATACGTCTAATTACGTATTTCGCAATTTATCGCTCGCTGCCCATTTCTATCCAAATATATGGTGATTCTTGATGAGCGTGCTCACTCGGATAATAATCCAGCAAACCGATGGCCGTTGTCCTCTTCAGAGTTGATGTCGCGCGCATTGACTAGTTGGATGCATATCAGATTGGTTTTTCAGCACCTCGTTCTCATTCTCGCCCGACACCCGAATTTCAAGTATGGATACCGGGAGCGTGGGGCACCATGGTTGATAGAGGACTTCGCACACTCGCACTGTATCCTTCGAGACTGCATTCGATCTTCGATTCGGTGTAAAACAGCTTGGTGTTTTGGTTGCTGCCGCTGAAAATTATTACAGCGTAAGAATGGTATACTTTATCTGAAAAAGTGAGCACTTTGAACTATTGTGCAGGCCGAAGGAGGCATCCCTGAGCTCGATCCCTATGAAGACGAGTATTCATCAATTCTAAAGCGGATCGAGCGACTGGCGGACTGGTTGGATGGCAAATTTTTGATACCGGGAACGAATTTCCGTATTGGTTGGGATGGTTTGGTCGGCCTCATACCCGGTATCGGTGATACGCTGACGCTGATACCTCAACTCTATTTAATCGGCGTTGCGATGCAATTGAAGCTGGGTCGCAGCTTATTTCTTAAAATGCTGCTGAATGTGCTGATCGACTGGTCGGTGGGCAGCATTCCCTTTTTTGGCGATCTTTTCGATATTGTCTTTAAGAGTAATTATCGCAATGCCAGATTGGTCGCTGAAGCCATTCGAGAGAAGCGGGTCGAGTTCTAATCCAGCCGCTTTAGAGCGCAGGCTCTGGTCATTAGCCTGTTGCCAACACTATGAAAATGACCACGACGCGATCGATTATATCGATTCTTCGTTGAAAATTGAACTCATTGCGCTGATCGCCTCGTTCTCGTCGTTGCCAGTGGCCCGTATTTCAACCAGAGTATCGATGCTCGCGCTGAGCATCATGATTGCTAAAATGCTGCGAGCATCAGCAGTCCGCTCGTTGACCTTCAATTGTATGGACGATTTGAAGGATTTTGCCTCTTTCACCAGCTTAGCAGCGGGTCTCAAATGTAATCCCTTTTCCCATTGAATTGAAATTACATTTTTTCGCATAGTTATTCGACCACGGACGAGGGAATACGTTCATTTATAAAACGTCATTTTAAGCCTTTTTGGGGTATTGATTAATTACTAAGTAATTACCCCTAAATAGGGTCCGCCGCGTCTTTTCAGGGCGCCTACAGATTGTCCTCCACGGACTCGCCCTCGATGATGTAAACCTCAGGGAAGTTGGAATTGTGGTTTTTATCTTCCATACCGTAACCGGCGAACCATTCGGAACCGGTATAGTCAAAGCCGATATAGTCAGGTTTATAGACGGAGGCGTCATGATTGCGATGTATCAAGACTGCGGTCTTGACCGTTTTAGCCCCGTTCTTGAGTGCGTAGCTGTGAAGGTTCTTCAGCGTTTTTCCGCTATCACAGATGTCATCGACCAGCAGAACCTGGCGGCCCTTCATTTCAGCGGGTTCCACCACCAGACGAAATTCGCTGCCCTGCGTGTTGTCCTCTGAGGAATAACTCATGGCTCGACAGAAGGAAGGCTCCAAGGTGTAGGGAATTTCCTTGAGTAGATCTGCAAAGAAAAAGACGCCGCCGCGCAGTACGCAAATGGCGAGTACCTGTTGCCCGTCGACTTCATGGGTTTCCTTAACCCAGTGTCGTATTTCACCCGCCATTTTATAAACGCAGTAAGCGATATCTTCTTTCGAATAAATTCGTTTAAAGTTTTCGGGTATGTGGCGAATCATCATAATGCTGACAATGAGTGTTTGGGCAGCTCAGGATGTCCAACAAAAAGTCCCCGGTAATTTAAAATCTGAAGTCGTAAGCGGAGCTATGCTACGGCCTTTACTGGCCAACGGCACTCATTTCGTTGGCACCAAGCGATGGAAGATTACAAATAGAGCCGCGACGATTAGATAGCCGTATGTCTCTGCAGTGGCCCCTAAGAGATGGTGGATCTCAGCGCCGGTCAGGGCATTCAGAAGTGGCAGCTCAACCACCGCAGCACCCTCTTTAACGGCATATCCGTGTATCAAGCCGATGGCCGAGAGTGCGGCCGCGATCAAAGCGCAGTAGGTGACCTTTAGGAAGTGTCGATCAATAATGAACACTGCCATTGCGGACCACAGCATGGCAACGATGAGAAAGCCCTGCTGGAGTGCGATGCCACCACTGAAAAAATTACCCATCAAGGCTTGTTGTTTCAGGAACTCGGGCGAGAGTGCTATGCTGCCATGACTCGCTGATGCGGCGCCCGACAGGATGCTATTGCCGAAGACGATGACCCATGCCGCAAAGCCCGGCATCAGGCCAATGATAGCCGCCGGGTAGTGTTTGGGGGGCGAACTTTCAAAACTTTGCGCTACTATAATTAAACCGATCCAGAATATAATGGTAATGCCTGCCTCAACGGGGATCAGCCAGACAATCGCGGCCAGCGATCCGCTGATACAGAGTAAGGCAATGGCCAAACCATTCATGATCGAGTAGTTTTGACGTGCGCCCATTCTTTTCCAGGCCGGATGCCCGATGTAGATCGATGTGGGGAAAGGAGAGCCGAAGCACGCCGCGGCCAGCGTGCCGATTCCATTCACGATTAGGCAGGGTTTCTCTGGAAAGGCATCGCCGGCGGCTGCGGCCGACTCGATATTTTGCAGCGAGGCGATCACGCCCAGCAGCGATATGGGGAGAACGACACTAAGAATGGTGGCGAGCTCTGCGTCTGCGAATCCAAACCAGAGTACGTTCAATTGTGGTAGTGGCAAATACAGGCCGAGTTGAGAGAGAGGTGCCAGCCCGAGTGTCGAGACCGGGGCGGCACCCGTGGCCCATCCTAAGGCGGTTCCGACCAGCAGGATGATTCCGGTGGCCGGCAACCAAGCTGGAAGTTGAAAGGGCCGCAGCAGCAGCGCGAGTCCCAGGAAAAAGACAGGTAGGCCGGCAAGTGGTGCTTGCATGATCTGAAAAAGAAAGGCCATTCCGAGAAAGCCCAAGCCAACGCCCCCGAGTGTGCTAAGGAGTGCGACGCGCGGGACCCATTGCCGCAAGCGACCTGCGACAAATGCACCGATTAATTCGATAACGCCACCGATGAAGCAGGCGATCAGACCTGCTTGCCACGCCAAGTACTCCGGGTTTTCCAGGCCTTGACTCTCGGCCATGATTTTCGCGGGCAGCATGACGAGAAAGATATTGGCAAAGACTGCCGGAGTACTGATACCGTAAGGCAGCGCGCAAACGTCGTCGCGCCCGGTGGTCTTCATCAAGCGCTTGGCGAGGGTGGCGTAATAGAGATTGCCGACCAGGAAGGAGAGGGCAATGCCCGGCAGTATGCGGCCAATGACCAATTCCGCCGAGAAACCCAGCACGCCCAAACAAAGTGGGGTGAGGATCAGCAGTTGTACCAGATTGTTAATCAACGCGGCGAAGAAGCCGTCCCAATCTCCTTTTGCGATGCGGATGCCTGTCATTGCATTAAACAGCAACGGATTTTAGAAAGTGAATGGTCCAACGCGCAGCACAGGCGGCTGCAGCTTGGCCATATTTTCGATAGGAGGTGCCGGGGTTGGACTGTGTGCGATTACTGCCCGCCCGGAAAACAATGTGTGGCGTGCCGAGGTGGTCGCACACCTGTGCAATGGCCGCGCTTTCCATTTCCATTAAATCAGGATTCAACTTGGCGCGCATATCCACGATTTTTTCTTCGGAGACGCCGAACAGGTCACTGGCACTGACGATGCCTGGATAAACGCGTGGTGTGTAGCTTTCACCATCAATTGTGATCGCTTCGGGGGCATAGGATTTCGACGCCTGCTTGGCAGCTTCAAAAAGTTTTTTATCCGGAGCATAAGCGTAATGTGTCATCATATCAGGTAAGGGCCCACGCACTTTACGATAAACCATGCCATCCGCGGTCAGGCTGCCTGCGGCGTGATGAATGGTCTTTTTGGAAATCAAGGTATCGCCGCACTGGATTTTCGGGTTAAAACGCGAGCCGGTGCCCGAGACGATGACAGCTTTTGGTTTGAAGTGTTGAATGAAAATGGCGGCAGTCATGGCACCATTAGTGACACCGACCCCCGTAACAGCTGTGATGATTTTATTTTTGCCGATCTTGCCGGATGTGTAGGGGTAGATGGCAAGCTTGCCCTCTTTGGGTGACTGGATTGCAGCTCGGATGAGCGTGGTTTCCGATGGCATTGCGCCAAGCACGAGGACAGGGGCCGATATTTTTTTGGGCATGTTTGGCTCACAACAGGAAGCGTGCCAGTACGGCCCGGATGGACGCAGATATCTTTGAGAGTTTTTTTATTGGTAGAGAAAATGCTAGTTTGGCTTTTCATGGCCAAAGCGACAGACACAGAGCTTCTCTATCCTCACGATTCATCCCTACCTCCGGCTAAGGCTATGCTGGCGGCTTTTCAGCAATTGATTGCGATGTTTGTGGGTTGTATCACACCCGCCCTGATTTTTATTTCGGTGGTGGAGTTGGATGCCGAGACGCAGGGCTATTTAATCAGTATGTCGCTCTTCACCGCAGGTATCGGCACCTTTCTGCAGGCCAAGCGCTTGGGTCCGATTGGGTCCGGCCTTTTGTCAGTGAACGGCACGAGTTTTGCCTATGTGGACTTGTTGCTGCGCGCGGGAAGTGAAGGCGGCCTTCCTTTGGCCTGCGGCATGGCATTGGCGGCTGTTCCGCTACAGTTTCTTTTGGCATTTTTTCTGCCCTCTTTGAGACGCCTGTTTTCGCCCTTGGTAGCCGGCACGGTGGTTTTATTGATCGGGCTCACATTGATTCCCGTGGCGGGGTATTACATCGCTTCCGGAGCGAATGGCGAGATTCCGTGGGGGCAAAATCTTCTATTGGCCAGCACTGTGGTCGCGATTCTTGTGCTGACGCAGCTACTTAAAATACCACTCGTTCGCATTAGCGGACCCGTGATTGCGATCGGGCTTGGGTATTTGATGGCGGCCAGTATGGGCCTTTTGTCCTGGCCGGCAGAGACAACGGATAGCTGGCTCATCGTGCCCGAGCCATTGCGGGCGGGGCTTGCCTTCAAGTGGGAACTTTTGCTGCCCTTCATGGTGATTTATTTGGTGTCTTCACTGGAGGCGATAGGCGATTTGACCGCGACGGCCAGTCTTTCCGGTATGGAAATCAAGGGGCCTTCATTTTGGAAGCGCTTACGGGGTGGTATTCTTTCGGATGCGATTACAAGCGTGATCGCAACCGTGCTCTCTGTTTTTCCCACCGCTACTTTTTCCCAGAACAATGGAGTGATTCAACTCACTGGAGTAGGCAGTCGACAGGTCGGTTTTTATGTGGCGGGGTTACTGATTCTTTGCGGACTCTTGCCGCAGACCGGAATCTTTTTCGGAATGATGCCCAAGCCGGTATTGGGTGGTGTGACGCTGGTGTTGTTTGGTCTGATCGCGGGTGCGGGATTGCGCATGATTAATCAGGAGAAATTGGGTAATCGGGAAGTGCTGATTTTAGCGATCAGCTTAGGCATGGCATTCGGTGTGCCCAGCCAAGAGGAATTTGTTGAGACGTTACCATCACTCTTGCGCGGTGTTTTCAGTTCACCGGTCGCCACAGGCGGACTGGCTGCAGTTTTAATGAATCTACTCTTCCTTAAAAAAGAACCACTCGATCTAGTTGACGAAGTCGGCGTCCCAGAGTTAGCCAATGAAGAATTATGATAGCCACCATCCCATACTATCCTTCTGAAAAGTTGGACCGTTTTAACAACGTGCAATCCGCATTTCCGATTGCCTATCGAGGGTACACGATTGAATCCTTTTTAAGGGCCTACCGCGAAGTCGGGTCGGTTTTTTATACTGAAGTGAATGGGCGCGAGGAAGTGATTCTCTCGGGACTTGAGGCCAATGAGCAGGCATGGCGTTCAGCGGACGACTGGAGTTACGGTGATGCGGTAGCCGTTTTTCGTGAAGAGCTGAGTGAGTTGCACCTGACACAACTGGATCGTGAGGCGCATCGTCGTAAGCGGCGGCTTTTAAACAAGGGCTTTAAAAATACCTCGATCATGAACGGCATGCCGGCGATGGCACGTGCGATTTCCAGCGGCTTGGCCAGTATGTCAGGCAAACGGGTCGAACTGCATGAGGCTTTAATGGGCGTCTTCACGCGTGCTCAGTCCATGAGTGCAGTAAAAGTAGATTTAAGTGACGCGATGATTGATAAGATGGTTGATTTTGAAGAAGGTTTTATCGGAGCACTTTTTGAAGCCAGCTCGGATCGCAAGCTGATCTATAGTCGTTCAAATTATTTAGCAATTAAGGGAGAGGTTCTCGATTGTTTGCATGGGATCGTGAAAGAACGGTTGTCCAAAGATAGTACCGACGATTTGCTCGACGAAATTATTAATCAGAAGACAGTTAAATCGCTTGAGCCGCTTTCGGAAGAAGAACTGATCTATGATACTTATTTGCTGCTCATCGCGGGCACGGGCAATACGTCCAAGATGATATGTTATTGTCTGAATGCACTGGCGCAAAACCCGGAATGGACAACCCGCCTGCGCGCTGAGCTGGCTGGCTTTGAAGCGAGTTCATTGGGGCGGGGGATGGCGGACTTTCCGCTCTTGAAGGCGACGCTGATGGAGGTTGAGCGCTTGTATCCAGCGGCTCCGGTATTGCCGCGTGTTCCACAAGACGACTTGGATTTTCAGGGCTACCAGATCAACAAGGGCACGAATTGTCTGCATATGCTGACGCTGATGCACTACGACGATTCCATTTATGAAGACGCGTCTGCTTTTAAGCCGGAACGCTGGTTGGATCATGAGTATCCGAAATTGGCTCATGGCACATTCGGCGGCGGTTCACATGTTTGTTTGGGGATGAATGTGGCCCGCATTCACATGCCTTTGACATTGGGGTATTTGTTGTCTGAATACGATTTTACGATCGAAAAGCCGCCGGTAGTTGAAAATTATGCATTTCCGGATGAGGTGGATTCCAAAACAGTCAGAATGGATGTAGTTCTGCACAAAAAATAAGGTATGTGATTTTTAGTGATGAGGGTATTAATTGGTTTATTCTGTGTTTTAAGTTTTGTGGGTTGTCGCTCAGTCACCCAGCAAGCCTATGGCCCCAGGTCGTTTGAGGGTGATGGGTTCACAGCGGTTGTGGTTGCCTATTCACCCGAAATGAAAGGATTATTGGAGACCATCGAAGCCGATCCAAATGCTGAAATTTTATCTGAGTTGAGTATTAAGGGCATCAAATACAAAATCGGCAGTTACCATGGAGAGCCGATTCTGGTATTTGCGACAGGCATGAGTATCGCTAATGCTGCGATGTCGATTCAGATGGCGATTGATTACTTCCCGGTCGATGAGGTTGTTTACATGGGAATTGCCGGGGCGGTGAACCCCGCTTTGCATCCCGGGGATGTCGTTGTGCCCGCGCGCTGGTATTACCACGATGAAAGTGTTTACAGTAATGAAGACCCTGCTCAACCGGGTGACTATGTATTACCGGATTATTATAGTGCGTTCCTAGCTGAACAATCCGAGCGATTGAAAAAGGATCCGCACACGCCGAAATACAGACCCTTTAAATTCGTACATCCCGACGAGGTATTAGTGATTAAGGAAGGAATGGAGCGTCCACAGGATCAGGCCTATTTTTCGGCGACACCGCGTTTGCTGCAAGCGGCTGAGCGAGCGGGTGCTGCCATGCCACCGTTGATGATTCAGGGCAAGCGCCAGATCGTCGTGAAGGTTGGCGGTAATGGCGTGACGGGATCGGTTTTCATGGACAATCGGGATTATCGTCAATGGATACGCGACGTGTTTACTGCAGAAGCGACCGAAATGGAGTCGGCTGCCGTGGGTCAAGTCTGCTATATCAACGATGTCGATTGGGTTATTATTCGTGCGATCAGTGATTTAGCCGGCGGTCAAGAGGGGGTTAATGTGGAAAATCAATATGATGTGGATGCCTCACGAATTGGGGCTAAGATGTTATTTGCGTTGCTGAATGAGTTAGCGCTCTAGACCTTGCGTCGACCTGCGCGCCACGCTTTCTCTAGAATCTTATGATCTGAAACGATTAAAAGAGTTGAAATGCCATTACGACTGCTTAAACGTGTTTGGCTCTTGTATGGTTAACCAATCAAAACCAATAATGGTATGAAGTGAATGTTTTCACGGACGGCATGGAGTCGGCCGCGCTTTAGCTTAGGTTTATAAAGAATGAAATCCGATATAAGCAGTATCCCTACACATAATTAATGGCAAAATACCCGAATTCTCGCGGCCGTGACCATGGTCGGAATCGTGGACCGAAAGGTTTAAGAAGAAATGATCGTATCCGTGCGGCTGAAGTCCGTGTGATCGGCCCTGAAGGCACCAACATAGGAGTGATGCCGCCCAAGAAGGCGCTTGAGCTCGCTCGCAAGGTGGGCCTCGACTTGATCGAAGTATCGCCAGCAGCGCGTCCGCCTGTCTGCCGTATTTTAGACTTTGGCAAGTTCCTCTACGAGGAGAGCAAAAAGCAGAAGGATACCAAACAGCACAGTACCAAGCTGAAGGAAGTTAAATTTCGAGTTTCAATTGATTCGCATGACTTCGAGACGAAATTGCGCCGCGGTGAGGGTTTCCTGAATCATGGACACAAATTGAAGCTGACTTTACAATTTCGTGGTCGTGAAAATGAGCACCGGGAACTCGGTTTCCAGCGCGTCTTGCTGGCTGCGGATGAACTCTCCGGCGTCTCGACTAAGGATTCAGAGCCGCGTTTAGTGGGGCGCCAAGTGACCGTGATTTTGTCACCGCTACCGGAAGGTAAGCGTAAATTGAAGTTTAATCGTCCCGATCATGTATTGGACGAAAGCGAGGATCATGATGATGA
>Ga0210065_1000347_pt1 | contig 12959 bp, 13 predicted proteins | sample Muzzi_PWB_D1_FD_185533 | JGI IMG/M metagenome (GOLD analysis project Ga0210065, IMG submission 185533) | Wetland microbial communities from San Francisco Bay, California, USA, that impact long-term carbon sequestration - Muzzi_PWB_D1 (SPAdes) | ecosystem: Environmental > Aquatic > Marine >... | reverse complement strand
TGCAAATATTGGTACAATTGGGAAGAATCCCAGGCCAATCTCACGCTGGCATACCCCAATCCCAAATAGCTTGAAAACATGAAAGACTTTAGCCGACAACACGAATTAGATAGTCGTGCCACTCATGGCCGCCAAGCCTTTGGTCCGACTCTTAGTTCCTGGTTCGGAATTGTCGTAATTTTGTTGATCTGTTTCACTGCCAAAAAAGCGGAATCCGCTGAGACGATAGTCAACTTTAGTAAAGATATAAGGCCCATACTTTCTGACAACTGCTTTCATTGTCATGGCCCTGATCCGTCGCATCGCGAGGCGGATTTGCGACTCGACATATGGGACTCCGACGACGATTACGCGGCCAGTGGTGTTATCGTTGCTGCCCTGGTGACCCGCTACTGGCTGCCGCATTTCGTTGTCCGCGAAAAGAATGTCATCACGGCATCAAACACCAATCCACAACAGCGCCCACTGGCCATCTGGCCTGCCTCGCTGATTTTGCTGGTCACATTGTTCGGCGCGCAATTGTCGCTCAAGAACGGTTTATGGGAGGACAGGCTTTCAAGCCTGAGTCCGGTTCCCGAACAACGGCTTCTCGAGGACAGGATGCTGCGGTCCGCTGCGGGGACGCCGGATATGCGCTACCAGTTGGTGCTGCGTGCGCCAAGCCTGGAAAATTTGCTGCGTGACAACGAATCGGTAGAGCGTCTGTTGCAAAAAGCTGCTGACGATAATTTGCTGGAGTCATGGCAATCGGTCAGCCAGATACTCCCCAGCGAGTATGTCCAAAAACAGCGTCAACAAGCGATTCCATCCAGGGATGAATTGCATCTTCGTTTGCAACAAGCCATTGCAAAGTCACCTTTTCGCGAGGATGCCTTCGACATGTTCGAAGCGAATGCAGAGCTCGCAAAATCGCTGTCGCCATTATTGCCGGTTAATTTTGAGGCCACCGCGCTGGAATCGTGGCTGGATTCTCACCTGGTCAGCGTGGCTGGCAAGTGGGTTTCCCTGATTTCCATAAGCCAGCCGAAACCAGTGGAGTTAGCGGCCCGTGTGCAGACATGGGAACCGCAGATTGAATTGGTCGATTTGCACCAGTCATCGCTCGATCTGATGCGCGATTATCGCCACGGTGCGATCAAAACAATTTTCTTTGCCTCGTTGCTGATTATTGCCCTGTTACTGTTTGAACAAAAGGAGCCCCGCAGGGTTCTGTGGATTGTACTGACCGTGATGGCGTCCCTGACCACAACCGTTTTCGTGGTCACGTCCCTGCATGCAGGCTTGACCATTATTCACCTCGTCGCCTTGCTCCTTGTAATGGGACTGGGGCTGGATTACGCCCTGTTCGTGAGCAGAAAGGAAACCGTGGCCGAACAAACAGCCACTCGTCATGCCGTGGTGGCGTGTGCGCTCACAACAACGATGACATTTGGCATACTGGCGGGTTCTTCAATTCCGATGTTGAAGTTCATCGGGCTGACCATTGCCACGGGTTCGGCCACAAGTTTCATATTGGCATTTGCCGGAAGCTGGGTGTCAAAAAAATGGCTCAGCCAAACCGGGCACTGAGGTCACCCAGCAGGCTGCATTGCTGATTGCCGCCAGTTTGCGTCCCGTTCAGCAGGTTCAGCAAGCGCGGCGCCAAAGCCTTGAGCCGTTCACAGTTTTCGGTGAATTCCTGTCCTGGATTACCAGTGGGTTTTAGCAACGCGGCGTTCAGGTTTCGCATGACCGGCATAGCCAACTGGTCGAAAAACCTGCCTTCACCAGGTGCCGTCAATTTTTCAGCAGCCCTCAGCCGGAAATTGGATTGCAGAACATCGTTGAGGGAGCGTATTTCCGCCAGTTGCGGCTCGATGAGCCTGATAAACGATATATCGGTCATGACATTCCGGAAATACAACCAGGCGAGCACCGACCAGTAATAACAATAATCCCAGGTTGACTTGACAACGGTCAGGCGGCTATCGCCAAAACCCGGATATTGCTGCTCGTACAGGCTCATCGTGCTGCTGAAAAATGATTGATATATTTTCTGATACACCGCGGCGTGTAGCTGAAATTGCGATTCAGAACGTTTACTGGTGATCAGATCACAAATAAATGTATTGCTGATGGCGATAAAATCAGTCCCGGGAGAATAATAAGGATCGGCAAAAACGCCGGCTTCACCGGTCAGCGCCCATCGGTCGCCTGACCAAAGTTGTTTGCAATCATGTGAAAAGTGCTTCAGGTATCTGAAATCCATCAGGGTTTCGCGGGCCAGGGTAACTTTCTCAGCCAGTTGTGGCTGGTTTACAGTGAGCCAGTCCGTCAGGCCATCGAAGCTCTGCATTGATGAGAATGGATGAATGTCGGGGTCGGCGACCAGGCCGATACTGGTTCTGTCCCCCACCAATGGGATGATCCAGGCCCAATATCCGGTTCCCACCAGGTGGTTGGTGGAAAATTTCCGCGGCACACCATTGCAGCGATTTTTCCAGGATGTCGAATTTGACCAGTCATCCACAGCGATCGATGTATCCAACCTGAACCAGGCCGCATTGATATTGTGTTCGATCGGTTTCGCCAGGTTCAACTGGCGCTTGAGTAAACCAAAGCGTCCGGAGGAATCAACCACCCATTGGCATCTTATCGTGTGGGTCTGGCCTTCGCGTTTAAACTCACATTCATGTGTCTTGCCGCGACTGCCGATGGCTACCGATGTTACCGTGCAATCATCGAGGATGATAACGCCACGCTCGCTAGCAATTCTTGCCAGGTCTGTTTCCAGTCGGCCACGATCCAGCTGATAACTGACCACGGATAGAAAATTGCTGGCGCCCAACTCATCGGCATTGGCGAGATCTGACTGGTTTCCACTGTCAAAGAAAAACCGCAGGCCGAACTTTCTGAGCTGGGTGGACTCAAGCAAATCCCTGAGTCCCAGGGTATGGGATAAATAGTGCGCTCCAATCTCAACCACTGACTCGCCCACCTTGTGTGCGGCAGCGGGTGGAGGCAGATGGCTACGTTCGAGAATGACGATCTCAAGTCCGGGTGAGTCTTGTTGTAATTGCAGGGCCAGTGTCAGGCCCGCAAGGCCACCCCCAACAATCACGACATCATAAGATGGGTTTATATCATTCATGGTGCACTTCGATATTTTCTCTTATTTTCAGTGAAATATTGAGACAGGCGCTCTTCGAAAGCGGAAATTCAAAGCGGTTCGGCGCATTTGTTTGCGCTGAACTAACCGATGCGATAGCGGTGACAAGTGGCAGCAGCCTGGATCCGAAGTTCCCGTTGAACGGCTCCTCCAAATCGGGATGTAACCCCGGCCAATCAATACTTTTACGTTGTACGCCGAATTGAAAGGAGGCCAGCGGATGGGGAAACAGCCCGGGCCTGGTCAGTAATAGCGCCAGCGAGATCGGGTAATCCGAGGGGCAGATAATCCGCAACACTTCAGGCGCCGCCATTTCCTGGCTGACCATTAACACCGGCGTGTCCTCTTCCGCCACTTGAACAGCAGCTTCCAGCATTGCCATGGATGCTGAATAGCCCATTGCTGATATCGCACTCGTCGGCGCATGGGTATGACGGGTGATCGACCAGTATCCCGTGGTGGCATTGTGCACAGAGTTATGAAAACGGGTTGGGGAAACCAGTCGGGGTGGTTCGACCAGGATCTTACACAGGTAATCGGTAATTTGCATATCGCCCATGGCGGATGAAAACACGGTAGCAATACCTGCCGGGTCCATCGATGCCATGTTGCAAGCCTGATCCAGCACCTCTACGGCCATTTTGACCGACTGCGGGGCTCGGCGACGTTCCCGCGACGGTATCAACCCCGGTTGCAGGGGCGCGTTCTCATGCCAATTCCCGCTGTTGATTCCATCGCAAAATGCCGGCCAATCCGGAAAGAACGGACTCCATATGCCAATACCGGCAATGTCAAGATCAGTCATTGGACCGTCCAAGGATCAAAGATGCGTTGTTACCACCAAATCCGAATGAATTCATCATGGCAATATTAATGGGCTTATGGGTATTTTCAGTCAAAATTGGGAATTTGAATTCAGCATCCGGCTGCTCGCAATTGAGCGTGCCGGGAAGCAGACCATGCTTCATGGCCTCCAACGTGATAACTGTCTCCAGGATTCCTGCTGCGCCGAGCGTGTGGCCTGTCCAGCCCTTGGTCGAACTCGCCAGGGTCTGCGTTGAGAAAAGTTGGGATAAAGCATAGGACTCGACCAGGTCGTTGGCCTTGCTTGCCGTACCATGGAGGTTGATATACTCAATTGAAGAGGCGGGCAAATCAGCTCTTTTCAATGACTGCTCCATGGCCAATACAGCCCCTTTACCCTCGGGGTGGGGGTGTGACATATGGTACGCATCAGAGCTTTCGCCATACCCCAGCAAATCAAATTCTGCCTCCGGTGCGAGGTCTTTCCTGACCAGTAGTGCAAACCCGGCTGCTTCACCAATGCTGATTCCATCGCGTAGCGTATCAAAAGGGCGACAGGGACTTGTTGAGAGCAACTCCAGCGAATTAAACCCGTAAAGAATACTCAGGCACAAGGAATCAATACCACCCACCAGTACCGCGTCGACGAAGCCATGATTGATCCACCTCGCAGCGGTCGCAAAAACCTTGGCGCTTGAAGAGCAAGCCGTGCTGATGGTCAGGGAAGGTCCGGTCAGACCGGTAACTTCTGCAACGAAAATTCCGGGAGAGTGCAGGTTATGAACCTTTGGTTGACAGTACTTCGCCGGCAATAATCCTGAATCATCCAAGTGTGCATAAGCTTCCTCCGTCCGGCCGATACTCGACGTGCTGGTAGCCATTACCACACCGATGCGGTCTACCCCAATCCTGTCGATTGTTGCGTACACGCGGTTCAGAAACCCGTCCTGTTGGAGGCCCAGCCAGGTCAGCCTGTTGTTGCGGCTGTCCAGGTGCTCGAGGTGAGAGGGCAGGTTTGTTGCCTCCACGGCGTTTACCCGGCCAATCCATGTCTCGAGATCGCAACCGGAAAAGTCGTTCCTGCGCAGGCCTGAATGATTGCCTGCGATGGAACTCTGAATAAATTCGACACCGCACCCGAGCGCTGATGTCGCTGTATATCCCGTGATAGCTAGGCGCATTGTCTCAAGTTTAATCCGTAATTAAATGGATGGTCTTCCGGAAAACTAAATATCTTCTACTGATATTACTCAATAAGAAAACTCAACAGGGTCTGAAAAACTTTGTAGTTGGATGGCTATTCGAAACACATAATGTTGAAGGCACACTGTATGATACCGAAAACCAAGGGACAAAGTCATAATGGTTGAACAGGTCGATCCTGTCACGAAAAACGGAGTTCGAATGGTGTGGCGTAAGCAGCTTAACTTTGTAAGGCGGTTGATTGGAACAGGAATTGGTTTCTTTCTGTTTGGCATGGGTGGGCTGGTTATTGGTATTGTCATTTTCCCACTTATTTTTATATTTATTCGAAACCGCGAAACCCGGCAGACCGTGGCCAGGAAACTGGTGAGCAACGCTTTTAAGCTGTTCCTGGCGATTATTAAAAGCCTGGGAGTCCTTTCATACGAGATTGAAGGTGTGGATAACGCCGTTGTTGGCCACAATCAGATCATTGTCGCAAATCACCCCACGCTGATCGATGTCATTTTCCTCGTTTCGCTTTTTCCCATGGCGGATTGCGTGATCAAGGAAGCCATCACCAGGAACCCGTTTATGCGTAGTGTTGTCCTTTCCACGAACTACATACCAAGTGGAAATACCGGGAAATTGTTGAAGACCTGTGTATCACGTCTTAAGTCCGGGGCGAGCCTCCTGTTGTTCCCCGAGGGCACACGTTCAGTACCTGGAAAGCCATTGGATTTCAAACTGGGCGCGGCTTCCTTTGCGGTGAAATCGAGCGCTGAAATTTTGTTCATTACGATTCAGTGCAATCAACCAAGATACCTGGTCAAAAACGAACCCTGGTACCGGATCCCGCCAGAGCGGCCCTTCATATCCATTCGAGTCTATCCATCGCAACCACTGGAAGCGTTGATTCCTGCAGGGTTGCACCCACGTCAGGCGACCCGGGATCTGAACGCAGCTTTCTTGAAATTCTTCAATAGCAAGCTGTTTGGGGGCTGAACCCAGTCAGCGAATTTTGGCTTTTTTGACTTGCTCAACCTACAATATGTCAATGAACGATGACTGGTGTACAGGATCGAAAATCAAGCAAGACAGGCCTGGCTTATTGTCGGGTGAAGGTATCCGGCCTATGATTTTCGACCATCTGCCAATGACCGGACGCCTATTCACAATTCCGTCAATTCCATGACTCGATCAATACTTGTACGCGTCCTGGTAACGATCTTTTTTATTGCCTACCCGTTCATCGTGTATTTCGGCCTGTCGGTCGTCCCGCCCAGTTTTTTCGGGCTGGTCCTGGTTGTGTTACTTGGTTTGAGATTTGGTATCCTGTTACCCGAAGAACGCGTGATATTTTTGCCTATCCTTGTTGTTTTTCTCGCCTATGCTGTCACGACCATGTTTGTTGACAGTGCTCAATTGCTGCTTTATTACCCGGCGCTGGTAAATTTTACATTTTTCCTGGTCTTCGCTAATTCACTTCGGAGCGAAGAGCCACTTTTGTTGCGGTTCGTTCGGAACCGGGGGTATGCAACAAGTAAATACGCACCTAGATATCTGTACTGGTTGACCGCTATATGGGCAACGTTTTTTGTATTCAATGGCCTGGTTTCAATTTGGACCAGTACCCTCTCCCTGCAAGCGTGGACACTTTATAATGGGCTGATTTCCTATATTTTAGTTGCCATATTGGGTGTGGGAGAGTGGCTGTTCAGACGTCACTACAAAAAGCGGGTCGGAGTCAGTACATAATGAACCCCGATGTTCTTCACGAGCATGACTGGATTCTGGACGGTATCCAGACCGGGGGGGTGAATAGTAAGCCCGGAATCATATCCTGGATTCGGGGTTCATCGGATCACCGGTTAACGCTGGATGTAAATTCCGGGTTGGTATTCTTTAAGGGTCATTTCCCCGGCAACCCGATATTACCCGGAATCGTTCAGTTACATTGGGCCGTTGGAATCTCGATGAGATTGTTCAATTTTGTTGGAATTCCATACGAGGTTAAACGTTTGAAATTCAGTAACATTGTCCAACCAGCCTGTGTCCTGGAGTTGCTCCTGGAACAAAAGAGTAAAACCGGGGTGCAATTCCAGTTTACAAGTCCCGGGCGTGTCCATTCGATGGGCAGCCTGGTCTTTGAAGAAAGTTTATCGTGCTGATTTGCCTGGTTATACCGCATTTTGACCACCTCGAGCAGTTTCGCCGGGTCCTTCCCATGTTGGTAGCTGAAGGGTTTCCCCTCGTCGTTGTGGATGACGGCTCACCCGAACACAGTTTTGAGGCCTTGAAAATATTACTTGAAGAAACCGCACCCCGGTCAATCCTGGTCAGGCACGATGAAAACCAGGGTAAAGGTGGCGCCGTGATGACCGGTCTGGCGAAGGCACAGGAAGCCGGTTTCACCCATGCCTTGCAGATTGATGCCGATGGGCAACACGACATCAAGGGTATAAGGACCCTGGCCGCGCAAGCGGAACATTATCCGGCTAGCCTGATTTGTGGAAAACCTGTGTTTGACGCCAGTATTTCACGGTTGAGGTACTATTCGAGGTATATCACGCTTTACCTGGTCTGGCTGGAGACCCTCAGCAGGGAAATTCAGGATGCCTTGTGTGGTCTTCGCCTGTATCCGCTGGCTGAAACCACGGTGTTGATCAAGCATGGCGGTATTGGCGCCCGCATGGCCTTTGATCCGGAAATCCTGGTCCGGTCGGTTTGGGCCGGCATTCCTTTGAAGTATGTTCCGGTCAACGTGATCTATCCGGAGGATGGAAAATCACATTTTCATTATCTGCGTGACAACCTGGGGATTGCCTGGATGCACATACGCCTCGTTGCCGGGATGCTGATACGTTTCCCCAGGCTGGTACGTCAGAACCGGTCCCGAAGCAGCGGACTCACAGGCAAATGAGCCAACACTGGTCGACCACGAAAGAGGCCGGTGCCCTAAGCGGCATGCGATTCCTGATCATGATTTACAAAGTTTTCGGGAGGTCGTTTTTCGGCGTCATCCTGGTGCCGGTAATGGCGTATTTTTTCATTCGCAGGACCGCGGCAAGAAAAGCATCCAGGGAGTTTTTACAGAGAGTCAGAACGATCTACCCGGGAAGTCTTCCGGACCAGCCAATTGCGTGGCTTTCATTTCGTCATTTCCTGTCATTTGGGAATTCCCTGCTGGACAAGTACATCGCCTGGTCTCAATCGGTCACCGATGTGGCCATGGAGCCTGAAGAAGAGAAAGTGCTTTTTGAGCTGGTATCGTCGGGCCAGGGCTGTCTTGTCATTGGATCACATTTTGGAAACCTCGAGTATTCCCGCGGAATATCAGCCCGTCACCCCGAACTGGTCATTAACGTTTTGCTCTATGACCAGCACGCTGCAAATTTTGCATCTTTACTGGAGGAGGCCAAGTCTGAATCCAGGATGAATTTGATACAGGTTACGGATCTTGATTTTTCACTGGCGCTTTCGTTAAAGGAAAAGGTCGAACGGGGTGAGTGGGTCGTTATCGCCGGGGACCGCATACCCGTAGGAGAAGGAAAACGGGTTTGCAGCGCCAGTTTTTTTGGCGAAACAGCCAACTTCCCGATCGGCCCATATGTATTGGCCAGTCTCTTGCGTTGCCCGGTATACCTGTTGCACTGTTTTCTTGTCGAAGACGATTATCAATTGAGCGTGGAGTTCTTCGAGAATGAAATCGTGATTGACAGGAAAAACCGTCAATCGGGTTATGAGGAAGCCGCCCAGAAGTTTGCAACAGCATTGGAAAAAAGAGTGGTCAGCTTTCCACTACAATGGTTCAACTTTTACGATTTCTGGCAACGACAGGAGGAGCGGGAAAGTCAGGATTAGCCGTGCAAACAATATGATTGAACGAGACGCTGACAATACCCTGGTCGCCCGAAAAAAGATTCGGATTCCATTTTACGACATCGATATGGCGGGAATTGTCTGGCATGGACATTACCTGAAGTATTTCGAACTTGCCCGCTGCGACTTGCTCGACGGAATTGGCTACAACTATCAGCAGATGATGGATACTGGTGTTCTGTGGCCGATAATTGACACATCGATCCGTTATGTTCACCCGTTGGTCCTGGATCAGGAAGTGGTGGTTTCTGCCCGTTTACTGGAGTGGGAATTCAGGATGGTCATTGAATACACTGTCCGGGACGAAAATGGTCTCGTGTATACCAGGGGGAAGACGGTGCAGGCGCCGATCAAGGCGCAAACAAAGATGCTGCAAATCGGCTCACCGCAATTACTCCTCGATTGCGTGGAAAGCCGCCTGCAAGCCCTGGCCGCACGGACCCCCTAAAGTGACCGGGCCAGGCATATCGGACAAGCTGGATCAATTGACGAACCTGCCTCCGTCCGAATTTGTCCTGCACCGGGATCCCATGCTCCTGCTGGATCGCATTATCAGTCTGAAACCGGAATCTGCCGTTTGTGAATGGCTAGTCCGGGAAAGTGATGAGTTCCTGGTTCCGGGCTCGGGCGTACCTTCCTATATCGGCATTGAACATATGGCGCAGTGCGTTGCGGTTCATGGCGGGGCATGTGAACACGCACTTGGCTTCCCTCCGCCCCGGGGGATGCTTTTGGGCACACGTCACTACCAATGCGAAATACCCTATTTTCTGGTGGGCAACAGCTACCAGGTGGAATGCAAGATGCTGATCAGTAACCCGGATGGTATGTGCGCATTCGACTGCAGGATCTCATCGGGCAGCCAGGTCGTGGCCAAAGCCAGAATTTCAATACTGCAACTATCACGCGGAGACACTTTCAATGAATGATCCGAAGACGAGTATATTGGTAACCGGTGCGAGCTCCGGTATTGGCAGGGCAATTGCCGTTCGCCTGGCCGGGGATGGGTATGACGTGGCAGTGCATTATTCCCGAAACCGTGACGGGGCAGACCTGACCATGAAGCTGGTCAGTCAGCTCTCTTCAAATTCCAGGTTGTTGAAATTCGATATGTCCGATGAGCAGGAAACCCGCCAGGTCATAGAGGCGGACATGGACATTCATGGCGCCTACTACGGTGTCGTTTGCAATGCCGGCATCACCAGGGACGGGGTTTTCCCGGCATTGAGCAGTGAGGACTGGCGGCGGGTCATCGATGTAAATCTTAATGGCTTTTACAACGTACTTCATCCCATCGTGATGCCCATGGTGAGGCGAAGAAAACCGGGAAGAATTGTAACAATTTCATCCGTTTCCGGCCTGATGGGTAACCACGGACAGGTGAACTACAGCGCATCCAAGGCCGGGATAATCGGCGCCAGCAAGGCGCTGGCTCTGGATCTTGCCAAGAGAAAAATCACCGTCAACTGTGTTGCGCCGGGTCTGATAGAGTCAGAAATGACTGAAGACCTGCCGATGGAAAAAATAATCGGGTCAGTTCCTGTCGGTCGAATCGGCAAGCCTGAAGAGGTGGCGGCCAGCGTGTCTTTTCTGTGTTCACCGGAAGCGGCCTACATTACCCGGCAGGTTTTGTCGGTCAACGGCGGTCTGTGTTGATGACAGGCTGAAAATGCTTCACCATCATTCAGGATGTGATGAGCGGATCGAATGATGCTTACGTCATTACTCGGGGTAAACGAGTTCCTTCCACTCAGGGCTATTTAAAATTTCAGCCCACAACGCGCGCCACGTCTTCCAGTCATGACCTCCATTATTCAAAAATAACCGGGAGTCTGGAATCGATCTCGACAACAGCCCGGTGGCCTCATGGAATTTATCCTTTTCACCAACGGCAAGAATAACGGATTGGGTTTCCGGTGATTCACGATTCTCCAAATCGGCGATCCATAGCCAGACCTTGTCATCACGGGTGGGTTCGCCCTCCAGCTGCGAACGCCAGGCGTCAAGGCTTTCAGCCGATTCTATTTCATTGATCACTGAATTCTTTCCCAAATAGGGGGCGAGTAACACAACACCTGAGATCAGTTCGTTGTAGTCGTTATTTATCCACAGAGAACCATAACCACCAAGTGAGGTTCCTACGATAATAAACCGCTTGTAACCCTTTTGTTGAAACGGCAGCAGAATATCCTGGTGCACCCTGTCTGCCAGTACACCCTGGTAGTAGTATCCCAAGTGTGCGTCTGCCACAACAGCATCCAATGGTCGCTCAGACTCCATCAGCATTTCGATGAATCCAGCGCGCTGAAATGCACCAATATCGTCACCACGGCCGGGTAAGAACACAATCAGTTCATCCGTTGAGTTCGAACCAGTGGGAAAAAACTCGAACGGCATCGGGATTTCGGCCGGTCGCGGTCTGACGCAGGCGCTCAGTAGTAATAACGGGATAACCGCCAACAATAGTATTCTTGTCTTTGAGAGCAGTTTCTTTTGTGCTTCGCAGGCACCGGGGCATTTTCTTTCTGTTGGCAAGATAATCAGGTTTCCGATGGTAGATTGGTATGCTGATGATTCAGGGGCAATTGTAATCAGCGTGATCAGATCGCCTGTATTGTAGCGAATTTGAGTGATCCGGTTTCGGTAATGAAGGTAAAGAGCGCCTTGCAACAGTGTTAGACTGCATGGACACTTCAAATTGAGTTTCTGCAACTCGGGACATCCGGGGTGAATGGTGAGCCAAAACCTATTTTTCGGCAGAACAGTTTATGACACGCCCAGTTGTTTTATTGATGCTCCTATGTGCCCTTTTGCTTGTATACGCAGCCAACAATGAAGCATCCGATACCGAGGACAGCTCAACTGCAGAATCAATCGAACAAATGGAGCAAGAGCGAATTCATTGGCCTTTCCCGGAACAGGAAAGGTGGGTCGAAGAGCCGGTATTCAATGGCCGCTTACACCTTGTAGAATCCGGTCGCACAAACCAGCAGACAATCATTTTGGTCCATGGCCTCGGTATGCGTGGTTTGCTCGATTGGTTGAAGGTTTTTCCAGCGCTGGCCGGTAAATATCATGTCATTGCTATAGATTTACCCGGTTTTGGCGGTTCCGACAAACAGCAGATGCAGTATGCCCCTCAAAAGTACGCTGCGCTTGTCAATTGGGTAGTCAGCCGGCTTGCACATGACAAAGTCATAGTCATAGGTCACTCGATGGGTGGTGCAGTCAGTTTGCGCTATGCCTATGACTTTCCCGAACAGGTTTCACGTTTGATCATGGTCGACACCGCAGGTATTTTGCAACGTACGATATTTATCAGGTACCTGGCAAAAGCCCCGACGACCTATGAATGGCTGGAACCGTATCAAAGGCGAATACCGGGACTAAAAGGACTGGTGAAAAAGCTTGCGGGAAAAACAGATAACTGGACACGATCATTACTGGTGACGATGGACCGCCTTCCCGATATACCACAGTTGATGATGTCGAATGGCCTGGCAAGGAAGTACCTGTACAAGGATCATGCGACCCTGAATGCAGCACTGGGTCTGGTGTATGAAGATTTCTCCCTTGCAGCCCGTGAGGTTGAGGTTCCAACACACATTATCTGGGGAGATCAGGATTCTGTTGCACCGATCCGAACCGGTACTGTGTTGGCAGACCTTTTACCCAATGCGGAACTTCATCAGATCTACGAGGCCGGTCACGTTCCCATGACCGACAATTTTGAGAGTTTCATGCAGGTATTGAATTATTCCCTGGAAAATGAGCCACGAGCCAAACAGGCCCAGAAACGTTTGCTGGCAGTCGGAAATGAGATGCCGATAAAAGAAACGGTGCGTTGCAACGGCCAGGAGAATCTAGTCTTCAAAGGTCATTTTAAATCACTTCAATTCAAAAACTGTCACGGAATCGTTCTGAGGGACGTGGTTGCGGAATC
>Ga0210065_1000346_pt1 | contig 13004 bp, 11 predicted proteins | sample Muzzi_PWB_D1_FD_185533 | JGI IMG/M metagenome (GOLD analysis project Ga0210065, IMG submission 185533) | Wetland microbial communities from San Francisco Bay, California, USA, that impact long-term carbon sequestration - Muzzi_PWB_D1 (SPAdes) | ecosystem: Environmental > Aquatic > Marine >... | reverse complement strand
GAAGGCGACTCTGAGCAGGCCCGCAACGTGACGCAGCACAAGTCCATGCGGACCACCACGCTCGACCCGCGTTACGCGTCGACAATGCCCACCATCACTTCGGATCCGTTCGGCTACGGCATCCAGAATTACCTGTCTGGCTACGGCGACAGCGAAGACACTCGCGACCCGTCGCAGTACTTCATCGTGTTCGAGACCGGTGACAACACCACCACGGAGTTCGGCGAGGCCGAGCCGCTCGACCTGTTCTACAGCCGGGGTGTCAATTTTGGCGACGACTACCTGGTGTGGGCCGAGGAAGACGATCTGAGCGTCTGCTACCCGTCCGATCCGCATTATGTCGACGTTCCGGATGAGCTTGACGGCAGCGGTTTCTGCAACGAGTTCGACCAGTTCGAGACGCAACACGGTCACGAACTGATTGCTGCCACGGTCAACCGGTTGCGGCCCGGAACCGCGACCTTCGTCGTACGTCCGAATATCGGCCACAGCGATAACCGCTACGCGACGATCGAGGATGCCTATGCATTTCGCGACGGGACGCCGGCGTGGCAGGAGAGTGCCGACATCATGCTGAGCTGGATCGAAGCAACCAAGCTCAAAGCATTACGTCCGACCATTCAGGGTGTTTCCGCTACTGGGCTTTGACGAACGGGCTTAACGGCATGATCTTGAAGCCATTGGTTTTCGCATCGTCGACGAGAAATTTAACCAGCGCCGAATCGCCGCCGCGCTCGCCAAGCGCCTCCGGTACACCGGTATGGTCGGCAAACTCGATATCAGAAATCAGTCTGCCTCGAAGCCGATCTTCTTGTGGCTGCCGTCACAGTATGGTTTGTTGGCAGATGCGCCGCAGCGGCACATGAAGGCCCTGGTCCTGGTCGCCACGCGACGACCGGATGCGGCGATGATCTCGAGGCTGCCTTCGACGACCAGTGGACCGTTCCTGGTCGGCGTGATGCTCACGGGCCCGTCCCTCGCATCCAGCGCCTCCATCTCATCTTCCGGAGATCGTTCGCCGGTTGCCTCGAAACCTGCCTCGAGATGGCTGTTGTCGCAATACGGCTTGTTCTTCGAGTGGCCGCAGCGACACAGCACGGCGCGTTTCACCGAGTCGTGTTCGGCAATGCGCAGGTCACCGCGGTACTCCACCGGGCCGTTCTGCCACAAGCGCGCCGTGTTGACCCGCGCCGGGCGCTCCTCGGCGCCGCCGTCTTTTCGCGTGTAGGTCAGGGCACCGGACGGACAGCTATCGACAACCCGTGTCACTTCTTCGGCGTCGGCCCGGTCGGGGAATATCCAGGCGCCCTCAGCGCCGGGGACGAACACGTCCGGCAACCCGAGTACGCAGCGGCGCGCGTGGATACATTTCTTGCCATCGAAGTTGACGACGACTTTGCTGGATTCGGCAGGCTTCATTGGCGTCTCTCCAAAACGGTTGTTGATTCACAATCAGGCCGGCATAGCCTGAGCGCCAGATGCTACCGGATTTCACAGCCAGAGAGCGATCCAGTGATCGGCGTCGCGTTCGAGCCGGTTTGGAACCTTTGAAACTAACTCGCTCTGAAAGCGGACTACGAGGCGCTCGTAGTCCGCCAGCAGAACGGAGGTAATACTGCTACAGCCTTACTTCACGAGCTCGATTTCGCCCGGACGCCAGGTCTTCTTGATCCAGGGCTCCAGCGGGCCGTACATGCGCAGGATTGCGAACCAGCTTTTCCCCTTGTTGGTTTGCAGCCAGTTGCCTTCCTTGCCCTTGGGTGCTTCGGGCCCGAAATAGACATCGTAAGAACCATCCGCATTCTTCTCAAAGCCCTTGGTCAGGCTGCCGACCGTCGGGAACAATTGACCGGTCTGCAGTTGCGTGCGCGTTTGGGTGTCATAGAGCGTGACCGCCCAGAAGTTGTTCACCGGCACATTGGGCGGCAGATGCAGCTTGTAGGTCTTCGAGCCATCAAAGGGTTTGTCGTTGCTATCCAAAAAGGCCAACGCGTAATCGGATCCTGCGCCTACATGGGCCGTCGCCATGGCAGGCGTAACGCCACCGGCGTTGTAGTAGAACAACACCCGGGCATCGAGGCCCATCGTGCCATCCGCTTCGAAGGACGTATTTCTGTTTGCGTAGGCCGTAACCCAGTTGCTGTCTGTGTCCGGATAGATATACACGCCGCCAATACGCGGGTCATAGGTAATCGAACGCCCGGCTGCATTGCCGAGTGTTGCCGCTTCAGACAGTAACTTCTTCATCCGCGCGTCTGGATTGAATGGCTGGCCTTTGACAATACCAATGGAAGCCATGTAACCGCGGGTTTCCGGCCCGACGGCATCAATCGGCTCGGCCTGAACGATAGTATTGAGCATCTCGAAGTACTCAATCGTGCTCGGAAATATCGTGCTGAACGACTTGCCCGACATGTTGATGAACTGGGTCGGCGCCGGATTGTCCTTGTCCTTGAGCGGATAGACCTTCAGCCCGGACTTGAAGTTGTCGGCCGCTGCCTTCAGGCCATCCTTGATGGAGCCACGCAGGAAGAGAAAATTCCTGTTGGTGCTGGGTCTCATCACAAAATACCCTTCAGGCACTTCGCCGTCGTAGCCGGGGGGGAGCACGAGGTACTTGCCGCCTTTACCCTTGTCCGGTCCGGTAAGGCCCATGTTGCCGACGAAACGTTGCCAGGCGTCGTCGAGAAAACCCAGCATGCCCGGCGGAATTTCAATGACGGTCGGGCCATCGTTTGCGAGGTCCGTGGGAGCGTACGCATACATGGTCGATGTATTCGACGTGATCACCGGCGTGCGGGAATCCATCAGTTGTTCCCAGATGGCGATCTTGTTCGGCGCATCGGCACCCTGCTGGGCCATCCCCAGGAGCACGGCATAAATCGACACAGCGCCGACGTTGTCCAGGTAGACCCCGAGCGCGCGTGAGCGATCCAGGTAATCGTAGACCAGGTCGTTGGTCTTGCCTGTTGGCACACCATCGAAGAAGGTCAGTTCACCGGCTACTGTCTTGACTTTGTCCGGTATCGACGCCGCCTTCGTTTTTGCGGCTTCCCTGGCGCTGTCTGTTTCTGCAAATGCGCTGGTAAATACCAGCGCGCTGGCAAGCGTTACTGCGAGAATGCTGTTTTTCATTGCTTGTTCCCTATTCTGTGACCGTAAATCATTCATAAGTCATCTGTAGTCTTTCGTAGTGCCTGCCAAACTGAACAGGAGGGGAAAATTTCTTGTCAGGAGTCTGCATCGCACCAGTCGCTTGATCAGGAAACGATCAAAACGACCGGTGCGCGATGCAGGGGTGTACGGGGTCGGTACTAACTACTTGACGACCTCGAACTCCGTTGGCTGCCAGCTCTTGTCGAAGAATGACGGGAGCGGGCTGTAAAGCCGAAGAAGCGTAAACCAGCCCTTCTTCGGATCAGTCTGGATCCAGTTGCCGCGCTTGACGCCCTTCGGTTGCGTCGGACCGAAGTAAATGGTTGTCGTGCCATCGGCATTCGGCACAGCTGCCGGTGACGGATAGCTCTGGCTGCCTGCCCTTGGATAGACTTGCGGGGTTTGCAGCATTGAGCGGGTCTGGTTGTCGTACAACGTAAAGGACCAGAAAGCGCGCGCCGGAATATTCGGCGGCAGCGTCACCTTGTAGGTCTTCGATCCTTCGAACGGCTTGTCGTCTTCATCGAGAAAACCCATCAGGTACTGCGACCCGACGCCTGGAATGCGCATGACCATGCCGGGAGAGTCGAGCGTGTACCCATAGTAAAAGGCAGTACGCGAATCCAGCGTCCGCGCGCCTGTTGGCGGTTGCGGTTTGAACATGCCGTCCTCAAACGCAGGGGGCGGGGTTTCGAAGAATGCGCCGCCTTCGAAAAGCATGTTTACCCAGTTCGAATCTTCGTAGTAGGCCCAGTCGGGGTGCTTCATTAACGGAAGCCAGTTCAGGACCCGGCCGGTCGCGTTGCCGACGGCGGCGGCATCCGCGAGAATCTTCTTCATGCGGGCGTCGGGATTGAAGGGCTTGCCTTTGACGATGCCTATCGCGGCCAGCTGGCCGGCGAGTTCGATGTCATAGCTGGTGGCCGGTTCTGCCTGGACGTTTTCGTTGATCATTTCAAAGAACCCGAAATCGCCCGGCGGCACTGTATTGAAAGCCTTCCCGGAGGCATCGACGAACTTCATTTCCGGAATTGCCGGATTCTGCCCAAGCCTGACGTTCCCCTCCAGCGCGGTTGCGATGCTGGTGCCGTAGCCACCCGGCGTATACGGGTAGATCTTGATGTATTTCTTGATGTTGGCAACCGCCGGTTTCGGGTCGTTGTTTTCGAGGAACGCACGGGCGGCATACAGCACGCGGTTCGTCCTGGAATGTGCCACAAAGAAACCGCTGTCCGGCAATGCGCCATCATAGCCAGGCGGAACGATCAGGTACTTGCCGCCCATACCACGATCCGGACCGGGACGCCCGATATCGATGACCCAGGAGAACCACATGTCATTGATCGTGCCGAGACCGTTCGGTGGCTGCTCGATGACCACCGGGCCTTTGCTGAGATCCACGATGGAGAGATAGTAGACAGTGTCGGCGTTACCGGTGAGAAAGAGTGAATTCGAGTCCATAAGCCTGGGGAATATCACAACGGTATTCGCCTCGGCACCAATCGATTCGAAGCCCTTGACGATTGCCAAAGCAGACGCGCCGCGAAAGCTGTTGTTATAAGCATTCAGTGCACGTGTGAAATCCAGTGCGTCATAGACTTTCTTCGCAGTTTCAACGCTCGGCGCACCGTCTTTAAACGTCAACGTGCCAATACTGGTTTCCACCCGGTCCGGGGTAAGCAGGGATGACGGGGGCTTTGCCGGGGTCTGCGCTCCGGCGACGTTGGTCATGACACTGGCGCAAGCCAGAGCCACAAGGCCCACCGCCCGGGCCATTATTTTCGGTATAGATTTCTTTTTATTCATTTTCTAATTCCTTTGCACATACTGTGCAATACGATGATCCGGGAGTCGGGATGTGGGGCAACATTTATCCCGCGGCACAGCATAACGCACGCAGGACGAGCACTGTCAGAAAATCTGGCGTGCAACGAAACAATGCGCGGCTCGGCGGCAACAAGTTTTACAGGGGCTCAATTTTTTGTAACCGATCGTTAACGAAACGCAACCACAGGAGTTCATGGAACGTCCCGCGCTATGGCGACCTTCGTTGACCGTCCGAATATGGGCCACAGCGGCAACCGCCATACAACGTGTTACAGCTGGAACTAATGCCCCGGTGAGCCGATCGCCGTGCTGCGCCGGCAAGGCGGGCAACGCAAACATCCGCGGCCCGAGCGGCTACGGTACCTACTGGTAGCCTTTTGCCTGCAACCTGAACAAACTCGCATACTGCCCGTTTTCGGCAAGCAAACTCTCGTGATCGCCCTGTTCCAGGATTTCGCCGTCGTGGATAACGATGATTCGGTCCGCCGCGCGTACCGTCGAGAACCGATGCGAGATCAGGATCGTCATCTTGGTGTCGCTTTGCGACTGGAAGTGATCGAATATCGCGGCTTCTGATGCGGCATCCATCGCTGCAGTCGGCTCATCGAGCACCAGTATGTCGGCATCGCTGCGCATGAACGCGCGTGACAGTGCAATCTTCTGCCATTGCCCGCCTGACAACTCGCGACCCCCCTTGAACCAGCGGCCGAGTTGCGTGTCGTAGCCCTCGGGCATGTCTTCAATGAACGGTGCGGCCATGCCACTCTCGGCGGCAGTCGCCCACCGTTCGGCGTCGGTGATGTGGCGGACATCGCCAGCACCGATGTTTTCGCCGACCGAGAACTGGTAACGACCGAAGTCCTGGAAGATGACGCCAATCCGCTGGCGCAAGGTCCCAACATCCCACTCCAGGAGGTTCAGTCCGTCGAGCAGAATGCTGCCTTCGGTGGGTTCATACAGGCGCGTAAGCAGTTTGATCAATGTTGTTTTGCCCGAGCCATTCTCGCCAACCAACGCAAGACTCTCGCCCGGCGCGATTTGAAAGCTGACATTGTTGAGCGCCTTGTTCTGCGAGCCCGGGTACGCGAACGACACGTTTCGGAATTCGAGACCGCGCTCGGGTTCAGGTCCGTGCTTCGCTTCACCCTGGTGCGTTGATACGGGTTGTGCAAGGTAGTCGTACAGGTTGGAGAGATACAGGTTGTCCTCATACATTCCGCTGATAGCCGACAAACTTGCACTGACCGCTGCCTGCCCCTGCCGGAACAGCACCAGGTACATCGTCATCGCGCCCAGCGTAATTCCGCCATTGATCGTTGTTATGACGACCCATGCGTAGGCCCCATAGAACGCACTTGTCGATAGCAATCCGAGAACAAAACCCCACGTGTCGCGGCGCAGGGTAAGGCGCCGGTCTTCGACGAACAGCTTCTTGAAGATGTCCCGATAGCGTTGCAGGAGTCGTGGGCCGAGTCCGAACAACTTGACTTCCTTGACACTGTCCTCGCGGGCGATGACGGTTTCTAGATACATCTGCATGCGCGTTTCCGGGGAGCGCCAGCGAAACAATCGAAACGCATCACCGGAAAACTTTGCCTCGGCAAAAAACGAGGGCAGGCCGGCGCCAATCAGGATGACCACTGCCCACGGAGAAAACGCATATAGCAACACCGCGTAGCTGGTCAGGGAAATTGCGTTTTGCACCAGGCCAAACGTTCGGTTCACGAGGCTCAACGGGCGACTTGAGGCTTCGCGCCGGGCCTGCGTCAACTTGTCGTAAAACTCCGAGTCCTCGAAATTTTCCAGCTGCAGCGTCAGCGCCTTTTCAAGAATCATGACGTTGACGCGCTGGCCGAGCAGGGCGCGCAATAGCGATTGACTCACCGACAACCCGCGTTGGCTGGCAGCCACCGCAATGACGACGAGCGCTTCGAGAACGATCAACCACAGGACGCGAGTCTTATCGGGGTTAGTCGCCGCCATCGCCGCGACCACGCCGTCGACGATCAATTGTCCAATGTAGGCAATCACAGCCGGCAGCACGCCGGCGACCAGTGTCAGAATTGCGAGCGTAATCGTAAGACCACGACTCGTTGTCCACACGAGTTCCAGAGCGCGGCGGCTGTAGAGGAACACACCCAGGAAACGGGTGATGAAAGGGGCGGTCGATTCTTGCGCGCTAGCCATATTGTCGAGTCACGGCCCTCAGCGACCGGTACAGGCCGGGGCGCACCCGGTCGCTGGTTGACAAGTCATGCTCACCGTATTCTTAACCCGGCACAGGCAAGCGGAGCCGATTTCATCTTGTTGATGTGCCGCGCATCGTTACCGGTGCTGCTACTGATCGTTCGATTCGCTCTCGGATTCTGGAAGTCTGCGGGGCATGTTCACACATCAAACAGGCGCCGCGCCAACCAAAGACAACGCTGCCATTGCCGGGTACCACCTGCATCTCGTCAACAATAGTGACAGCCAGGCAACCCGGACACCAGTAACGGTGCGATTATTGCCAATCAAAACAGCTAATTGATCGTCCTGCAGTCGGTATGCTAACGGGCCTCGCCTGGCCCCGGCAAGCAAGCGCAACATGCCAATCGATATCTCTGCGAAGGGCGAGCCGCCACGCGCGTATACTGGATCGGTACCACGAAGTACCGCCCGCAACAGCAACTCACAGCAGGAGCACAGGTGATGAGTAAAGAACAAAAGAGCAACAAAGAGACAAAGAAGGTACCGGCCATGACTCCAAAAGAGAAAAAGGCCGCCAAGAAAGCGAAGAAGAACGAAAGGGGACGGCTCGGCGAATGACAGGCTGAGCGTCGTTGTCACGGGCGACCACAGGTCCGGGGACCGTATTCATTGCCTCGGACAGGCGATAGAACGGTATGCGCACATTCAGGTGGTGAATGTGGTGGAACCCGATGCTACGCGTTCTGAAAATGCACCGGATCCCTCAGGGCCTGCAGCGTCCTGTAGTAGAAGAGTGCGTTCGGGCGCTTGCCTTTGAAACGGAGCCTTCTGAGGAACTCGATTTCATCCGCTGTGACATCACCACCGAGCGTGACATCCGCGATGAATGCTGTAAGTCCCGGCTCGTCCCCGTCGACACCGTCGACGTCCTTTTCGATGAAGGCGAACTTACGCGGTTGCCCGGGTACGAGCCTTTCGTTGAGAACGATTTCCATGTCGAAAGTAAACAGGTCGATATCCCAGCGCGCCAACAGCGGGCTGAGAAAGGAGATGCAATCGGCACTCGAGATATTGAAAATATCAATATCGAGAAATTCCAGGATGATGACGCGCATTTGCTCATAGGTCTTGCCACTCAGCTGCGCGACCTCATGGAGCCAGACCTCGTTGTCCAGCTCGGCCCGTGCGACCTGGCTGATGACATCGAGCAGCTTGCGGGTTACCAGCCGCTCGAGCTCACCAAACGGCTGCCTCTCGAAAATCTCCCGCATCTGTTGCTGGCGGGCAGGGGCGCACTTTTGCAGTATCAGTTCGCGGGCCCCTTTCAACAGTGCGCCTTGCGGTTCCTCGAAGTTCCGTCGAAGCTGGTCCAGCCGCTGCGCCCGGGCCAGCGTTGCGAGTTCGCCGTTGGAGAGTTTCAGGAATCTGCCCATCTTCTCGTAGATGTCCGTGCGGTCCGGCGCGGGCGGCAACTTTTTCCGCGTCAACAGCTGCGATATGTAGGACTCTGTTACGCCGGCCGCGACCGCCAGGTCCTTCTGCTCGCGGCCGAGCTCCTTAAGTCGTGTCTTGATGACGGAACAAACATCCATTGGCGGCCTCTCGTGATTGACTAAAATAGTTAACTAGGCCAAGTCTCCCAGATGAGGCTTGACTATTCAACTTAATTAACCGAATATAGTTAACGGATCAACCGGGCTTCAGAATATATCAACCAAAAGAGTTATCTGGAGTGCCCTGTTGACCGATCACAAGGACGGAGAATGCAATGTACGCACGCCAAGTATCAATGGAACTGAAGAACGACAGCAGAGCCGATTTCACGCACAAGATTGAATCGGAAGTACTGCCGCTGCTGCGCAAACAGAAGGGATTTCAGGACGAGATCACCTTCGTTAACCCTGCCGGCAAAGACGCTTTCGCGGTAAGCCTGTGGGACAACAAGGAAAGCGCCGAAGCATACGCCCGGTCCTCGTTTAGCGAGGTAACGAAGTTATTGTCGAAGCTGGTTGACGGAGCGCCGCGGGTGAAATCCTACGAAGTCGCCAACTCAACGTTTCACAAGATAGCTGCAACGAAAAAAGCGGCATAACAAGACCAAGTGTTATTGCAGCAGGCGGATTCATTTCCGTCTGCTGTCTATTGCGTACTGCCGGATGCGCCGAAACCAAAGGCAAGACGGTCCGCGCTGACGCGACGAACGAATTCCAACCCAACGAACACAGAGTAGAACGCCATGCCATCACCAAGCGGCCATAGCCCCGGTCCGGGCTCCGAGCTCGAAGAACTGCTGGGACAAGGGCAGGAACAGCTCAAAAAAATAATTCCAGGTGCTGGCCCACGCGGCGTGATCATGCTGCTCGTTCTCGCCGCCGTTATCGTCGGAGCGTGGACCGCCTATTACACGGTGCCGAGCGACTCGGTCGCGGTCGTGCAGCGATTCGGCAAGTACCTGAAAGAGGTACAGCCGGGCCTGCATTTCAAGGTACCGCTCGGCATCGACGTGGCAACGATCGTTCCGGTCAAGCGGCAATTGAAGCAGGAATTCGGCTTCACGACGCCGGGCGCCACGGACCCCTACCAGAGTCCGATTGACGGCAAACGCGAGACCGAGATGGTGACCGGCGATCTCAACGCAGCACTGGTGGAGTGGGTCGTTCAGTATCGCATCGCAGATCCCGTCAAGTTTCTGTTCGAAGTCCGCGAGCCTAGCGCGACGCTGCGCTACGTGTCCGAGTCGGTGATGCGGGAAGTGGTCGGCGACCGCACGGTGGACGAGGTCATCACGATCGGGCGCCAGGAAATCGAATCCGAAGCCCTGGTGAAGATGCAGGCCCTGTCCACGAAATACGCGATGGGGATCAGTATCGACCAGGTACAACTCAAGAACATCAATCCGCCGGGCCCGGTGCAGGAGTCTTTCAACGAGGTCAACCAGGCCCAGCAGGAAAAGGAAAAACTGATCAACGAGGCGCGGCGCGATTACAACAAGGTCATTCCGCTCGCCGAAGGTGAGAAGGATCAACGGATCCGTGAAGCCGACGGCTACCGGCTAAAGAGAATCAATGAAGCTGAAGGCGACGTTGCCCGGTTTAGCGCGTTGCTGGCCGAGTACGTGAAAGCCCCGGAAGTCACTCGTCGGCGCATTTACGTCGAGACGATGCAGACCGTTCTGCCCGAAATCCGCTCCAAAATCATCGTCGACGATGAGACACGCAACATACTGCCGCTGCTGAACCTCGACACGCAAACCGGTGGCAAACCATGAAAACACTGACAGTCCTGCTGGTGACGGTGGTTGCCGCTGCGTTTGTCCTGGTCAGTTCGATCTATACGGTCAGCGAAGTGGAACAGATGATCATCACCCAGTTCGGCAAGCCGGTGGGTGAACCCGTGACGACGGCCGGCCTGAAAGTGAAGATTCCGTTCATCCAGCAGGTCAATCCGATCGACAAGCGGGTGCTGGAATGGGACGGCAATCCGTCCGATATGCCGACCAAGGACAAGCTCTACATCTCGGTCGACCTGTTCGCTCGCTGGCGGATTACCGATCCGCTGCAATACTTTCTGCGGATTCGTGACGAACGCAGCGCCCAGTCACGCCTCGACGATATCCTGGGAAGCGAAACTCGCAACGCAGTCGCCAAGCACGAGCTGATCGAAATCATTCGCACCACGAGGGACCGGGTGCCATTGCGGGATACGCTTCTGACGGACGCGGAACGGGACCTCAACATGGGGTCGCTGGTGCCGATCCAGAAAGGGCGCAAGCTCGTCGAACAGGAGATCTTTGCCGCAGCCGCGGAAAAGGTTCGGGTTTTCGGTATCGAGTTGCTCGATATCCGCTTCAAACGCATCAATTACAACGAAAGTGTACGGCCCAAGATCTACGATCGAATGATCAGCGAACGGCGACAGATCGCCGAGCGCTTTCTGTCAGAAGGCAACGGCGAAGCGGCCCGGATCCGCGGCAACCGCGTGCGTGACCTGAACAAGATTCAATCCGAAGCTTACCGGGAGGTTGAAGAGATTCGTGGACTGGCAGACGCCAAGGCCACCGAAATCTATGCGCGGGCATACAACCGGAATGCGGAGTCGATCGCATTCTATGAATTCACCCGCACGATGGAGTCCTACAAGTTCATCATCGCCGAGAACACGACGCTGGTCCTGTCGACAGACAGCGAGTTATTCAAGTTCCTGAAAGGGATGGATCCGCAAGAAGGAGCAACGCCATGAGTACAACCAAGACACGGCCCGGCCTTGTCGTATACGCCCTGCTATCACTGATACTTTTCGCGGGATCAGCAGGCCTGGTCAAAGCACAAACCGTCGAGCACCCGATTCCCGCCAACGCGAGTGCGAATACCTACAGGAGTGGCTGGCAATGTGACAGCGGCTTTCAGAAGGTTGATGATGGCTGTGTTGTCGTAACGCCACCGACGAACGCTTTCCTTACGGACTCTCAATACGGGCCGGGCTGGAAGTGCAAGCACGGTTACAAGAAGAACGACGGCGCGTGCGATGCCGTCATGTTGCCGGATAATGCCTACATCAGCGCATCGTCGGGTGACAGATGGCTGTGCGACAGGGCCTATCAGAAAGTCAACGAAACCTGCGAGGCAATCAGAGTGCCGGCTGACGGCTACCTGACTGGCAATAGTAGCGGCTCAGGCTGGACCTGCAATCGGGGATACGAGGCAACAAAAGGGACTTGCGTTGCCATCGAAGTGCCGGCGAACGCATACCTCGCGTTTTCATCGACTGATTCCGGCTGGGACTGCGATCGTGGCTATCGAAAAGCCGACGGCGCGTGCAACGCCATCGAGGTGCCCGAGAACGGCTACCTGTCCGGGCGTTCCTATGGGAACGGCTGGGAATGCGACCGAGGATATCGAAAGACCAAGGCGGCGTGCGTTGCCGTGGTGTTTCCGGAGAATGCCCATCTGAATTTCTCGGGAGACGATTGGGACTGCAATGAACCTTACCGCAAGCGACAAGATGCCTGCGTCATCGGGAGACCATGATGAACGACAAAGACAAGCAGACAATGGCAACACACGGGATTACCTGTCTGCCCAAGGACGTATTTTTCTACAAGGATTTCAAGTATGACCGGCTCGCGGATGCAGTCCGCTACGCCGAAATCGATGCAGGCCGGGTCAAAGAAGTGATACAGCCCACGTAATTACGCGGCGCGTGCCTGAATCGGGAGGTCGAAATTAAAGCGCGTGCCCTGTTGTGCCGTGCTGACCACAGTGATTTCGCTCGAATGCAGTTCGAGGATTCGCTTGGCAATCGCGAGGCCGAGGCCCATGGAGTCCTTGCCCTGCCGGCCTTCATGGTCGGCCTTGTAGAAACGGTCGAAGATACGCGGCAGGGCCTCCGCGGAAATCCCGGGCCCGGTGTCGGCCACCGATACGCCGACTGCCTCCGGCTTGCGCTTGACTGAAATCGACACCTTGCCGCCAGCCGGCGTGTACTTCAGAGCGTTCCCGACGAGGTTCTCGAGCACTCGCTGGATCAGTTTGATATCGGCGTGGACAGAGACGTTTGCTCCAGGCGGATTCACTTCCAGCTCAACCTCCGATGCCCGTGCCTGCAATTCGAACTCCTGCACGACATCGTGAATGAGTTCGGGCAGCGAGAACTGTTCGAACGTCGGCGTGACGCCGCTGGAGTCGAGCATTGCCAGCTCGAACAGGTCCTGGATGAGCCGGCTCAGGTGCGTGGCATGCTTGCGCGCAATCTCCAGGTACTGCCGCTGCGTCGCAGGATCGAGCGTGTCGTCCTTGATGATCAAGGTTTCGATATAGCCCTGCATCGAAGCC
>Ga0210065_1000345_pt1 | contig 13006 bp, 8 predicted proteins | sample Muzzi_PWB_D1_FD_185533 | JGI IMG/M metagenome (GOLD analysis project Ga0210065, IMG submission 185533) | Wetland microbial communities from San Francisco Bay, California, USA, that impact long-term carbon sequestration - Muzzi_PWB_D1 (SPAdes) | ecosystem: Environmental > Aquatic > Marine >... | reverse complement strand
GATCCTTGGGGCGGTCTTTCACACGCTGCGCCCAGTCTTTCTCTTTCCCCGGGCCTCCTCCGCGACTGCTCTCCTCGAAGGCCACCTTCGTGGCCCAATACATGTGGGTTTTACCCGATATTCCCGTGTAGTATCCCTGCTCCCGCAGAAGTTTGGGAAAAGGCAGCTGCCCTTTCGGCATAACAGAATGCAGATCCGGGGCCCCGGTGTTGTGCGGATACCGCCCGGTAATGATACTGGCTCGGCTTGGGCTGCAACTGCTTGCCGTAAGATATGCATTATCAAAACGCATTCCATTCGCTGACAGCCAGTCTATATTGGGCGTTTCCACTACGGGATGCCCATAACAACCAAAATCTTCCTGCGAGATGTCGTCCCCTATAAAAAACACGAAATTAATTTTCGCCTCTTCAGCAATCACAAGGCTGCTGAGAGAAAAAAGAACGACTAAATGTAAGATGCCCATAACACACTTGCTGCGTAAACACTGAGGTTTCACAACTTCCTCCATAGTCATTAAAGTCACCTGATACGATTGCCAGCTGAAGATTTTGGCCACTGGTGCGGACTAGTTGGGAATGTACCAAGCGTAAAACAATTAATATGATTGATTCGTCGTCTTTCCCAAAGAAAAAATGCCATGGATGAGTGTCTACGTAAAACTTGATCGTTTGGCATCCGTGAACTTAACCCTTGAATAGGTAAAGTGAGTATATAATCTCATTTGCCGTTGATCGAATTTCTATTCACCGTTAAACAGAAAGACAATACCAATGCCTGCAATCAGCAGAGCCCTTCTAAGTGCGTTAAACCTGACGCTCATCGCATGTGCAACGTCCAACACACACGCCATGACAGACGCAAAGGCTTCGTCCAAGACGTCAAACAATCCCGCCCGCGCGGAGGAGTTTATGGATTGGGGAGTCGGAATGTTTATTCACTGGAGCATTGATTCCGAACTTGGATCCGTGATCTCGCACAGCATGGTCGGTGCTTCGGATGAGTATCTCGAGCGCTACTTCCACGAGCTGCCGCAATATTTCGACCCGAGCGACTACAACCCGGAAAAGTGGGTGAAGCTGGCGAAGCTGGCAGGCTTCAAGTACATGGTTTTTACGACGAAGCATCACAGTGGATTCTGCATGTGGCCAACCAAGACGACGGATTTCTCCATCGCCAACACGCCGTATGGAAAGGATACCGTCGGACCTTATGTGGAAGCATGTCGAAAATATGGCATGAAGGTGGGTTTCTACTTTTCTCCCGAAGACTTCTACTTTCTAAAGAAACAGGGGCATGTGATTCGGCGTCGGGCCGATTATGCGAATATCTCCAACAACCCTGAGCTGCTCGCCTACAACAAGGCACAAATCCAGGAGCTGTTCACCCAATACGGCCCCATTGACCTCGCATTCCTCGATGCCCGCGACAACGACGCAATCAAGGAATATATTCACGAGCTCCAGCCGGACTGTCTGGTCACGCGCGGCGAGATGGCAACCCCCGAGCAAAACATCCCCAAGGAGCCCCTGACCGGCCCATGGGAGTCCTGTTTTACGCTGGGCACTCAATGGCAGTTCAAGCCGACAAACGAAAACTACAAGTCGGGAACCCAGCTGATCGAAATGTTGATTGATATCCGCGCAAAAGAAGGAAACCTGCTCATCAATATGGGACCAGAGCCCTCAGGCATCATCCCGCACGAGCAAGAGCGTTGCTTCCGTGAATTGGGCCTGTGGATGTTTATTAACCGCGAAGGGATTCATAATATACGCCCTTGTCCCGTCTTCAAGGAAGGCGACATGCGCTTCACTCGAAGCAAGGATGACGAAAGCACGGTTTATGTATTTATCCCGCAAGGGAAAAAGCTGTGGAGGCGGGGTGCAAGGCGCGAAATCACGCTTAAATCCCTCGCCGCAAAAGGCGATGTGAAAATCTCGGTTTTGGGACAAAACGATCAGGTGGTTGAGTACCAGCCAAAGGCCGATGCACGGTCTACCGTCGAGCAAACAAAAGACGGCCTCAAGCTGTCCGTTGTCCGGGCGCAACGCCTGTACAACAACCACAAATGGCCGAACCCGATTGTTGTGAAACTTGAAGGCGTGAAGTTCACAAACTGATTACATTTCGCGTCAAACGTAATGGGGGTTTTTACATTATGAATATTCAGAAATTTACCATGGGAACGGGAGACCGTTTCGCCCATCAGGCGAAGGCTCAGCTGCAGGCGGTTCTTGAGGCAAGAAATGCCGGCTTGGAGATTTATCCGACATGGAACAAATCACATCGCGAGCATGGCATCGTTGGAAGCGAGCCACAGCAACTTCGGGACAAAGCCGATGAAGCGGTCAAAGCGCTCGGATGGAATGAGGAATACTACATCGATGCAGACCACATTCGTCTGGACACGGTGGATGCCTTTATTCCAGCCAGTAATTTCTTCACGTTGGACGTCGCGGACTCGGTCGGCAAAGTACCGGAGACGGCGGATCTGGATAGTTTTCTTACGGCAAACCAAAAGTATGTGGGCGCATTGGAAATCCCGGGTATCGCCGAGCCCCTTTCCGTTACCACGGAACAGTTGCGGGAGGCTGCGGGCAAGTTCCTTGTCGCCATCAAGGAAGCAAAAGCCATCTACGAGCATATTGTCGCACTGAAGGGAGCGGACAGCTTCGTCACGGAGGTCTCGATCGACGAAACGGATGAGCCGCAGACTCCGCTGGATTTGTTTCTGATATTATCGATGCTCGCAGCGGAGGGCATCCCGGCGCAAACGGTTGCGCCAAAATTTACGGGGCGCTTCAACAAGGGTGTGGACTATGTGGGCGACCTCGTTCAGTTCGAAAAAGAATTCGACGAGGACCTTTATGTGCTGGCCTTCGCGGTTAAAGAGTTCGGTTTACCGGAAACCCTCAAGCTCAGCGTTCACTCGGGTTCGGACAAGTTTGCGCTTTACCCGATCATGAATAAGCTGATTGCCAAGCACCATGCCGGACTGCATGTGAAGACTGCCGGCACGACCTGGCTGGAAGAAGTCATCGGGTTGGCGGAGGCCGGCGGTGAAGCCCTGCAAATCGCTAAGGATATCTATGCGGGAGCCTATGGACGGTTTGACGAACTGACCGCGCCGTATTCGACAGTGATTGATATAGAAAAGTCAGCTTTGCCCGCGCCTGAGGAGGTTCAAGGCTGGGATTCGGAAAAGTATGTGAACACGCTGCGTCATGTGCAGAGCAACGCGAATTACAACCTGAATTTCAGGCAGCTCATCCATGTCGGCTATAAAGTCGCTGCTGAAATGCAGGAACGCTATACCGATGCGCTAAAAGAAAATGAAGAAATCATCGCCAGGAATGTGACTGAGAATATATTGGATCGCCACATCAAACCGATTTTCATGCGCTAGAGCAAATTAAGAAACGTCATCGCCGGCGAAGTTGCAGCCGAGTTCCATGCGCCCGGTCCGCGATCACGGATCGCGGGCTACAGTTTCTCCAAAGACGCGCTAAACCAGCTTATTGTTTAGCGCTCTTTTTTACTTTTGTTCTGGCCTTTTCTGACACTCTTGAACCACGTGTCATACATTGCTTTCATGGTAGCCAGACGTTCCGGATATTGATTGGCCAGGTCGTGGGATTCGTTGCGATCGTTCTCCAGATCGAAGAGCTCCCACTTTTTCCTGTAATACACCGCTTTCATATTGCCGTCGCGAACACCGCCGCCTCTGCCGAACTGCCAGAAGAGCGGTTTATTGCGAACCAACGGTTTGTTATCAAATGCCGGAAGCAGGCTGATCCCCTGCATGGGAACCACCGGTTCTCCATTAAAGGTATCGGGATAGGTGGCTCCTGTAAGTTCGACCAAGGTCGCCATAATATCAATGAAGTGAGCTGTTCCGTGGTAAAATCCCCCGGCATTTTTTATTTTACCCGGCCAGTTGATAATAAAGGGCGTGCGGATGCCCCCTTCATGGGTATAGGTTTTCCAATACCTAAGCGGTGTGTTTTGAACCGTCGCCCAGGCTTGCCCAACCGTTTCATAACTGGCCACGGTGCCGAAGTCTTCGATTCTGGTTGATCGCACGGCAGCCCTGGACGGTTCAGCACAGGCGCCATTGTCCGAGGCAAACATAATCAACGTATTCTCAAGCTTCCCCTGTTCTTTCAGCTTTGCCAAAACACGACCGATGTTTTGATCGGCGCGGTCAAGCATGGCGGCATAGATCTCCATGCGCCGCTTCTCTTTTTCCAATTCCTCTCCGCTGAGACTGTCCCAGCGTTTTTCAGTCCATTCGGGAAGCGGAGCTTTTTCCGGGTCAATGATGCCCATCTCCACCATCCGCTCATAACGAGCCTGCTGCACTGCTTCATAGCCGCCATCAAATCGTCCTTTGTACTTGGCAATGTCCTCCGGCCATGCGTGCAGCGGATAGTGGGGGGCTGTATAGGCAAGGTACAGAAAGAAGGGCTTGTCGCTCTCTTCATCCAGCCATTGCAGCGCTTTATCAGTGAACGCATCGGTGGTGTAAAAGTTTTTATCCTGAGGCGTATACGGGTGGTACGTCTTCTCGTCATCGCACCAATAGCGCACCGTCTCTTTGCGGCCAGGCTCGGGTTCGCCGGGACGTTTTTCCCCGGGATTCCAGAAATTACACCCTCCGTCGCGCACGCCATAGTAGTGATCAAACCCGCGGTCATACAGGTTTTCAAGACTGTGATGTTTGCCGGAGGCCCATGTACGGTATCCGGCGGTACGCAGAACCTCGCCCAATGTAACCGCATTTTTATAGGTTGAGTGTTTCGGTCCGTTTCCGCTTTGTTGCGCATATATTCCCGTCAATAAGCAGGCGCGTGAAGAGTGGCACTTTGCGGTGTTATACATCCCGTTAAAACGGATTCCGCTGGCCGCCAACGAATCAATATTCGGCGTATCGATTTCTCCGCCATAGCAGCCGAGGTCGCTGTAGCCCATATCATCGACCAAGATGAACAGGATGTTGGGCCTGTCCTGAGCCGATGCGATACAGAATGCCGAACAAGTCAGGGAGGCGAAGAGAATGCCCTTTGTATACTTTTTCGTAAAATTAGCGAATGAACTCATAATGGCTCCTTAGTAGATCGGAGGAGCTCGATAGGGCTCCCCAAGAGAACTCCATCGAGGATCTTTCCTCCCCGTTCCTGCACTGCCTTTTCTTTGTCGTCGAAGACCGTTTCAATAATGGTCTGATAAGGCCATCTCTCATCACCCATCTTTTTCATCCAGTCCTCCGTCTTCTGATGAAGCTGTTCTCTGATCTCTTTGTGTTCTGGTGAATTGAAGAGGTTTTTCGTCTCATGCGGATCGGATTCCCTGTCATACAGCACATTCCATGCAAACCTATCGGGCGGATTTTTTTTATCCCGATACTCATACTTCCCGCCAATGGCACTGTCATAGCAGTATGTGTAGCGGCGGGTATAGACCCCCCGAAAGTCACGGCTTGGAAGAAAGATCGGGACCGCATCAACCGCATTGTCATTTTGCGCAGTAATAAACGGGGTCAGGTTGAGCCCGTCGCATGTCTCCGGGATCGGCAGCTTCATCATGCCCAGAATCGTAGGCATCAGATCCAGTGTACCCACAAGCAGGTCGCTCTTGCGCGGTTTGAGTTCTTCAGGATACCGAACAAGCAGAGGGACGCGAAGGGATTCCTGCTCCGGTCTCATTTTGTTGTACCGGTTTCCGTGTGACAAAAGTGCATCACCATGATCCGAGGTGAAGACCACAATCGTATTCTCAGCCAGCTTGTGATGCTTCAAAGACTCCATTAACTGGCCGAACGCCTGATCAAGTCCGGTGATCATGGCCATGTGTCCGTGATAGATACGACGCACTTTTTTGTTGTCTGGCGTGTTGGCGCGCAGCGTAAGCTTGTCGGGATTATACATCTCCATCAAATCTTCAGGCGCACCATATGGGTTGTGAGGCGGGTGCCATGACAGGAACAGCGCAAACGGCTTGTCGGCATGGGTGTTGATAAACTCAATCGCCTGTTTGGTTTGTCCAAACGGTTCCCATTCTCCGTACAGCTTTTTTTCTCCATTCTGATTCCAGTAATAAGCGCGCTTCTTATCAAAAACCAGTGTGCAGTTATTGCTTAAAAATTCATGATCGAATCCATAACGATAAGGCCCCGGCGGGATGGGCCGGTCCCTGTTACCGCCGTAGAGATGCCATTTCCCGTAATATCCTGTGCGGTATCCGTTATCCCGTAAGACTTCGGCAAAATAGTTGCCATAGCCCGGTAGCATCCGGATGTCATTGCCGAAAGCCCCATTGCGCAACGTATGCTGACCGGACAGGAGCATTGCACGATACGGCGTACAGATCGGGGAACTGGAGATGCAATGGTTGAACTGTATGCCCTCCGATGCGAAGCGATCCAGATGGGGTGTGATGATTTCAGAATTTCCATAACACCCCAGCATATCCCACGACTGTTGGTCACTGAAGACAAAGACCAGATTGGGGCGTTTGGATGCGCCTTCCACAGAAAAAGCCAACCCCACAACTGCAATGGCAAATACAATGGCAAACGCTTTAAGCCACCTCTTTATATCTATCATCAAGTTATCCCCCTTCATCCGTAAATCCTCTTTGTCTACACACCAAAGCCTACTCCTCAAAAAGGGTACAATAGAATGACATCGGCACAAGGGTGTTTTTCGCCAACCGGATGCAACTTGACCTCGCCCTCGCCGGCGGGAAATCAATCCGGCATGTGTGGTGGCTTCAACCTGCATTTTTCCTTTCGGTTTACGCCAGGTAAATCCGGTGTGTCGGGGACGGAATACCTGGATCGGACCCCGTGGTTGCACCCTGCAAGCCAGATACCTTAAAAAAAAGAAATGACTTGAAAACGTAACGGGATGTATGGTGTGCAATCACAGCCAAAAAAGAGTAAGAACCCCCAAATTGAAAGTTCGTATGAATAAACAATTGACCACCTTCCTATGGCTCCGCCGACTCTGCGGCTTCATATGCATCATGGCGTTTGCCACATTTGCGGGAACGGGTTTCGCCCAGTCTTCCGGCGCTGCGTCCACCATGCAGGCCGGAGTCCAATCTCCACTTCTTTCGTCGACGACCGGGAAATCCAGACTCGTGCAAGAACTCGAAGCCATTTTCTATGACGAGGACTTCTGTGCCATTCCCAATCGGACGTTCAACGCCGATGATTATGGTGCTGTGGCTGACGGCAAGACGCTGAATACGAAAGCGATTCAGGATACGATTGATGCTGCGGCTGCAGCGGGCGGTGGCCGGGTCACCTTCAATCCGGGCGTTTATGTCACAGGCGCTCTTTTTATTAAATCCAATGTCGAATTCAATATCCCGGAAGACACCACCATTCAAGCCATTCAGGATGATGCGCACTATCCGGATGTTCCCTCCCGGATTGCCGGCGTCGAGATGGAGTGGCCTGCGGCCGTTCTGAATGTCTATGAAGTGCGGAACGTCCGCATCAGTGGAAAGGGCACGCTGGACGGCAACGGAAAATACTGGTGGGACAAATTCTGGGGCGATCCTCCCCGCAAAGGCGGCATGTATAAGGACTATCTGAAGCGTGGTCTGCGCTGGGCAGTCGACTATGATTGTAAGCGCGTCCGAGCGCTCTTGGTATGGGAATCCAAGGACGTGGTCATCAAGGACATCGACATTTTTCGCTCAGGATTCTGGACGATCACCCTGACCTATTCCGACCGGGTCCATGTCGATGGTGTCGTCATTCGCAACAACTTCGACGGCAACTTCGGCCCCAGCTCGGACGGGATCGATACCGATTCGAGTCGCAACATCCTCGTCGAGAACGCTGATATCGATTGCAATGACGACAACCTTTGTCTCAAAGCGGGCAAGGACGCCGATGGCTTACGCGTGAACCGCCCGACCGAGCGCATCGTCTATCGCAACTGCATCACCCGCGCCGGACATGGTCTCTTTACGCTTGGTTCGGAAACTTCCGGCGGCATGCATGACATCGAGGTCTATGGCCTGAAGGCCATGGGAACGAAGACGGGCATCCGGTTCAAATCGGCCAAGGTGCGCGGTGGCGTCATGCGCGACATCTACTTTCATGATATCGAGATGGAGAATGTGCCCGCACCCTTCAAGTTCGAACTGAATTGGTTCCCTAAATACAGCTACCCGAAAATCCCCGAGTCGATCCCTGAGTCCGAATACAAAGAACACTGGAAGACGATGCTCATTCCTGTCGAGCCCCCCGAACGCGGCATTCCTGAATTCCGCAATATGACCTTCGAGAATATTACAGTGAAAAACAGCAAAACGGCTCTCTTTGTTAATGCCTACAAAGAGAAACCCATGAGCAATATGCTTTGGAAGGATGTCACCATAGAGGCGAAAACTCCGGGTCAAATTACCGCGGCCGAGAATTGGGTCATGGAAAACGTCACCCTAAAGACCCCCTCTGAAGACTCCTTTAAACTCAAGCATGTCAAAAATGTCGAGCTGCCCACGATCTACAAAACCGATAAGAATTAAAAAGACCCGGCCAAGCCGGAATGATCTGATCATGTTCCCGGGCATGAAACACAAAAAACCCAAAGGATTTTTATTATGAATCTAAATCAATTTATTTGTGGTCTCTCTACCTTATGTCTTCTTTCGCTGGCCGGAGCCCAGGCGGCACCTCAGCATGACTATGCTTCAGCTCTTCTGGACGAGGCAGGCCTTGAAAACGTGGAGTTTCGCACAGTCACTGATCTAAGGGACGAAGAAGCCTATCGAGTTCTCGGCCAGAACAAAGCGCCGGACGCGAAAGTTCTCATCGAGTACGAGGCACCCGCTGGTGCGATCTACGGAGCGCAGGCGGTGGTCAGCGGTGACTACGTCCCCGGTCAGGTCGAGGCTCCCGACTTCGAGATCCGTGGCACGACCCTGTGTCTCATGTCAGGCGGGAATTCCTACAAGTCGACCATGTCGCCTGAAATCTTTCCGTGGTTCTACGACAAAGCGTTTATGCTGAAAACGCTCGACACCTTTGCGGACGCGCGTATCAATACCATTTTCGTTTGGGCGGGGCACCTGTTCCCCTACATCGTTGAAATGCCCGATTATCCGGAAGCTTCAGCCGATGTCCCACCGGAGCAGGTGAAGCTCAACCAGGAACAATTCCGCTGGTTCACGCAGGAGTGTGAAAAGCGCAACATAGAGATATTGCTGCATTTCTATAATATTCATGTGTCGCCCCCCTTCGCCGAGCATCATGGGATCCCGACTGCGCCTAAGGTGCCAACCGATCTGCTCCGGAATTACACCTACTATGCGCTGTCGAGGTACTTCGAAGAATTCCCGTCAGTCGGCCTGTATGCCTGTCCGGGTGAATCCATAAAGAGCGATCGTCAGTTGGAGTGGTTTCGGGATGTCATTTTCAAGGCAGCCAAGGATAGCGGTAAAGAACCTTTAATCGTTATGCGGGATTGGACCTTGAATGCCGATTTCCAGGCTGCGTTGAAAAGCCTCTATCCGCGAGTGTATTCCGAACTGAAGCACAACGATGAGAGTGTCACGTCGCCCTACCCCGATGTGCGGCATAAAAAATGGGAGGGACTCGCGAATGGCCACATCGTCAACGCCGCGCACGGACCTGCCGAAGATCTACAGCCGATGCGCTGGGCGAGCCCGTCCTACGTTCAGGAAATGGCACGTCACTGGAAATCGCTTGGCTATACGACCGGCGTGGAATTCTGGGGGCAGTCTTATTGGTGCTGGCCTTACACGTACGACAAACTCGAAGACGCAGAGCCGGGCTCTGTTATGGATGCGAAGGGCCGGCATCGTCTAATCTACCTCGACCGCGATGCCCCTTTCTACGTCCTGGCAGGTCGTGCCATGTGGAAAACCGACCGCGACCCCGAAGCCGATTCTGAGTTTTGGAAACAATACTATTCCGAGCGCTACGGCTCGGAAGCAATCGGCGAGCGAATGGAGCAGTGGTATGAAATCTCCGGCGAGCTCAGCCCCGGTATCCAGAATCTGAATGCAACGAAGGTCGCTAACTTCTGGGCCACGCTCTTGTTGATGAATCAAAATATCGATCAGATTCTCAGTTACAACAAGGACCTTTCAGAAACTCCTTACACGCTACACCGGGAGACCGGTCGTGCGAGACAGCGTTATTATCCAAGACCCTTCAGTGCATCTCTCTTCGAGCGTTACCAAAAGGAATATGGTGATCCCAAAGATGGCATGCACGTCGAGATGTATCCCGAATTCGCTCCCTATGCCGAGAGGATGGGCATTGAAAATCTGGCTCAACGCCACTGCACGCCGGTGACCCAATACGCAAAGCTACTCGCTTCTGGCGAGCCTGCACCGACCATGACGCCTTACAAGCTCGTGACACTGCTCAATACCATGGCGAAAGAATCACTCGCTTTGGCTCAAGAGATGGAGGCCCTGAATAAAAATCCAGCCCATGAAGCCGAGCTGCGCCGGTTTGTGACAGACAGCGAAATGTATGTTCTCGCGACCCAGGCAATGATCCACAAGGAAACGGCTGCCATCCTCAAAGCGCAGATGCTGCTCGCGGGGAACAAGGACAAAGTCGATGCGTTCCTAAAGGAGATGAAAGCCTCTGTCGACATCTACGAAGAGTTGGCCGACTTGACCGACCAAACCTATCTTTTTGCCAATGGTCTGAGGCGGTATCGCTGGTCCGAAAAGGGCATTGCTGAATTTAGGAAAGATAATAAAACACAGAAGGACTGGGCCGATCGTGTTTCGAAGAACGACCAGAAGGATCGATAAAGTGAACGAATAGGCTGTTTGGAAAAATGCTGGGGGACAAGCCGTACGGAAGTGCCCGCTTGCAGTTTTTCCAATCAATGAATCCGGGACAAGTGCTTCGCGAATGACTTACCATTACCGGCTTCACGCACTCCTAATCGGGCGTTCGCTACCAATCATCCGTTCGGAACGAGGAGGCGGGCAACCCTTCGGTATTCAAGAGAGTCGCTTTGGGATAATTCCTGAATGCGTAACGGACGGCGACCGGTTCGTCTACTTCAGGCGAGGACACCTGCACAGTACTCTCTCTGGTAACGACCGCCTTCGCCGGATGGAAAACCTTATCGCTTCCAGCCATCTCGAATTCGTCCAGCTCAGCCTTCATGTAGATCAGCCCATTGGGTATATTATCAAAGAAAAGCGTTGCCGTATTGCCCTCGATTTTCATCTCCTTGTAAACCGGCCCTTCCGGCAGCAGGTAGTCGTACCCATACTGTTTATTCAACGCCCAGTAAGCGAGGCGATCCCCTATCGGCTTTTTATTAAAGGGATGAATGATGTCAAAATTACCGTGATCCAGGCTGACCACCATGCCGGAGTTCGGAATACTTTGAGAAGCCTTCAACTGGGCTTCCCGCAACAAGGCGGAAGAGATTTTGTCCGCGCCGTCGTATTTAAAAGGTGCGATCTGAACAAAATAGAACGGAAAATCTCCCTGACCCCATTTCAGTCTCCAGTCCTCTACCATCGCCGAAAAAAGCTTATCGTACAGATGGGACCGAGAACGATTGGATTCTCCCTGATACCAGATGGCTCCTTTGATGGTAAAGGGGATTATCGGGTGGATCATTTCCTTGTAAAGACTCCCTGGTTGAGGGTGATCTTCCGGGGGGCTTGCCAAATCCTTATCCGCAAAGTTCGCTTTGAGGACGTCCGTATCGGTCCAAATCTCCGCCGACGTTCCTCCCCAGTAGGATCCAATCAGGCCGATGGGCACATCCAGGTTTTCATAGAGCTCACTGCCGAAAAAATAACCAACCGCGCTGAATTCTCCAATGAATTCCGGACTGCAGACGATCCACTCTCCGGTCAGGTCGGTATGACGGTGAGCAGTACTTTGACGCGGCACGATGAAAAAACGGATTTCGGGTTTATCGGCCTTCAGGATTTCCTCCCGACTGTTTACGATCGGCTGATTGGGAAAGCCCTTAACCGGCATTTCCATATTTGACTGACCGGAACACAGCCATACTTCCCCAAACAGAATATTATCGTATTTGATCTGGTCCGAACCTTGAATAAGCAGTTCATACGGACCGCCGGCACCAAGCGTCTGAATACCCGCTTCCCAATATCCGGAATCATTGGCACGTGCCTTTACTTCAGAACCCCAGCTCGGAGCTAAAACAACCTCTGTACCGGGCTTGTCCCATCCCCAGACTTTAACGACAGCTTCCCGCTGAAGCACCATGTTGTTGCCGAAAATGGAGGGGAGTTTTGTCGTTCCGGCATCTTCAGTTGCGGCTGCATGGTGACCGAAAACGAGGTTGCCTGTAATAAGCAATACCAGCAGTAATGTTTTCTCTAGACGGATAAGGCTGAATCTGGAATAGGACATAGTAATGGATGGGGTTGATGGATCATTGATGGTGAATCGGTTTCCAGACGATTGGGGCACTCACCCCGGGAAATCATCATGGCAAACAACTTTTCTTTTTACATGCAGTACATGGATGCTGTCAAGGGTGGGCACATGACAGGCCGGTACTTTGGTTGCTTCCCGCTCTCCTCCGGGGCTTTCAGGTTTTTAAACAACCACCCCACCCTGATTAAGCCGAGACACGGCCAGATGTTTTGAATCAGCCGAATGAGCCTCATTACAGCAAACGGCCATCATCCCGATGAACATAAGATGAAGGATTCCGTCGCATGACGTTGCGAGCATCTTATTTTCTGCGCATGGGTTGACCGGTTTGATAATTAAACGGTCGGCCGTCGTACGGATAGCGGTCAAAAACGTCGCCCTTCCCCAGCATACGCGGATCGCCTTGCGCAGTCAGATCAGCTTCCATTCTTTTGCGCAACTGCTTCTTAACTTCATTGTATTCCGGATTGTCGGCAAGGTTGTTGATGCAATCGGGATCTTTCCGAATCTGATACAGTTCCTCTTCGGGACGCATACCAAAACTCATTTCATAATAATGGTATTCGTCAT
>Ga0210065_1000343_pt1 | contig 13030 bp, 14 predicted proteins | sample Muzzi_PWB_D1_FD_185533 | JGI IMG/M metagenome (GOLD analysis project Ga0210065, IMG submission 185533) | Wetland microbial communities from San Francisco Bay, California, USA, that impact long-term carbon sequestration - Muzzi_PWB_D1 (SPAdes) | ecosystem: Environmental > Aquatic > Marine >... | reverse complement strand
CTGGGAGCTGACGAGATTCTCTCGTTTGACGGCTCGCTGTTACACGATCGGCCACCGTTGCTACTCGACGGTATGGTAGACGGTACCTTCCCGATATCGGTGATGGTTCTGCACATGCGTTCGCTGGGTGGTATCGAAACCGAGCGCACGCAGCAAAAACGCTACGAGCAGGCGCAATCGGTGGCGCAGAAGGTACAGGACATACAGTCGGCCAATCCGGACGTCAATCTCGTCGTCACCGGTGACTTTAACGCGTTCGAGTTCACCGATGGCTACGTGGATCTCGCCGGCATGATCAAGGGCGATTTCGATCCGGCACAGAGCCTGGTCTGCACGTCCAACAGTTGCGACGACCTGGTATCGCCGGACCTGAATGACGAAGTAACCAGTGTTGTCTCGACCGAGCGCTACTCGTTCATTTTCGGCGGTAATGCCCAGGTTCTCGACCACGCAATGACCAGCGATGGGCTGGGAAGTCTCGTGACGGGCCTCGAATTCGCGCGCGGCAACGTCGACGCTGCGATCATCCTCGAAGAGGACGACGGCACGCTGGCGCCGCTGCCGTTGCGCAGCTCCGACCATGATGGCCTCGTTCTCTACCTGTTCCAGGATGAGGACAAGGACGGCGTTGCCGACGAACTGGACGCGTGCCTGGCGACGAACCTGCCGGAAGGCGTGCCGACGGGAGGTCTCGGCGTGAATCGCTTTGCCGATATCGATGGCGACGGTGTGTTCGACACGGTCGCACCGCCTGGCGAAGGGCCGGGCAGGGCATACACGATCCAAGACACGGCCGGTTGCTCGTGCGAGCAGATTATCGACGCCGTGGGACTGGGCAACGGCCACAGCAAGTTCGGCTGCAGCATTGGCGCCATGGACAACTGGGTCTCGGGAGCGTCACGCTAGCGCCGCGCGTTCCCTAGTCGACCTGGTTCTGCGTCAGGAACATGGCCTTGTCCAGGGCGATGAAAAAGTCCTGGTACGTGGCCGGATCGGTGATCGCATTTTCGCCGGCGCGCGCAAATGCGCGTACCGCGATGCGGTCGCCGGTCTTGCTGACGACGGTCACGGTCATGCGCATCGTGTAGGTGTCCAATCGCGTAGCCGTGATCGTGCCGAGGTCGGCGTCGGCCTGGTCGATCGTAAAACCGAGATCCTGCAGCGTCGCAACGACCGAACGCATCGTCATTGCCTTGTCCAGCGTGTCGAATTCGCGCGTCTGCGCCTGCCTCGTCTCGAGCTGCGTGCCTGCGCCGACGACATCGGGCGGCGTGGTTGCGCACCCGGTGATCAGCAGCATCGCGGCGAGTGCCGTGGTCCTTGTTTGCCGATTCATTGTTCACTTGCCTCCAGGAAAAGCGACTTCTGCAAGTTGTCGAAGATGGCCTGGTAAATGGCCGGGTCGCCGATGCGCTCGAGCACCTTGATGCGATCCATCTTGTCGTAGACGACTCGCTGCATCGTGATGCGCGTGCGGAATTCGCCGCTGCGTGCAAGGCTTGGCAGTACGACGATGGTCATTGTGATCTGCTGGTCGTCCTGCGCCGAATTCATGGCACCGCAGTCGCTGCCGCCGAGGGCACACACCAGGTCGAGAAAAAACAGGCCGGTTTTCTCGCTGGCAGAGTCGGCATCGGTGATCTTCGAGGCGGTAATGACACCCAGCGGTTTCTCGATTCGCTCGACATTGAATTCCATGTCCTGCAGGACGGCGATCGTCGCCGTCAAGATGGCGATTTCGGATGGCGCGACCAGCGTTCGTGTCTGTGCTTCGCGGACCTCCAGGGTGCTTTCCTCGAGACGCAATGCATAGGTCGGGGTCGTCGTCGCGCAGCCGACAAGCAACGCGAGCAGCGCCAGCGTTGTCAGAGCGCGGATCATCAGAATCTCGACGTGTGGTAGGAGAAGTCCCGCACCTGGTCCTCATCGTCGAAGCGGATGATGACGGTCAGCGTTCGCTGCGACGTTGTCGTCGAGCCGGCGTTCTTCGAGCCGCTGCCGGCGCCGGCGGCTGAATTGCCGAATACGAGTCCTACGATGGTGCCGCTACTTTTCGAGTAGGTAACGTCGGTCGCAATCTTGTCGTAAATCCAGGTTTCCCGGCGTTCGTCGTCGGTCGTGACGATATTCGGCGAACCGAGGACCTGGGCAACCTCGGCCGCCGACATGCCGATCCGGATCTCTTTCTGCACGGTGCCGACCGTGACGCGGTCGATGTCGTCCGCGGCGCGGACTTCCGCGGCGTGTTGCGTCGCACTGCAACCGGCCAGCACTGTAGCCGCGGCCAGTGCTGCAACGTAAAGCGTCGTTCTCATCGTCTTGCCCTCCGGGCGGTGGTCGATGAGACAACGCTACGCCCCGGTGCCGGGGCGTTAATGAGGGATTCCGGATGATCTCCTGATGATTTTCGGTATACGGGTCCGCAGGATTACCTGACCTCGGTGTACATGATCATCGTGTCCATCAGGACGCCGTCCTCGGCGGCAGCCGCCTGGCCTTCCTCGGACTCCAGCATCGCCCCGAGCGCCTCCATGTCCTCGACGCCGATGACCAGGCCGGTCAGGTTGGGGTCGTCCATGCTCTGGAATGCGTGCACACCCCTGGCCCCATTCGCCCGGAACAGGTCACGGCGGTTATCCGGGCCCGTCCACGCGGCGATCCAGCGGTCGCCGTCCTCAACCTCGTGGGTGATCATGACGTGTGTCATGTCTTTGCCATGCATGCCTTGCCGGTGCATTTTCTTGCGCATGGGCGGCATGTCGGCATTGAAGATGTCGTTGCTGATACGCCACTGGCCGTCGGCGCCGCGCTCCCAGGTTTCGATGTACTTGCCGGTACCTGTTGTCTGGCCGTCGACGACGAGGGTATAGGTACCAACAATATGGCCGGTGTCGCCGTTTACGGAGGCCTCCAGGATCGTCGTCTCACCACCGACGCCGGCTTCGATCATGCCGCCGAAAACTTCGCGTACGGCATCCCGCCCGCTGCCCATCGGCGCGTCTGGTGGCAGGATGCGGGCATTCTCGGTGTACAGGTCGGCGAGGGCATCGACGTCCTGCGCGTTCAGCGCCAGTTCCCAGGCATCGGAACTTGCTTCCAGGGCGGTCGTATCGCCCGGATTTGCCTGCTGACCGCAGGCGGAAATAACGAGTATCAGTGGTATCAGGGCAATGAGTCGATTCATGGGTATTCCTCCGGGGAATCATTATCGGTATAGCCTGTATTCGTGATCCACGTCACAGGTGGCCAGGCGTTGATTGGATATAACATAATTGACAGAGGAGGCGCGACATGGATTATCAGCCGAAACAGGGCCGGGTAATGCCGGTGAGCAACCTTTGCGACTATTTTCGAACCTCGATTGACGAGGCTATCACGCAACAGGGCGTGGACGTTGACCCGCATGCGACCCATTACGTGGTCAATATGATGACGCTCTTTTCCCGCTCCGAGAATCTCTACGAGGACCATGGCGAAGCCTACGGATTGCGGCCGCTCGCCTTGATGCTCGCGGACGCTGCAGATGCACCCAGCCCGGCGCATCGCAACCGGATGCTGCAACGCATCGGTGACGTGGCCCTGTTCATCTCCGGTTTTTTTGTCGACGGGCTCGCGAACAAGGCGGTTGACGTCGACTATTACATCCACATGGGCGAGAACGCCTATGGATCATTGTCCGAAGAGACACGGGGTACGTTTCGCGGCCGGGCGTTCGCGGACGTATTTCGCGAGTTGGCAAGCAAGTTCCAGGTGTTCACCGACGTGTTGCACGAGGTGCGCGACAATGCGCGATCCAATTCGGACGCCAGCCTGCTCAGGACCTACGAAATCTGGCAGAAAACAGGCAGCCGGCGCGCCGCACGGCTGCTACGTGAACATGGTGTCGTGCCAATCGGCGTTGCCCGCAGGGCGTTTCACTGATCGTTGTACTTCTGGTACAGCAGTTCCTTCGCCTGGCCGATCCAGTCGTCCTGCTCCATGCGGCCTTTGCATTCCTTCAGGGCCGCATTCACACGTGCAATATCGGTGACATCGAATGCCGCGATCTGGCGAAAACTGTAGATGCCGAGGTCATGCAGTGTGCGCTCGAACACCTTGCCGATACCGACGATCTCCTGCAGGTCGTCCCTTTCCTCGACCGGCCGGGTCTTGCCGTTCGTTTTCGTTGATATTGACGCCTGCTTGACTTCCTGCAGCGCTTCCCGTTGCTGCCGCTCCATGTCGGCGAAGGTTTTCTCTACATCATCCAGGCGCAGGCGCAGTGTTTCGGACTCCTTTTCCGAATGGCCGGCCTGCTCACGGTAGCGTCGTGCGTCTGCCTCGTACTGGCGGCGACTGTTCTCCATCGACTCGAGGCAACGTGCGAGCTCCCGGTTCTGCGTCTTCAGTTCTTCGAGCTCGGCGACGTCACGCTCCAGGGTCTCTATCTGCAGCCTCGTGCTGCTGGCGTCATGCTTGAGCTGGGCGTTTTCCGCTTCCAGTTGGATAACCTGGCGTTCGAGCTCGTCGAGCGACGCGAGGCGTGCACGGGCAGAAGCCAGCATCCGGTTGACCGACTCGTGCTCCGAGCGCGTGGCCTGCAGCAGGTTGCTGAACGACTCGTGCTCGGCTTTTGCATTATCGATGCGAATCTCCAGCGCCTTGCGTTTCTCGAAGGCTTTCGCCAGTTCGCGTTTGTAGAATTCTTTGGATTTGACGAACTCGGATTGCAATTCGAGAGACTGTTGTTTCATCTTCGCAAGTGCGGTCTGAAACGTGGCGATCTTTGCTTTCGAGTCTTCGCGCTCGGAGCGTAAGGTGAAGACATCTTTGGTCAGCGCGCGAATGCGCTCACTGGTGGATTCCAGCTCCGTGCGCGTTGCGGCCACCGTCTTTTCGTGCTGGCGAACGACGGCCTGTTGCGCCTCGATTGTCGTTCGCAGGGACGCGGTCTCGGCGTTGAGGCGATCCCGTTGCCGGGCGAGATCGTCGATCCGGGACTGCCAGTCGTCGGTCAGTTGCCTGACCTGGCGCCTGCCGGCGGTGGCGCAGAACAGCCAGGCAGCCGTGCCACCCAGCAGCGTGCCGGCAGCAATAAATGGCCAAATTTCAGAGAGATAGACACCCATCTCGGTTCCCCAGGCCGGCATTTCCGGTATTCCTGATCGACCCGAGTATGCGCGATGCCGGCATTATGGAATATGACCGGCCGCACAAATTGGCGATTTCAGTGCGAGGCTTGCCTCAGGTGTTTTCGGTTACCTCGTGGGCGGCAAGTTCAGCGACGGGTGCGGCGTCGACATGGGGCAGGTGATGTTCACATTCCTCGGTCAGGTGTTCCGCATTGCGAATCCAGATGCAGGTCGTACAGGTGCAGGTAGTCTCGTCATGGCGCAGGTTGCGGTGCATGGCCTCGACGAAGCGAATGCCTTCGCGCAATGAGGTGCTCAGGACTTCGATGGGCTTTTCTTCGAACCCGCTGAAGTCCTGGAGACATTTTGTCCAGCCGCATTCGCCGGGCTGGTCGCAGTTCCTGCAGGGTTCACCGGTCGCTTCGAGGAGGCTCTTGTGCGGATAATTGCCTTCTTCGATGACCTCGAGGACCAGCAATCTTGGATAGGTGAGCGCTTCTATGAGTTGCTGTCGCATGTCTATCTCCTGGTGATTGTTTACCCATACTAGTTGCATAGGGGGGGCATCTCAATACGGTTTGTACGGATTTTAGAGCGCGCTATCGTCTAGAATTCGGACAACCCGTTCATGCATGTCATCAAGGAGCTCAAATGCGATACCGTCACCTCGGCAAGGCAGGCATCCAGGTCAGCGAGCTGTCGCTCGGTTCCTGGGTCACATTTCATACACGGTTCGGGCTGGACACCGCTGTTGGGATGATGGCGGCGGCCTACGATGACGGGGTCAATTTCTTCGACAATGCAGAGGCCTACGCAAACGGCCAGTCGGAGGAAATCATGGGGGCGGCGCTCAAGAAGCTCGGTTGGCGGCGCGGCAGCTACCTCGTGTCCACCAAGGTTTTCTGGGGTCTGCATGATGGACCCAACGAGCGCAATACGCTCAATCGCAAGTACCTGCTGGAGAGCATTGATGGTTGCCTCAAGCGCCTGCAACTCGACTACGTCGATCTCCTCTATTGTCACCGTGACGACCCAACCACGCCAATCGAGGAAACGGTCTGGGCAATGCACAATATCATCGAGCGTGGTAAAGCCCTGTACTGGGGAACGTCGGAGTGGTCTGCCGCGGATATCCTGACCGCGATCGAACTGGCGGAGCGCCATCATCTCCACAAACCGGTCGTCGAGCAGCCGATCTACAATCTGCTGGATCGCCATCGTTTTGCCGCTGAGTACGATTCTGTCTACAAAGACAAGGGATATGGTTCCACGACCTGGAGCCCGCTGGCCTCCGGCCTGCTGACTGGAAAATACAACGATGGCATTCCGAAGGGCAGCCGCGGCGATGTGATGGATTTCGACTGGCTCAATGAGCTGCTGACGGACCAGGACAGGTTGGCAAAAGTCAGGGCTCTGGAGCCGCTGGCGCAGCAGATGGGTGCGACCATGGCGCAGTTTTCGCTGGCCTGGTGTTTGCAGAACCCGTCGGTCAGCTCGGTGATTGTCGGCGCAAGCCGCGTGGAGCAGCTGCAGCAAAACCTGAGGGCATTGCAGTTTGTCGACAGGTTCACTCCGGAAATTCTCGCCGAGATCGATCGAATCTGCCTGTGAATGGCCAGGAGTAGCGCGAGCAGTGCGGTTGTGGCGCTTTCCCTGTATAGTCTTGACTCTCAGAGGACCAGTCCCGACTCCCCCCGATGATGGAAACAGAATTCACCGTAACCTCAGTCACACCGGTCGATCCGCCGGCCAAATCCGAAGGCGGTGACTGGCATTGCTACACGATCCGCCAGGGTAAGAACACGATGCGCGGCTTCAGGCGCGGCAACTTGCGAGCAGTCACAGCGGCGGCCGAGGCCATCGCCATGCAACTCAATGAGCGTCGTTTTGGCAAGCGCGCGCGTGTGCAACTGGTGATGACGTCTGAGAAGTCGTCAAAGAAAGATAATCGGAGCTAGAAACTTCATGTCCGGCACGGAAAGCCATAACCTCGCACTCTTCTGCGATTTTGAAAACATTGCCCTCGGCGTACGCGACGAAAAACAGACCAAGTTCGATATCAACTGGGTGCTCGAGCGCCTGCTCGTCAAGGGCAGTATTGTTGTCAAGAAGGCCTATTGCGACTGGAATCGCTACAGGGAATTCAAGACGACAATGCACGAAGCGGCATTCGAACTCATCGACATTCCGCATGTCAGGGTGTCGGGCAAGAATTCTGCTGATATACGCATGGTCGTCGACGCGCTGGATCTTTGTTATACCAAGGCGCACGTCGATACCTTCGTCATTATCAGTGGCGATTCGGACTTTTCCCCACTCGTCAGCAAGTTGCGCGAGAACGCCAAGACGGTGATTGGTGTTGGCGTCAAGAATTCGACCTCCGATCTTTTAATCAGCAATTGCGACGAGTTTATCTTTTACGACGACATTGCGCGGAGTCACGAGCAGAAAGCCAAGAAGCCCAAGCCAAGCCGTGGGCGCGCCAAGAAGTCCAAGGCGACCAAGACGAAGCCGAACGACAAGAAGCAGGAAGGCATCGACCTGGTACTCGAGGTTGCCGGTGCGCTGGATGCGGAGCGCGGTGGACAGGACAAGCTCTGGGGATCGATGGTCAAGCAGGCACTGAAGCGTGTGAAGCCCGGTTTCAACGAGGGCTATTTCGGTTTCGAGTCGTTCAGCAAGCTGCTCGAAGAGGCCCAGGCGCGCGGCCAGGTCGACCTCGAGCTCGACGAACGCTCCGGCGGCTATATCATTCGCAAAGTCGTCTGACGGGATTACCTCACGCGTAATGCGGGTAAACCGGGTGGTACATATGACGGTGTACGTCGGTCAGTATGTCCTCGGGTTCCTCGCGTTCGGTATAGCCATTGTCGTACGCCATCCTGCATACGTCGCGGGCGATGATCGCTGACACTTCACGAATGCTCGCCAGCGGCGGATAGATGCGGCCGCGCTCAAGGTCGGAATCCTTGACCAGTTTGGCCAGCGCCTGGGCTGCGGCGAGGAACATCTCGTCAGTCACGATGCGCGAGCGGCTGACGATTACGCCGAGTCCGACACCGGGAAATATATAGGCGTTGTTGCCCTGGCCCGGCACAAATGTCTGGTTGCCAAACTTGACCGGGTCGAACGGGCTGCCGCTGGCAAATACTGCACGGCCGTCGCTCCACGTGTAGGCCTGTTCAGCCGTGCACTCGGCTTTCGAGGTCGGATTCGACAGTGCAAAGATGATCGGGCGTTCGTTGATCTTTGCCATCGCTTCGACCACGTCCTGCGTAAAGGTTTGCGGCTGGCCGGAGAGACCGAGAATCGCCGTCGGCTCGATCGCGCGGACGACATCGGCAAAGTCCTCGATGAATTCATGCTCGTGCGCGTACGGTACCTTGTGCTCGGCCATCGACTCGCGATCCGACGTCAGCAAGCCTTTGCTGTCCACGAACCAGCAATGTTGACGGGCCTCTTCGAGCGACATGCCTTCTTCCCTGAGCGCGGCGACGAATACGTCGGCAATGCCGATTCCGGCTTCGCCGGCGCCGAGAAACAGCAGTTTCTGGTCGGCGAGTCTGGCGCCGGTAATGCGCATCGATGCAATAATGCCTGCGACGGCGACTGCACCGGTCCCCTGGATGTCGTCGTCGAAAAGGCAGGTGTCGTTCCGGTACTGCTCCAGCAGGCGAAAGGCATTGGTGTTACCGAAGTCTTCAATCTGAATCAGGATGCCGGGGAATACTTCCTTGGCCGCCTGCACGAATTCTTCGAATAGTTCGTCGTAGGCCGCGCCGCGGACCCGCCGCCGTTCCAGTCCGTTGTAGACCGGGTCGTTCAGCAGCTGTTCGTTATTGGTGCCGACGTCGAGAACGACAGGCATGCACTCGGTCGGCGGTATGCCGGCGCAGGCCGTGTAGAGGGACAGCTTGCCAATCGGGATGCCCATGCCGTTCACGCCCTGGTCACCCAGTCCCAGTATGCGTTCGCCGTCGGTGACGACGATGATGCGTACGGATTTGTGCGGCCAGTTTTCGAGGATTTCCCTGATGCGACCCTTGTCTTCCAGCGAGATGTAGAAGCCACGCGGCTTGCGATAAATGTGCTGGAATTCCTGGCACGCCAGTCCGACGGTCGGCGTGTAGATCAGCGGCATCATTTCATCGAGATGGTTCATCACGACGCGATAGAACAGGTTCTCGTTGCGGTCCTGCAGCGCGACCAGGTAGAGATACCGTTCCAGGTCGGTCGGCTTGCTGCGAATATTGCCCAGCACCCGGAGCTCCTGCTCGGCCATCGTGTGAACCCGTGGCGGCAACAGGCCACGCAATTTCAGGTCATCCCGCTCCGCCTCGGTGAAAGCGGTGCCTTTGTTGCGAATCGGATCATGGAGAATCTTTACACCACGGTGCTGTTCGGGGCTTGACTGATCGTTCACGATGGTTTTCCTGTAAAAGCTTGAGGGCAGGGCGGCCAGGGCCGCCATCGGCAACGCCAAACTACGCTTTTTCACGCGCTTTCCTATGCCGGATTTCACCTAGGGCGGCGGCTTAGGTAGAAGCGCGTATCGGAGGGTTGGCGCGCCGTCTGTAGCATCCGGGCATATCCTCCACCGGGAGAAGGCTATGCGCCGCAAGATTGTGATCATGGGAGCCGCCGGGCGCGATTTCCACGTGTTCAACTGCTGTTACCGGGACCGCGAAGAGGTCGAGGTCGTGGCGTTCACGGCAACGCAGATCCCGCATATCGACGACCGCCGGTACCCTGCAGAACTCGCCGGGCCGCTCTACCCGGGCGGGATTCCGATCGTTGCCGAAGAGGAACTCGCGTCCCTGGTCGTCGAAACGGGGGTCGCCGAGGTGATCTTTGCCTATTCGGATGTCAGCCAGGCCTATATCGATGAGCGCCGTGCAGCCGTTGTCGCCCTGGGTGCCCGGTTCTCGACCTTCGACATCGACGCCTCGATGCTGCCGTCGAAGAAGCCCGTTGTCGCCATCACCGCGGTCCGCACCGGCTGTGGCAAGAGCCAGGTGTCGCGGCGCATAACCGACATACTGCGCGAGCACGGCAAACGTACCGTTGCCATCCGGCACCCGATGCCCTACGGCGACCTGGCGAAGCAGGCTGTGCAGCGCTTTGCCACTTACGATGATCTCACCGCACAGGACTGCACGATCGAGGAGCGCGAGGAGTACGAGCCGCACCTGGACAATGGTGTCATCGTCTATGCCGGCGTCGACTACGGCGCCATACTCAGAGAGGCGGAGCAGGAAGCAGATGTCATCGTCTGGGATGGCGGCAACAATGACACGCCATTTTACAAACCGGATCTCTGGATCTGTGTCGCAGATCCGCATCGGCCAGGGCACGAGCTCGATTATTTTCCGGGTACCGAGAATTTCGCCCGGGCCGACATTATTATCATCGGCAAGGTCGAGCATGCAGACCGCGCCGGCATCGAGGCGATCCAGGCGAATGCGGCCCGGGTAAATCCGAATGCAACGGTCATTCTGCGCAAGTCCCCGCTGGCCGTTCCGGATCCCGACCTGATCAGGAACAAGCGCGTGCTGGTCATCGAGGACGGCCCCACGACGACCCACGGCGGGATGCCATTCGGTGCCGGCGTTGTCGCGGCGCGGGACAATGGTGCTGCAGAACTCGTTGACCCGCGGCCATGGGCGGTCGGGGAAATCGCCGACACTTACCGGGCGTACCCCGATATCGGCAACCTGCTGCCCGCGATGGGCTACGGCGCGGCGCAGATCCGGGATCTCGAAGCAACGGTCAACGCAGTCGATTGCGACCTGGTACTCGTCGCCACGCCGATCGATCTTACCCGGCTGATCGATATCGAGAAGCCCAACATGCGCATTGGCTACAGCTTGCAGGCCGAAGATGGTACGTTGACGGCTGCCGTGGAACGGCTGTTCGCTTAGGCCGAGAGGATGCAATGACCGGAGCGCAGGACCGCGGGGTGATCGCGCCCATACTCACCCCGTTTAACGATGACTTGTCTGTCGCGACGGATCTTTACGTCGCGCATGCGCACTGGCTGCTCGGGCAGGGGTGCGCCGGTCTGGCGCCCTTCGGCACGACCGGGGAGGCACTGTCGGTCGGTATCGACGAGCGCATCGAGGCAGTCCGCGCGCTGGTCGATGGCGGCATCGATCCGCTGCGCCTGATCCCGGGAACCGGGCTATCCAATGTGGCCGACACGGCGCGCCTGTCGAGCGCCTGCCTGGAGATGGGTTGTCGCGCAGTGATGACGCTGCCGCCCTTTTACTACAAGGCGGTCGACGAGGAGGGCCTGTATGCCTACTTCGCGCGCCTGGTCGCGGCGATCGGGCCGGATGCGCGCATATTCCTCTACCACATCCCGCCGGTGGCGGTGGTGGGAATCCCACCCGCGCTGGCGGCGCGGCTGCACGCACAATTCCCGGAGCAGATTATCGGTATCAAGGACAGCTCGGGCGACTGGGAGAATACCGCGAGATTGCTCGACATCGATGGCTTGATTGTCTACCCGGGCTCGGAGCTGCCGCTGCTCGAAGCACTTGCGCGGGGCGCTCCCGGGTGCATCTCGGCGACAGCGAATCTCAATGCCCGAGGCATTGCCGATGTCGTCGCACTGTTCGATCGTGGCGAGACCGGGGCTGCACAAGAGGCCCACCGCTCGGTAAAGCGCCTGCGGCTGCTGTTGCAGGAGCAGGGTCCGATACCGGCGCAGAAACGCCTGCTGGCGCTGGCAAGCGGTGACCGGCGCTGGGCCGCCGTGCGGCCGCCACTGCGGGCGCTGCCCAAAGAGGCCGGAATGGAACTCGCAAGGAGGCTCGAGCACGAAGCTGGCTTTGTTCTCAAGCTGTCCTGACCGTTTGCGCCTGCTTTCAGGTATCGTCACCACCAGCCAATTGCGAATGCCGGGGGGTGGGACAATGAAACTGAAGTACACGCTGATGCTGCTGGTAATGTGCCTGCCGCAGTCTCTGCTGGCGGATGAACCCATGCTGGGTCCGGCCATCGAGGGTTACGGGCCGACCTATCCGATCGAAGAGCGCGACGTCGCGCTCGTGGATAATACCGTCTACAAGGCGGTGTTTGACCTGGCCGCCTATCCGGGCGAGGTGACTGCACTGAACCCACGGCTGGTCAGCGTCGCGCGGCTCCTGAACATGCAGGTTCGCAATGGCACGCCGCTCGAGAACATGGATCTCGCGGTTGTCGTGCATGGCGCGGCGGTAAAGAATTTGTTGACCAACGAGGCCTACCGGAAACGTTTCGATGCCAACAACCCGAACCTGGAGTTGCTCGAGAAACTGCATGCCGCCGGCGTCGATATCTATGTCTGTGGGCAGTCGCTGGCATTCGCGCAAATACAAAAGGACGAGCTGGCAAGCCCGGCGCAGGTTGCATTGTCGGCAATGACGATGTTGATCGTGTTGCAGTCGGACGGTTACGCGCTGTTGCCGTAAGATTCCGGCTGCCACCAGGCACCCTCAAAAGGAGACGATCCATGACGAACTCGCGACACCTCGCAGTACTGGCGGCGATCATGTTCTGGTTGCTGCCTCTCGCATCGCCGGCGGAGGTATCCGACGCAGACGAGATTACGCAGCTGCTGCAGGCATTTCTTGCCGCGGCCGATGAGCGGGCGGCGCACGAGCAATTCTGGGCCGAGGATCTTGTCTACACATCGTCGGCGGGCCAGCGCTATGGCAAAGCCGATATCCTCGCCGGCTTCGATGGCGATGATCAGGATGCGGCCGATGATGATGCGGGCGCCGCTATCAGCTATGTCGGTGACGAGGTCGATGTGCGCGTGTACGGCAATACCGCGATTGTCGCATTCAAGCTGGTGGGCCGGCCTGAGGATGGTTCTGAGGCGCTGTATTATTACAACACCGGCACATTCCTGAAGCGCGGCGGCGAGTGGCAGG
>Ga0210065_1000342_pt1 | contig 13039 bp, 8 predicted proteins | sample Muzzi_PWB_D1_FD_185533 | JGI IMG/M metagenome (GOLD analysis project Ga0210065, IMG submission 185533) | Wetland microbial communities from San Francisco Bay, California, USA, that impact long-term carbon sequestration - Muzzi_PWB_D1 (SPAdes) | ecosystem: Environmental > Aquatic > Marine >... | reverse complement strand
CGCCGATCGCTTTCGCAAGGGCATTGGCGCCGGCGGCAACCCAAAGGCAATCGTTCAGCAGGACGGCTTCATCGATAGAAACGCCGGGTTCGCATTCGATTCCGTTGATGACCAGCGTATGGACATCCGTTGCTCTCCGAACCTTTTCCGATGTGGGAAATCCACTTCCGCCCATGCCCGTTAAGCCGATTTCGTCCAGAAAGTCCGGGAAGGTTTCTGGATCGATTTCATCCAGGCCGGGGTAGATGCGTTCCGGGGCGGGGAAGGGGGTTGCCAATTCATGCGGATCAGCAGGTTCGGCCCAGTTGGTCTTGATGGAGCGTAACATGATTTTAAGGTTTCGTTGCCCAGGCCGGCGGATTTTCCATCTGCAGGGCGAGGTGCCGGGCCATATAGTTGAGGTAGCCGGAGGTTTTTATGCCATAGCGCGTTGCGCCCGAAAGGGTATCGACCGCCGATTTTTCTGCATGAGGGTCGAAGGGTATGTTTTTAAACTGTTGAAGCACGGTCATGACCTGTTTGCGGTCTTTGGCATTTCTGATTTTTGAAATATCAGGAAAAACCGCTTCCCGCAGAATATAACCGGCTTCCGTTTTATCGACAATTACCACGCCGGTGATGGGTTTAAACGATTCAATCTCGCGGAAGACCACGCCGGTTTTTGCGTTTCCTTCGCTGTCGAAGCCGAGATACATCCGTTTGATGGTGCGGGAGTAAGGTTCATCGGATTCCACCACACGCAGGCCTTCGAGCGCATGGTCTATCGTTTTCTGGACCTCATCGGCCTGCGCCGTGAATGTGATCAGAAGTGTGGCTAAGATGGAGAGTGTTTTGAACATAAGATTCTACGAGTAAAGAACGGCGCAGGGTACATTTTTGTGACGCAAGGAGGCAAGGGCATTTGAAGGGCAGGAGCGGCCGGGTTGGACCGCTCCTGCCTGAAGGACGGTCTCGGTTACTGTAAGACCCAACCGATTCCTGCGTTATATTTGGCGGTCATGTCTGAACCGGCGGCATCGGTGTCGATAAACTGTATATCGGCTTTAACCACAAAATTCCGGGTCAGCAGCCATGAAATGCCGGTGGTGATTTCCGTGCGGAAATACGCATCGTTCGCTGTCACATTCCCGGGCACGGCATGATGTGTGTCGTACTGTTCATACCGGATAAAAGGAATGAGCGAGGAATCCTTGAGTTTTCCGGTTTTGCAGGAATCAGGCAGTACATCCGCCCCGGCTTCAAGATACCATCCGAAAATTTCCGAACCGGTGTCGTTTCCATAAGCGGTCTGGAGGCCTGCTGCATCCGAATTCTCGCCGTATGCTACCACCCCGCGGAACTGCAGGCGGGAAATATCGTATTCAAAGTCCGCTGAAACCATGGAAAATACGTTATCGGTGATATTGGTATTGCTACCGCCCTTGTTTTTATTATCGGTTCCGCCGTAATAGCCGGAAAGGCCCAGGCGGAGATCCTGCTTTTCGGTGGTAACCGGGAAGAAATCGAGGCGGCCGGTCAGCGCGCCTTCGTTCAGGCCGGGCCGACCTTTGAGACGGCCGCCGCGCACGCCTTCTTTTCCATCGAATTCGGATTCGTTCAGGCCAGCCACGGCGTATACCTCGTAACTCAACCAATTCAGCGGATACCCGAAGAGGCCGATGCCATCTACCATCCAGGTGGACGGGATGATATATTTGGCGACGTTCGGGCGTTCAACGCCGTTAAACAGGGTTGGTTCATGTTTGGCGTTGACGATGCCCAGCGGGGCAAGCATACGGCCGGCACGAATATTGACTGCATCTGCGAACAGGAAGTCGGCATAAAGCTGTTCAATCAGCAGGTATTCTTCGTCGGTCGAAGCATGTTCGAGTTCGATTTCCGAAGAGAGTCGAATCCAGTCGTTAAATTCATAACCCACATAAAAAACCAGCCGGTGAATATCGAGCAGGTCATTGCCGCCTTCCTGCCAGTTGGCATGAATTTCGCCGTATCCGCCGAAGGAGAATGGATTCTGCTTTTCCTCCGTGGTTATGGCGGAAAGGTCGTTCCGTGCCCCCTTGAGCGCTGCAATTTCCGCATTGGCCGCTTCCATCTGCGCTTCCAGCGCCTGAATGCGGTCCGTATCGGCGGCATAGACGGAGCTGGCCATGACGGCTGTTGCAGTGCATACGATCTGTAGTCTGATTCTTGTTCCTTTTTTCATTATTTCTCCTTGATGAAAATCCGGCGGAGCACGAGGGATGCGGATCGACGATTTGCAGCTTTTGGTGAAAGCACGCCGGCGAAATAAATTGCGGCTTATGCGGTTCAGGCCAGGCTGTTTTTCCGACTTTCCGTATCCGCCGAACGGTTCATTCGCTGAACCCGTTTCACCGGGAAATTTCGTTAAACAACCTTCAGGGCCACCCTGACAGGATTAGGATCTTCCGGTTATCGCCGGAAGGGGGACAAACTTAGTGACACCTAACAAAATGTCAATGGGTGAATGGGATTTAATCTCAATTTTAACAAGCCGTCGTCTCCAAAAACCCTTGTATCATGGTTGACGCATTTCAGGGGGTTGGGTAGTGTTTGCGCTCATTTTAACAAAAACGGTGTTTCTAACCTAAATTAAGGAAAGGTGCTAAAAATGGCTACTAAAGTTGGTATTAACGGCTTCGGTCGTATCGGTCGCATGGTGTTCCGCGCTGCAGCTGCACGCGAAGATATTGAAATCGTAGGCATCAACGATCTGCTGGACGTTGATTATCTTGCATACATGCTGAAATACGATTCTGTACACGGACGTTTCAGCGGTACCGTCGAAGTAAAAGACGGTTCGCTCGTTGTTAACGGATCTGAAATCCGCATCACCGCTGAGCGTGATCCGGCAAACCTGAAATGGGACGCCATCGGCGCTGAAGTTGTGGTTGAATCCACCGGCTTCTTCCTCACCGACGAAACCGCTCGTAAGCACATTGAAGCCGGCGCGAAAAAAGTGGTTCTTTCCGCTCCTTCCAAGGACGCTACTCCGATGTTCGTTTGCGGTGTAAACACCGATTCCTACGCTGGACAGGACATCGTTTCCAACGCGTCCTGCACCACCAACTGCCTGGCACCGGTTGCCAAGGTTCTGAACGACAAGTTCGGTATCGAAAAGGGTCTGATGACCACGGTTCACGCGGCAACGGCTACGCAGAAGACCGTTGACGGTCCTTCCATGAAGGATTGGCGCGGCGGACGCGGCATTCTGGAAAACATTATTCCGTCTTCCACCGGTGCGGCTAAAGCGGTAGGCAAGGTTATTCCTGAGCTGAACGGTAAACTGACCGGCATGGCATTCCGTGTTCCGACTTCTGATGTATCGGTCGTCGATCTGACGGTATGCCTCAAGAATGAAGCTTCCTACGAAGACGTTTGTGCTGCGATGAAGGAAGCGTCTGAAGGAGCACTCAAGGGCATCCTCGGTTATACCGAAGAAGCTGTTGTTTCCACCGACTTCCGCGACGAAGAATCACGGAGGTGCATTCTTCGTCGCGGAAGTCGGTGCACTCAAGGGCATCCTCGGTTATACCGAAGAAGCTGTTGTTTCCACCGACTTCCGCGACGAAGAATGCACCTCCGTGTTTGATGCCAAGGCTGGTATCCAGCTCGACGGCACCTTCGTAAAGGTGGTTTCCTGGTACGACAACGAGTGGGGTTATTCCTGCAAGGTGCTCGACCTGATCAAGGTTATCGTCGGCTAAGTCCGCGTTATACCGCGATAAAAAAAGGCGTCCCGTTCCCGGGGCGCTTTTTTTATGCTTTTGTTGGTTTCAATCCTGCTACATTCCCAGTCCATGAACGTTGTTCGCGAAATCATCTCATCCCTCGGCATGTTTGCACCGTATGCGTGTGTACTGCTCTTTTTGCTGGCCAGTCTGCTGGTGGTCTGGCGGTTGGAAGTTTTGTCGGGGCAGGGGGTGGAAGGAACGGTGCTGGGCACGATCTTCATGCCGTTCTGTTCGGGTATGGGGAATATTGTTTTTGCTGTAGTGCTGGCGTTGAGTGAAGGGAATGGTGACGATGTCCTGGTTAACTGCCTCTTTAACAATATCACCAATCTAACGCTGCTGATTGGCGCTCCGGTTTTGATCTGGAGCATGGCAAGCATTCCCCGCCGGAAAAGTCAGGCGGCACTGCGCGAACATAAGATGGGCCGCTTATCGCTGGCATTAAATCTGGTGGCGGCGCTGTTCTTTTCACTGTTTACCTGGCTGCTGGCCTTCGACGGAGTACTTTCCAGAATGGACGGGTTTGTTCTGTTGGCCCTGTTTGTGTTTTGGCAGTGCTTTCACATCTATGATGTAAAGAAAACCAATATCCTGAAAAAGAAAAGTTATCCGGCAACCCTTCCGCTGGAAGTTGCGCTTCTGCTGATCGGGGCCGCTTTTATATTCATCAGTACGGACTGGCTGGTGCAGTGGTTTCAGTCGCTGGAAAGCGATTCGATTTCGCCTCGTCTGCTGGGCTGGGCGAGCGGGGTGCTGATGGTTCTGCCGAATGCGCTGCTGGCGTTTTATTATGGGTCAAAAGACCGGATGGATGTGGTCTATACTTCGCAGTCCGGCGATGCGCATATCTGTATTCCGCTCTGTATCGGTCTTTTTGCAGCCGTTCAGGAAATCAAGACCGGGGCCTTCCTTCAGACCTCCCTGTCCATTCTAATGGGGCTTTGTGCGGCTCATTTGTTGTTTGTGGTTCTGGTCGGTCGGTTGCCGAGACTTTTCGCAGCGGTATTCCTGTTGGTCTTCGTCTGGTTTCTCTGGTCCGGTCTTCGTTAGACAGCTAGCGGGTCCGCAATAAACGATTCCAGCAATTCGCTGAAAAAGATCTGGGCCGAGGTCCACCGCGGATTGGATGTGATTTCGCCGGTGCTTTTCTCCGTATTGTTCAGGAGCAACAGCAATCCGGTTCCGATACACATATGCGCATCAAAGCCGGATCCGTATCCCTCGTGCGAAAATGCGAAATCGCCGGTTTCGATGTGAGCCGGATCGAGTGTTTCGCGCAGGGCCGTGATGTCGTTCTTAAACTCAGCGGCAAAAGCCTCGCTGCGGTTTCCGCTGTATCTGACCAGCTTCCATCCGTCGGCCTGTTTGTGTACAATCGCCCATTCATCAAAAACAGGCGCTCCAATTGATTTTTCAAGTTTTGAAAGCGCGCTTTCAATGCGGGTTTCGGCTTCAGCTGTATTCATGTTTTCATCCTTGGTCGTATTGCCGGATATCATAGTGGATCCTGTTCCGGGCTCAATCTCCTTTTGGCGTGCAGAGTTTCGTTTGACTCGTTTTGGGATATGCTTATAGTCAGCGCCTTGTTTTCACAATCGTTAACCCAAAGGAGTTCAACCATGAATAAAATGACGATCAAGGATCTTGATATTCAGGGCAAACGTGTTCTGATGCGCGTCGACTTCAACGTTCCGGTAAAGGATGGCGTTGTCGGCGATGACACCCGGATTACCGCCGCGCTTCCCTCCATTAACTATGTTCTGGAAAACGGCGGTTCACTCATTCTGATGAGCCACTGCGGCCGGCCGAAAGGCGAAAAGAACATGGAGTTCACGCTCAAACCTGCCGCCGATCGGCTTGCTGAACTGGTGGATGCCAAAGTAACACTGGCTCCGGATGTAATCGGTCCGGAAGTAAAAGGACTGGTTGACGAGCTGAAAGCCGGCGAAATTCTGGTTCTCGAAAACGTCCGCTTCTACAAAGAAGAAGAAGGCAAAGGCTGCACACCGGAAGAACAGGACGCGTTTGCCAAAGAACTCGCATCCTTCGGAGATGTTTATGTTTCCGACGCTTTCGGTACCGCGCACCGCGCTCACGCCTCTATGGCGGTGGTTACAAAGTATATCGATCAGTGTGCTGCCGGGTTCCTGCTGGAAAAGGAAATTGAATATCTGGGTAAAGCGCTCGAAAATCCGGTTAAACCGTTTGTTGCTATAATCGGCGGCGCGAAAATCTCCGGTAAAATCGATGTGGTCATCAATCTGATGGATAAATGCGATAAGATTCTCATCGGCGGCGGCATGGCCTATACCTTCTACAAAGCGCAGGGCAAAGCCATCGGTGGATCTCTCGTGGAAGACGATAAGGTTGAACTCGCCGCTCAAATCCTGAAACAGGCCGAAGAAAAGGGCGTTGAGTTTCTTCTCCCGGTCGATAATACCGTTGCCGATGCCTTCTCCGCCGAAGCGAATGTGAAAGTGGTTGGCGACTCGATTGAAGACGGCTGGATGGCTCTCGACATCGGACCCCAAACCATCGAACTCTACTGCGATGCGGTCGCCAACGCCAAGACCGTCGTTTGGAACGGTCCGATGGGTTGCTTTGAAATGGAGCCGTTTGCCAAGGGAACCTTCTCGGTTTGTGAAGCCGTTGCCAAGTCCGACAGTATCAGCATCATCGGTGGGGGTGACAGCGTGGCGGCGGTCAACCTGTCCGGCGTAGCGGATCAGATGAGTCATGTTTCCACCGGTGGCGGCGCATCGCTTGAGTTTATGGAAGGCAAGCAGCTTCCGGGTATTCTTGCTCTGACCGATAAGTAAATGTAAGTGGATCGTTTAATGATCGAGCCCCCGTGCAAGCGGGGGCTTTTTTTTGAACAGGGGCGTCCACCGCCCGGTATCTTTCAGCTGATTTGTCGCATCAGCAGGGAACGCACACGATGCCATCAGCATCTGTTCCCCGGGCGAACGGCGTATTTTGGACAAAAAAAAGGCGGTCCATGGACCGCCTTTTGTGTTCTCTTTTCCTCGCGTTAGAATTCGCGGGTAATCTTTCCGCTCAGGATGTGCTCGGAATAGGTGTCCGAGAACAGTCCGTCGTAATCGATTTCAAACTTGGTACTCTGGTATCTCCAGTTCCAGATGTCGAAGCCGAAGCCGAAACGAAGCAGATCTTCGTCGCGTGGGCGAACTCCCAGCGAATACGGTGTTCCGAGAATGGTATACGTGAAATCATCCGGATCCGGATTGAATTCATGCAGCCAATGCAGGCTAACTTCAGGAATGAAGGCCAGCCCGCGGTTCAGCCAGTCAATCTGGTGTACGGTGGCGAGGCTTATTCCCAGCGACCCCAGATAGGATTCCGTATCGTATTCATCAATCGTTCCTGTTCCGCCGAGAATATCGCCGGTACGGTTGAACGCGTCCTGTGTGTAGAGCGTGGACAGTAATGATGCTTCCGGCGTGATGGCAATTTTATCGGATGCTTCGAAGGTTTTTCCGCCACCGATATAAAAGCTTAAGATGTCAGAATCAAAATCGCTGCTGTCTACCAGAACGCTGCTTTTTTCTTCTGTATTGGCCTGTCCGTAGGTAAGGGCCAGATCGAGGAATGTGCTGTCGCCACCAACGGTCGCATAGACCGAGCCGTGGTAGGTTTCGACATCGGCCGAGTAGGCGGCTCCGCCGTCCAGATCCGTACGGGAAAAACCTCCGGCCAGACCGATCAGCAGGTTCCCGAAGCTTTTATCTACGCCGATAACCGTACCGTATGTTCCGGAGTCGTATGCTGCAAAGTTTCCATCGTCATCTTTTGACCCATTAGCTCCGTATGCCCGAATCCAGCCCTGCATATCTTTACTTTCACCCGGTCCGGCCGCACCAGCGGGGGTGGCCTTATAACCAAAATTCGGCCGGGTGGAGGCGAAACCATTCATCGAACGGAATTCAGTACCGCGTGCAGCAATCTGTTGATGTACCTGTTGGCTGACCTGAATCGACGATTCTGAAACATCCGGCATCTGTGTCAGGTCATAGCGGAGGAGCGTCGTTCCATCACCTTGAGTAAGAGAGTTGATGACCAGAAACTTCGTATTGGTCAGGGATGAAATAACGGTATCTACATTGGCAAGCAGGGCAGGGTCAATGTCGCCGAGTGCTGAATTCGTCAGGGAATTATATCCCCAGTCAACAGCGATACCACTGCTTACGTATGCATTGGTGACTTTCACCAACCAGCCCATATCCATATCCACTAAATCCATAACGGAGTTCGTGCCCACATCGACGCCACCTGTTGTGATTTGGAGGGTGCCGGACTGTTCCGGGGCGATAGCTTGTCCGCCAATTTTTGCAGTTGAGTTGCTCAGCACCAGATTACCTGCGGTCATATCCAACGATCCGCCGTTGATGCTGGAAACACCATTGGAATCTATACTGCTCGAATAAGCAAACAGGATGGAGGAATTCGCTCCCATTTCAATATCCGCCCCGGCGGTTATGCTTCCTTGGCCGGCAATAATCTGGCTGTTTGCGCCCAACGACGCACCATTCGCAGCGAAGGAAAGCGAGGCATCGGAGCCGAGCCTGATGCTGGACCCATCAGGCAGGACTGTCTTGGCGCCCAAGAAGTTTAATTGTCCCTCTTGAATTTCCACATCCTTGAAAAACTGGGATTCGGTGGATGTGGTCAAGGAAGCGTTTAGTATGCCGCCTGATTGAACCAGAGTTCCCGAGTAGGCCGCGTTTGTCCCGATGCTGAGGGTGGTGGTGCCGGCGCCCACCAGCAGTATATCGCCCGTGATGGTTCCACCCAAAATGTTTGCCGCTGTTGCGCCGGTTCTGGCGATAACGATGTTTCCATCGACGAGCGTATCGGTGAATGTGTTGTTGAGGTTGAGCGTCGCGTTCTCAACGATGATCCCGGGGTTGAAAAGGCCCGCACCCTTAAATGTGCCGCCGTTAATGTTCAAGGTTCCTGTATTCTTTCTGACACCTGCTCCACCCAATTGCTCTTCGCCGTTTGCGTTTCCTCCGGCACCGCCTTGGAATTCGCCGGCGTTGATGGTCAAGGCACCGGTTCCAAACGACCAGATGCCGCTACCGCCAAGGGAATAGGCTTCGCCGTCATTGGCATTTGCACTGCCGCCTCTGCCGCCTGTATACGTTCCGTCAGTAACCGTCAGGGTGCCCCGTGTGATAATTCCGCTTCCTCCCGAGGCATCTGCATAACCTTGTTCGAAGTTCGATGCTGCCTGGCCACCATTTCCTCCGCTGGCTACAATATTCGACATGGTCATCGTGCCGCCCCCCATGTAAAATCCCGATCCTCCATAGGCAAAGGCTTCGGATTCGAGTGCAGTCTCGAAAAAATCGTCTACACCCTTCAGATAGCGAACACGCACATTGGAGGCTGATCCGCCGTTGCTGCCTCTGAATACAGAATTGGAAATAGTGCCGCCTGCTTGTCCCACAATGTGAACGCCATTCCCGCCAGATGCCGCTGCAGTGGATCGAAGACCTCCAGAAATAGCTTCGCCGCCATCGGCTGGAGCTATTGCCAAATAGGAACCGCCGTTGATGGTGGCGCTTCCGGTCACAATCAGCCCGGCCATCGGACTTGCGACTGCTCGTTGCGTGCTAATGTTCGAGGCGACGGCTGTAGCGAGCCGCGAGCTGGTGGAGCGGTCTTCACTGCTGATAAAACTCATGTTCCCGCCGGTAATCGCCGCGGATCCGCTGATGTAGAAACCTGCACCTCCGCTGCGGCTGGAGACGATGGGACCGGCCTGAAAGACCATCTCCTGTCCCGTTGTGTTGCGCAGGGTGGGCACGCCTGCCAAGATGCGAACGCCGGAGCGGTCTTGCCCGCCATACATGGAGGTGTCTTGAAACGTAAGGAGGCCTGCATTCCGCGCAAACATGGCATTGGCACCAGAGCCGGCATAGTACTTTCCGCCTATGAAATTCCAATTTCCAAGGGACCGGTTGTTGTTGTTGTTGTCTTTCAGTATGATCGTGTATCCGGAGTGGCGCACGGTGGCGTCGCCGATAACATTGATGGTGGTGGTATTGCCTATGAAGTTTTGGTTGTTGTTGATGACGTTTGCAAAATACCCGGAGACATCGTCCCGGATAATTAAAGTAAGGGTGTCGAGATTATTGCCTCGGGCGAACTGGGCCGTGCCGCCCGTTGCCCGGTTGGTGTTCCCTCCGGTGGCTTCCCAACTGCCCACATATCGGTCGTTCCCGCCGCCCCAGCTTTGTTGGCCTGCGCCGTAGGCGTTGCGCAAAGCGTTATTGCCGCTCGGCGAATTAGCGTTCGGGCGTGTATAATATGGGTAGAATTGGTATTGGGCCAGACTGCTGACCGCAACCGTTAGTGAAAACATGGCAACCAAATATGACTTCATGGCGTATTCCCCTCGGTGGTTAATCAAAATACCTTTAATAAAATGAACAAACAATGTATCGACAGACCTGGTTCCGATCAATGTAAATCGATCTGAAAATCACTCTTTTCGCTCCGGTTTCCAAACGGGAAGTCTCTCATATCGTCCCTTTTTTCCGGGCGGTTTTGTATGGAAACTTCTTGGTGTTAAAACGCTTCCTGCGGTTAAATTTGAAATGCTTGCCGGTTTGCCTGCTGGTCCATACCACAGGGGATTCGCTAGATTCTGTGCTTCATATAACGGACGAAAGGTATCAAATCTTTTCGGAAATATCCAGCGGAATAAGCTTCCCGGCGATGGAAGAAAAAGTGATCAATCTGCGGAGAAAACGGGATGTTTTCGAGAAACAGCTGGAAAACCGAGGAAAGGGGCAGGAGTTTGTTTTTTACGAAGAGCCGCCGTTCGCTGCCTCCAGTCAAAAGTACGGCCGCAAGAGTAATAATCGATTTCTTCAAATCTGTTCCTCGTCGGAGGATGGTTAATCTAAATTCTTCCTGTAAAAAGATGGGAGAATGCGTACTGACGGACTCGGGGATTATCAATCCTAATTTTGCGGGCAGAATGGTTTTCTTTGTATGTTCCGACCCCGGGCAGTCCATTGATACTCTTCGCAGGTTTTCTCTCCTGAATCTTCATTCCTACTTGATACGGGGCGCCGGCTTTTGCCGCGCCTGACTGCTTGTCATCCCTTGGGGCAGTCGCTACATTCTGCGCTTCTTATAACGGATCGAGGTACACAAATGTTTTCAGAGATCAGCAGCAAAGTCAGTTTCCCGGCGATGGAGGAAGAAGTTATCCGGTTCTGGAAAGAGCAGGACATCTTCAATAAATCGCTGGAAATTCGTGAAAACGGCAAGGAGTTTGTGTTTTACGACGGTCCGCCCTTTGCCACGGGGCTTCCGCACTACGGCCATCTGCTGGCCGGCACCATTAAAGATATCATTCCGCGTTATCAGGCGATGCGGGGGCATTATGTCGCACGCCGGTTTGGCTGGGACTGCCATGGCCTGCCGATCGAGGCGCTGGCGCAGGAGGCGTTGGGTCTTGCGGGTGCACCGGCGATTAAAGAAGCCGGAGTGGATGTTTTTAATGAGCAGTGCCGCTCGATGGTGACCAAATATGTGGAGGAATGGGAAAAGACCGTTACCCGTATGGGCCGCTGGGTGGATTTTGAGAACGACTATAAAACCATGGATACGCCGTTCATGGAAACGATCTGGTGGGTATTTTCGCAGCTTTGGGAGCAGGGTCGTATTTATAAGGCGCATCGAATTATGCCGTACAGCTGGAAGCTGAACACGCCGCTCTCTAATTTTGAGGCCGGCCGGAACTATCAGGATGTGCAGGATCCGGCGATCACGGTCCGCGTTCGCCTGATCGGTTTTGAATTTGAAAACGCCAGCGCATTGATCTGGACGACGACGCCGTGGACGCTGCCGTCCAACCTGGCGATCTGCGCCGGGCCGGCGATTGATTATGTGGCGCTGAAAGATAAGGAAACGCATGAAATCTTTGTGATGGCGGCGGCGCGTGTGCCGGCCTACTACAAAACGGAAGAGGAATATGAAATCCTCAAGTCCTTCAAGGGTTCCGACCTGAAGGGGCTGAAGTATGAGCCAATATTCGACTTTTTTGCAGACAACGAAAACTCATTCCAGATTCTCGTGGATGAATTTGTTTCGACTGAAGACGGCACCGGGATCGTGCATATGGCACCGGCGTATGGTGAAGACGACTATCGTATTTGCCGGGAAAACGATATTCCGCTGGTCGATCCGTTGGACGAGGACTGCATCTTTACAGCCACGGTTCCCGATTATGAAGGCCAGTTCTGCAAAGATGCCGATAAAGCGATTATCAAGGCCCTCAAGCACGGCGGAAAACTGATTCATCAGTCGACGATTCAACATAGCTACCCCTTCTGCGAGCGCACCGATACACCGCTGATCTACCGCGCGATCGATGCTTGGTATGTGAAGGTGGAGGATCTTCGCGAAAAGATGCTTAAGAACAATGCGGATGTGCATTGGATGCCCGATTATGTGGGCGAGAAGCGTTTCGCCAACTGGCTGGCCGATGCCAAGGACTGGAACATCAGCCGTAACCGGTTCTGGGGTTCGTGCATTCCGGTGTGGGTGAATGGCGAAGATAAGGACGATATGATCTGCATTTCCTCCATCGAACAGCTGGAGGCGCTTTCCGGAGAATCGGTCAAGGATCTGCATAAACATTTTGTGGATGAAATCGTAATCGAAAAGGACGGGAAAACCTACAAACGCACGCCGGAGGTGCTGGACTGCTGGTTTGAATCCGGTTCGATGCCCTATGCACAGAATCACTATCCCTTTGAAAATAAAGCGCATTTCGAAGGTAATTTTCCGGCCGACTTTATTGCCGAAGGCCTCGATCAGACCCGCGGCTGGTTCTATACGCTGATGGTGCTTTCAACCGCATTGTTCGATAAGCCTGCATTTAAAAATGTGGTCGTCAATGGATTGGTTCTGGCGGAAGACGGGCTGAAAATGTCGAAGCGCCTGAAGAATTATCCGGACCCGATTCATGTGATTAATGAATACGGGGCCGATGCGCTGCGCCTTTATATGATCTATTCACCGGTGGTCCGTGCTGAGTCGCTCCGTTTCTCGGAAGAGGGCGTGAAGCATTCGCTCCGCCACCTTCTGCTGCCGTGGTGGAATGCCTACAGCTTTTTTGTTACCTATGCGAACGTTGACGGGTGGACTCCTGAAAAGGCGGTTCCGGAACGCGACAATCTGATGGACCGCTGGATCCAGAGTTCGCTGGCGCGTCTGGAACAGCAGGTGACCGATGCGATGGATCG